>Ga0079224_100007511_pt1 | contig 14647 bp, 9 predicted proteins | sample Stecom2015_FD_80414 | JGI IMG/M metagenome (GOLD analysis project Ga0079224, IMG submission 80414) | Agricultural soil microbial communities from Utah to study Nitrogen management - Steer compost 2015 | ecosystem: Environmental > Terrestrial > Soil > Agricultural land | place: USA: Utah...
AATTATCAGTTATGGAAAGTAAGCGACAACAACAGTATGCCAGATTGATCCAAAAGGAACTGGGAGAGATGTTTCAGAAGGAATCCCGGCCGTTGATCGGCAATGCGATGGTGACGGTTACCCGGGTGATGATGAGCCCGGATCTCAGCGTCGCCAAAGTGTATCTAAGTTTTTTGCTGGCCAATAACAAAGAACTTTATGAAAAGATCAATGAGGCGAAGAAGTCTATTCGTAGGAATTTGGGCAACAGAATAGGGAAGAGCGTAAGAATCATCCCTGAACTTGCTTTTTTTATGGACGAGTCTTCCGCCTACGCCCAACACATGGACCGTGTAATTTCCGATCTGGACATCCCTAAAGCTTCGGGTGAAGATGAGGAAGAGTAAAAACTAATTTCCAAACGTCTTGAATCTTTCCTTTTTTATAGCTTCCCGATACTTTCGCAGCAAAAAGAAGCGGAATTTCATCACTGTGCTTTCGCGGATTTCTATGATCGGCGTGGCGGTGGGGACTATGGCTTTGGTCATTGTCCTTTCTGTTTTTAATGGGTTGGAAGATTTGATCAAGGGATTGTATGCCTCTTTTGATGCCGAGCTAAAGATTGAGGCCGCACAAGGAAAGTCTTTCGAAGTCGATGAAGAATGGCTGAACAGCCTCCGTGGGATTCCCGGTGTGGAGGTTTTGACGGAAGTAATCGAGGACAACGCCTTGCTCCGCTACAAGGACAATCAGGTGGTGGGCAGGATCAAGGGCGTTTCTGATAATTTTTTGGATCAAGGTCGGTTTTTGAAGGGGCATTTTACCGGCGAAATGTCACTTGGGACGGAGGCTCAGCCGGCCGCTATATTAGGTAGGGGTGTAGGCTACTTCTTGACTGTTGATTTGGAAAATGAGTTTGACTTTTTACAGGTGTTTTATCCCAAGGCTGCCAGAGCGGGATCGATTGATCCCAGGAATATGTACAATAGAGACGTAATCAAACCCGTGGCTTATTTTAGTATCGATAAGCAGTTTGACGATGAGTATGTAATCGTGCCTTTAAGTTTTGCGCAGAATCTCTTGAACTATGGCGATAAAAGAACTTCTTTAGAGGTCAAAGTGGCTGAAGGTTACAGCATTAATAAGGTGAAGAATGCGTTGAGGCGACAGCTGGGGGATGGCTTTTTGGTGAAGGATACGGAGGAGCAGCATGCAAGTTTGTTGCTAACCATCAAACTGGAAAAGATATTTGTGTTTTTGACTTTGACATTCATTTTGGCAGTAGCTTCCTTCAATATCTTTTTCTCCTTAAGCATGTTAGCCATAGAAAAGAAAAAGGACATTGCGGTGCTTTTTGCCATGGGCGCCACCAACCAGCTGATCCGCTCCATCTATATCAAACAAGGAGCCATCATTGCTTTCAGTGGGGCAGCAGTCGGCCTCTTTCTGGGTTTTGCCATTTGCTGGCTTCAGGATAATTTCGGGTTGGTATCTCTGGGAGTTACCTCTTCTATTGTGGACAGCTATCCTGTCAAGATAGTTTGGACAGACTTTTTATACACCAGCATAAGCGTGGTCGTTATCACACTGCTGGCATCTTATCGACCTGCAGTCATTGCTTCCCACGTGAAGACGGTGGATCATCTATAAGCTAAAACCTTGAAATGTCAGAAGTTAGGAATTTTTAAGGAACCATAGGCGGTTACTTTGATTTTCAATTCGTAAATACCTGATTTTTATCAGGTTGATGGCGTGGCTGATCTTTAAAACGACTTCCCGTTTCAAAATTCCATCAATAAATCCGTATTTTGCAAGCTAGTTAATTTTCAACAACCCTCTTCGTCTAGGGTTGGGCGGTGCTATTATTAAGAATTTATGAGAGTTTCTCCAGAGGAGCCATTTGAAATTGTTTATGCCCTTTTTAACCATGAGTATCTGGGGATTCTATTCGAATCCTTTGCTGTACAACTGGATGAAAAGGGAAGATATTCGCTAGCCTATCAAAACATTTCTTCTAAGAATGCGAAGGAGTTTGCTAAGGGATTGGATGAAACAGACTTGGAATTGATCAAACTGACGGACAACATGCAGCACGAAGCAGTTGTCAAGAAGTTTAACACCAAAAAGCTTAAGCCTAAGGATTTTCTAGCTAAAATTTATGAAGATCAAACAGCCAGCGCTGCCAATAAAGAAATACATAGACAGATAGAGGCCAGACTGGAAAATAGCAGGGCAAAGATCCTGAGTAAGATAAAGGGTAAGAGGCTATTTGAAATGGGAAATGATGGAAATCCCATCTGGAAAGAGATCAACATCATGCCTGAGCAAGCTTCGGTACTTTTCCACTTTCGAAGAAACGAGGAAAATACCCATTACTTCCCTACGCTAAAGTATCGGGGAGAAAAGCTCGAGTGGCAGTATAGAGGCGGGTACCTGATCTGCAAGGAACCGGCGTGGTTGGTGGTGGACAATAACCTTTACAGCTTTGAGAAGGATGTAGATGGCAAGAAGTTGATGCCTTTTCTAAACAAGAAATTTATTGTCGTCCCCAGAAAGATCGAAAAGGCCTATTATGAGAAATTTGTAACCCAACTGGTCGCCTCCTTTGATGTGTATGCCAAGGGGTTTGATATAAAAGTTTTGCGAGCGCAACCGGAGCCCGTATTGAACCTGAGCATTCTGCCCAGTAACCGCTCCATGGATCTATTTGCTACAAAGGAAGGGGGAGAGGAAGAGGATAAGATTGTCTTTGATCTGAAATTCAGGTATGGGGATTATCATTTTAGATCTGATCAGAAGTTTGCCAGCAACGTGGAGTTGGAGCAAGTGGACGAAAGCTATATCTTTCATAAGGTCATTCGCGACCTGGATAAGGAGAAAGCCATTGGGGATTTTCTTAAGGATTTGGGATTGCCGGTCCGCGCATCAAAAGTAGCTTTGGATAAGCGGAAAGCTTTTGATTGGATTAACCTGAACCGGGCGGCCTTGGAGGACAGGAGAGTGAAGATTCTTCAAAATACGAACAGCCAAGGGAAGCGGTATTTTTTAGGCACTGCGTCTATTTCTGTAGGAATTCGAGAAAATATTGATTGGTTTGATGTCGATGCTCTGATTGAGTTCGGTCCTTATCAAATCCCTTTCTCTAAAATCCGGAAACTGCTGCTCCAAGGCAAAGCGGAATTTGAACTTCCGAACGGCGAGATAGCGATGATCCCGGAATCTTGGTTTGTCAACTATTCCGAAATTTTTTCTTTTCTAGAAGCGGAAAAGTCGGCGGGAGATAAGATGTTGTTGAAGAAGCACCATGTGGCCTTGGCGAACGAGTTGCAGAAGGAAAATCTGGTGAAGCTCACGCTGAGTGACAAGCTGGCAAAGCTGCGCGACTTTTCTGACATTGGCTCCTATGAACTTCCTGTGGGTTTTTTAGGGACGCTTCGACCTTACCAGAAAGCTGGATATGATTGGTTACGTTTTTTGCATGATTATAAATTTGGGGGATGCCTAGCTGACGACATGGGTTTGGGTAAGACGGTTCAGACCTTAGCTCTACTGGCTTATCAAAGAGAGCTTGCTGAGGAGGCTACCTCTCTATTGATCATGCCTACTTCATTAATTTATAACTGGGAGCTGGAAGCGCGGAAATTCACTCCGGATCTTAAGATTTTAGTATATACTGGTGCGCAACGGGTCAAGGACAGCCGACAATTTCAGAACTACGACCTTATCCTGACATCCTATGGGATTACACGCTTGGATGTAGAAGTTTTAAAGTCTTACCATTTCAACTATGTAATTCTGGACGAATCCCAGGCCATCAAAAATCCAAACAGCATCATTACCAAGGCGGTGAACAGCCTATCCTGCCAACATCGGCTAACCCTTACAGGCACTCCCGTAGAAAATGGCACTTTGGATTTGTGGTCTCAGATGAACTTTATTAATAGAGGTCTCCTGGGCAGTCAAGGTACGTTCAACAAGCAGTTTTTACAGCCCATTGAGAAAAAAAATGACAAAGATAAGGCAGCCAAGTTGCATGCGATGATCAAACCCTTTATTCTCCGTAGATTGAAAACGCAGGTAGCCACTGATCTTCCAGAAAAGGTGATTCAGGTGAAGTACTCTACCATGACTGCCGATCAAGAGAAGTGTTACGAGGAGGTCAAAAGCTATTACCGGGAGAAGATCATCAAGGAGATTCATGAAACGGGAACAAAAAATCAACAGTTCACCCTGCTAAGGGGATTGACTCAGCTACGGCAGATTGCCAATCATCCGAAATTGACAGAAGGGGGTTACACAGGGGATTCGGGAAAGCTCGAAGACATTATGCATATGGTGCGGTCTACTGTGAGTGAGGGACATAAAGTTTTAATATTTAGCCAATTTGTACGCCATTTGGGGATTGTGAGGGGATTTCTCCAGAAGGAAGGTATTCGCTATGCTTATTTGGATGGAAATACTTCTAATAGGCAAGCTGAGGTGGAAGCCTTCCAGAAGGACCGTGAGATCCCCGTGTTTTTGATTTCTCTGAAGGCCGGGGGCGTTGGTTTGAATTTAACGGCTGCTGATTATGTGTTCTTGTTGGATCCTTGGTGGAATCCGGCGGTAGAAGCCCAGGCGATAGACCGGGCGCATCGAATAGGACAGGAAAACAAAGTTATTATCTACAAGTTTATCACCCGGAATACCGTAGAAGAAAAAATCCTGTTGCTTCAGTCAAAGAAGATGGCCTTGGCCGGCGAGCTTGTCGGAACGGAGGAAAGTTTTATGAAAAACCTGAGCCAAGAAGATATCTCTGCGCTGCTGGATTAACCATAAAAAAGAGAGTAAGGCGATCAGGTATGATGCCTTACTCAAAAAAATATATGGAATCTACTATCAAAATTTAAATGCGATTTTTATGACCTTACCCTGCTTGTTGCAGATTAGTTTCTATTTTGGCGCTGTAGCCGGCTAGGGTTTCTTTCCATGCGTGAAAAGCGAGGGAATCAGGGAGTTCTATATCATCGAAAGTAATTATTTGGCCGGGTTCGATATCTCGTTTGATATGCGCGTGGCTCATCAACCCTACCGGTACGTGGTCAGGCTGATCTGCAATGGTAATCGCTTCCCCTCTTACATGCATGCTGCCGATTCCTTTGTCGATAAAAGAACCTGCTACCAATTTTTGCTTGGCAATAGAGGCAACGCTGATGGTAGGCGCCATCCCGTTGTCCAGTAGCTTTTCTCCTCTTTGCATTAGATTCAAGATGGAGTTAGGCATCTCAAAGAAGCAGAGGTGCATCGGCTTGTACAGTAGATAAAACGGTCCGTTACCCATTTTATAGGTTTTGAGTTCTGCGGCTAAGTCTTCTTGATGGGTAGCCGTGATAAATACACCCGGAGGAGATTCTCTGGAGATGATATAATCACTTAAAACCGTTTCTCTGTCCAGTGCTTCTTGTCCTAACGCAAAAGCACCTTTTTCAAAATCGTTGGTTTCGTAGCCGATTAAACCTTGTTTGGCGATATCCAAGCCTAGTCCGTTTGCGATGAGGCATTGTTCAATTTGCAACTTAGTGCCATCAGTAAAGGAAGTAACGGAGCTCAAGCTGTAACCTTGCTTTTGGGCCCAATAAACCATGTCTTCCAGACTTGGGTTCTGATTGAGATAACCTTTTATATTTCCGTACACCAAGGGTTTGAAACCCATTTGAATTACTTCCTTGTTTAAGGCGGCAAGACATCCCGGTTGATCCCCGTTTGCTTCTGTGTATACGCCTCTTTTAGCCAACCATGATCCTGAAACCACTAGGGTATCGGCATCCATGGTCACTACAGGCAGGTTATAGGTAAAGGCAAGGTCAATGATCTGGGTGGAATAGAGGGGATCGCCCGTGCTAACAGCAATCACATCCGAGATTTCCATCAATTTCTCCGGAACCAAAGTGACGAGATCTTGGCTTACACCAAGGTCTTCTATGATTCCTTGTCTTCGGGTCAATATGCCCGAAATTTTCATGTCGGTCCTTCTTGCGATTAGCTTGGCTAAGCCTCTTGCAATGCCGCCTGTTCCGACGATTCCTACCTTAAGCGGTGCTTTGTAATTGTATTCCATATGTATCTTTGAAAAATGTTTTATATAAGACATCGTAAAACTAGCAACAAAACTTTACAAAACAAAAAAATGTATTTGAAATGCAAAAAAAGATCTTTAAATAAATCTCTGGCTTGATTAGATCTATACCCGTCCATCAGGGATTAATTGATTTATTTTTATAAACTATGATATTATATATATTTGAACTTGTTTCGAAAAAAGAAATTTAATTTTAGAAAATGACTGACAGTGCGATATTATTGATCCAATGTAAGGATCAGCAGGGGATAGTGGCAGCAGTATCGGATTTTTTATTTACACACCGTGGAAACATTTTAGAAATAGACCAACACATCGAAGAGGATATGGGGCATTTTTTCATGCGGGTGAAATGGGAGCTAGATGGCTTCGAAATGGAAAAAGAGGCGATAGCTGATGCTTTTGAGCAAAGGGTTGGAAAGCGGTTCCAGATGAATTACAAGCTCCATTTTAATTCTCCGCGGCCGCGGGTTGCGATCTTTGTTTCGAAGTTGTCCCATTGCCTCTTTGACATTTTGAGCAGACATTACTCTGGCGAGTTTGAGGTGGATATTCCCTTGATTATTTCTAATCATACGACACTAGAGCCTATTGCGGAGGGTTTTCGCATTCCCTTTTGCCACTTCCCAATTTCCGCAGATAATAAGGTTGACCAGGAGGCTAAGCAGTTGGCGTTATTAAATAAGCATAAAATTGATTTTGTGGTGCTGGCCCGCTATATGCAGATTCTGAGTCCGAATTTCATTAAGCAGTTTCCTAACCGGATCATCAATATCCACCATTCGTTCCTGCCGGCTTTTGTGGGTGCGAGACCGTATCATGCAGCACATAAAAGGGGGGTGAAAATCATCGGTGCCACCGCCCACTATGTGACAGAAGAATTGGATGCCGGTCCCATCATTGAACAGGACATTGCCAGGGTGAGGCACCATAATTCGGTCGCTAACCTGGTCCAAATGGGGCAGGATGTCGAAAAACTTGTTTTATCAAAGGCGATCCAATACCACATCGCCCGGAAAGTAATGGTAATGGGTAACAGGACCGTTATATTTAATTGATGCCCTTCTTTCGCTTTTTGAGAAAGAAGACTTGTTTGACCCATCGAGGTAGAAAGATGGCGCCCAAGAGCAGGTAAGGATAGTAGGAGAACATCCTCCAGATAATGCTGGTGACAAACGTATATCCCAGGAGAAATTGTTCGAAAAATTGGGCGAAGAAGAATTCGGCCGTCCCACTGCTTCCCGGAGTGGGTGAAATCATCATGACGATCCACATGATGATTTGCCTCGCAAAGATGACAACATGTTCGGAAAAGCTGATAGTGCTATATGCAGTAATGAGCGCGTTCAGCATGAGGTATCTGGCCGACCAAACAAAAATGGTAGAACCTATGATCAGCGTCCAGTATCGGGCCGTTTTTCCTTTCAACTGCTTGGAAGCCTCGATAATCTGATCACCGTATTCGTTGGCATTGTGTTTCCATTTTCTAAACCATTTGATGGAGAACAATTTTAGCAAAAGCCATTTGAACACGCGGGGGCGATAAAATAACGCCGCAGCCATAAGGAAGGAATAGATGGCATAGAGGGAATAGCTGAACCAAAAAAGATACTCCAAGCTTGAGCCAATTTTTAATTCCATTACCCGGCTGTCGGGGAATATGCTGTCTTTTGCCAGAAACACGATGATAGGGGCGAGTATAACAAAAAACAGGTTGTCCAAAATCGCCGTGACCATCACATAAGCCAGAGCCTTGCCCAACTTGATACCCTCTTTATGTAGGATGAAAGCGGCTACAGCTGAGCCGCCTACTACAGACGGCGTCACCGCAGAAGCAAACTCCCACAAAATGATCACATAGACAGACCGTGTCCATGTGAGTTTTTTATCCGTAATCTCTCTGATTCGGAACACATATCCGAAGTCTCTTAGAAACACGAACAACAGAGCAAGCAATATGGATCCTAGCGAAGCGTCAAAAATATCTTTAAAGGATTGCGAATTGATGTCTGGATCGCTGTAAAACATGTAGAAGACAATTCCCAATCCGATAAGAATGGGTAGCCATATCTTATTTGGATTAAGTGTCTTAAATATCTCTTTATTATCCAGTCTCATATTGTTCAGCCGACTACTCTTCTACAGGTTCCACCCAAAAATTATTGAAGCCTTCGCCAATCTTGATGGTGATTTGAGCTAATTGTAGGAGCTCAAGTATAGCGAGGAAAGTATAGATGACAAATATTTTTTCGGCTTTAAAGTTAATAAAGTCGGTAAACGGTATTCTTTGCTTCTCTCTTAGCTGTTCTAGCACAAGACCTTTTTGTTGCTCTATAGTGTAAGGGTATTGAATGACTGTATGGGTGGTGGTGTCTGTCCGGGAAGTAAATTTTGCCATTACTTTGGTGAATACGTTCAAAAGCTTAAAAAGATCCAGGTCCTGAACCTCGGCTTCGACCTGATCTATGTTTTTCCAGCCTTTCAGCTCGGCCAAAACGTTTCCTCGTTCCGACTTTGACATTCGCTCCTCTTCCAGCTGCGCCAACGTGCTGACGACTGATTTGTACTTCCTGTATTCTAATAGGTGTTGTACGAGTTCTTCCCTGGGATCTATCTCCACACCGTTTTCGTCTAAATCCGGCTTTGGGATTAACATTTTGGATTTGATCTTCATCAAAGTGGCAGCGAACAGGATAAAATCGCTGGCTACTTCCATTTCCATTTTCTCCAGTTGGTCAAGGTAATCGAGGAAGTCACGGGTAATCTTTGAGATAGGGATGTCATATATATCCAGTTCATCCCGCTCTATAAAGAATAGCATCAGGTCGAAAGGTCCTTCAAAAAGAGGCAATTTGATTTCGAAACCCACCGATCGCAATGAAATTTATGTTAATTTTACATCCAACATAGGAATCCAAAGATATCACATAAGTAGGTAAATTAATATAATTAGCTAAATTCATTGTCTTGGATGGCCTCAATCCTTCGGCTAGGTTGGAAGCAATGTTTTTCTTCCTAAGGGGTGAATGATAGGGGCGGGAGGCTGTTTAGAATACGGCATGATAAATGTTACACCACTGCTGAAATGAATTCTACTAAAGAAATGATGGATTTTTAGCTGTAGACACTAAAGAAAGATGTTAATAGAACCTGGAAAACTTCTAGCTCAAATAAATTCCCCAGACGACCTCAAGAAATTTGGAAAGGACCAGTTGGTTCAGATCAGTGAGGAGCTGAGGCAATTTATTGTGGATGATGTTTCTGTCTACGGCGGGCATTTCGGAGCTGGATTGGGCGTTGTGGAATTGACTGTAGCCTTGCATTACGTGCTCAACACGCCTGATGATCAGTTGGTCTGGGATGTGGGACATCAGGCTTATGGCCACAAGATACTGACTGGCAGGAGAGAAGTGTTCCATACCAATCGTTTATATAACGGAATTTCAGGTTTTCCAAAACGCAAAGAGAGTATTTATGATGCCTTTGGTGTCGGGCACTCCAGCACGTCAATATCTGCCGCATTGGGTATGGCCGCCGCTTCCAAATATAAAGGTGACCATAAAAGGCAGCATGTGGCGGTGATAGGGGATGGCGCGCTTACCGGAGGCATGGCCTTCGAAGCCATGAATCACGCGGGGGTGTCGGATACTAATATGCTGATCATCCTCAACGACAATTGTATGTCCATTGACCCCAACGTGGGGGCCTTGAAGCAGTACCTTACCGACATCACGACTTCGCAGACTTATAATAAGGTTAAGGACGAGGTTTGGAACCTGTTGGGCAAGATCAGTAAGTTTGGGTTTAGTGCCCAAGATGTTGCCTCGAAGGTCGAAGGTGCCCTTAAATCTGCGCTGCTCAAACAAAGCAACCTGTTTGAATCACTGAATCTAAGATATTTTGGCCCGGTGGACGGTCATGACGTCAACCATTTGGTAGAGGTCCTTTCGGACTTGAAACACATCCCTGGACCAAAGATTTTGCATTGCATTACGGTTAAAGGGAAAGGCTATCCTCTTGCGGAAAAAGATCAAACCAAATGGCATGCGCCAGGAAAGTTTGACAAAATTACGGGGGAAATTGCAAAGAAGGTATATGACACACCTCAGCCGCCAAAGTACCAAGATGTTTTCGGGCATACGTTGGTGGAATTGGCAGAAAAGGATGAGAAAATCATGGGTATTACCCCTGCCATGCCTTCTGGTTCTTCCTTGAATATCATGATGAAGGCCATGCCCGATAGAGCGTTCGATGTTGGGATCGCGGAACAGCATGCCGTGACATTTGCCGCCGGCTTAGCAACGCAAGGGATGAAGCCCTTCTGCAACATATATAGCTCATTTATGCAAAGGGCTTACGATCAGGTAATCCATGATGTTTGTCTTCAGGAGCTACCGGTGGTGTTCTGCCTAGACCGTGCCGGATTTGCAGGGGCGGATGGTCCCACCCACCACGGGGCATACGATCTGGCGTACTTCCGCTGTATTCCTAACTTGGTGGTCAGTGCCCCCATGGATGAGGAGGAACTGCGGAACTTGATGTATTCGGCCTCCAAGCACGAAGGCCCTTATTCTATCCGTTATCCTAGGGGACAAGGCGTGATGCCGGACTGGCGAAGACCAATGTCTGAAATACCTCTGGGCCAGGGAAGGATAATTAAGGAAGGAGAAGATCTTGCGATCCTCACTATCGGTCATATCGGGAATTACGCAGTGGAAGCTACTGCAGCACTAGAGGAAGAAGGCTTAAATCCCGCTCATTATGATATGCGCTTTGTTAAACCGTTGGATGAAGCCTTGCTACAAGAGGTATTTACAAAGTTCAAAAAAGTAATCACCGTGGAAGACGGATGTCTGATGGGAGGCTTTGGTAGTGCCGTCTTGGAATGGATGGTCGATCATGGTTATAGTAGCCAAGTAAAGCGTTTGGGTATTCCTGATAGGGTGGTAGAACATGGCGAGCAGATTCAGCTGCATGCGGAATGTGGGTTTGATCCTGCGGGCATCATGAGTGCGGTCCGTGAACTGTCTACGGTGAGCGCTGGAGCAACTGTGATTTAATAACAAGTTAATTGTCTGCATAAAAAAAGGCTTCCTGTATTCAGGAAGCCTTTTTTTATGGGTTTTAACATTTAAAATCTAATGTTGACTCCAGCCATGAAATTCGTTCCGGCCATCGGATAGTAATAGTTTTCAGTGATCAACTCTTTGCCCCCTGCTACTTCTCCTGGAACGTAATAGCTGAAGGTATAACCATTCGGCTCATAGAGGTGGTTGAAAATGTTATTGACTAAAAGTGAAAACTCCATTTCTTTAACGAATTTAGGTTGAATAGCATACTTTAACCGCAGGTCATTCACAAAATAAGCATCGAGCTGCCGGTCTTCCCGCTTGGAATTGTCTAAGTACTGTTTGTCAACATATTTAGCCAACAAGCTGATTTCCAAATTTTCGAGTGGCTTATAATCGATATGAGCAGCGCCAACTACCGCTGGTGACAAAGCGATGTCGGTATCCGTATACGTGACGGTCTGTTGCGGTGCACCGTCTGCACTGTAATCATCGACAAACTCGGTGAATTCGTCGATCTTATTTCTGCTGAAAGCAATGTTTCCGCCTACAGTCCAAGAAGGGGTGAATTGATAGGCGCCCTGCAGTTCGAGTCCGGCCCTATAGGAGCTGGCGACGTTATCCCGTACATAGGCTCCTACATTGTTAATCTGACCCGTAAGAATCAATTGGTCCTTGTAGTCCATGTAGTAGAGATTGGCACCATAGTTAAAGTTGGTCACTCTAGCGCGTATGCCAGCCTCAATATTATTCAGTCGCTCTGGCTGTGGCAGTTCGGTGATGGGGTTATCCGTAAAATCATCCCTCACCGGTTCTCGATTAGCCACCGCATAGGAGGCATACAAAGTCTTGCCCGTGCCGGTCTCATAGCTCAGCCCCAACTTTGGGTTGAAAAAGTTATAGTCTTGGTTGCCGCTGATGTTCCTCAAGTCGCTGTTGGTACCATCAAAACGATAATTGATCATTCGATACTGTATATCGCCGAATAGGTAGAGCCTCTCGGCCACTTCGTGGGTGGCTTTCAGATAGAGGTTGCTGTCATCCTTTATGGCCGTGTTTTCGTAGTACTTATGTCTGATACCCGTATTTCCCGCGATTTTTGACCAGATGATTTCTCCGAAGTGATAGCCATCGTAACGGTTGGCGCCTCCTCCGAAGATAATGTCCCATGCTCCGTCATCAGAAATGTAGTTGAAGGAGAAGACGCCCCCGTAGAAGTCGTTGTCCAACCATCTTCGTCTAATAATATCCGAGCTCTCAATGGATTGTCCGCCAATTTCAACAGGTGCTAGGTTGTAATTTTCAAAGTCATCATCTTCTCGAAACTGCTCATAATAGCCTTGGCCTGCGGTATAGTGCAGGGCACCATTCACCTTCCAGTTGTCCCCTAAAGAACCTGTGTAGATGAATTGGTAATGGTCCTGCTTATAGTTGTCCGTTTCATTTTCATAAGTATAGGAATTATAGGTCCGGTTGGAAGACAATAGTGATTCGGGCACCCCGTTCCAAGACTGGTAGGTCTGTTCTTTCCCCGAAAAGATATTGACTTTGAATACATGATTATCTCCATAATATCCCCCCGACACAAAATAGGACTGTAGATCAGAAAAAGCCCTGTCCATATAACCATCAGAGGTAATTCGGGACAACCGGGCATCTACTGCCCATCGGTCATTGAGAAGCCCAGAGCCTACTCTAACCGTGTGCTTTCTGGAATTAAAGGAGCCAAAGGAGTTTTCTGTTTCGGCATAAGCTTCATCTTTCCGCGTATCGGTTTGGATGTTGATGCTGGCACCAAAGGTGGCCGCTCCGTTGGTGGACGTTCCTACTCCTCGTTGGATCTGCATGTTATCCACTGAAGAGGCAAAGTCCGGCATATTAACCCAGAATACGCCATGGGATTCAGCGTCGTTGATAGGAATGCCGTTTACTGTTACGTTGATCCTGGTCTGGTCGGTGCCACGGATCCGCATACCGGTGTATCCGATTCCGGCTCCGGCATCGGAATGGGTAATCACCGACGGCGTGTAGTTTAAAAGGAAGGGCAGGTCCTGGCCAAGGTTGTTTTTGTTAAGTTCTTCTTTGGTAATGGTTTGAAAGGTTGTAGGTGTTGTCTCCCGGGCCCGAGTAGCTGATACGATAAATTCTTCTGTTAAAATCGTTAGAGGCTGTAGCTGGATGTCGAGCCCGCTCACTGGAGCCTGAACTTCTGTGTTAAAGGTGGTAAAGCCTAAATGAGAGAATTTGAGGGTGTGTATTCCTGCGGATGCGTTGGGGATGACAAATCTGCCCGCTTCATCTACCACAGCCCCGATGCGAGTCCCAACCACGATGACGTTTGCACCGAACAAAGGCTCACCCGTGGAGGCGTCCTTTACCGAGCCTGTAATTTGAGCATGGGCGATTGCCCACCACCCCATTAGCATCACTGCCAACGAGAATAATTTCCTTTTCATGTTAATACTTGTTTTTAACGGTTAAACATTTAAGAAACCAAGGGGTGATTCCTTATTCTTTTGTTTACCCTTTCCCAGTGTAGTTTTATCTCTCCCAGATCAAAAGCCAAAAAGAGGCTATCCCAAGCGGTCGACATTGGGTGTGGTACGGGATTAAAGTATACTCTTTGGGACTTCATTTCCCTTCGCCGGCACTACCCGGATCAGGTTCGATGGGTATGATCTCAGCCCGTAATGTTCAGGCACCCCTAATGATCTTGCGGCGAAGATAAGTATTTAAAGCGACAAAGCCAACTTAACAATGCTGTCCCTGTTTTATCAACGACAGGAAATGATGGGTTACCGGAATTAATTCAAGAACTTTTTCAAGTGGAAGATCGCTTGATTCAAGCGTTCTTCGGGATTCCCTGATACGATTTTAAACGGCGTATCGGATGCAATCAGGACCTCGTGATAGATGTCAAAGAAATACTGTCGTGTTTCCGGATCCGGATGTTCGCGTAGTGGGTCTTCCTGCCACGGGATATCTATGGAAGTCAAAAAGTACAGATCATAGGCTCTTTCCCGTATCTGCTGCAAAATCCACGAGTGGGTTTTCCCAAATTTGTGGTCACTCCAGACTTGCATGACGTGGAGGTCGGTGTCGCAAAATAGAAGCTGGCGAGCAGCCTTTGCTTTTTTCTCCTCCAAGGCGATTTGACCTTTTGCGATTTTCAAAAGATCTTCATACGTATACGCCCTATCTAGATTCTCTAAATATTCCCGAGCATACTCTTCTACCCAGGGCTCATCGAATGCCTCCGCCAGCGCTTGCGTCAGGGTGCTCTTTCCGGTGGATTCAGGTCCTATGATGACTATCTTTTTAATTTTGGGCATAATTGCGGGCTGATTTGGTCCATGCGACTAAGCCCATTATGGCTAAGACAGTAAAAAACAGAAATTGGAAAGAAGTTAAAATCAACCCTTTGTAAAAATATAGCGGAACGGATACCAAGTCAGTGATGATCCAAGCAATCCAGTTTTCT
>Ga0079224_100007512_pt1 | contig 14646 bp, 14 predicted proteins | sample Stecom2015_FD_80414 | JGI IMG/M metagenome (GOLD analysis project Ga0079224, IMG submission 80414) | Agricultural soil microbial communities from Utah to study Nitrogen management - Steer compost 2015 | ecosystem: Environmental > Terrestrial > Soil > Agricultural land | place: USA: Utah...
CATCACGCTGTACAGGGGCAGGATCATGTACGGCAGCAGCACATGGACCATCGCCACGTAGACACCGAAGCGGCTGAACACGAGCTGCAGCGGCTGGACGATGAGCCCGAGCCAGATGAGGCTCTTGTTCACCAGCCCCTCGTTCTGCAGCAGGATGACCCAGGCTGTCGTCCGCACGAGCAGCGAGGTCCAGAACGGGATCAGCACCAGCGTCAGCATCAGGTTGGCGAGGCTGCCGGTGGCTCGCGCCATCACGGCAGCGACCGGGAAGCCGATCAGCAGGCAGAGAACGGTGGTGCCGAGGCTGATGCGCAGCGTTCGCATGTACAGGTCGATGAAGATGGCGCGGTCTGACGGAACCGCCTCCAGGTCGCCCTCGACACTGCGCTGCAGATCGAGCGCGGTCTCGACGTAGAACGTGGTAAACCGGCCGGACTGCTGCTTGAGCGGCGCCCAGAAGGCGGGGTCCGCCCACCGCTCGTCCACCTCGATCAGTCTCTGCTTCACGCCTTCTGCGTCGCGGGAGGCAATGTCATCGGCGTCGAGCGCACGGCCGGTCTTCATCACCAGGCTGCGATAGCCGGGCAGGACGAAGTTCAGCCGGCGACCGAGCTGGGCCAGCTCCGGCGACCCCTTGAGCGCCAGGAGCTCATTGGCGAGGACGACATACGCCTCTGCCGCGGGCGTTCCCCGGCCGTCCCACTGCTGCACGGCCTGCGTCGTGCCCGGCAGCCGGTCCGGGATGCCGTCGTTGGTGACGGCGCGAAGCAGGAACAGGCCGATCGGGGTGGCGAACAGCGCAGCGACGAACAGGACACTCGGCGCCATCAGGAGCAGGGTCGTCAGCCGTCTCCGGCGCTCCGAGCGGCGCACCTCGGCTTGCAGCGAAGCGGTGTCAGTCGGACCGTCCAGTGCGATCGTTGCCATCCTTGCCTGCCTCGACCGCGTCGCGTCGATCTGCCCGGAAGGCGCGGCGGGCGCAACGTCGCCGATGCTCTCCCGCCCGCCGCACGGATACCGGCTGCCCCTGTCGGTACTACTGGGCCGCCATCGTCACGAAGCGCTGAAGCAGGGCATCTCCGTTGTTCAGCCAAAAGTTGATGTAGAGGTCGCCACTCTGATAGGAGGCCTTGTCGAGGTGGCCGCGCGGCAACGTGGCAAGCGCCTCCTCCGACATCAGCTCGTACGCCTTCTCGTTGGCCGGTGCGTAGTTGATCGCGGTCGCATAGGCCGCCTGCCGTTCGGGACTGGTGGCAAAGACCACGAAGTCGATGGCGGTCTGCAGGTTCGGCGTGTCCTTCATGACGGCGTAATACTGGCTGCCGGAGACGTGGCCGCCTCCGAAAGCGATCTTGAGATTGCGGTTGTTCGACTTGTTGGCGGTCGCCACCCGGCCGTTCCAGGCGTAGGTCATGACCACCTCGCCCGACAGGATGAGCTGCATCGACTCGGCGCCGGCCTTCCACCACACGACGTGCGGCAGGATCTCCTGGAGCTTGGCAAAGGCGCGTTCGACACCTTCAGGCGTCGACAGCACCTCCATCGCCTTCGACGGCTCGACGCCGTCCGCCATCAGCGCAATCTCGAGCGTCTGTTCAGCACGGTAGAGGAGGCCGCGCTTGCCGGGGAACTTCTCCACGTCCCAGAAGTCGGCCCAGGTGCGGGGCGCCTCGTCATCCGAATAGACATCGCCGTCGTAGACGAGGCCGCCGGAGACGAAGTTGATGGGCACGGCGCACTTGCCCAATCCTCCGACGCCTTCGAAATCGGCCGGGTCGAGATACTGCGACCAGTCGACCTGCTCGAACAGCCCTTCCTCGCAACCGGTGGCATCGTTGATGGCGGTGACCTCCGCCACATCCCAGATCAGGTTGCCCGTCTCCACCTGCGAGCGGATCTTCGCCAGCTCCTGCGCGAACGTATCCTCGACGATCTGGACGCCGGTCTTGTCGGCGAACGGCTTGATGAAGGCCTCGCGCTGGGCATCGCCGACGCTGCCCCCGTTGTTGACGATTCGCAGGGTTTCGGCCGAGGCGCCGGCCCCTGCGGCAACGATGCCCGCCACTGCGAGCAGAACTGTCAGTCGGACTGGGTGCATGTCGGTTTCTCCCTTTCGCAACGGGCCCTTCGCACGCCGGGCATGCGGTGCCTTCCGGAATTCTGTCTGATGGAAAAATAGACCACCAATCCAAAAAGGTGTCAATTGAACTGAGAATTCTCCACACAGACTGCCGGATATGGCGGAAAACATCGGATCCCGTTTCCAACCAATTTGTGATTGGTGACAAATCGCGGTATGTTGCCGGCAACGGGACACGAGCATGACAGCGCCGGAACAACCCGACGTCGAGCGATTGAGGGCCGAGATCCTGCGGTTGATCGAGTGCCGCAAGCTGGGCACCGACGGGCGCCTGCCGACCGAACGTGCATTGGCCAAGCAGCTGAAGGCCAGCCGGTGGACGGTCCGCCGGTCGTTGACCCTGCTGGAGGCGGAGGGCCGCATCTGGCGGCACGTCGGGCGCGGAACCTTCGTCGGCACCAGGCCGGACGAGGCCGGCACCGCGTTCCAGAGCATGGCCCGCGACCTCAACCCGATGGAGCTGGTCGACGCGCGCATCGCGGTGGAGCCGGAACTTGCCCGCCGTGCCGCCCTGCAGGCGAGCCAGTCACGGATAAGCGCCATAGCCCATGCCGCCAATCGGTGCGCCAAGGCGCGCAACTTCGCCGAATACGAGATCTGGGACGAGGCGTTCCATCGCGAGGTCGCCGGCGCCGGCGGCAACTCGGTCCTGAAGGCGGTCTTCGAGGCCCTGAACGGCCTGCGCAAGGAGGTCGTATGGGGAACCTTGCGCAAATCGATCCTGCGGCCGGAGGTTCGCCGGTTCTTCTCCGGGCAGCACGACGAGGTGGTGGCGGCAATCGCCGACCGCGATCCGCACCGGGCCGCAGAGGCGATGGCCACGCACCTGCGGTCGCTCGAGCAGACCTATGCATCGGTCGCCGAAGTGCGTGGCAGCGGCGGCCAGTCCCCCCAGTTCGGCCCCAACCCCGAGGACATACGGAGGCACGATGACGACACAAGCCCATGACGAGGCCGGACAGCGGCGCGACGTCGATCTCCTGGTGACGGGCCGGGTGATCACCATGGTGCCCGGCGCCATGCCGATCGAGAACGGGGCGTTGGCGGTCGACGGCGGCGACATCGTCGCCTGTGGTCCGGCAGCCGACATTGAGGCACGATTTGCGTCGCGGCGGCGCCTCGGCGGCGCACGCGCCATCGTCATGCCGGGCATGATCGACGCCCACACCCATTGCACCCAGTGTTTCGTACGCTCGCTGACAGCAAACGAGCTGCCGATGATCCCGCGGATCTACAATCCGGCGCAGCGGGCGCTGAGCCCTGACCAGGCCGCCTCGGCGGTCCGCCTGCTCACGGCGCAGCTTCTCGCATCCGGCATCACCACGGTCTGCGAGGGGACCCTGAACCCCGACCACGAGGAATCGATCCTCGAGGCGCTGGCCGAAATGGGGGTGCGGGCGGTGATGGCGCGCGGCAATGCGGACCAGGAGTTCTATCACGCCGCGCTCTACCGGCAGACCCACGAGACATCGTGGGCGAAGCCCCGCGACGGTGCCGCCGAAGCCGACCTGATGCGCACCGAGGAGATGTTGCGGCGGTACCCGCCGCGCGGGCGCCAGCTCATCCGCGCCGCCGTCAACGCATCATCCCTGCTCGGCTTCTCGGAGCGGTATTTCCGGGATGGAGCCGAACTTGCCCGCCGCCACAATACGACGATCCAGGTTCATGTCGGCCGCGACCGCGAGGAGGTCGAGTTCTCGCTCGCCGTCTGGGGACGGCGCCCCATCGAGCGGTTAGCCGACCTCGGCGTGGTGGATCGCCACCTCGTGGCGGTCCATTGCGTGCTTGCCAACGAGAGCGAGATCGAGATCCTGGCCCGCGGCGGCGCCGCCCTTGCCCACTCGCCCATCGAATGCGTCGCCAACATGAACGGCGTGCCGAACCTGCCGCGCTTTCGCGCCGCCGGCATCCGGGTGGCGCTCGGGTGCGACAACCAGGCCAACGACATGTTCGCCAACATGCGCGGCTGCTGGCTGGTGCACGGCGCCAAGTGGGGTCTGCCGACCTATGATCCCGCCTTCCTCGATGCCCGCGACATCCTGGCCATGGCAACCCGGGAGGCGGCCGACGTGCTGGCGATCGAGGACCGGGTCGGCACACTTGAAGTCGGCAAGGCAGCCGACATGGTGATCCTCGACGGCGACCGGCCGCACCTCTTCGCGACCCACGACCTCGAAACCGAGCTCGTCCGCTACGGGTCGCGCGCCGAGATCATGCAGACCATCGTCGAGGGGCGCGTCCTCTATGATCGCGGCGAATACGCGACGATCGACATGGAGCGTCTCCGCGCCGATGCCATCCGGGGCGCCGCGGACATGCGCACCGCCGTCGAGGGGCGCCGGTACATGCCGTTGCGTCGCAGTGATGCGGGTGCGCCAGCGGAGGCCCGGTTGCGGGGAGTGTCGACCGCAGGCTCGTGATCGCGGCCCGGCTCCCGCTCACCGGAAGTGCAGCGGTCCAGGTCCGGGTGAGCCGCCGTCAGCCGCTGGATGATTCGGCAGCCATTGGCCGGCCGAAGGCGGCCCTGAGCAGGGACATCTGGTGGCTGACCGGGCTCGGCCTCGCCGCAATCGGCTTGCTGTCGGCGTTCAGCATGCGATCGAGAGCACGGATCCGCGTGTGCAGCCGGTCGCTGCGGGCGATGAGATCGCTGAGCGTCTCCGGCAGACCGTCCGTGTTGCCGCCGGCATCCGAGCACCGGGCGAGATCGATCCTGTATCTTTCCTGCCGCGCCTCCTCGGCCGTCATCTCGCCGTCGCGCACCGCACGCTGGAGGAGCAGCCACGAGGCAAGCTGCATGAGCCGCGTCGTCAGCCGCATGCTTTCGGTGGCATAGGCCATCGCCGCGGTGCGGCCGAGTTCGCGCGACTCGCGCCGCCCCGGACCGTCGAGATAGGCCGCTGTCTCCTCGACCAGCAGCATGCCTTCCCTGAAGATCCGGTCGAACATGGGCGACCCGGTGAACCGCGAGGCAAAGTTGATGGCGGGGGCGGAATACTCATCCGCTCCGCTGGTGAACCTCGACTTCGACATCACTGAACATCCCACACGCGTATCCGGAGCAAACCACATCGCAGCCCGCATCGGCAAGCCTCGACGCCCCGCGGCCGGTGGTCGCCCGGCCGAATGGTAAACGCCCTGCCACGGATCAAGCAAAGCTGATGCCAAAGCCGACGCCGCCCGGCACCACCTGTTGCCACAATTTGCCCTCCCCTTACCCCGCAACCTCTTCCCGGGTCAGGGGGCGACGGCCTGGAGCCTGCCGGCGGGCGGGACGCCGCCATGCGGGTGTGGACAGCCGGCGTCGGGGCTTGCAGTCGGCAGCAGCTTTGGGCACGTTCCATAACTGGTAGATGATTCGCGCTGGCGGCCCATATCTTGTGTTCCCGGCGGGCCACAGCCGCCATCTGTCAGCCGGTTCCGGAGACACCCATGCCTCAGCTCCAGCCCGTCTTCGAACAGCACGACAACCCGATCGACCTTGTCGAGGAGCTGGCGCATCAGCATGACTGGATATTCGACCGTTCCAGCGACGACGAGCTCAGCCTGTCGATCGAGGGTCGCTGGTCCGACTATCATGTCTCGTTCAACTGGCGCGAGGATCTGGAGGGTCTGCACCTTGCCTGCACCTTCGACGTCAGGGTGCCGCTGAACCGGCGCGGCGCCGTATCCGAGCTCGTCACCCTGATCAACGAGCGCCTGTGGTCCGGCCACTTCGACCTGTGGAAGAGGGAGGGAACCGTCCTGTTCCGCAACACCCTCCTGCTGGCCGGGCTCGCCAGGGCGAACACGGCCCAGTGCAGCGCCCTTCTCGACGCCGCCCTCGACGCCTGCGAACGCTACTACCCGGCGTTCCAGTTCGTGATGTGGGCGGGCAGGTCGGCGGAGGAAGCGATCGACGCGGTCTCCCTTGAGACTCAGGGCGAGGCATGAGCGTGAAACTGTCAGGCCGGCTGGTTCTGGTCGGTGCCGGCAAGATGGGCGGGGCGTTGCTCCAGGGCTGGCTTGAGCAAGGCGTTGACCCCAGGCGCGTGGTGATCTTCGATCCCGGTCCGCCCGAGGAGGTCCGGGCGCTCGTTGCGGCACATGGCATCGCGCACAATCCGGCGATGACCGACGTGGCCGATGCCGAGGTGGTGCTGCTCGCGGTCAAGCCGCAGATGATGGGATCGGTCCTTCCCACGATCGTGCCGCTCGGCGCCAGCCGCCCGGTGTTCCTGTCGGTGGCTGCCGGCACGACGATCGCGACCTTCGAACGGCATCTGGGCGCCGAGGCGGCAATCGTCCGCGCCATGCCGAACACGCCCGCCGCGGTCGGCCGCGGAATCACGGTTGTCTGCCCCAATGCGCGGGCAAGCGAGACCCAGATCACGCTGTGCATGGAGCTGCTCGCCGCCGTCGGTGACGTTGCGCGAGTGGACGACGAGGCGCTGATCGACGCGGTCACGGCGGTTTCCGGCAGCGGACCGGCTTACGTGTTCCTTCTCGCCGAGGCCATGGCCGCGGCCGGAACAGCCGTCGGGCTTCCCGAAGACCTTGCGGCACGGCTGGCGCGGAGAACGGTCGCCGGGGCCGGCGAGCTTCTCCACCAGTCAGAACTGCCGGCGGCAACCTTGCGGCAGAACGTGACCTCGCCCGGCGGGACGACGGCGGCCGCGCTGAAGGTATTGATGGCCGACGGCGGGCTTTTCGACCTGATGGTGCGCGCGGTGACCGCCGCCAGGGACCGGTCGCGGGAACTCGCCGGCTGACGCAGACCAAGCCTGTTCTTTTCACTGCGCGCCATGGCGCCTATAACGCCCCCAGGAGGTGATCCATGGCGCGCGACCCCGTCCCGAAACTCGTCAAGGCTGCCCTCGATCTCGCGGCGGAGCACGGCTGGCGCGATCTCGAGCTATCCGCCATCGCCGAAAGGGCGAAGGTGCCGCTTGCCGATCTCGTCGGCGTCGTCGCCGGCAAGGACGACATTCTCGCCCACTTCATGCGCCGCATCGACCGCGAGGTGATTGCGACGATCGACCCTGAAGTGCGATCCGAGCCGCCGCGCGACAGGCTGTTCGAGGTCCTGATGCGGCGGTTCGAACTGCTGGAACCGCACAAGAAGGCCCTGAAGCGGATTGCCGAGGACCTGTCGCGGGACCCCGGTGCACTGATCGTACTGTTCCCGCAGACGCTCGCCTCGCACTACTGGATGCTGACCGCCGCCGATATTCCCGCCGATGGCGTCCGCGGGCTGGTTCGTGCCAAGGGCGCGGCGCTGATCTACTGTGCGGCATTCCGCGTCTGGCTTGATGACGACGATCCGGGCCTTGCCCGCACCATGGCGGCTCTCGACCGGGCGCTGCGACGGGCGGAAACCTGGATGGGGCGTGCGGCAGTGCCGATCGGTCTCGCATCCGCCTTTGCGCGGTTTGCCTGCGCCGTCATTCGCCCGCCGCGGCGCACCGAGCCCGCCGGCGAAGGCGGGCAGCAGGGCGGATCCTGAAGTTCTCCGGGGAGGGGCAGCGGTGTCGCAGGACAACGGCAAGACGATCACGATGGACGACTTCCTGGCGGTCGACATCCGGGTTGGAACGATCGTCGAGGCAGCGGACTTTCCCGAGGCCCGCAAGCCGGCCTACAAGCTGGTCATCGACTTCGGTCCGGAAATCGGGCGCAAGCGCAGTTCCGCCCAGATCACCCGCAACTACGCACGCGACGAACTCGTTGGCCGGCAGGTCGCCGCCGTCGTCAACTTCCCGCCGCGGCAGATCGGGCCGATGATGTCGGAAGTCCTGACCCTCGGTTTCCCCGACGCAAATGGCGAGGTGGTGCTGGTGTCGGTCGACAGGCCGGTGCCGAACGGCGGTCGCATGTACTAGCCGGCCCGAGCGTCCTCGCGCGCGTCGCCGTCCAGCGCCTCCACTATCGGCACCCGGACGACCGCCTTCAGCCCGCCCAGCGTCGAGGTATCGAGCGTGATGTCGCCACCGTGGCTGCGGGCGATGTCCAGCGCGATGGTGAGCCCGAGGCCGCTGCCGCCTTCATCCTGGTTGCGCGCGCCGTCGAGCCGGCAGAACGGCCTGAACACCTCCGAACGCATTTCCTCCGGAATCCCCGGCCCGTCGTCCTCCACGGTGACCGTCAACTCGCCGTTCTCGCATCGAGCGCCGATGATCACCTCGCTGCCGTGACGGCAGGCATTACCGACCAGATTGGATATGCAGCGCTTGAAGGCATTGGGCCTGATCAGTGCGGTGATGCCTTCGGTTGCGACAAGCTGCGCGCAGGTATGACCGTGCCTGGTTTCGCGGGCGACCTGGTGCAGCAGCGCACCAATGTCGGTTTCGACGCTCTTCTCCCCCTCGTGACCGCGCACGAAGTCGATGTAGTCCTCCAGCATGTGCTGCATTTCGTCGACGTCGCTCTTCAGCGCCTGCACCTGCGGCCCGTCGCCCAGCACTTCCAGCTGCAGCTTGAACCGGGTCAGGATCGTCCGCAGGTCGTGGCTCACGCCGGCCAGCATCGTGGTCCGCTGTTCGACGTGGCGGCCGATGCGCTCCTTCATGTTGAGGAAGGCAACGGCGGCGGCCCTGACCTCCGCCGCGCCGCGCGGCCTGAAATCCGGCACGTCACGGCCGAGACCGAAGCTCTGGGCCGCCGAAGCAAGCGCAAGGATCGGCCTGATCTGGTTGCGCATGAAGATCACCGCCACCGACAGCAGCACCACCGACGAGACGACCATCCACAGGATGAAGATATGCGAATTCGAGGCATAGGCGCGTTCCTGTTCGGTCAGGAAGCGGAAGATCAGCCCGTCGCGTACCTTCACCCGGATGTCGACGTAGCCGGTGCGGCCGAGCGTATCGATCCAGAACGGCTTGCCCACCCGCTTGCTGATCTGCTTGCTGAGCTTGATGTCGAGCAGCGAGAACAACGGCTTCCTGGCCGGCGGCGGCAGGTCCTGGCCCTTGATCATGGTGAACCCGAGCCCGAGGTGCTCGTTGGCCGTGTTCACCAGCCACCTGTCGCTGTCCTCGCCGGGCGGCAGCGATTCATGCAGCTTGATGAGGAACGCGATCTCCTGCGCGACCGCACGCGACATGCGTCCGGTGACCTTGTCCCAGTGCCGCTCCATGAAGATGAACATGACGATCGATAGCAGCACCACCACCGGCGTGATGACGATGATGAGCGTCCGCGGATAGAGCCGCTTGGGCAGATAGCGTTCAAGCAGCCGGTTGAACCGCCACTTGAGGTTCCGCCGTTCTGGTGGTGCCGAATAGTCCGGAATGGCGACCATGGGTTCGCCTCCCCTCTGGATGCATCGATCTCGGACCGCCTTGGTCCGGCGGTGCCGCCGCCTAGTCGGTATAGAGGATGTACCCCGATCCGCGCACGGTCTGCAGATAGACCGGCGTGGCCGGGTCAGCCTCGATCTTGCGGCGAAGACGGTTGATCTGCACGTCTACCGCCCGCGCGCCGCCGTCAGCGCCGTGCCCCGAAAGTTCCGCCCGGGTTATGGTTTTTCCGGGGCGGCTGGCAAACAGCCGCAGGAGTTCGCGTTCGCGCGTTGTCAGGCGCACGGTGACGCCGTCGCGCCGCAACTCGCCGCGTTCGACATGAAACGTGCATGCCCCCATCGAGATTTCGGATGCGGTGGACACGTTCGGCCCCTGACGGCGCAATATGCTTTCGATCCTGAGCAGCAGTTCCCGCGGTTCGAACGGTTTCGCCAGGTAGTCGTCGGCGCCCATCTCGAGACCCTCGATCCGGCTGCCCGGTTCCGAGCGCGCGGAAAGCATGAGGATGGCGACGTCTCCCTCTTCCCTCAATGCCCGTGCAAGCGACAGCCCGTCCTCGCCCGGCATCATCACATCGAGCACTATCAGGTCGAACGACAGCCCGCGCATCCGCTGGCGGGCTTCCGCCGCGTTGGCGGCCGTCGTCACCCGGAAGCCGTTGGCTGCCAGATAGGACGTCAGAAGTTCGCGGATTCGCCGGTCGTCATCGACGACCAGGATATGCCGCGCGAGGTCGAGGGATTGATCGTCCGTGTCGATCCGTACGGCCGCTGTCATGGCAATGCCCGCGCTCTCCTCAGCCGCGCTTGGTGATCAGTGCGCGCACGTGCGCCCGATCGTCGGCATCGATGAGATTGAACAGCACGTCCCGGTAGCCTTGTGCGCCGGCCGCGCCGGCGCGCTCGATCGCGGCACCGACGCGCGTGATCTGAGGTGCAATGAGCCGGCGGTGCAGGCCGGCTCCGGCTTCGGTAAGGTACAGCAGGCGCTGACGCCGGTCACGGTCACCTTCGCGTTGCTCGATGAATCCGGTCTCGATCAGTTCCCGCAGCACCCTGCCGAGGCTCTGCTTGGTGATCCGCAGGATGTCAAGCAGCTCTGCCACCCTGATGCCCGGATTGCGGCCGACGAAGTGCACGACCCGATGATGGGCACGTCCGAACCCGTAATCCCGCAGTATCTCGTCCGGGTCCGAAACGAAGTCCCGGTAGGCGAAGAACAGGAGCTCGATGAGCTCCACCACCGCCTCGTTCTCGGCGGTCAAGCCTGTCGTTTCCGCGCCGTCGTTCAGGGCGGAGGGGTTTCCGTTCAGACCGAAATTTACGTCAGCCATATTGACATATTTTCGCTTGATCGTTACTGCTTGTCCAGCCGGAACGAAATGATCGTTCGATGGTCCGCTCTCTGGATACACAATGTTGCGCAGGGGACCGGATCGGTTCCCCATCAGGCGGACTTCACGTCATCGTCTGGCGCCGGTTATAGGCCAGAAGCGGGAGTCGGCGCAAACAGGCCGGCCGGCGGGACCGGAATGAACAGGCTCCCGGCGGCGTCTCCCGCCGGGTATTGAGAGATCGAGGGAGAAGTCGTCATGGTCGCAGTGCCATTCGATCAGCGCGAAGGCGTCATCTGGTACAATGGCGAGTTCGTCCCCTGGTCCGAGGCCACGCTGCACGTGTTGTCGCACGGTCTGCATTACGCGAGCTCCGTATTCGAGGGCGAGCGTGCCTACGGCGGCGAGATATTCAAGCTCACCGAACACACGGAACGCCTGTTCGAGTCCGCCCGCGTGATGGACATGACGATCCCGTATACGGTCACCGACATCGACGAAGCCTGTCGCGAGACGCTTCGCCGGCAGGGATTTTCGGATGCCTATGTCCGCCCGGTCGCCTGGCGTGGCTCGGAGATGATGGGCGTCTCGGCCCAGTCGAACCGGATCAATGTCGCGATCGCGGTGTGGGAGTGGCCGTCGTACTTTGATCCCGAACAGCGGCTGAAGGGCATCCGCCTCGACATATCCGAGTGGCGCAGGCCTGACCCGCGCACCATCCCGTGCAAGGCAAAGGCGGCCGGCCTGTACATGATCTGTACCCTGTCGAAGCATGCTGCCGAGAAGAAGGGGTATGCCGACGCGCTGATGATGGACTGGCGCGGCCATGTGGCCGAGGCGACCGGTGCCAATATCTTCTTCGTCGACCGCGACGGCAACCTGCACACCCCGACGCCGGACTGCTTCCTCGACGGCATCACCCGCCGCACGGTCATCGATCTTGCCAAGGCCCGGCAGATCCGCGTCATCGAACGGACGATCATGCCCGAGGAGATGAAGGACTTCGAACAGTGCTTCATCACCGGGACCGCGGCGGAGGTGACCCCGGTGTCGGAGATCGGTCCCTACCGGTTCTCCGTTGGCGAGATCACCCGATCCCTTGCCGACGACTATCTCGCGGCAGTCCGCCCGCAGGCGGCCGCCGAACCGGCGCGCGCGACCGCCTAGGTCGCGCGCGGGCTACCCCGTCTGCCACGAGGCTACAGAACCGTTTCGTCCGGGATCAGGCAGCCGTTGCGCCGCCATAGGTCCGGCTGGACCGGTCCGGCACCGCGGCGGGATAGAGGCCATGGTTGCGACCGAGCTGCCGCACCAGGCCGGCGACGATGTCGATTGAAGGCGTCGGCACGTCGACCATGCGGCCAAGCTCCTGCACCGCGATGACCAGTGCATCGATTTCCATGGCGCGACCGCTCTCCAGGTCCTGCAGCATGGATGTGCGGTGGGCACCAACCTTCGCAGCGCCGGCGATGCGCCGATCCACATCGACGCGCAATCTGGCGCCAAGCCGCACCGCTATCGCCTCCGCCTCGAGCATCATTGCTCTCGCGAGGCCGCGCGTGTCCTCGTCCGTGGCCACGACGTCGAGCGTCGCCCGTGTCAGGGCGGAGATCGGGTTGAAGCAGAGATTGCCCCACAGTTTCAGCCAGATCTCGCTCCGGATGTCCTCGAGCACAGGTGCCTTGAAGCCTCCTGCCTCAAGGATCTGGCTGAGCCGGACCGTGCGCTCGGAGACCGTTCCGTCCGGCTCGCCCAGCGGGAACTTGTTACCGTAATGGTGGCGGATGACGCCCGGAGCGACAATCTCGGTTGCCGGGTACACCACGCAGCCGATGGCGCGCTCGGGGCCGATCGCTGTCCACTGGCGGTCGCCCGGATCCACCGATGCAACCCGGCGGTCGCGGAAGCGGCCAGGATGTTGATGGAAATACCACCAGGGAACCCCGTTCTGGCAGGTCACCACGCTCGTGTTCCTTGCCAGGAGTGGCTGCATGCGCGGCGCCGCTTCCCACGCCTGGTGCGCCTTGAGCGCCACGATGACGTAGTCCTGGGGCCCAAGCTCGGCAGGGTCGTCGGTGGCGCGCAACTTGACCCGCCGCCGCTCGCCGCCGATTTCAAGTACAAGACCGTCCCGTTGCATCGCCGCCAGGTGCTGGCCACGCGCCACGACGGACAGATCCACACCATCCCGGTCGGCAAGGCCCGCTGCCAGATAGCCGCCGACGGCGCCTGCGCCGTATATGCAGATCTTCGTGGACATCATGCTACCGCACGGACGGGCCCGTCCGACACCGGCAGGGAGCGTGCGGTCTGGCGGTAGTATTCCTCGGCGGCGGCGACGCCCGACCCCGGCTGGACGTCCATGCCCACGTCGCGCATCGCCATTTCCGCTCCGGCAAGGGCCTGAATGAGGTTGAGTTCGTTCAGCCAACCCAGATGCCCGATGCGGAACACCTTGCCCGTCAGCTGACTCAGGCCGCCGCCAAGCGACAGGTTGTAGCGATGATAGGCGGTCGCCACTATGTCGCGGGAGTCCACGCCCTCGGGGACGAGAATTGCGCTGACCGTATCGGAGTACCACTTGGGCTCCCTGGCGCACAGCTTGAGGTTCCAGGCGTCGACGGCGCGACGCACCCCCTCGGCCAGGCGATGATGGCGGGCAAAGACGTTCTGCAGGCCTTCCCGTTCGAGGAGATCGATGGAGGCGCGCAGACCGCGCAGGAGAGTGGTCGCCGGCGTATAGGGAAATTGCCCCTCGCGGTTGGTGCGGATCATGTCCTCGAAACTGAAGAAGCAGCGCGGGCACTGGGCGGACCGGTGTGCGTCGAGCGCCTTGTCGCTCGCCGCGACGATGGCAAGGCCGGTCGGCAGCATGAAGCCCTTCTGAGAGCCTGACACCGCAAGATCGACACCCCATTCGGCCATGCGAAAGTCGATCGAGGCGATCGAACTGACGCCGTCGACCATGAGGAGCGCCGGGTGGCCGGCCTCGTCGAGCGCCCGGCGCACCGCCGCCACGTCGCTCGTCACCCCGGTCGTCGTCTCGTTGTGGCAGACCAGAACCGCTTTGATCCGGTGTGCGTGGTCCGCCTGCAACCGCCTGGCATACTCTTCGACCGGAACGCCCTCGCCCCAGGCGACATCGACGGCCTCGACATCGAGATTGTGGCGCCGGCACATGTCAGCCCACAGATGTGAGAACTGGCCGTAGACCGAGGTCAGGACCCTGTCGCCCGGCGAAAGGGTGTTGGTGATCGCCGCCTCCCAGCCGCCGGTTCCGGAACCGGGATAGAGGAATACCTGGCCGCCCTCCATCTTGAAGATCCGCTTCAGGTCGCCCAACAGGCCGATGACGAATGCGGGGAAGTCCGGCGAGCGCTGGTCCTCCAGCGGGATGTCCATCGCCAGGCGCAGGACATGTGGCAGGTTGGTGGGGCCGGGGATGAAGAGGGCGTTCGCACCGGTATGCATCGCGGATCTCCTTCCGTAATAGCGCCCAGCCCGTCCGGGACAGCGGCGTCGCTTATACCGATTGTCATTGGACAGCGCATCGGAGCCTTGGTAAACCGTCAAAATTCTTGCAGCGGGATTACAAAAACTGATGGCAGGCCTGCGCGATCAATTGCCTCCACCGAACAGCCTGGTCACATTCGAGGCGGCTGCCCGCCATCTCAGCTTCACGCGAGCGGCGGCGGAACTCCGTGTGACTCAGGCCGCCGTCAGTCGCCAGGTGCGGCTCCTCGAAGACCATCTGGGGGTAGAGCTGTTCGACCGGCAGCACCGCACCTTGAAGCTGACCCGGTACGGCGAGCGGCTGTACGAGGCGGTCGAGGCGGGGCTGGGCAGGATTTCCCAGGTAGCGGGAGAAATCCGGCGCGCGGCGAGCAGCG
>Ga0079224_100007513_pt1 | contig 14646 bp, 11 predicted proteins | sample Stecom2015_FD_80414 | JGI IMG/M metagenome (GOLD analysis project Ga0079224, IMG submission 80414) | Agricultural soil microbial communities from Utah to study Nitrogen management - Steer compost 2015 | ecosystem: Environmental > Terrestrial > Soil > Agricultural land | place: USA: Utah...
CGGGAGCGGGAGCGGCCGATCCGGCAGGCCGCGCGGACGGGCGCCCCGGCAGGACGGCCGCCCTCCCGGGGCCCGCGGGCCGGGACGCCGGGAGCGGCGGGTCCTCCGGGGCCACGCCGGTGAACGGCGCCCGTCGCGCCGATCGCGCTCGCTGCGGGCCGGGCGGCGGGGAGCGCCGCCTCCCCTCGCCCGCGCCGGTCCCGGCGCCGGTCGCCGTCCCGCCCGGTTTCGAGGCGGCGGCGCCGTCAGAGGCATCGCCTCACGCGAGGCCGCCGTCCCGCCCGGTGCGCCGAGGGCGCCGCCCCCGTGCCGTCCCCGCGGGGCGCGGCAGGCGTGCCGGCGGCCGCGTCCTGCCCGGGCGGGTCAGCCCCGGGTGTCCTTGACGGTGCGGCCACCCTGGACCACCAGGACGATGTTGTCCGGGTCGGCGGGCAGCGCGATGTCGGCGAGCGGGTCGCCCTCGCACACCACCAGGTCGGCGAGCATGCCCGCGCGCACGGTGCCCACCCGGTCGGCGAGGCCGAGCAGCTCGGCGGCGTTGCGGGTGGCCGCGGTGATCGCCTCCATCGGGGAGAGCCCGACCCGGGTCAGGTGGCCCAGCTCGGCCAGGTTGCGGCCGTGCGGGGAGATGCCGGCGTCGGTGCCCATCGCCACCTTCACCCCGCGCCGCACCGCCTCGGAGACCCGCTCGAAGGTCCGCTCGGCCAGCGCCCGCTTGGTCCGCACCGCCTTCTCCGTCATCAGGTGGGCCCGGTCCTCGAAGTCGAAGGTGGCCAGGGTGGGCACCAGGTAGGCGCCGTGCTCCAGCATCAGGTCGATGCCCTCGTCGTCGACCAGGTAGCCGTGCTCGATGCTGGCGGCCCCGCCGCGCACCGCGTTGCGGATGCCCGCCGCGCCCTGGGCGTGCGCGGCGATGGGCCGGCCGCCGTGCCGGGCGGCCTCGGCCGCCATGGCCGCGATCTCCTCGACGGTGAGCCCCTCGTCGTCGGGGGTGTCCGACGGGCTGGAGACGCCGCCGGTGGCGCAGACCTTGATCACGTCGGCGCCGGCCCGCATCAGCCGGCGCGCCGCGACCCGGGCCTCCTGCACCGAGTCGGCGATCTCGGAGATCGAGTTCCCGCCGCAGGCGTGCAGGTCGACGCCGGTGGGCAGGGTGAAGTCGGCGTGCCCGCCGGTGTGGCTGACCAGGCGCAGGGCCAGGCTGAGCCGGGGGCCGGAGAGCAGTCCGCGCTGCTGGGCGGTGCGGAACCCGGCGTCGGTGCCGCCGAGGTCGCGGGCGGTGGTGACGCCGGCCTCCAGGGTGCGGCGCATCCGCTCCGCGGTCTCGAAGGCGTGCAGGCTGCGCGGGATCTCCACGTTGTTGAAGAGGATCTGCCGGCTGTCGCCGATGCCGAAGTGCACGTGGGCGTCGATGAAGCCGGGCAGCAGGGTACGGCCGCCGAGGTCGTGCACGGTGTCGCCGGGTGCGGGGGCGGGCGCCCCCGCGGCGGGCCCTGCGTAGCCGATCACCCCGTCGGCCGCGGTGACGACGGCGTCGGCGACGGGGGCGGCCCCGGTGCCGTCGATCAGGGTCGCGTTCCGGTAGAAGGTCCTGCCGGCGGTCATGCGTGCTCCTTGTCGTCCGGTGTCGTCCGGTTCGCCGCCCGCGGGGCCGCGCCGGCGCCGGCGCGGCCCCGCGGCGGGGTCAGATGCGGGGGTGCATTCCCGGGCCGATCGGCAGCCCGGTGGAGTAGAACAGCGCCAGCAGCGCGGTCCACAGCACCAGGAAGAGCGCGGTGAACGGCAGGCAGCGCGCGATCACCGTGCCGATGCCGGCCTTGGGCTCGTAGGCCCGCAGGAAGCCGAGGATGATCACCAGGTAGGGGCTGAGCGGGGAGAGCACGTTGGAGACGGAGTCGCCGATGCGGAACGCCGCCTGGATGAACCCCGGCTCGTAGCCGAGCAGCGCGAACATCGGCACGAACACCGCGGCGAGCAGCGCCCACATCGCCGACCCGGAGATGATGAACAGGTTCACGCAGAACGCCAGCAGGATGAAGCAGAGGATCGCCGGGAACCCGGTGAACCCGGTCGCCTCCAGGCCGTCCGCCCCCTGGATCGCGATCCAGCTGGAGATGCCGCTCCAGTTGAACAGCGCCAGGAACTGCGCCATCACGAAGGCCAGCACCACGAAGGAGGACATCTCCTTGACCGTCCTGCCCATCAGCAGGGCGAGGTCGGCGCCCTTGGTGATCACCCGGGTGGCGATGCCGTAGGCCACGCCGGGCAGGGCCAGCACGGTGAAGACGAAGAAGACCACCGAGTCGAGCAGCGGCGACTCGGGCAGGAAGGCGCCGTCCTCGTTGCGCATCGGCGCGCCGCCGGGCAGGCAGAGCGCGAGGATGCCGGCGACCGTCAGCAGCAGGGCCAGGCCGGCCCAGCGCAGGCCGCGCCGCTCGGCCGGGGAGAGCTCGGGGTCCATCCGCTCGTCCGGCCGGTCCTCGCCGGGGGCGTCCTCCTCGGCCGCGGCGCGGTCCCGGGAGATCCCGCGGCGCAGGATGGCCGGCTCCAGCACCCGGTCGATCATGAAGCCGCCGGCGACGCTGAGGATCAGCGAGATGACCAGGGTGATGTAGTAGTTCGAGATGGGGCTGACGTGGCTGCCCACCTCCACCGAGGCGGCGGCCGCGTTGGTGATCCCGGACAGCAGCGCGTCGGTGCTGGTGACGAAGGGGCTGCAGCTGAACGCGGCGGTGGCGGTGGCGTAGGCGCCGAGCAGCCCGGCGACCGGGTGCCGGCCCGCGGCCTTGAACACCATCGCGGCCAGCGGCGGGATGACCACCATCGCGGCGTCGCTCATGATGCTGCCGGAGACCGCGACGAAGGACGCCACGTACGGCAGCAGCCAGCGCGGGGACCGGCCGAAGGCGCGGCGCACCAGGGCGGTGAGCAGCCCGGTGCGCTGGGCGATGCCCACGCCGAGCAGCACCGTCAGCACCACGCCCAGCGGCGGGAAGCCGACGAAGTTCTCCACCAGGGTGGTGGTCAGCCAGGTGATGCCCTCGGCGGTGAAGAAGCCCTTGATCTCCTGCGGCCCCTCCTCGCTCCCCGGGATCTCATAAGAGGCGCCGTTGGCGGCCATCGCGGTGGAGACCACGGCCACCACGGCGAACAGGATGAGGAACAGCACGAACGGGTCGGGGATGCGGTTGCCGACGCGCTCGATGCCGTCGAGCACCCGCGCGATGCGCCCGGGGCCCGGCTCGGCGGAGGCGCGCTCGCGCTTGCGGCTCGGCGTGGTCATGGGTCACCTCACCAGGGAGAGGAAGGGGAAGGGGGATCAGTCCTCGGCGCCCGGGGCGGTCCGGGCCGCTCCGGTGGTGTCCTTGCGGACGGCGCCGTCCATCAGGACCGCGGTGATGTTGTCCGGGTCGCCGGGGAGCGCGATGTCGGCCAGCGGGTCGCCGGCGCAGACCACGATGTCGGCCCGCTTGCCGGGCTCCAGGGTGCCGACCTCGCCGGCGGTGCCGAGCAGCTCGGCGGCGTTGCGGGTGCCGGCCAGCAGGGCGCCCATCGGGGTCATCCCGTGCCGCACGAGCAGTTCCAGTTCGCGCAGGTTGCGGCCGTGCGGGCAGATGCCGGCGTCGGTGCCCAGCGCGACCTTGACCCCGGCGGCGATCGCCGCGGAGATGTTCTCGCTCAGGTGCTCCTGGAGCTTGAGCTTCTTGGCGACCGCGTAGGGGGCGGACTTCTCCGGGTCGGGCGGGGTGGTCGCGGTGGACAGCGTCGGCACCAGGAACGCCCCGCTCTCGCCGAGCATGTCGATGCCCTCGGCGTCGATCTCGTAGCCGTGCTCGACGCTGGCCACCCCGGCGGCCAGCGCGTTGCGGATGCTCCGCGCGCTCTGCGCGTGCGCGGCGACCGGGACGTCGTGCGCGGCGGCCTCGCGGACGATCGCGGTCATCTCCTCGACGTTGAGCCCGTCGTGCCAGGGGGTGTCCCGCGGGCTCCACACGCCGCCGCTGGCCATCACCTTGATCACGCCGGCGCCGCGGCGCATCGCCTCGCGGGTGTTGCGCAGCGCCTCGTCGACGCCGTCGGTGAGCATCGAGATGCCGCCGTCGGGGCCGAGGACGGTGCCGGAGTCGAAGCCGCAGCAGGTGCGGAAGTCGCCGTGCCCGCCGGTGGGGCCCAGCGCCCGGTAGGCGATGGTGAGCCGGGGGCCGTCGACGACGCCCTCGTCCACCGCCTTCTGCACCGCCATGTCCAGTCCGGCGAGGTCGCGGGCGCCGGTGACGCCCGCCTCCAGGGTGGCGCGGAGCAGCGGGATCGCCCGGTAGTAGCCGTAGTGCGGCGGGTCGTCCAGCAGGTGGGCGGGGTTCATCCCGCCGGCCGGCATGGTCAGGTGCACGTGGGCGTCGATGAACCCGGGCAGCACGGTGCCGCCGCGGGCATCGAGCACCCGGTGGGCGGCGCCGATCCGGGGCAGTTCGGCGGCCGGGCCCATCCAGTCGATCCGCCCGCCACGGACCACGACCGCCCAGTCGGGGCGCGGGCCGGCCCCGGTCCCGTCGATGACGGTTCCGTTGCGGACGACGATCGTGTCCTGCGGGGACATCGGTGCCACCTTTCCGTGTCGCCGGCCGTCCGGGCCGGCTCCGGCCCGGACGCGTTCCGCGGAGCGGAAGCACGGCCGGGCGAATCCGAAACCTGCCGGAAACACCCAGCTCAGGGCCTTGATCCGGCTCTGCGGAAACCTACGGTGTGATAAAGGTGAACATCGCGAATCGCCGGAAAAGATTTTGCCTCGGGGGGCTGATGCAGGAATCGAGCGCCTTGCACGAGTTCGATCTGTCGCTGATCAACGCGCTGCAGCTGGCCCCGCGCGCCGCGTGGTCGGACCTGGCCCCGATCCTGGACGTCGACGCCACCACCCTGGCCCGCCGCTGGCGGCGGCTGGAGGAGGCGGGGCTGGCCCGGATCACCGTGTTCCCCCGTCAGCAGCTGACCACCCGGCAGAACATGGCCTACCTGGAGCTGACCTGCCGCAACGGCACCGTCGAGCAGGTCGCCTCCGCGCTGGCCGAGGACCCGGGGACGCTGAGCATCCAGTTCACCGCCGGCTCCCACCAGCTGCTGCTCACCGTGGCGCCGGGCCAGGGGATGGCCGACTACCTGATGAACTGGATCGGCGCCTTCCCCGACGTGGTGTCCTACCGGGTGCACATGGTCACCCGGGTGGTGTCCGAGGCGCACCGCTGGCAGGTCCGCGCGCTCTCCCCGGAGCAGCGCCGCCGGCTGCGCGCGCTGGCCCCGCGCACCGAGTGCGCCAAGGAGGCCGGCGGCGACCGGGTGACCGGGCTGGACCAGCGCATCGCCGACCTGCTCTGCACCGACGGGCGGATGGGCTACCAGCGGATCGCCGAGCGGCTGGACATCGCGCCGACCACCGCCGCGCGCCGGCTCAACCGGCTGATCCGCGCCGGGATCATCGGGCTGCGCTGCGACATCGCCCGCGCCGAGATGGGCTGGCCGACCGCGGCCGTGCTGTGGGGCACGGTGGACCCGCAGGTGCTGGAGCGCGCCGAGGACCTCTGCGAGCAGGTGCCGGAGCTGCGGCTGTGCAGCACCATCGCCGGCCCGGAGAACACCCACTTCATCGTCTGGCTGCGCACCGTCCCCGACCTGACCCGGGTGGAGCGCCGCCTGCTGGAGGCGCTGCCCGGCCTGCGCATCGCCGACCGGCGGATGGTGCTGCACACCTTCAAGTTCATGGGCAACGTCCTGGACGCCGCGCAGCGCTACGTGCGCACCGTCCCGCTCCGGCTGTCCGCGGAGGAGCCCTCACCCCGCTGAACGAGGCCCCGCTCCGGCGCCGCCGGGAGGGCGGGCGCGGGGACGAGGCGGCGGGGGAAGCCTGTGCGGAAAGGAAAGGCCTCCCGGAGGCCGGTGCGGGCGCCGCGTTCCGCCCCGGGGGCCAGGAGGCCTTCCTTCCCTTTCGCCGGGCCCGCGGAGCGGCCCGCCGCGCCCGGCGGGACGTTCCAAAAGGGCCCGTGTCACGGCCCTCCGGTCAGCAGCGGCCGAAGTCGCCCTCGATGTGGGTGCACAGCCAGCCCTCGGGGTGGCGGGCGACCCGGATGGCCAGGGCCCGGCGGCGGTGGCCGACCTCGACGACCGCGCCCAGTTCGGCCGCACCGGGGCCGGCCGGGCGGAGCCAGGCGCTGCGGACCCGGGGGCGGTTGCGGCAGCGGTAGGCGCCGGCGCGGCGGCGGAGCAGGGCGTAGGCGCGCGGGGCGACCAGGCCGGCGATCTGGTCGGGGGCGCGTTCGCCGGCCAGGACCTCGGCGGTGATCTGCGCCAGGCGGGCGGCCTGGCTCGGGCAGCGGGGGGCGTGCAGTCGGGGGCGGCGGGAACGGCAGGGTCGGGGGTGCACTGCGGTCTCCTTCCGGGCTGCGCCGGGCGCCGCTGCGTCCGGCGCCGGGACAGAGCCGGCTCCGCCCCTCCCCGGTCACCCGGAATTCCAGCTTTCTCCGCAGATCGGCCGTCCCCGGTGGAACCGTCCGCCTGTGATCCCCGGCATACTGCTGATGTGACTCACCGGTATCTCGACTCCCCCGTCCCCATCGGCCTCGCCCACCGGGGCGGCTGGCCCGTCGACGCCTCCGGGCGCCCGCGCACCGAGCTGGAGAACACCGCGGTGGCCTTCCAGCACGCGATCGACCTGGGCTACCGCTACCTGGAGACGGACGTGCACGCCACCCGGGACGGTGTGCTGCTGGCCTTCCACGACGACACCCTGGACCGCGCGACCGACATGCCCGGCGCCATCGCCGACCTGCCCTACAGCGAGGTCAAGCGGGCGAAGGTCGGCGGCGAGGAGCCGGTTCCGGTGCTGGAGGAGCTGCTGGGGTCCTGGCCGGAGGCGCGGTTCAACATCGACGTCAAGTCCGACGGCGCGGTCGAGCCGCTGATCGAGGTGGTGCGCCGCACCAGCGCCTGGGACCGGGTCTGCCTGGGCTCGTTCGACCAGCGCCGGCTGGACCGGGTCCGCCGGCTGTCCGAGGGGCGCCCCGCGTTCTCCTCCGGCCCCTGGGACGTGGCCCGGCTGCGGTTCGCCTCGCTGGTGCCGCCGCTGCTGCCGCTGGTCCGGCGCGGCGTGGACTGCGTGCAGATCCCCACCGAGATGAACGGCTTCCCGCTGCTCAGCCGGGACCTCATCGCCACCGCGCACCGGTTCGGCATGCAGGTGCACGTGTGGACGGTCAACGACACCGCGGTGATGGAGCGGCTGCTGGACGCGGGCGTGGACGGCATCGTCACCGACAACACCGCCGGACTGCGCGACGTGCTCGCCGCGCGCGGCGCCTGGCCGGGGGCGAGGCGGTGACCGGCGCGGCCGCCGCGGGCGGCCCGACCCGCACTCCCCCGGCCGGCCCCGCCCCGGCCGCCTCCCCCGATGAGCAGGACGGACAGCGCTCCCCATGACCTCCGCGACGCCGAAGCCGGACCCCGGCAACGCCCCCTCGCCCGACCCCGCGCAGCGCCGCCGGGAGCAGCGGGGGTGGTACCTCTACGAGTGGGCCAACCAGGTCTTCTTCACCTCGGTGATCACCGTGCTGATCGGCCCCTACCTGAGCGGCCTGGCGTGCGCGGAGGCCGGCGCCCCCGACGCCGCGACCTGCACCGGCGGCGCCTACTACGTGTACCCGCTGGGCATCGAGGTGCACGCGAACGCGCTGTACCCGGCGGCCACCGTCGTCGCGATCCTGCTGCAGATCCTGCTGCTGCCGATCGTGGGGGCGCTGGCCGACCGGTCCCGGAACAAGAAGGGGTGGCTGTTCTCGCTGGCCCTGGCGGGCTCGCTCTCGGTGAGCGCCCTCTACCTGGTCACCGACAGCTACCTGCTCTCCGCGCTGCTGTTCCTGGCCGCCAACGTCGCCTTCGGTGCCGCCGAGGTGGTCTACAACGCCTTCCTGCTGGAGGTCGCCACGCCGGACGAGCGGGGCCGGGTCTCCAGCACCGGCTGGGCCCTGGGCTACCTGGGCGGGGCGATCCTGCTCGCCGCGCACCTGGTGCTGGTCATGTCGGCCCCCTCGCTGGGCCTGGAGCAGGGCGAGGCGGTGCGCATCGCATTCGCCTCGGTGGGCCTGTGGTGGATCGGCTTCACGCTGCTGGCGCTCCCGCGGCTGCGCAACCGGCACGGCACCGCGGCCGGGAAGGCCGCGCGGCCGCGCCCCGGGGCGGTGGTCGGCCAGTTCGTGCACACCCTCAAGGGCATGCGGCGCTACCCGCAGACCCTGCTGTTCCTGCTGGCGTTCATCCTGTTCAACGACGGCATCCAGGCGGCGCTGCGGTACGCGGCGCCCTTCGCCACCCAGGACCTGCGGATCTCCCAGGAAATACTGATGGGCACCATCCTGATGATCCAGTTCGTCGCGTTCGGCGGGGCGCTGGCGGTGGGCGCGCTGGCCCGCCGCATCGGGTCGAAGAACGCGGTGCTGTGCACCCTGGGCGTGTGGTGCGTCCTGGTCGCCCTGGGGTACCTGCTGCCGGCCGGCGAACCGGTGCTGTTCATCGCGCTGGCGGTGGGCATCGCCCTGGTCCTCGGCGGCTCCCAGGCGCTCTCCCGGGCGATGTTCTCGCTGCTCATCCCGCGCGGGCGGGAGGCGGAGTACTTCGCCGTCTACCAGATCAGCGACAAGGGTTCGAGCCTGCTCGGCTCGCTCGCGGTGACCCTGGCGGTCACCTGGACCGGCGGGTACCGGGTGGCGATCCTCTCGCTGATCGTGTTCTTCGTGGTCGGCGGGTTCCTGCTGTGGCGCACCGACATCCGCAAGGGCATCCGCGACGTCGGCAACGAGGCCCCGCAGAAGGTCTGAACCGCGGGGCGGGCGCCGCGCGTGGCGCCCGCCCCGCCCGGGTAGGAGTCCCCGGCGGCGGCGCCCGCCGCCCCGCTTGTCCGATGACCCGAGAGAGTTCCGCAGGGGGGACGATGCTGTTCGGCAAGGAGCACGTGCGCAGGTACCAGGAGACCGACGGGGCCGAGGGCCACGACTGGAACGGCACCACGGCGCTGATCCTCACCACCACCGGCCGCTCCTCGGGGCTGGCCCGCAGCACCCCGCTGATCTACCGGCGGGACGGCGGCTCCTACGTGGTGGTCGCCTCCTACGGCGGATCCGACGAGCACCCGCAGTGGTACCGGAACATCCTCGCCGACCCCGAGGTCGGCGTGCAGGTCGGCGCCGAGCGGTTCACCGCGCGGGCGCGCACCGCCTCGCCCGAGGAGAAGCGCCGGCTGTGGCCGGTGATGACCGCGACCTGGCCGCAGTACGACGAGTACCAGGCCAAGACCGACCGGGACATCCCGGTGGTGGTGCTGGACCCGGTCGACTGAGGCCGGCGGGCCCTCCGCCGATGTCCTAACCCCGTGCCGGGCCGTCGGGGCGCGCCTCGGCCCGGCGCAGCAGGGCGCCGCCCGCCTGCGGCAGCACCAGCACGCTGAGCATGCCCGCGCCGACCAGGGCCGCCGCCACCGCGCCGTCCAGCGCGCCGGACTCGGTGCCGATCGTGGTCAGCACCACCAGCAGCGGCAGCCCGGTGGCGGAGAACAGCGCCAGCGCGGGCCGCTCGGCCCCGGCCAGCTCGCCCCGGGACAGCAGGTACTCCGGCCCGCCGCGGACCAGCAGCAGCGCGGTCAGGAAGAGCGGGACGAGCAGCAGCACCGGCGGGTCGGCGAGCAGCGCGCCGAGGTCGAAGCGGACCCCGGTGACCACGAAGAAGACCGGGATGAGGAAGCCGAAGCCGACGGCGTCCATCTTGGACTCCACCGCCTCGGCCTCCTGCGGGTGGTTGGTGGTCAGCATCAGCCGCACGATCACCCCGGCCGCGAACGCGCCGAGCAGCGCGTCCAGCTGCATGCTGGAGGCGAGCCACACCAGGAGCACCACCAGCAGCATGCACAGCCGCACCGCGAGCTGGGCGCTGGTGCCCAGGGTGGCGCGGAGCAGCCGGCCCAGCCGCTCCGAGGGCGGCCGGGTGGCGCGCCAGGCCGCCAGCCCGGCCAGCACGAAGAACACCGCCAGCAGCAGCGTCCCCTCGGCCGGGCGGAAGCCGCTGAGCAGCACGGCGATCAGCACGATCGGCCCGAACTCGCCCACCGTCCCCGAGGCGAGGAAGCGGGTGCCGAACGCGCCGCCGAGCGCCCCGGAGTCGCGCAGCATCGGCAGCACCGTGCCCAGCGCGGTGGTGGTCAGCGCCAGGCCGATGATCAGCGCCGTCCGCGACGCCCCGAACAGGGCCGCGGCGATCGCCATGCCCAGCGCCACCGAGCAGAGCCAGGCCAGCAGCGCCCGGCGCAGCGGCCGCCCCTTGATCCGGGCGAAGTCGATCTCGTAGCCGGCCATGAACATCAGCAGCGCCAGCCCGAGCTCGGAGAGCATCGCCACCGCCTCGGTCTCCCGGATCAGCCCGGCGCCGGCCGGGCCGAGGGCGATGCCGAACAGGATCTCCAGCACCGTGGCCGGCACCACCACCCAGCGGGCGATCCGGTCGCTGACCAGCGGCGCCAGGAACGCCGCGGCGAGGATGACCAGCAGCACCCGCAGCGTCTCCGCCGTCTCCCCCTCCACGGCGCCCTCCTCAAGCCTCCGTGCCGCCTCCCCGTCGGCGGCACCCTATGCAGCGCCGCCGCCGGCCCGCGGGTACGACACGCGCCGGCCCCGGAGCGCCCTTCATCGTCTCCCGCCTGCGAAAACCGCGCGGTCGGCGATCTATCCGGCCACGCACCGCACGGAAGCCCCGAAAGGCCGTCGGGTATCCGGGAGCCCACCGCTCCGGCCCGCGAGACGCCCGTTCCACCGGACGACCGGACCGTGCTTCCCCGCCCGCCGCCGACCGGCCGAGGACCGCGCACCGGTGCCGGACCGCTGATCGCCGATGAGGGCTCTGCCCACCAGCACACTCCAGGCCTTCCAGCGGCACCTCCGCCGATACCGCCCCGCACCCGCCCACCCCCCGCCGCGCCCTGAGCCCGCCGCGCTTTCTCGCTGGCCCCGGCCCCGCGCCCACCCCTGTTGATCGTGGAGGTATCGACCGGTCGAGCACCGCTCACCCGCACAGGACAGCGGTCCTGGACCGGTCGATACCTCCACGATCAACGGCTTCCTGGGGCGGCCCGCCGCTGGTTCAACGAGGTAGCGCTGTAGTGCGGGTGGGGTGGGGCTCAACGAGGTGGGCGGTGCCGCGGGTAGCGCTGCACCGCGGGCGCGTCACTCCCCGGCGGCGCGGCGCCAGGAGGCGAGCAGGGCGTCCAGCGGGTCGGGGGCCGGGGCCGGCTCCTCGGGCGGGGCGGCGGGGGCCTGGTACCGGGCTCCGGCACCGCGGGGACGGGGGGCCGGGCGGGGGCGGCGCGGGGCCGGGACCGCACCGGTCTCCTCCGGCCCGGTGGAGGCCGCGGGGGCCTGGTAGCGGGCGCCCTGCGGGCGGGGGCGGCGGATCCGGAACCGGGGCGGTCCGGGCCGTTCCCCGGTCGGCCCCCCGGGCTCCGCCGGCTCCGGTCGGGGCTCGGCGGGGAAGAGCACCGGCAGCCCCGCCGGGCGGGCCGCGCCGGGCCGGAGGCGGACCGCCGGCCGCATGCCGGGGAACCGGTCGACCGCCGCCTGCACCGCTCCCCCGGCGATCTCCCGGGCCAGGGAGCGGGCCGGGCAGGCGTGCGCACCCGCGCCCCACATCAGGTGCGCCCGGTTGCCGGCCGCTGGCCCGGCCCCGCCCAGGGCCGGGTCGGCCTGGGCGGCGTCCAGCGCGATGAGCACCGCCTGGCCGGTGCGGAGCACCGCGTCACCGATCCGGGTGTCCCGGGCGCAGTACCGCCCGGCGACGGCGCCCAGCGGCGGTTCGGCCCAGAGCGCGCGGTCCAGCAGCTCGTCGGCGCCGGGCAGCGCGCCGCCGTGCGCGGCGCGCGCCTCCGGGTCGTGCAGCAGCCGGGAGAGCGCACCGGTGATCAGCGCCGACGTCGGGGCGGCGCCGGCCCGCCACATCCGCTCCAGGACGTAGCCGGCCTCGGCGTCGGAGAGCCCTTCCGGTGCGGCCAGCAGGGCCGAGGCCAGGTCGTCGCCGGGTTCGGCGCGGCGGCGCCGGACCAGCGCCCGGAAGTAGCAGCCGACCGCCGCCTCCGCCTCGGGGTCGGGGCCGTCCCCGCCCGGGGCGGTGCGGGCGGCCAGCTCCGCCAGCAGGGCGCCGAACCGGCTGTCCAGCCCGAACAGCGCGTTGAGCAGGTGCGAGGGGAACGGGTCGGCGTAGTCGGCGGCCAGGTCGGCGCGCCCGTCGGCGGCCACCCGGTCGAGCAGACCGGCCGCGGTGGTGCGGACCAGCGCGGCGACCCTGCCGGTGCCGGTCCGGGCCGCGGCGGCGGAGACCGCGGCGCGCAGCCGCCGGTGCCGCTCCCCGTCGGCCTCCAGCGCGCCGGACCACCACCGGTCCGGGCGGCCGTGCTCCCGGCCGTCCCACAGCCGGGGGGCGGCGGAGAAGGAGCTCCGGTCCCGGAGCGCGTCGAGGGCGTCGCGGTAGCCGAGCACCAGCCATCCGGGGGCGCCCGGGGCGGCCTGCACCGGCACCGCCCGCCCCCGGTGCGGGCAGGCGCCCTGCCGGGCCTCCGGCGCCCGGCCGGAGAGACCGCCGGTCCGCGCAATTCCGCTGTCAAGGGCCACGGGAACCACCTCGGGACGGAAACAGGCTGGCCGGCCCGAAACTAAGGGGCCGGTGTTTCCTGAGTGATTCGACCGTGGAAAAGGCGGGAAAAGCGGCCGGGCCGGGAATCCCGCGGCGCCGTTCGGCGTTGCACCCGATCCGGGGGCGCGCACGCCGCACGGACGGCCTTGGCGTGAGCCGACGCGATCAGGGGCCGCCTCCGAAGGAGAACGTGCACGGTGCAGCGCACGGCCCGCGCGGCCGGCCATTATCGCACGGTTGGATCACCGTCGCCTGGGGAATCTTGACACGGACCGGCACGTTACATCCACGAAGACCGCTAGAGCGCCTGGAGGCATGCAGACGATGGCCGAGCGAGCACTTCGCGGTACCCGGCTCGGGGCTACGAGCTACGAGAACGACCGCAACACCGACCTGGCCCCGCGCCAGGAGGTCACCTACGACTGCCCTCGGGGTCATCGCTTCTCCGTCACCTTCGCGACCGAGGCCGAGACTCCGCCCAACTGGGAATGCCGCTTCTGCGGCGACAACGCCCTGATGGTCAACGGCCAGGAGCCCCAGGAGAAGAAGGCCAAGCCGGCCCGCACCCACTGGGACATGCTCCTGGAGCGGCGGAGCATGGAAGAGCTGGAGGAGGTCCTCGCCGAGCGCCTCCAGCTCCTGCGCGACCGGCGCAGGGAGGAGCAAGAGCACATGGAGGCCATCGCGGCCCAGCGCAAGAGCGCCTGATCCGAGGGGAGGCGGATCCAGGCGCTCCGCGCTCGCGGAAAGCGGTGGTCTGATCGGGCGGCGGCCCTGCCGGGGCCGCCGCCCGCTGCCGTGCCGGGGCCCGTCAGGGCGGCCCCGGGGCGGCTTCTGCCCGATCGGGGCGGCGGGGAGACCGGAGAGCGGGTGTCCCGGCGGCCGCCCTCTCTCCCCTCCGCGGCCGCCCCGCCCGGTCCCGGTGCCCTGCCCCGGGGGTCACCGGGGGCGCTCCGCCGCCCTGCACGGCGGTCCCGCTCGGCGCCGGGGCCGGGCCGGGGCCTCCGCGCCGGCCGGGCGCCGCGTCAGGCGTTCTCCGCGGCTGCGGTGGTGCCGAACGGGTCGTGGGTGATGCCGACCAGGTCGGCCACGGAGTTCATGACCTTGGTGGGGCGGTAGGGGAAGAGCTCCGCGGTGTCCCGGTCGGAGATGCCGGAGAGCACCAGGATGGTCTGCAGGCCGGCCTCCAGGCCCGAGCGGACGTCGGTGTCCATCCGGTCGCCGATCATCAGCGTGCTCTCGGAGTGGGCGCCCAGGGTGCGCAGCGCCGAGCGCATCATCAGCGGGTTGGGCTTGCCGACGTAGTAGGGGGCGCGGCCGGTGACCCGCTCGATCAGCGCGGCGACGGCGCCGGTGGCCGGGAGGGAGCCCTCGCGGCTCGGCCCCTTCTCGTCGGGGTTGGTGGCGATGAACCGAGCCCCGTTCTCCACCAGGCGGATGGCCCGGGTGATCGCCTCGAAGCTGTAGGTGCGGGTCTCGCCGAGCACCACGTAGTCGGGGTCGCGGTCGGTCAGCACGTAGCCGATGTTGTGCAGCGCCGTGGTCAGCCCGGACTCGCCGACGACGTAGGCCGAGCCGCCGGGCCGCTGCTCGTCCAGGAACCGGGCGGTGGCCAGCGCCGAGGTCCAGATGGAGGCCTCGGGGATCTCCAGCCCGGTCCGCTTGAGGCGCGCCTGCAGGTCGCGCGGGGTGTAGATCGAGTTGTTGGTCAGCACCATGAAGCCGATCCCGTTGTCGCGCAGCTCGGCGACGAACGCGTCGGCCCCCGGGACCAGGTGCTCCTCGCGCACCAGGACCCCGTCCATGTCCATCAGGAAGTTCCACGGCGTTTCATTGCTCACGTCTCGATTGTCCCCTGAGTCACGGGTGGAAACGACCCCGGCGCACCGGAAGGGACGGAGCACACAGCCGGTCCGGGCAGGGTGGACGGCGGAGCCC
>Ga0079224_100007515_pt1 | contig 14642 bp, 27 predicted proteins | sample Stecom2015_FD_80414 | JGI IMG/M metagenome (GOLD analysis project Ga0079224, IMG submission 80414) | Agricultural soil microbial communities from Utah to study Nitrogen management - Steer compost 2015 | ecosystem: Environmental > Terrestrial > Soil > Agricultural land | place: USA: Utah...
AGCAGCGGCTTCAGCATACCGTACAACACGCCGGGGGAAATCCGGGAAAGCAGCGCTCCCCCCAGGGCCACCGCCGACAGCAGCGCCAGATCCGCCGCGCTGTCGGCCAGCAGGACCAGGGGCAGATACACCGAAACGAAAAGGATCTTGGTCCGGGGATCCAAACGATGCAGCGGAGAATCGCCGGGCACGTACTGGCCGAGGACCGGACTGGCGATCCGGTTCATAAGACATCACCTGCCGCATGGTCAAGGGAAAAGAAGGACGTCGTTACGCAAGACGCAGAACCTCCCGCTTAAACGGCGCTTCCATCCTCCCGGACCGAGGGAACGCTCCCCCTGTCCGGCTTTGCGGATCTCAGTCGCCGGACCAATGCCTCCTCCAGGTCGTCCAGGGTGCAGCGATCCAGGGGCAGGGGAGGCTCCAACCGCTCGTTGAGCCTTTGGATCAGCCGGACCGTCTCCGGCGGGTTCAGCCCCCACCGGAGCAGCCGCTCTCCCTGGGCAAACAACTCATGCGGCGTGCCGGCAAAAACGCACCGCCCCTTCGACAGGACGAACAGGCGATCCGCATGGCGAGCCACCTCATCCATGTCGTGGGAGACGAGGACCACCCCCATCCCGCGCTCCCGGTGGAGGAGGCGGATGCGCTCCATCAGCTCGCGGCGGCCCGACGGATCCAGACCGGCGGCAGGCTCGTCCAACAGGAGAAGCCGCGGTTCCATCGCCAACACGCCGGCGATGGCCGCGCGGCGCATCTCCCCGCCGCTCAGACGGAAGGGCGAGCGGTCCGCCACTTCCGGAGGCAAGCCGACCCACTCCATCGCCCTTCGGACCCGGTCCGCCGCCTCTTCTTCCGAAAGTCCCAAATTGCGGGGGCCGTAGGCGATATCCTCGGCCACCGTCCCGGCGAACAGTTGGTGTTCGGGAAACTGGAATACCACGCCGACCTTGCCCGCCAAGCAGGGAGGTTGACGCTCGGGGGTGATCAGGACGCGTCCGATGCGGACCCTGCCCCGGGTGGGCCGGAGAAGCCCGCCGAGCACCCGAATCAAGGTGGATTTGCCCGATCCCGTCGCCCCGACCACCCCCGCGAAGGAGCCGGCGGGAATGGTCAGAGAAAGGTCCGAGAGCGCCTCCCGTTCCGGGGAGATCCCCCCCTGGTAACAAACGCTCAGCCCCTCGACAACAATCTCCATATCTCCTCCACCCATCTCTCCGGATCCAGCGTTTCCGAAAGGGGCCATCCCCGCCGGCGGAGACGGCCGGTGAGCTCGGCGAGGACCGGCACCTCCAGGCCAAGGTGACGAAGCTCCTCATCCCGGAGAAAAACCTCCTCCGGCGGGCCGTCCAGGACGATGCGGCCGCGGTCCAGCACGGCCACCCGCCCGGCCCGTGCCGCTTCTTCGGCCGAATGGGTGATGTGAATGACCGCCATCCCGCCTTCGTTCAGCCGCCGGACCACTTCGAGCACCCGGCATCCGGCCGCCGAATCCAGCATGGAGGTGGCCTCGTCCAGGACGATCGCCTCCGGCCGCATGGCGATCACGCCGGCGATGGCCAGAAGCTGCTTTTGCCCCCCGGACAGCTGATGAATCTGCCGCTCTTCCATCCCGGACAATCCCACCGCCTCCAGGGCTTCGTCGATGCGCCGGAGCATCTCCTTTCGGGGCAGGCCCAGGTTTTCCAATCCGAAGGCGACATCTTCCCGAACGGTGGGGGCGACGTGCTGGTTCTCCGGATTTTGAAACACCATGCCCACGGTTTTCCTGACCATCCACAAACGCTTCGGATCGTCCGTGGGAATTCCCTTCACCCGCACCCGCCCCTCCGTCGGGACCAGCAGTCCGTTCAGCATGCGGGCCAGGGTGGACTTTCCGGAACCGTTGCGGCCCATCAGGGCCACATATTCCCCCGGCTCGACGGTCCAGTCCACCTTGCGGAGAATCCAGTCCGCCCGCGCCCGCGCTTCCGGGCGAAAGTCAAACCAGACCCCCTGCACCTCAATCAGCGGGGCCATCGCCTTCCCTCCCCGGAAACCGGTCGTTCCTGATCCGGGCCAACCCAAAAAAGAAAAAAGGGCAGGTTTGGGGACCGTCCGCGCGATCCCTCCCTCTCCCTTTTCCCGGTTCAATCATTTCACCAATTCCAGGTACACCATCGGCGCTCCGTCGCCGCGGCGCGGACCGATCTTGATGATCCGGGTGTATCCTCCCTGACGCTCCGCGTAACGGGGAGCAATTTCGTCAAACAGTTTCTTCACCGCATCCACCTGGTGATGCACCGTCTCCTCCCCGTCTCTCTCGGTATAGGAGCGGTTTTTGCGCACAAAAGCGGCCGCCTGCCGGCGGGCGTGGAGGTCACCGCGCTTGGCCAGGGTGATCATCTTTTCGGCGATGGAACGAACTGCCTTGGCCTTTGCCTCCGTGGTCTTGATCCGTTCGTTCAAAATCAGGTCCGTCACCAGATCGCGAAACAGCGCTTTCCGTGCCGCCGAATCACGACCCAATTTCGCATATGCCATTGGATCCTTCCCTCCCCCAACTCATTCTTCTTTGCGCAGGGACAGCCCCAGTTCGGCCAGTTTTTCCTGCACTTCCTCCAGGGATTTGCGCCCCAGGTTGCGCACTTTCAGCATGTCTTCTTCCGTTTTTTGAATCAGTTCCTGGACCGTGTTGATGCCCGCACGCTTGAGGCAGTTGTAAGACCGGACGGAGAGATCCAGTTCCTCGATGGTCATTTCCAACACTTTTTCTTTCTGATCCTCTTCTTTCTCGACCATGATCTCCGCTTCCTGGGCCTCGCTGTTCAACCCGACGAACAGCATGAGGTGCTCCGTCAGGATCTTGGCGCCAAGGCTTACGGCCTCATCCGGCCCCAGGCTGCCGTTGGTCCAGACCTCCAGCATCAGTTTGTCGTAGTTGGTCACCTGACCGACCCGCGTGTTTTCCACTCGGTAGTTGACTCGTTCGATGGGCGTATATATGGAATCGATCGGAATCACCCCGATCGGCTGATCCTCCCGCTTGTTTCGTTCAGCCGGAACGTATCCCCGTCCGCGATTGGCCGTCATGCGAATATGCAGCCGGCCATCCTCGGCCAGGGTTGCGATGTGAAGGTCAGGGTTCAAGATCTCCACGTCGCTGTCTGCACGAATGTCTCCGGCGGTGACTTCCCCCGCCCCCTCAACGTCGATTTCCAACACTTTTTCCTCATCGGAATGAATCTTGAGAACGAGCTGCTTCAAGTTGAGGATGATCTCCGTGGTATCCTCCACCACGCCGGGGATCGTGGAAAATTCGTGCAGGACCCCGTCGATCTGGATGGAAGTAACGGCCGCGCCGGGAAGAGAAGACAGCAGGATGCGGCGCAGGGAATTGCCCAGGGTGGTGCCGTAACCGCGTTCCAAGGGTTCTACGACAAACTTCCCATACCGGTTGTCGTCACTGATTTCAACCGCCTCAATTTTCGGCTTTTCAATTTCAATCATACGGATTCGAACCCTCCTTCAGAACGTGCGTTCCGGCGCGATTTCGCCAACAGGACACCACCTTCGTCCTATCCAGTATAGTCGTAAAACTGGAGATTTAAACCAAAACCGGGCCACGCACGAAAATGGGTCAGACGCGGCGCCGCTTTGGCGGACGACAACCGTTGTGGGGAATGGGCGTCACGTCTTTGATCAAATTGACATCCAGTCCGGCAGCCTGCAGGGAGCGAATGGCCGCCTCCCGGCCGGCGCCCGGTCCCTTGACCAGCACCTCCACCGATTTCATCCCGTTTTCCATCGCCTGTTTGGCCGCCGACTCCGCAGCCAATTGGGCGGCATAGGGAGTGCTTTTCCGGGAACCCTTGAAGCCCATCGAACCCGCGCTGGCCCAGGCGATGGTGTTGCCGCGGGGATCGGTAATGGTGACGATGGTGTTGTTGAAGGTGGAGCGAATGTGGGCCACTCCGTGTTCCACGTTTTTGCGCGCACGACGTTTGACGAGCTGCGTCGTCGTTTTCCGTTTGGCCATCCTTTTCCCTCCTCAAGGTCATTTTTTCTTGTTGGCCACCGTTCGACGCGGTCCTTTGCGCGTACGGGCATTGGTCTTCGTACGCTGCCCCCGCACCGGCAGTCCGCGGCGATGGCGAATTCCGCGATAGCAACCGATCTCGATCAGCCGTTTGATGTTGAGGGCCACCTCGCGGCGGAGATCCCCCTCGACGACCAGGTTCTTGTCGATGTAGCTGCGCAGTTTGGTCACTTCGTCTTCCGTCAGGTCGCGCACCCGGGTGTCCGGATTGATCCCCGTCTCCTGGAGGATTTGTTTGGACCGGGAGCGGCCGATTCCGTAAATGTAGGTCAGGGCCACTTCCACCCGCTTGTCGCGCGGAAGGTCAACGCCCGCAATCCGTGCCATCCTGTTCCCTCCCGTCTTATCCCTGTTTTTGCTTGTGTTTCGGATTTTCACAGATCACCATGACCGTGCCTTTCCGTCGAATCACTTTGCACTTTTCGCAGATCGGCTTCACCGACGTCCGAACTTTCATGTGAATCCCTCCTTATGACCAAGCCCCATCCCGGCGACGACACATTCCCGTCACTTGTAGCGGTAGGTGATCCGGCCGCGGGTCAAGTCGTACGGGGAAAGTTCCACCGTCACCTTGTCACCGGGCAGAATCCGGATGAAATGCATGCGAATTTTGCCGGAAACATGGGCGAGTACCTTGTGACCGTTTTCCAGTTCAACCCGGAACATGGCGTTGGGCAGCGGTTCAATCACCCTGCCTTCCACCTCGATCACATCTTCTTTGGACATCGACTCACCCTCCTTTCTCCTCGTCGTTTCCGTGATGGAGCAGGTACTGGTTTAAGGCGTGCCTCAGTTTGGCGTTGGGAACGCGACCGTTTTTTTCCAGGGCTTCAACCACTTCCTCGGCGATGCAGTTCGTCGGCTGGACATGCTTCACGTTCTTCTTCTTGGGCTTGTCGGCCTTTCGCGTGCATCCGTCAGCCAACCAGACAAACCGGGGCTTTTCCACACCGATGACGATTGCGAAATTGCCCGCCTCCCGGCCCCTGAGAATCCGAACAATCTGGCCCAGGCGGGGCAGACCCTCGGAATCCGTCACACCCATCACCTTTCTCCTGCATCCCAGGAAGTTAAGATTTCACATCCCTCTTCGGTAATGGCGATCGTATGCTCAAAGTGGGCGCACAGGGAACCGTCGACGGTCACAACGGTCCAGTTGTCACTCAGTGTGCGCACATGGCGGCTTCCCTCGTTGACCATCGGTTCGACGGCCAACGTCATCCCCGGTTTCAAGCGGGGACCGCGCCCCGGAGGGCCGAAGTTGGGGACACTGGGCTCCTCATGTAGCTCGCGGCCGATTCCGTGGCCGACATACTCCCGGACGACCGAAAAGCCATGGGCTTCCACATAGCTCTGGATCGCGTGGGAGATGTCGCCGATGCGCGCGCCGGGCACCGCCTTGGCCAGCCCGCGGTAGAGGGACTCCTCCGTCACCCGGAGAAGCTTTTGCGCCGCCTCGGAGATGCGCCCGACGGGATAGGTCCACGCCGAGTCTCCGTGGTAGCCCTCGTATTGGGCACCGATGTCGATGCTGATGATGTCCCCTTCCCGGAGCACGCGCGTCCCCGGAATGCCGTGAACCAGTTCGTCGTTGACCGAGGTGCAGATGCTGCCGGGAAAGCCGTTATAGCCCTTGAAGGAAGGAATCGCTCCGTGCTTGCGGATCACCCGGTCGGCGATCCGGTCCAGCTCCTTCGTGGTGACGCCGGGGCGGATCGCCTTCTGGACTTCCCGGTGGGCTTCCCGGACGATCCATCCCGCCCTTCGCATGCGTTCCAGTTCCTTGGCGGATTTGAGCACGATCATCCGTTTTCCCCTCGAATCCGCGACAAAATGGAACGGGTGACCTGCTCGATCGGCTGCTCGCCGTCGATCCGGCGCAGGTTCCCCTTCCCTTCATAATACGAGAGCAGGTGCTTCGTCTGCTCCATGTTGACCTCCAGCCGCTTGGCCACCGTTTCTTCCCGGTCGTCATCCCGCTGGTAGAGAGACCCTCCGCACCGGTCGCAAATCCCCTCCCGCTTGGGCGGGGCAAACACGAGATGGTAGGTGGCCCCGCATTCCCGGCAGATGCGCCGGCCGGTCAACCGTCGGATCAGTTCTTCCTCACCGACTTCGATGTAGAGCACATGATCCAGGGACTTCCCCATTTCGGCGAGCACCTCATCCAGGGCCTCCGCCTGGGGAACGGTGCGCGGAAAACCGTCCAGCAGAAAACCGTCGGCACAATCAGCTTTGCCAAGCCGTTCCCGGACGATACCGATCGTCACCCGATCCGGCACCAGCTGCCCCTGATCCATGTATTTTTTGGCCTCTTGCCCGAGGGGAGTCCCCTCCTTCACCGCCTGACGAAACATGTCTCCGGTGGAAATGTGCGGGATCTTCAGTTCATCGACGATTCGTTCCGCCTGGGTTCCCTTTCCGGCTCCGGGCAATCCCATCAAAACGATATTCAAAAGCCTTCCCTCCCGGTTTGATTCCTCCGCCCACGGAGGGTGGATGCGACCGCTTCACGCGGCTAGCCGCACCGGCTTTGCGCAACGCGCCCCCGGACGGGTTCTCCGCGTCCGACTACTTGATGAAGCCCTTGTAGTGCCGTTTGATCAGCTGGCTTTCGATGTTTTTCATCGTCTCCAGGGCGACCCCGACCACGATCAAGAGGGAGGTTCCCCCGATCTGCACCGTTTGGGGAAGGTCCGCAAGACCCGTGAAGAAGACGGGCAGAATCGAGACCGCCGCCAGGAACAGGGCTCCGGTCAGGGTGATCCGGTTGATCACCTTGGTCAGATAGACCGTGGTGTTCCGCCCCGGCCGAATCCCCGGGATGAACCCGCCGTTTTTCTTCATCTGGTCCGCCAGCTGCACCGGGTTGATCTGGACGAAAGTGTAAAAGTAGGTAAACCCGATGATCAAGAGCACGTACAGGGCCATTCCCAGCGGCTCAGAGTAGTTGAAATTCGTGATGATCCACTGGGAAACGGGGCTGTTGGGCCAGAAGCTGGCGATGGTGGTGGGAAAGATCAGCAACGACAGGGCGAAAATCACCGGAATCACGCCGGCGGCATTCACCTTCAGCGGGATATGGGTCGACTGGCCGCCGTACATCCGGCGCCCGACGATCCGCTTGGCGTACTGGACGGGAATCCGGCGGACGCCCTGCTGGATGAAGATGACGCCGGCCACGATCAGCAGAATCACCGCCAGAATGATGACCAGCTTCACAATGTGAAGGAAGATTTGATCCCCGGCATTGGTAAATTCATACTGATAAATCTGCACCGCTCCCGGAGGGATCGCGGCGACAATCCCGGCGAAGATGAGAATCGAAATCCCGTTGCCGATTCCCTTGTCGGTAATCTGCTCGCCGAGCCACATCAGAAAGGCCGTTCCCGCCGTCAGAGTGAGGGAAATCAGCGCCAGGCTGGCAATGCTGTCGTCTTCAAGCAGCTGGAGCCCGCCTCCTCTGGCGGTGATCCTGTCAAACCCGATGGTGAGACCGATCGACTGGATCAAAGCCAGTACAATGGTACCATACCGGGTCACCTGTGCCAACTTGCGGCGCCCCACTTCCCCCTCCTTGGCCCACTGGGCAAATTTGGGGATGACGTCCATCGTCAGCAGCTGCACGATGATCGATGCGGTGATGTAGGGCATGACCCCCATGGCAAAGATGGAGAAATTCAGAAAGGAACCGCCGGAGAAGGTGTTCAAAAGGCCGAACAAGCCGGCCCCCTGTCCCTCAGCGAGGGCCTTCATCGCCTCACTGTTGGTGTTGGGAACGGGAATGTAGCTGCCGATCCGGAACACGACGAGCATCATCAGGGTGAAAAGAATCCGGCGGCGAAGGTCCTCCACCTTGAAGATATTGCTCAGAGTCTGAAACATCAGAGCACCTCCGTCGCCCCACCCGCGGCGGCAATTTTCTCCTCGGCTGTGCGGGAGAATTTATGCGCCTTCACCGTCAGCTTCACGGAAAGATCTCCGTCACCGAGCACCTTCAACCCGTCCTTCAGGTTTTTCACGATGCCCTTTTCCTTCAGGAGCTCCGGCGTCACAACGGTCCCCTCATCGAACCGGTTGAGGTCTTTTACATTGATCACCGCGTACTCCTTGCGGTTCGGGTTGGTGAAACCGCGCTTCGGCAAACGGCGGTACAGCGGGTTTTGTCCCCCTTCAAAGCCGGGGCGGACGCCGCCTCCCGCACGGGCTTTCTGCCCCTTGGTCCCCCGGCCGGCGGTTTTGCCTTGACCGGCGGCGATGCCGCGTCCCACCCGTTTGCGCGGCCTGCGGGAACCGGGAGCAGGCTTCAGCTCATGCAGTTTCATGGCATGGCACCTCCTCTGCGGGAATTCCCGATTATTCGTCGACCTCTTTCACTTCGACCAGATGTTTCACCTGAAAGATCATCCCGCGGATGGCGGGGTTGTCCGGTTGAATCACCGTCTGTTCCCGTTTCCTAAGGCCAAGGGTGCGCAGGGTGACCCGATGGGCTTCCGGACGGCCGATCATGCTCCGCTTGAGGGTGATAGCCAATTTTTTCGCCACGGTCAACCCTCCTTATCCTAGCAATTCCTCGACGGTCTTGCCCCGGAGTCGCGCCACCTCTTCCGGCGTCTTCAGCTGCCGGATTCCGTCCAGGGTGGCCCGGACCATGTTGATGGGGTTGTTGGATCCCGTCGATTTGGTCAAGATGTCTCCGACCCCCGCCACCGTCAGCACATCGCGCACCGCACCGCCGGCGATCACTCCGGTACCTTTGGAGGCGGGCTTCATCAGGACGCGACCGCTCCCGAACTTGCCGATCACTTCATGCGGGATGGTCGTTCCCTGAAGCGGGACACGAATCATATTCTTCTTGGCTTCCTCAATCCCCTTCCGGATCGCTTCCGGCACCTCCGCCGCTTTTCCGATCCCGGCGCCGACCATTCCCTTTCCGTCTCCGACGACGACCAAGGCGCTGAAGCTGAACCGCCTTCCGCCTTTGACCACCTTGGCCACCCGGTTGATGTTCACCACTTTCTCGATCAGTTCAGGGGCTTCGGTCTTCATCGGTTTGGTTTCCTTGCTCAAAAGTCAAGCCCTCCTTCCCGGGCACCTTCGGCCAGGGCCTTCACCCGTCCGTGGTAAAGATAGCCTCCGCGGTCGAACACCACGCGTTTGAAGCCTTTCTCCAACGCCCGTTTGGCGATCAACTGACCAACCTTGCGCGCCGCTTCCACATTGCCGCCGTTTTCGATCTCGCCCCTCAGTTCCGGATCCAGGGTGGATGCGGAAACGAGGGTGTGGCCGGCCAAGTCGTCGATCAGCTGCGCGTAGATATTTTTGGAGGAGCGGAACACGTTCAGGCGGGGACGCTCCGGCGTGCCGAAAACTTTCTTGCGCACCCGCAGGTGACGCTTTTTCCGCTTCTTGTTGCGGTCCACTTTGGTGATCACGCCGCGTTCACTCCTTTCCTAAGCAACTTGTTACTTGCCGGTTTTCCCTTCTTTGCGACGGATGCGCTCGTCGGAGTATTTGATCCCTTTGCCCTTGTAGGGTTCGGGTTCACGGATCGCCCGGATGTTGGCGGCCACCGCTCCCACTTTTTCCTTGTCGATCCCTTTGACGATGATCTGGGTGGCGGACGGCACTTCCAACTCGATTCCCTCCGGCTCCGGCACTTCCACCGGATGGGAATAGCCCACGTTCAGCACCACGGCTTTTCCTTTCTTCTGGGCGCGGTATCCGACACCCACCAGCTCCAGCGTCTTGCTGAAGCCGTTGCTCACCCCCTCCACCATGTTGGCGATGATGGAGCGGGTGGTTCCGTGCAGCGCCCGATGGAACCGATCATCGCTGGGGCGTTCCACCTTGATCACGTTGTCTTCCTTCTTGACCGTCATGTCCGGATGAATCTGCCGGGTCAAAGTGCCCTTGGGTCCTTTGACGGTCACGGTGTTTCCGTCGATCGTCACTTCCACCCCGCTGGGGATGGTGATCGGTTTCTTGCCGACCCGAGACATGTTCTCACCTCCGTCCGTTTCCGCCGATTACCAGATGTAAGCCAGGACTTCGCCGCCCACCTTGGCCTGACGCGCTTCCTTGTCGGTCATCACGCCCTTCGAGGTGGACAGGATGGCTATCCCCAAGCCGCGCAACACCCGCGGAACTTCTGTGCTCTTGACATACACGCGCAATCCCGGTTTGCTGATCCGCTTCAGCCCGGTAATCACCCGTTCGTTGTTGGGGCCGTATTTCAGGAAGATCCGGATGATCCCCTGTTTTCCATCGTCAATGTATTCCGCGTCCCGGATAAATCCTTCCCGCTTCAAGATCTCCGCGATCTGCCGCTTGATTTTGGACGCCGGCACTTCCACACTCTCGTGGCGCACCGCATTGGCATTGCGGATCCGGGTCAACATGTCGGCGATCGGGTCCGTCATCACCACTGGCATTCCCTCCTTCCTCATCCATCACCAGCTGGCTTTTTTCACGCCGGGAAGCTGTCCTTTGTAGGCCAGCTCGCGGAAACAGATCCGGCAGAGGCGAAACTTGCGGAGCACCGCGTGCGGACGCCCGCACCGCTCGCAGCGCGTGTATGCGCGCACTTTGAATTTCGGCTTCCGCTTCGCCTTGGCGATCATCGATTTTTTGGCCACCGCGTTCCCTCCCTTTCCACGTTTTTCATCGGAACGATTCCATGAAGCATCCGAAAGGGCATCCTGTCCGAAGGCCCGGAATCACTGCTTCCTAAACGGCATGCCGAACGCCTGCAGCAGTTCCCGCGCCTCTTCGTCCGTCTCGGCGGTGGTGACGATGATGACGTCCATTCCCCGCACTTTGTCCACTTTGTCGTAATCGATCTCGGGGAAGATGAGCTGCTCCTTCAGCCCGAGGCTGTAGTTTCCGCGCCCGTCAAAGGACTTCGGCGAAACGCCCCGGAAGTCGCGCACCCGGGGAAGCGCGATGTTGATCAGCTTGTCGAGGAAATAGTACATCCGGTCGCCGCGCAGGGTGACTTTGCAGCCGATCGGCATCCCTGCCCGCAGTTTGAAACCGGCGATGGACTTCTTGGCCCGGGTGACGGCCGGTTTTTGGCCGGTGATCAGGGCCAGGTCCTGCATGGCCCCGTCCAGGACCTTCGGATTTTGCACCGCTTCCCCCACGCCCATGTTGATCACCACTTTTTCCAAGCGGGGAACCTGCATCGGGGAACGGTAATTGAACCGCTTCATCAGCGCCGGAATAATCTCTTCGCGGAATTTCTGCTTCAGTCGGGGTGTCGCCAACACTTTTCCCTCCCTTCCCTGCCAGGGGTCACTTGTCGATCACTTCGCCCGATTTTTTGGCATAGCGCACTTTTTTCATCTTGCCGTCCTTGCCCTCCACGAATTTGTAGCCAATCCGTGTCGGTTCCTTGGTCTTCGGATCTTCCAGCATCAAATTGGAGATGTGAATGGGCGCTTCCACCTCAATGATGCCCCCCTGCGGGTTCTTCGGCGAAGGACGGGTGTGTTTCTTCACCATGTTGCACCCTTCCACCAGCGCCCGCTGCTCTTTGGGGAACACTTTCAGCACCCGGCCGCGGGTGTAGACCACTTTGCCGTCCTTGTTCCGGGTGGGGGCATCTTTGCCGCGCATCACGATGACGGTATCCCCAGCCTTGATGTGCAACTTGTTGGGACGCTTGGCTCCCATCTCGGCACCTCCTCACCTATGGATTCACAGCACTTCCGGCGCCAGGGAAATGATCTTCATGAAATCCCGCTCCCTCAGTTCCCGGGCGACCGGTCCGAAAATCCGCGTTCCGCGCGGACTTTTGTCTTCACGGATCACCACGGCTGCATTCTCGTCAAACCGGATGTAGGAGCCGTCGCTCCGCCGGGTCGGCCGGGTGGTGCGAACCACGACCGCCTTCACCACATCCCCCTTCTTGACAACGCCGCCGGGTGTGGCTTGTTTCACGGAAGCAACAATGATGTCTCCGATCCCTGCGGAATACTTCTTCGATCCGCCCAGCACCCGAATGCACATCAGCTCTTTCGCGCCGGAGTTGTCGGCAACGCGCAGGCGGCTTTGCGGCTGAATCATCGGTTACCCTCCTTCCCGACCGTCCGCTTCTTAGATGGTGACTGCCTTTTCAAGGATTTCCACGAGGCGCCAGCGCTTCTCCTTGGAAAGGGGACGCGTCTCCATGATCTTGACCACGTCTCCCACCTTGGCCTTGTTTTCCTCATCGTGGGCCTTGAACTTTTTCGTGGAGCGCACGCGCTTTCCGTACAACGGATCCCGCTTGTAGGTTTCCACGGCGACGACGATGGTTTTGTCCATCTTGTCGCTCACCACTTTGCCGATCCGCACCTTCCGCTGATTTCGGCCGCTCATCCTTTTCGCCTCCTTTCAATGCCCAGTTCGCGCTCCCGGAGAACCGTCTTCACCCGGGCGATATCTTTGCGAACCTGACGGATTCGGGCCGGGTTTTCCAACTGCCCGGTCGCCTTTTGGAAGCGAAGGTTGAACAGTTCCTCCTTCAGCGAACGCAACTTCTGTTCGATTTCCGCGGTGGTCAGTTCCGCGAGCTCCTTAGCTTTCATCCGACTCACCACCCGCTTTCTCCCGAGCGACGAACTTCGTCTTGATCGGCAATTTGTGCCCTGCCAAGCGAAGAGCTTCCCGGGCCACCTCTTCCGACACGCCGGCCAGCTCAAAAAGCACTTTCCCCGGTTTCACCACGGCGACCCATTTTTCCGGGGAACCTTTCCCGCTTCCCATCCGAACCTCCAGGGGCTTTTGCGTCACCGGCTTGGAGGGGAAGATTTTGATCCAGACCTTCCCGCCCCGCTTGATGTAACGGGTCATCGCAACCCGGGCGGCCTCGATCTGCCGGTTGGTGATCCAGGCCGGCTCCAGGGCCTGCAGGCCGTATTCGCCGAAGATCACCTCGGTTCCGCCCTTGGCCCGTCCCTTCAAGCGGCCCCGGTGCTCCTTGCGAAACTTGGTCCGTTTGGGCATCAGCATGTCACTCGCCTCCTTCCGCCTCTTCCTTCTTCTTCGGAAGAACCTCGCCGCGATAAATCCACACTTTCACGCCGATCCGTCCATAGGTGGTATGGGCTTCCGCAAAGCCGTAATCAATGTCCGCCCGCAGCGTGTGAAGGGGAACCGTCCCTTCCGTATAGCCTTCCGTCCGGGCGATATCGGCACCGCCGAGGCGTCCGCTCACTTGGGTGCGCACCCCTTTGGCCCCGGCCCGAAGCGTCCGCTGAATGGCCTGTTTCATCGCGCGGCGGAAGGAAATGCGGCGTTCCAGCTGTTGGGCGATATTCTCCGCGACCAACTTGGCATCCAGTTCCGGAACCTTGATTTCGCTGATGTTGATGTGCACCTTTTTCCCGGTCATCTTGACCAGTTCCTGGCGCAAGGCTTCCACTTCCGCTCCGCCCTTGCCGATCACCATGCCGGGCTTCGCGGTGTGAATGGTGATGTTCACCCGGTTGGCGGCCCGCTCGATCTCGATGGTGGAGACGGCGGCATCCTTCAACCGGCGATAGATGTATTCGCGAATGCGGATATCCTCATGCAGCAGGTCGGCATAATCCTTTCCGGCGTACCATTTGGACTCCCAGTCGCGGATGATTCCGATCCGGAGTCCGACCGGGCTTACCTTCTGACCCACCGATCCATCCCTCCTTATTCATCGGACACAACCACGGTGATGTGGCTGGTCCGTTTGTTGATCCGGCCGGCCCGTCCCCTGGCCATCGGGCGGTACCGCTTCATCGTCGGACCTTCGTCCACATAAGCCTTTTCAACGTAAAGGCGCGAGGGGTCCATGTTGTAGTTGTGCTCCGCGTTGGCCACCGCCGAGAGCAACACCTTTTCAATGATCGGCGAGGCGGCCCGGGGGGTGAAACGCAGGATCGCCAAGGCTTCTTCCACGGATTTTCCGCGGATCAGGTCGATCACCAGCCGCGCCTTGCGCGGTGCGATCCGGACGTAACGTGCGACGGCTCTCGCTCGCATCTTTCAAACCTCCTCTCTCGCGACCGGTCCTCTACCGCTTGCGCGTCTTTTTGTCATCGCCTGCGTGACCGCGGAAGGTGCGGGTGGGAACGAATTCGCCCAGCTTGTGCCCCACCATGTCCTCCGTCACGTACACCGGGACGTGCTTCCTGCCGTCATATACGGCGAAGGTGTGCCCGACGAATTCGGGGAAGATGGTGGAACGGCGGGACCAGGTCTTGATCACGCGCTTTTCATTTTTCTCGTTCAGCTCCCGCACTTTTTTCAGCAAGTGCTCATCGGCAAAGGGGCCTTTTTTCAGGCTGCGTCCCATGCATGCGACCTCCCTTCGGGCAGTTTTTCTCCGGGTGAAGAAGGGGAAAGAAATAGATACGACCTTGCGTCGAACGCGCCGCTTTCTCGAACCTTTGGTTCCCGGCGAAAACCGAAGCGTAGGCGAAGCGCCGCCTCCACCTCGGAAGGAAGCTCAGCCCTTGCGCCGCCGGATGATGTATTTGTCCGAAGGCTTGTTCTTCTTCCGGGTCTTGAAACCGAGGGTCGGTTTGCCCCACGGGGTCATCGG
>Ga0079224_100007517_pt1 | contig 14642 bp, 10 predicted proteins | sample Stecom2015_FD_80414 | JGI IMG/M metagenome (GOLD analysis project Ga0079224, IMG submission 80414) | Agricultural soil microbial communities from Utah to study Nitrogen management - Steer compost 2015 | ecosystem: Environmental > Terrestrial > Soil > Agricultural land | place: USA: Utah...
CTCGCTCGCGCCGTGGCAATGCCCTGACGCACCTGCTCACACTGCTTGCAGTGGCAGTTCCATTGGGGATAGCCGCCGCCGGCGGCTGAGCCCAATACCAGAATCCGCACGAGGACTCAGCGTATCCAGGCATACATGGTGATTTCAAACCCCAGGCGCACGCGGGTATAGGTCGGCTTTTTCCAGATCATCGGCATCCTCTCCTGTTCCCATCCCAAACTTGTAACTAGCTTAAACCTACAGTTGGCTGGGCTGTGGTGTCCAATTAAGCCCGAAGCAGATAGCTCCCCAACGGGTTTCTGTTTACGAGTCTTGGAGGAGAGATAAAAGGATGGAAAAAAGCGGCAGGAGAAATCAGAAAATAGAACCGAGGCCGGAGGAACAGCCAGAGACCGGCCACGGTTATCTGCTTCTTAGGAATAGCCCTTAGAGAGAATCTGGACTCAAGAATGGATGGGCTCAGGAGGCACTGAACTCTCGTTAACCGATAAAGTGCCGTCGTTCACAACGACCTGATTACGGCCATTTCGCTTGGCCTCATAGAGGGCGTCATCCGCCAGACGCAACATTTCATCGACACTGACGTTGCGGTTCGCCGAATTACAGTAAAGGCCAAGGCTAGCCGTCAGGCGTAATGTGGAACCATCAACCATCTCGAATTGCAATCTGTTGATGCGCTCCCGGCAGCGCTCGGCCAGGAAAAGGGCTCCTTGCGTATCCGTGCCGGGCAACACAATCAGGAATTCCTCGCCACCGAAACGGCCCACCTGGTCGTTTTGGCGCACGGTTTCCTTAAGTACCCTGGCAGCCTCCACCAGCACCCGGTCGCCCACCGGATGGCCCCAGGTGTCATTGATCTGTTTGAAATGGTCCATATCCACCATCAACACCGACAAGCTGGGCCCGAAATTACGGCTGCGCTCCTGCTCACGGTTCAAATGGGACAGAATACTGCGGCGATTACTGACCCCGGTCAAAGGATCAGTCATGCTCAACAACCGCACCTCATCCTCCCGCTCGCGCCAACGCCGCAGCAAATAATAGGACAGCAGGATCATGATAATGATATGGGGTGCGGTGAAGACATACATCATGGTTGTCCAAAAAATCGTGAGCTCACCACCAACCATATGAGCATCCCGAATAGTGGGCGCGTAGGGAATCAGGCCCAGAGCAGATGCATAAGACAGCCCCACATTGGCGGCCAGGGAGATCCCCAGTGCCACCATCACCGCAGTCCGGTTGAACAGGATAAAGCCCACCAGCGGCGCTCCGGCCAGAGCGGCCCCGGTTGGCAAGGTCATGGTGCCGACGGTGTAACTGAAATAACACAAGGACAGGCCATAATAGCTGGCCGCAAAATACTCAAAGCAGACCCTGTCTCCCATCCGGCGAACCAGCAGGAGGATGGTCAGGAAGACAAAAGTAGAGATCCCCACAAAAACGTGGAAGTGGTCCAACAGCGCTTCCAGGTTGGCGACATTCACCAACTGCTCCCGGTCTTCCCGAGAGAGCAGATAGTGGCCCCACCAGGTGTATTGCACATGCATGAGCAACGCCAGTCCTTGTAGCATCAGGGCCTTCGTGGCCGAGCGCCACTCCAAAGGGTTGCCAACCATGTTGGAAAACTTCTCTAGAGCCTTCATTCACTGCCTTTTTGTTCTTCTTCCTTTAAGAATAATAGAAGATTTTTCAAAGTGTGCTCGAGTCGACACTTAAAGAGAGGATTTTGTATTGTTTTTCTCCGGGGCTACCTTGCCTTAATTCCTTGAAGGCCCTCCCTCATTACAGCCCATCCCGGCCCAAGCCACCCGGCTCATACCGGCAAGTCGCAATGGGCGAAGTCTTCTGTTTCGATTTGAATGGTGATGTGGTCGATTCCGAAGTGTTGGTGCAGCTCGTCACGTAGCTGCTTCAGTAAGATCTGCTGAAGATTCAGGTCTGAAATCACAACATGGGCAGAAAGTGCGGACATGCCGGTGGTAATGGTCCACACATGCAAGTCGTGCACTGCCAGCACCCCCGGTGTTCCCCTGATCAGGTCCCGCACCTGGTCCACGTCAATACCGCCGGGTGCATGTTCCATCAGGACCGAAACCGCCTCTTTCAGCAAATTCCAGGATGAATAGATTACCAACAGCCCAATAACCATTGAGATGGCGGCATCGGCCCAGTACCAGCCAAACAGCCAGACCAGTAAACCCGCCGTAATCGCCCCGACGCTGCCCAGGGCATCGGACAAGACATGTAACCAGGCTCCCTGGATGTTGAGGCTTTCCTCTCGCCCCCCGTGCAGGATCCACAACCCGATCAGGTTCATCAGCAGGCCACCGGTTGCGATCCAGATAACCACCCAGCCCTGGACTTCAACGGGCTCCTGCAAGCGCTCAATGGCTTCAATGAAAATAAAGATGGCGACCATCACCAGCATGACGGCATTTGCCAGTGCCGCCAGAATTTCCATGCGGTAATAGCCGTAAGTACGCTGTGGGGTAGGAGGCCGCTCCGCAATCCAGATCGCGCCCAGGCTCAGGGCCAGCGCCGCCACATCGGACAGCATGTGGCCGGCGTCTGCCAAAAGGGCCAGGGATTGGGCCCACAGCCCGCCGATAACTTCTGCAATCATGTAAACGGCGGCCAAGATTAGGGTCAGCATCAGGCGACGCTTGTTTTTGCTGCGGTGTCCGTGTCCGTGTCCGTGTCCGTGATGACCATCACCCATCTTGCTTGCTCCATCAAACCTCTTGGCCTGAGCCCCTTTGTGAAGGAATTATGGCCCTTATCCAGCCCACCCGCCACTTTGCCCCAGTTCTCCCGCCGCTTTTAGCCAATGGGTAAATTTAGCCAACTCCTTGTAAATATTTCCCCAAAAGGAGCCGCTGTTTCAGTGTTCCGTGCGGGAATCATGGCTTCCGATGCCTGGCATGGGATTCGCTTAACAACCCAGCCAAGCCTACGCCTCTCCAAGTGACCAATTGTGAAAAGGAGCCTTCCAATGAAGCTGAAGAAACTTTCTGACCAAGTAATCGTCATTACCGGCGCGACAAGCGGCATAGGCCTGACCACCGCACGCCAGGCAGCACAAAAAGGCGCCAGGCTGGTACTGGTTGCCCGTAACGAAGGGGCTCTGAAACCCCTAGTGGAAGAACTGACCAACGAAGGGCATGAAGCGATCTATGTGGTAGCGGACGTAGGCAAGGCGGAAGACGTGAAAAAGGTTGCCAAGGCGGCAACGGACAAGTTCGGCCACGTAGATACCTGGATCAACAACGCGGGCGTAACCATTTTTGGTCGGCTGGAAGAGGTCTCGGAAGAAGACAGCCGCCGCCTGTTCGACACCAATTTCTGGGGAGTGGTGCATGGTTCCCTGCAAGCAGCCAAGCTGATGAAAGGCCGGGGCGGTGCCATTATCAACCTGGGCAGCGAAGTTTCAGATACCGCGATTCCACTGCAAGGGATGTATTCTGCGTCCAAACATGCCATCAAAGGCTTTACCGATGCCCTGCGCATGGAGCTCGACCAAGACAATTCGGGTATTTCTGTCACGCTGGTCAAGCCGGGCTCCATCGACACCATGTATGTGGATCACGCTAAAAACTACCTGGAGGTAGAGCCCAGCCTGCCCCCACCCATCTACAGCCCGGACTTGGTGGCCGACGCCATTCTCTTCGCGGCCGAAAACCCCCGTCGCGACATCTACGTGGGCGCCGCCGCACGACTGATGTCCACCAGTGCCTACTATATGCCCCGTGTGGTCGATAAAGTCATGGAGCGGCTGATGTTCAACCTGCAAATGACCGATCAGCCCAAGGCTGAACACCGCAAGGATGCCCTGCACACTCCCATGGAAGATCTCAAGGAAAGTCATGGCAACGGCCAAAGCCGCAACTCGGGCCTGTACTCCCTGGCCTCCAGTACCCTGAGCACTGCTGGGCATCTGATCAACAACATCTGGGAACAACGTCCCCATATGCGGAAATAAACGCTCCTAGCCCAAAGGTTTGGTATCTGGAAACTGCCTGGTGTCCAACTGGTACTGAGGTGATTCGTAAGGGCGGCCCCAAGTGTCCGCCCTTACCATTCAGAAATATGGGAATCTAGCGGAGCCCTTTCCTTTGTTACCACCCCACCAAAAAGGACAGCTCCGAACTGCTTCCCTGTTCAGAAGTAAGAATTAACGCCCCCTAAGGCTAGCAGCCTAACCCCAGGGTGCAACCGAAACCCAATCGTTGGTTGACCTTGGCATAACCGAACCGCCACGTAGCACTAACACAAACGATTAACGCGCTGGATTCCCCGCCCGAACTCCAGGGTTTCCCTTTTCTGGCCCTTGCTGTTCCCTGCGCCTCGTTGTTGGGAATCGTTATCGCTCCTGATATTATCCTGGCTACAGCTTGTTCCCTTGTGCTGGCAACCCTCCTGGAGACCTGATGCGACTTCCCACCCAGATCATCATTGCCTTGTTGATTCTCTCGTCTTCAGCCGCTGCCTGGTTTTTCATGGGCAGTAGCGGACCAGAAGCCGCAACGGAACGATCAGCACGGGCGGCGACGGCCGTTAATGTGGTCAATCCCCGCTTGGGCCTGGTCCGGGATGTGGTGGAAGCGGTAGGTACCGCTAATGCCTGGAGCTCTGTGCAGGTGGTGTCGGAAGTCTCCGGCCGGGTGGTTCGAATCAACTTCCAGGATGGCCAGAAAGTCCAGTCCGGCCAGGTTCTCGTAGAACTGGATGACCGCCAGGCCCGGGCAGACCTGCAAGTGGCCCAGGCCCAGTTAAAAGATGCAGAAGCCAAATACAACCGCGCCCGCCAGCTCCAAACTAGCCGCAGTATCTCCGAATCTGAAGTAGACGAACTCCGCAGCAACCTGGAAGTTGCCAAGGCCAGGGTGACCGCTGCCCGGATCCTGCTGGCCAACCACCATATTGTCGCCCCGTTCAATGGGTTCCTTGGCCTGAGTGATATCAGTATCGGCACCTACCTGACACCTGGGGATACGATCACCACTCTTGATGACCTGGAGCGCATCAAGCTTCGCTTTGCAGTTCCCGAGCGATATTTGGGTTTGCTGCACCGCAACCAGCAGATCTTGGCCCGCAGTGATGCCTTTCCGGACTTGGTGTTCGAAGGTGAAGTCCACCGGATCAACTCCCGGGTGGATCCAGTGACCCGCTCCATCACCGTAGAGTCGGTCATTGATAACAGCCAGGGCTTGATACGACCGGGCCAGTTTATGGGGATCAGCCTGGTTCTCGCAATCCGGGAAGAGGCTTTGCTGATTCCCGAGCAGTCTGTGCTGACCGAGGGGAGTCGCCAGTATGCCTTTGTGGTCCGGGACGGCAAGGCCGAACGGGTCGACCTGGTGCTCGGCCACAGGATGCAGGGCGAAGTGGAAGTCCTCCAGGGGATCAGCCTCACGGACGAAGTGGTGATTACCGGACTGGCACGGCTGCAACATGGCGACAGTGTCATTATCCTGGAAGATCCGGAGGCTATTCTTTCTGCCACAACGCCACTCCGGACGCTTTAGCCCGGTAGGAAACCACGCCGATGATTCTTTCCGACACCTCGATTAAGCGCCCGGTATTCGCCACTGTCATCAACCTGCTGATCATGGTGTTCGGCTTGGCGGCCCTAAACCAACTGCCGGTGCGGGAATATCCGGACATTGACCCGCCCATCGTCTCCGTAGTCGTTAATTACACGGGCGCAGCACCAGAGGTGATCGATAGCCAGATCGTGCAGATTATCGAAGGTGGCGTCAGTGGCGTGGATGGCATTCGGACCATCGAGTCCTCCAGTGAAATCGGCGAAGCCCGTATTAATATCGAGTTTTCTCCGGATCGGGACGTTGATGCCGCCGCCAACGATGTTCGGGATGCGGTATCCCGGGTGACCCGGGACCTGCCCACAGAAGCGGATCCCCCTGAAATCCGCAAGGCCGATTCCAACGCCCGCCCAATGATGTGGATTGCTCTGCGCAGCGACCAGTTGTCACCCGCGGAGCTGACCGACTACGCAGTACGCAACATGGTCGACCGGTTGTCGGTGTTAAGCGGTGTGGCCCAGGTCCGCATTGGCGGAGAGCGCCGGTATGCCATGCGGATTTGGCTGGACCGACAGCAAATGGCTGCCCGCCGGGTGACCGTGGCAGATGTGGAACAGGCCCTGCGGGCCAACAATATCGAACTACCCTCCGGAACCATTGAGTCCACCAACCGGGACTTCACCGTACGTACCGACAGCCGCCTGGCCGATGTGCAGTCCTTTCGGGAACTGGTGATCCGCAAACAAGGGGACTATCCCCTGCGCCTGGGAGACATCGCCCGGGTGGAACTGGGCGTGGAAGACGACACCAGTCGGCTACGCTCCGACGGGACAACCGCCATTGGCCTGGGGATCATCCGCCAGTCCAAGGCGAACACGGTGGAGGTGTCAGACCGGGTCCAGGAAGAGCTGGAACATATCAAGGCTTCACTGCCCGCCGGGATCAGCTTCAAGATCAACTATGACGAGTCTCTTTTTATCCGGGCCTCCATTCAGGAGGTGATCACCACGCTGGGCTTTGCCATCCTGCTGGTAGTCCTGGTGATTTTCGCCTTCTTACGCTCCCTGCGGGCGACAATCATCCCGGCCATTACCATCCCCGTTTCCATTATCGGCTCCTTTATCGCCCTGGCCATGCTTGGCTTTTCCCTCAACGTGCTCACCCTGCTGGCCCTGATCCTGGCCATTGGCCTGGTAGTGGACGATGCCATTGTCATGCTGGAAAACATCCAGCGGCGCATTGAAACTGGCGAGCCTCCCCTGCTGGCCGCCTTCCGGGGCGCGCGCCAGGTTGGGTTTGCCATTGTCGCCACAACCCTCACTCTGGTGGCCGTGTTTGTGCCCATCTCATTCATGGAAGGCAATATCGGCCGGCTGTTCTCCGAATTCGGCATGGCCATGGCCGCCGCCGTGATCGTCTCCAGCATTGTGGCACTCACTCTCACCCCCATGCTCTGTTCCCAGTGGCTGAACGCCAAGAAACGAAAGGGCCCCCTAGAAAATGGACAACCTGACAGCTTCACAGCCGATCCCAGGCAAAGCCTGTATGGCCGCCTGCTCGACAAAGTGCTGGATATCCCTGTGATTGTCTTGGCCATCGGCCTGGTGCTCAGCCTGCTCGCCATTGTCCTCTACAACAAGCTGCCCCAGGAGCTCACACCCACCGAAGACCGGGCGTCCTTCACCATTAGTGCAACAGCCCCCATGGGGTCCACGGCCGCCTATACCGATCACCACATGAAAAAGATCGAGGAGTTGCTGCTGCCCTATCTGGAACAAGGAGTAATCGAAGGCACCATGTCCATTACCGGCTTTCGGGGCGACCCGGACCGGGGCAACATTACCGTCAAGCTGGCCCCCTGGGAGGAGCGTGATTGGAGCCAACAAAGCATGGTGGCAGAACTCACCCCCAAACTGTTACAGATCCCCGGCGTTCGGGCGGTTGCCATCAATCCGCCAGGGCTGGGCCAAAGCGGGTTCAACCAACCCCTGCAAATTGTCGTCAGTGGCCCTGACTATGAGTCCGCCCAGACCTGGAGTGAGCAGCTCTTGCGGGCTTCGGAACAAAACCCCAACCTGATCCGGCTCGACACGGATTTCGAACTGACCCGGCCCCAGATCGGTGTGGAGATTGACCGCCAGCGTGCGGCAGACCTGGGAATCACGGCCGAGGATATTGGCCGCACCCTGCAAACCATGCTCGCCTCCCGCACGGTGACCCGCTACATGGACCGAGGCCGTGAGTATGATGTCATGATCCAGGCGGAAGATGCGGACCGGGTCACCCCGTCAGACATTTCCAATATTTTTCTACGCAGCAGCCAGGGCGAGCTGGTTCCGATTTCGTCCCTGGTTAAACTGAAAGAGTACGGAGCGCCCCCGGAACTGCGCCGGATCGACCGCCTGCCCTCGGTGACTCTGAGTGGCTCCCTGGCCCCCGACTACGACATGGGATCTGCCATCCGCTACATTGAACAGACCGCAGCGGAAGTCCTGCCGTCGGAAGCCCGTCTCAGCTATAAGGGACTGGCCCGTGAGTTTACGGAAACCTCCGGTGCCATCTATCTCACCTTTGTCCTGGCTTTTGTCATTGTCTTTCTGGTTCTGGCCGCCCAGTTCGAAAGTTGGATCCATCCGGCCATTATCATGCTGTCGGTGCCACTGGCCATCACGGGAGCCTTGATTTCACTGCTGCTGACCAACAACTCCCTGAATATCTATAGCCAGATCGGCATGGTAATGCTGTTGGGACTCATGGCCAAAAACGGCATTCTGGTTGTGGAGTTCGCCAACCAGTTGCGAGATCAGGGTAAATCCGTAAGAGAGGCCATTATCGAAGGCTCGGTACTGCGGCTGCGCCCGATCCTGATGACCACCATCTCCACCGTTTTTGGAGTATTGCCCCTGGTTTTGACCAGTGGTGCCGGAGCGGAAAGCCGTACGGCCATCGGCGTGGTAATCCTGGGTGGGTTGCTGTTTGCCACCATCCTCACCCTGTTCATCATTCCCGTGCTCTATAACCTCTTGGCGTCCTTTGCCCGGCCCGCCAAGGCCATTGAACAAAAACTGCAGCAACTCAACCGCCAGCCTGACACAGAACAGCCCGAACCCACTCGCTAATGAGGAGCCTGCCGGGAGCCCTGCCGCTCCTGGCAAGCCGTTAAAAGGCTGGAACTTCGACCCGTTTTCCTAAAATACCCCGCACTGGACGGCACGACTGTCCACGCTAATCACACCAATCACGGCTCCCACAATTTGCTCGGCTTTACGCAGTTGGCTGTCTGTCTGGACACAGCCGAACAAACGGGCCTTGCGTTGCTGTACATCCACCTGTAACGGCAGGGTTGCCAGATCCCGGGTCAGCGCCAACATCACGCCGGCATCAGCATTCAGGCGCTCCCGGCTAAGCACCCGGTCCCTCTGGCCTATTGGAGTGACAGGCAGGTTGTCACAGACTTCCACCTGGGTTTCCACGGCGCTGATTCCCACAGTATCCTGGGCAAGCTGCCGGGCAAAGTCGGTGGCCCGGGCATGGCTAACGCGCCCGGCAATCTTGGCCACATCGTTACAGACGTCCACTTCCAAAAGCTGGTCTACTGTGTAGCGGTTCAGCTGGTATTTCAGACGGATCACCGCACGGGTATTCAAGTCACGCAGGGTTTGGGCCAGCGGATGACGTGGCTGCATCGCAAGCTTTCCATCCACCTGAACCCGATCCCGAACCTGCACCACGCCTGCACTTTGCCGGGCAATATCACACGCCAGCTGTTTCAAGGCCGGATGGTCCACAACACCTTCCAGCGTGGCAAGCCCTTGCTTTACCAGCACCTTCAAATCAAACCGGTTCAACAAGGGGTTCAGTTGCAACAATGTTTCCAGGCGCGCCTGAGCAGCAATATCGTGGGCGCCACGGCTATCATAGAGGCAGTGTTGGCACATGACCCCAAACCTCAATCCGCGAGCTGTTTTACATAATTACTTGGTATTTCCGATTCTGATTACCTGACAAAATCCACAGATTCGGACTACTCCAGCCGTTCGAACGACCACTGCAGACCCGCCGGCCCATGTCCGAAATCATCCAGGCTGGTAAGCTGTGCAACAGATTATCGGCACCCCCAACTAACACAGGCTGTGCCTGGCCTTGCACGGTACTTGGCCTTGAGAAGACGCATCTGTCAGGCAACATTGTTAGGCTGCTATGCAGGGATCAAGCCATTTCCAAGCTGTCGCCAGATACCGCCATTCTCGCGGCACCTAGCGCCCAGGCTGCTTTGGGGGAGGTAGGAATTGCAGGTGTGAATGGCAAAATTTACAGGCCGACCAAGGGCCAGGACCGCCGCCCGGCCCCATCCTGTTTGGTTTATCGCCCTAGCTGCTCATAATCGTTCAAGCGGTTATAAAGTGTTTTCAGGCTGATGCCCAGCTCATCGGCTGTTTTTTGCTTCTCTCCGTTATTCTTTTCCAGCGTGGCCAGGATCAACGCCTTCTCGGCTTCCCCAATGGGCTGCCCCACCTTGACCCGTACGTAGCCACTGGCCGTATCGGACTCGATCCCCTCTCCCAGCAGAAGCAGGTCAGAGGCCTGGATTACATCTTCCGAGACGATATACGCCCGTTCGATAACGTTCTTCAGTTCCCGCACATTTCCTGGCCAGTGGTACTCGCGCAGGCGTTTCAAGGCAGATTCACTCAATACCTTGTAACTTGCATGTTGGGCGTTGGCTATCTCGATGAAATAGTGGGCCAGCAGTTCCACATCCCCTTCTCGCTCCCGTAAGGGCGGTATGCGGATGGGAAACTGGGCCAGGCGGTAGTACAAATCCTCCCGCAGGCGGCCTTCCTTGACGGCCAGCAGGGGATCCCGGTTCGTGGCGGCGACGATCCGGATATTGACCTCAATCTCCTGCTCTCCCCCCACCCGGGTAAACCGGCCATACTCCAGAACCCGCAGCAGCTTGACCTGGAGCTCCACGGGCATTTCGGTCACTTCATCCAGAAACAGGGTGCCGCCATCGGCCCTTTCAAAAATACCCCGGTGTTGACGGCTGGCACTGGTGAAACTGCCCTTCTCATGGCCGAACAGTTCACTTTCCATCAGGTCGTGTTGAATCGCCCCACAGTTGACCGCCACAAAGGCCTTCCCCACCCGGTCGCTCAGATTGTGGATCGATTCCGCCAGCAGCTCCTTACCGGTTCCGCTGTCGCCAATCAACAAGGCCGTGGCAGAAGTCGGCGCCACTTTACGGATCAGCCGATAGAGCTTGCCCATACTGGATGAACGGCCAATCATCCTTCCAAAGGCGGTTTCCTGCCCCGCAATCTGGCCCAGATCCATGCTCACATCCACTGCCAGGTCCCTCGCTACCTCAATCAGCAGCGCCGACAACTCCTCCGAACTATAGGGGCGGGCCTCCCTTTCCCTGGAGCCAATCCGTAAGGCAGTGACAATCCCCTCTTCAGAGTGAATATTCTCCGACAACAGCAGCACTTCAGCAGCCTGGGCAAACCGGGAATCCTGTAGCAAGACCAAGCCATTGCCATCGGGCAAGGTGGGCCGGATCATGGCCAGGTCCGGCAAGCGGCGGCTAATTTCCTCCCGTGCCTGGGCCAAGGAGCGTGAAATGGAAAAGCTATACCCCTGGGACATGAACATGTTCTGCAAGTCGCTGAGATTCCCTACTTCATGAGCCACTACCAACGCATGCGGCATATAAAGCTCTCCTTTTAGGGACTGAGCCCCTTACTGACACTTGATCGGGCAGGAGTAGATAATCGAAGGGCCCAAGCCCCACGGCGTGAGGCCTGCCCGCAATGAGAAATGCCCCGCCAGCGGCATAGCCCTATTATAGGGTTGCGCCCTGCCGATGCTGAGGTGATCGCTTGGCAATAGGAATCTCTGTCAAGACTGGCTCTGACAAAGAGGAAACATGAAAGGCAGGCTCTGTACTGCTCTGATATTCATCGTCGGCTCAATCCATTCCTCCTTTTCTTCAGTGGGAATTAACCGGCCACACCGCCATTAGTGCCACTAATCAGCTTTCGTGCCAACGTGGAATTCTTCCCTTGGGTGCCCTCTTTCCCCCCCAAACAAGTGCTCTTTCACTAGCACCCCCCACCCGGCGCCCCTGCTTTTCCAGCAAAAATTACAGGCCTAATTCGAAAAAATTACAGCCGCAACCCATAAAAGCGAATTTGATCTCACGTTCACTTTTCTTTTTTGCGACAAAACTATTGAATAATAATTATCCAGGTGTGTGTTAAGTCATGGATTCCCATGTAAGGAGTCATTTAGGCTTGTCCTCTGTGACAGACAGCTAGACAGGCACTGATAAATCGACAAGCACAAAAGCCTGGCAAAGAGGGTCATAACAACCTGTTCCCGTGTCAGCCCGGTTGGCAATTAACCTGGGAAAACAAGGAAGGAAAGGTACCGGAACAGATGATGGCCATGCCATTCCACGGCGTTATGGAGTGTAGATAGTTGACGCAGCGGACTCAGGATGAATTCGTGGAGCGATAAGAATGATAAATAGTGGCGCTATATTAAAAGGGGTTTTCGTTACATTCGGCAGTTTTGCGTTCAGCTATAGTCTCCTACAGGTACCCCAGGCTCCCCCGCTACAGGAGCCCCACTGGCTGGGTTCGGAGCACGCCAGTCCCTTTACTGTCCATGAGGGTGCCTCTGCCCTGGCCAAGCTTCCGCCTCCGGCCGCCGGGAAATCCCACTGGGAAGACAGGACCACCGTCCTGTCGTTAAGCCATGACCAGATCCTGAACCCCAAGGAGCAAGAGCTTTTTCTCAAGGTCAATGCCCGTCGGGGCGAACCCCTGATGACGCCCGAGGAGTTCCTACAAGCCATCCATACACCCAGTGCCTTCGCTCCCCTGGAGCAAATTCCCCCACAACTGACCATTCCAGCCGGTATCCGACACCAGGTCCAGGAAGTGGTACAAATCTACCGGGACAAGCTGGAAACCCTGTTCCCAGGGGATGAAATGTACCTTTATAGCGATCGCCTGGGCTCCCTGGTGATGGTTGTGGATCACGTAGTCGATCACTTCGATGGCACCCTGACTTGGCAGGGTCACCTAAAAGGATTAGACCGCAACTATCGGATCAGCTTCACCCAGGGGCCTCTTTCCACGCTAGCCTACCTGGCTACACCCCAGGGCCACTATCAGCTGGAAGCCCATGGGAAATACGGCTGGCTGGTACCCACCAGGCCATCGCCCTATGGAATGGATGCCTCCGGCTATGTCGTCCGGGTTCGCAACCTCGCCCCCTGAGCCGGGCTTACCTGGTGGACCAGTGATTGGCGTTTAGCTAGAGCTTTCCAGTTCAGTCCGTCTGGAAAGAGCCAGGCTTTCAGCGAGAAAGTGAACCTGCTATTAATCCTGCCCGGCTGGCACTTCATCCCGGGTAAAGACCCACTCGGACTCTTTGCTCAGCTCCGGGTTAAAACGATAGCCGCCCTGCGTAAAGTCCTTCAGCGCTTCCGCCTGGGTGATCCTGTTGCGGATGATGTAAGCACTCATCATGCCCCGGGCCTTCTTCGCCCAGAAGCTAACAACCTTGTACTTGCCACCCTTAAGATCCAGGAACTGGGGCGTAATCAGCCGACCCTGCAGTTTCTTGGGCTTCACCGCCTTGAAGTATTCGTTGGAGGCCAGATTCACCAGCACAGGCTCTTCCTGGCGAGCCAGCTCCTCGTTTAAAGCCTCGGTTAGCTTATCGCCCCAGAAGCTATAGAGATTGGCACCACGTTCGTTGTTCAGGGGAGTTCCCATTTCCAGACGATAAGGCTGCACCAAGTCCAGCGGCCGCAACAGCCCGTAGAGGCCTGACAGAATCCGTAAGTGCTCCTGGGCGAATTGGAAATCCTCTTCGCTGAAGGTTTCAGCCTCCAGCCCCACATAGACATCGCCTTTGAATGCCAGAACAGCCTGTTTTGCGTTCTCGGGCGTGAAAGGTGTCTGCCAGGTTTGGTAACGGTTGGCATTGAGCACGCCCAGCTGATCGCTGATTTTCATCAGGGAAGACAGGTCTTCCGGTGACATGGTTTTCAGTTGCTCCACCAGAATCCGGGAGTCTTCCAGAAACGCTGGCTGGCTATAGGTTTGGGTGACGGGAGGGGTTTCGTAATCCAGGGTTTTCGCGGGGGAAATGACAGCTATCATCTGAAACTTCTTATCCTACTTCATTATGAATGGCATTGAGCATACCGAGCGCTTGGAGCTCCTTGGGCAAGCGGCCCATCGGCACGCCCATTCAAATTAATAGTTAGGCCGATGCTTAAGTGGCATTGACCAGATTTTGGATGTCGTCCGGGGTAAAAGGCCAGCCGATCTCCTGGGCAATATCCTGACGGCGCAGTACAGGAATCCGTACACCGTAAGCAGTCATCAACTCATCGGAGTTGGCGATTTCCACCAATTCCAGTTCGTAAGTGGAGCCCGGCAGGCAAGACTTGATCATGGCTTCCGCCTGCTCACAGAGATGGCAGCCGAGGGTGGTGTAGAGGGTTAAGTGAGTCATTTGGCAAATACAGCTCTGTTTATTCGGTGGTAACACTCCCCTCTCCCATCTGGGGAGAGGGGCCGGGGGAGAGGGCGCGAGTTATCGGTCAACTCCTGTTTTTTGAGTCTGCTTTATGATCTAGGAGCACTCAAAATAATGTCTTAACGGATAGATCATGCATCACACCCAGTTTTAGCCGTGTGGCTGACATCTTATTGTTGAACTGTTAGTTCAGTCGGGCCTGATATTCCCCGCCCTCTCCCCTAACCCCTCTCCCCAGGTGGGAGAGGGGAATTAGTGCTCTGTAACAGATAATCCAAGTATCTCTCCTTGACTCATCGGTGTTGCCAGCCTCTCTTATTGAACCACTAGTTCATTCAGGTCTGATACTCCGAGCCCTCTCCCCAGGTGGGAGAGGGGAATTTGCGCTCGGGAGAAACAGGGTTCTCCCTAACTCTTCACCCGGCTGTCGATCAAATCCTGTACCACGGACGGATCCGCCAGGGTGGAGATATCACCCAGGGAGTCCGTTTCATTGGCCGCAATTTTACGCAAAATCCGCCGCATAATCTTGCC
>Ga0079224_100007518_pt1 | contig 14641 bp, 10 predicted proteins | sample Stecom2015_FD_80414 | JGI IMG/M metagenome (GOLD analysis project Ga0079224, IMG submission 80414) | Agricultural soil microbial communities from Utah to study Nitrogen management - Steer compost 2015 | ecosystem: Environmental > Terrestrial > Soil > Agricultural land | place: USA: Utah...
CCACAGCACTCTTAAAGGTGCCGGCCGAATTGGTCTGCACCTTTAAGTTTACAAAGTAGGCGGAAGACCCGCGCCTTCGGAATTCCTCTCGAGCAGGCCGGGCGATCGGGAGGGATTGATTCCGTAAAGTGGACGAGTGGGGCTTGGTCTCGGCCGCCGGGCCATTGAGGCCGCGGCGAATCCCAGTAGGCAAGGCACCGAGCTCGAGTGTGCGCTCGTGAGCGTTGAGTTCAGGCTTCTTCTTGACGCACTGATGGCCGAGCATTGGATCGCGCGCCAAGCACTGTAGTTAGCGCGGCCATTGTGGCCGTTCGCCGGGGCACGTTGTCGTACACTCCAGCGGTCAAGGGGCTCCTTTTCAGCCTTCCAGTCCCGAGTCGAAGGTCGGCAAGGTCAACCAGATCCTGTGGCCGATTTACTTTATCGCTGGACTTGGGTTTTTCCTGGAGCAGGTCCTTCTCTTGCTAGCGAATGGCGCGCGAGACTTGCGATTCGAACTCAAGCACTCCGTCCTAGGAGGATTGACCACGCGAGTGAAGTGATCACGAGCGTTCAAAGAGCCGCCGAGGACAGCACTCGAGCCAACGACGAGATTCGGCGTTTCGTCCACACTGGATGTTCGAATGTGACAGTCAGGTCCGCTGAGTTTGTCGCTGTTGAGGGCGTCACAAATTCGCCTTCTTCATCGATTCGAGCCCGCTGATGCACTAGCCTCGGGCCCCCGGTGCAGCCGTCTAGATTTGAGTAAAGTATGGGCCTGTTTGATCTGTTTTCTAAAAGTAAGAATCCTTCCTCAGGTGAGGACAAGGATCTTCTGCGCCTGCAGAAGATGATTGCCAACAAGCTTTCACAGAATGTGGACCGTGAGGACGCCCTGTATCGCCTAGGCGAAATGAAGACCGCCGACTCTGCCCGCGTTCTCTTGACGCGCTTCAGCTGGACACTGAACCCGTCCATCAAGGATCAAGAGGAGAAGGAAATTGCTGTTAACGGAATTGTTGCGGCCGGTGAGGCGGCGCTCGCGCCCATTAGGAAGTACTGCATCGGAACCGACGCCATCACTTGGCCGCTCAAGGCCATGCGACGATTGGTGAGCGGAGCTGGTCTAGAAGAAGAGCTTTTGAGCCTGCTCGACGATTTCGATACTGACTACATGCGCAATCCTGAACCCAAGGTGCAATTGATTCAGGTGCTCGGTGAATTCTCCTCCGAAGATGTGCGCATCGCCGTGCAGCCGTTTCTGACCGACTTGAGCGAGAATGTCCGCTTTGCCGCCGTTTCTACGGTCCTTGGTTGCGAGATTGATCAAAGCGCCGAGAGCCTTGGCTCTGCTTTGATTGAGGAGGAATCTCTCCGTGTGAAGAATCGCATCGCGGCGGGTCTGGCTTCTCGTGGCTGGATCATACCTCCAGCCATCCGGGAAGCTTTGACTTTAGCGCTACCCCCTGGATTTGGGTTGAGCTCCGAGGGGCGCATCACCGGACAACCCCACAACTAGTGAAAGGCACTCGAAGGCGCCTTTTTCTAGTTCCGATCCGTCGAGTTCTACTCGCTGATACGGTGCCTGTGCCAGAAACAAGAAAGACGCCCGAAGGCGCCTTTCTCTAGTTCCGATCCGTTGAGTTTCACTCGCTGATACGGTGCTTCTGGGGGAAGTACATGTTGAAACTCAGGCTCAACATCTGGTTGAAGTGAAAATCCCGGTCGGCGGAGGTGATTCTTCCATCCGGATAGTCGGCTTCTTCCCCATCCCCTTCTCCTCGGGTGTCAAATCCGCCTGTGTTCCACTTGAACGGAAGCGCCCGCCACTCGGCTCCTACAGCCGTCCAGCGGTTGGTAAAGAAGGTGAAGCCAAGTCCAAAGGTGGGCGCGAGCGCCACGCGACCTTCTGCAGGGAAAGTGTCCTGCCCATTGCAGACATCACAATTGGGTCGCTCACTGAGTCCGATGATGGCGATACCACCAAAGCCATAGAGATCAGCATCTACGAAGATCTCGTTGAAGAGTCCCAGCTTTCCGCGGAAGGGCACGGCCGTAACCTGCGGTGCGACGATCCAATTCATCGAAGCGACCTGCTCACGGAAGTCGTCACCAAGGTTGACCGAAGTCAGCTTGCAGTTGAGGTCTGAAGAGTTGGCAGGATCGCTACAGTTTCGGCTCGCGTTCACGTCCTGGATCTGTTTGGTCAAGTCGGTGTTGATGTCGGCTCCCATCATTGACGTCGAGATCCCGCCCCACACGCCCACGGACAACCAATCCATGACGCCATAGTTCAGGCGTGCTCCGAAGAATATTTGACGTCGGTATTGGTCGAGCAAGGTGAAGGAGACCGTCGGATCCACTTCCAATCGAAGTTTGCGATAGAGTCGCAATTTGCGCACGGCGGGTGCTCCGGCGAGAGGGCCGCTGACTTGGAGTTGTTGCGCGTGAGCAATTTCTGGAAGGCTCACGAGCGCAGCGCTCGCCATCAAGAGTCCGGTCAGGAGGCTTCGGGTCTTCTGGAACATCTTAGCTTTCATCGTCTTTTCCCCTTTTCCTTGACCGCTCACTTGGACTCCGCGGGGCCTGCGGTGTCAGCGCCAGCCTTGGGGAGTCGGTAGTCGAATGAGAATGGGATAAAGACTGACACGCCGAGCTGAGCTTGGACGTTGTTGGTCAAGGCTGTTTGGTCAACCCAGGTGTCTGGATTTTCGCGGTCAGTACCGTTGGCAATCTCGAGATTTTCGAGCTCATCGAGGAAGATGTAGTCGCGTACCTCAAGCACAGCTGCAAACCATCGATTCAAGAAGATCTTCAGACCGAGCCCAGCATTGAAGGCGACCTTTGGAGAATAATCGAAGGTTCGATAGTCGGGGTCGATGACAGGAATCGGTCGGGTGCTCAAAGCTCCGATGCCGCCGACCACATAGACGTCGTAATGAAAGATGAAGTTCTGGAATCCGGAGAATTTTCCGTTTGCAGGGACGTAGGTGAAGTTGGCAGCTGCTCCCCACTGATACTCTGTCAGGGGCACACCAACGCGAGCCGCGCGTCGAACCTGGGCATTGAAGTCCGAGTCGACATTGAACGGCTGGTAGTATTGACCGTTGATACCGACGGCCATCACCTCAGTGATGTAGTAGTTCAAGGCCACACCGACTCCGGGGTGACTGACGAACTGATCATTGAGGGTCACGCCCCAGTAGGGTTGGATTTCAAAACGCCGTTTCTTGATGATGAAGCGCTGCTGCACCGCCAAGATCTTTTCGTTCATTGGCTTGGCGGCTTCAGTGGCCATGTCGAAGACGGGACAGGCCGCAGGATCGATCTTACAGATGTCACCTACATCCTCCGCTCCTTCACCTGTGGCGCCTCCGCCCTCGTCGAACTCAGACTCATCAAACTGAGTCTCGTCGAACTCTTCTTCTCCACCTTCGCCTTCCTGTGGGGCGCCTTCCTCTGCGGTGCCATCAGCGGCGCCATCTTCGGCGGCGGCCTCGTCTGCTTCTTGAGCCAGTGCGGGCACAGGGAGAGCCCAGAGTGCCGCGGCTGCAAAGAGCCCGATGCGAGTGTTCTTCATCGATGCCTCGTTTTTTCTCGTTCTGGTCGCGTTTGCGAAGGGTAGATTCAGTGCCATGAAAGTGGACTGTCGGGAGGGACCTTATCACAGCCCCTTCTAAGTCCCCAAAAATATTAGGGAAATTAGCTGGGCCGCGATGAGGTGGGGACTATATCACGCAAAATTTCGTGCGATCAATAACCAAAAGTTTACAATTAAGCTGCAATTTCGTTCTCGTCAGAGCCCAATAAAGCCTCGACGAAGGCATTTGTATCGAATTCCATCAGGTCTTCTGTCCTCTCGCCCACACCAATATATCGGACTGGGACCTGTAGACCGTCGCAAATCCCCAGAACAGCTCCGCCCCGGGCAGTACCGTCCAGCTTGGTGAGGACCAGGCCTGTTAGCCCCAAGGCTGCCTTGAACTCTTTCGCCTGCGCCATGGCGTTCTGGCCATTCGTCGAATCAATCACAAGCAGGACCTCGTGGGGCGCTCCGGGAAGAGCCTTGTCCAGAGTTTTTGCAATCTTTGCCATCTCTTGCATGAGGTTGGTCTTGGTGTGGAGGCGCCCGGCCGTGTCCGCCAAAAGAACGTCCACACCCGATTCCTCAGCTCGCCTGATCGCATCGAAGAGAACGCTGCTGGGATCGGCACCGCTTTTCCCAGACACGACTTCGCAGCCAACTCGATCACCCCAGGCTTGCAATTGGTCGACAGCAGCGGCCCGAAAGGTATCACCAGCTGCTAACATGACGCTCTTTCCGCTGTGAATGAATTGTGCTGCCAGTTTACCAATAGTGGTCGTCTTGCCGGCCCCATTGACGCCCACCATCAACACCACGGTCGGGCGATTCGAAAGCGCGATGCCACCCATCTTCCCATCTACCGAAAGAGTCCGGCGCGCTTCGTCCCTGAGGGTCTCCCACACTTGCGTTTCATTCTTCAGATCGCCCCTGTCGAGACTCACCTTGATTCGATCAAGAATGGCCTCTGTTGTCGTGACGCCGACATCCGAGGTGAGCAGAATTTCCTCAATTTCTGCGGCAATTGCAGGGTCAATTTCCCGGGAACTTCCGAATAAGTCCTTCAGCTTTCCAAAAAAGCCCCCTGCTGCCCGCGAGCGAGCTAGTCCTTTGCGAAGGCTGGTCAGTTCTGACTTCCTCCCGACAGAAACGGGACTGGGTGTGCCCAGCTTGTCGCGCGCTGGAGGAGGAGGAGGCGAGGCCTCTTTTTCCGACCCAGGTGTTGCCTGGTCGATGGCAGCATCCGAAGGAGGGGAGGGTGGAGCGCCATCATCATCCAGGGCGCTTTCCTCGATGGTCGTTGCCGCAGCGCTTTGCTCCTCTATCGTGAGCCCGTCCGGCTCCCACTCCGTGGAACCACTCACGTCCGGAATGCGTCGCTCCTGTGAAGACGGCTGGTCAGGTGGGGACTTGCTTGTGACAGCACTGGAGCCGCTGTCCAGCGCGGACGACTTCACCTTTGGGATATCGGACTCTGACGGTTTCTTTTTCTTGAGAACGAAGAAGACGATCAGAGCGAGGACGACGAGTCCAACTACAGCAATTTCCATGGCCTCTTGAGCTTCCTAACTTTTCCACACTCAACTTCGTTCTGAGTGAACGACTCTCCGCCGAGCAGCTGGGCGCAGACTATAGGAATGCCCCCTTGCGACAGTCAACGCTCTAAGTCCCTCAGTTCAGCGGGACGTTTCCGGTTTGCTGTCAAGCAGTTGAGCGTTCTGAAGTCCGTCCTCCGGGGCGTTCTTCAAGGGTGATTCTGCACGTGAATCGTTGGTTTGGGGTGTACGTAGCTGCTGGACCTCTTCTTCAGAGACACTGTTTGGCGAGTATGCGGCGCTGGCAACGGCTGCCGCCCAGGATTCAGTGAGGGGTTGCTTCTTCTGGCGGGCAGCCTTCTCTACCCCACCAGGGGTTGGTGCCGAACCCGTGAACCAAGGAGAGCCCCGAGATTTGGCCCACTGCACGAGGTTCTCGACCAGGGCTCGTCGCCGCTGGGTGAGGTGTACGGCGACTCGACTCGACTGAATGGGGGCAACGAGAGTCATGTGCGTGGGGGTCACGGCGACCAGTCGTAGCAACCCGGTAGTCGGGGATTGGGTTTTGAATTTGAAGTTACCCTCCTCATCGCTGTTGGTCTCCTCGAGGACCTCAGTAGCTTCAGGTCCGATTGCCTCGATTCGGAGAAGCACCTTTGGCAAGCCTTGCCCAGTGTGGGCATCGCTGATTGTGCCATGGAGAGGCCCTCCGGACTTACCCTCGGTGGTGATGCCGGCAGTGCGCGGCGGAAGAATACGCTGATCTGGCGCTCTTCGCTTGGTGCGCGGGTTCAACCAGAGATAGGTGAGCCAGGAACCAAAAAGTAGAAGTCCCACAAGATGTAACCCGGTCCAAGATTTGTTCATCGCACGGGCAGGGACCACGACGCTCACTTCGTTTCCGGGTAGCAACGACGCGAGCGAAGATGCGTAGGCGATCGAAAGTTCGAGTGACGAGGGACCTCGCTGAACCTCCAGAACGGCTCGACCATTCTTTACTGGCGCACCTGTCAAATACGCGCCCGAGGAGATCGCTTGGAGGGTTCCCGTTTGAGTGGGACGATCGCCGGTGCGGACGGCGACCTCGATGAGCGCAGTGGCATCCTTGAGCTGGGTGCTCACCGTTTCTATGGTGACCCTGGTGCGGACAAGCACGTTGCGTGTGCTTTGAGCGTCGGAGAAGCCCGGTGCTGAAGATGTGGCAACCAGCTGGCAATTGCCAGAGCCCGCGTTTGCTCCAAGGGTGACCTCAAATCGCAACATGCGCAGCCCGAGAGCTGGTTTCCTGGCCAACGCAATAGGATCTGCGTCCGGGCAGATGATCGAGAGAGTCAATTGGGTGTCGCTTGGGAGTTCTTTGCCCACCGGGCCCGCCAGTAGGTCCACCGAACGGGTCGTCTGAAGATCGAGAGTCTGAGGGGCGTTCAGGAACTGAGGAGCAGGTAGCGAGAGCGGATCCCTGCTCTGGACCGTCGTCTTCGTTTCAATGAAGTGAGGGGCTTGCGCGAGAACCTGCAGTTCAGAAGCATCACCCACGAACTCCGCGCAGATTTCTCCGGAAGGGGGAACGCTCAGGATGCTCTGCTTCGGTCCGCCGGCCTGCTGCAGAGGCGAAGCGCAAGGAAGTAAAACGAGGTCCGTGCCAGGTGGGCCTGTGACGACAAGTGTGCCGGAGATTGGTTGGCCGACCTCATCGCTCAAGGTGCCAAGCAAACGACTGCGCCCCCCCGACGACGCTTCAATGCGGACCTCGATTCGAATCTCTCCCAAAACTTCAAGTTGAGCGTGTTCAGAACCGAGGGGAGCCGAATGTGCGAGCGGAGACCACCCGCAGCTACAAAACAAGAAGCAGTAGAGTCTTTGAACTTGTCGAGCCCGCATCGCCACGTCAATTAGAGTACAGCAATGTGGCCGGCGGTGAGAGTCCCTGGCTGAAGCTGAGTGATGAAGGTTGATTTCAAGGGAAGGTTCGCACGAGTTCCAGCGAACAATTGAAAAGAACAAGTCTCTCCAGTGACCCCACGATCAACTCTTCGCACGCCCGCAACCGAATGATACTATCGCCAAAGATGCTGCGCTCCTTCACCATCGCGCTTCTACTGGCAACAGTCGTACTGCTTGGTACGATCCCCTCACTGGCAGCGGGTCTTTCGGACAACATCCGACTACTCAAGACTTCCGATGATTTCCGCGTTCGCACTCAAGCAGCACTCGCTCTTGGCACAACGGCGACGAAACGCGCGGTGCTTCCTCTCTGCGGCGCGCTCGATGACTCAAACCGTACCGTACGTATTGCGGCGGCGACTGCTCTTTCAAGGCTCAAGAAAGGTGGTGAAGCCTGCCTGGGAGATCATCAAAAAACAGAAACCGATTCGAGAGTGCTGGCCGCCATCGACAAGGCCCTGGCCGCTCTTACAGGAGGCAGCGGATCCGAGCCAACGATCAGCCGGTCGACCGCTTACCTAATTGCCGTAGACAAGCTGACCGGGCCAGCGCGACTCCAAGGGCCGGTTCGTTCGGCCTTTGTCAGGATCGGTCAGAAGGACTCCAAGGTCGCATTTGCTCCAGAGGGGCAGTCGACGGCTCAGGCCAATCGCGTATTGGGTGAGCACAAGCAGGCTCAGGGATTCCTCATTTCACCTCAGCTGAGCCGTCCCCAGTATGAAGGTGGCGTGTTGAGCTTGAAGATGTCCATCACGATCGTCTCCTATCCGGACGGGAATCTGCTGGGCAGCTACTCCAAGACGGTGGGAATGCAGGGGATCACCAGCAAAGACACCGAAAGTGAGAACGAACTGGTGGTGCTCGTTGCGGAGGAGTCGATGAAACAGTTCATGAAATTGGTTCCGACTTTGGCGCGGTGAGGTATCGAGGGATGGTCCTTGATTCGTGTTTTAGTGTTGCTGTAGTGCCGTCCAGGACTTGCCGCTCTTCACATAGAGCACCTACCCTTATCGTCAGTTGAGAGCTGCCCGTCTTATTTTGGAGCACCATTGATGTCAGAAAGCCAACGAGTCCAATCCGGTCGTCAGCAACGCAGTATGAAGAACCTCCTTTTGGACAAGAGGTTCCAGCTGAAATATACCGGCTACATCGTTGGGATCGCCTTTGCGCTCAGCGTTTCTCTGGGATTCATTCTTTTTTGGACGAGCGCGCAAGTGATCGAGGAAAGTCATCGAGGCGCGCGCCAAGGGCAACAGATTGTCGATCTTGGGGCCGACGTTGTGAGCGAATCACGCAAGGTAAGCGAAGTCGTCAAGATGAGCATTGATCGGGACCCCGTCTACAAAGAGAACCCCGATCTCCTTGAGTCCTTCAATAGCGACGCCGCAAAGCAAGATGCGAAGTTGGATGAACAGATCAGGCAGCTGGAGGCTCAACGCTCATCTCTTGTTGGTCAAGCGGCACGTTTGCGTGCGTTTCATCGCAACTTGCTGCTCAGCCTGTGTGGTATCCTCACGCTGCTTGTTTTGGGAATTGGCGCCGCGGGGATCTTTGTAACCCACAAGGTTGCCGGCCCCATTTTCAAAATGAAGCGTCATTTGCGTGAGGTCAGTCAGGGAAAGCTGGATGTGCCTTGGGGTCTACGCAAGGGCGACGAGCTGGTGGACTTTTTTGAGGCCTTTCGTGAAATGGTTGTGAGCCTGCGCAGCAGGCGTGAAAAAGAGATTGAGCGTTTGGACAAGGCTCTTTCTTTGCTCGAAGAGGATGACGTGCCGGGGGTCAAGGATCAGCTGTCAGTGATGAGAGCTGATCTCAGCAAATCTCTCAACTAGGGCCTGATGAGATCTGAGCCGCATCCTTGATGCGCCCTAGAAGGCGGCTTTTACGTATTCGATCGAAGTTTTCGCTTCCGAATAGTACACGCTGGCGACGTCGAAGCGCATCCGATCTACAGAAGAGTCGTTGCGATAACGCCGTCTCCAAAGGCGCTCACCCGCCTGGCGAATCCGCTTTCGTTTGACGTGGTCGATGCTTGAAATACCGCTCGTCCAACTACCGGCGTCACGTCGCCTCACTTCAATGACCACGACGACCTTTCCTTCGCGTGCCACGATATCCAGTTCCAGTCGCCCCAGGCGTAGGTTGCGCGCGACAAGGCGCATCCCTTGGCTCTCAATCCATTGGGCGACCAACTCTTCGGCGGCAGATCCGCGCGCTGTCGTCGTTGGTTTGCTCACAGAACGCTCACTCAATGTGGTGGTACAAAATTGAGAAGGCCGGGCGTTAGCCCGGCCTTTCATTTGGTCCTCTTAGTTAGGTTGAGGAGGGCAGATGTTGTCGCCAGGACAATCTATGCGCTCAACCTCGTAGATCACTTCTGTACCGCCGCCGTCAGGATGAAGCTCTGTCGCGCCGGTTCTAGTCGCCACACAACAGGTGTCGTCCTTGTCGCAAGCGGCTCCGCTGGGAAGGCAAGTGCCCTCGCGCTGATTGCGTCCGATAGTGTCGGTTCCTTGCGTTACGGGATTGGTCCACGTGATGTTGTACTTTTCGTTGCAGTTGGCCAGCGAGGGGTTGCATCGCACTTCCTCTGGTGCGCCAGGGTCATATTGGGTGTCGTTCTTGACGCAGTACGAGCCGGCAAGCTGTTCGGCTCCGAGACCCAGGTCCTCGACAAGCTCTTCACAGGCGAAACCTGAGGGGCACTCACAAAATCCTTTTGTATCTCCGTCGGCACCAGCGCAACGACACGAGCAGTAGACAGCGTCAACCGCCTGTCGCTCGCGGGCCTGCGACTCAACCGGCACGACGATGCGGTCCTCCCAACGACTTCCATCTCGAGTCGGCACCTGACAGGATTGCATGTGCAAGGGGCCGCCCGGCTGGCACTCAGAAGAGTTGCGGTGTGATTCTGTTCCCATGCAGGTGGCAAGACCTTCATTGGGGGCTGCTGGATCTTCTATTTGTCCGTAGGGACAAGAGACGCGGCCATCAAAATGATTGACGAGGCACACGCGGGTCAAGCACTGAAAGGAACGACTCTCAACGTTTACTTCGTCCTGCGAAAAGCCGCTAAATCCGGTGAGATACTCATCCTCCGGTACGCAGGGATCACCCACGCCGCTACCACCGCAGTTCGAGCCGATGAACGAGATTCCAGCAGCCATTGCCAGCAAAAGGTAAATACGCATTCTTTCGTTTTCCTCGGAATTTCGGCGGGTTGAATCGAATCTTCTCCGCCAAGCCTCGCGTGCTTTTCACGCTCAAGCATTTTCGCATGCCGGGGGGGTGGGTGCCATGGATTGACAGGCCCACGCCCAGGCGCACGTAAACTAGCGAAGCGGAGGGAATTCCGTCAACGCCAAATAATCACTCAATTTTCCTCAATCTTCCTTCTCGAACGGAAGGTTGAAACACCTCCGGATAATTCAGCCTCATTGGACCTACTCGCTCTTCTCCACTCAGCCTCTCGTCCATGCAAAAACCCGCATGCACATCAGCTCCTGAGGCCGTGGCGAGGAAATAGTCAGTTGTTCGTCATGCCCTCCACAACTTCTTTTCATCAACGAGGGCCGCTTGACAACGGTTTCACCGTCCCCATAACATCGCGCCGTCGTGGATCCGTATCTCCACGGACTTATTAGTTTTTTTTAAAATTGTATTGTTGCACCTTTAGTGGAACTCGCTCCCCCCGGTGGGGTGAACGGGAACTGGCTATTGGTGGTGAATGCCAGTCGATTCCCGACGCGTCACAAAAATGGACCGCGAACCTACACGCTCATCTACGAGGACAAATGTTTCGTAAGCGCATCGCCACTGCAGGCGTCATAGCTCTTTCCACTTTCACCACAGGCGTGGTCCTGCCCTCTGTTGCCTCTGCCCAAGTGATGGACATGGATGAAGAGGACGAGGATCAGGGCAGCGGCGTCATCGACATGGACGAGGGCAGCGACAAAGTCGTTGATCTCGATAGTGAAGGCGGAAATACCGCTGGAGATGCAGCCGTCGCTGGTGAACCCACCGAGTCGATGGCTCAGGCGAAAGCTGCGTTCGAAAAGAAGCAGTGGGCCCAAGCGGCTCAGGGGCTCCATTCGGTCGTCGATGGGTCCACAGGGGACGATGCCGGCAATGTTCAGCTGGCCGAGTTCTACTTGGCCCAGTCTCTCTACTTCCTCAAGTTCTATCAGGCGAGCCTTGATGGGTTCTCCAAGATCTCAGCGAACCCTCAGCACCTCAAGTTTGGTGAAACCCTTCTTTGGTTGGCAAAGTTGGCCACCGATCTTCCGGAGCCCGCGGACATCATTTCACGAGTCGGAAAGTACTCGGATGAGCAGCTCCGTCGCTTCGACAACAAGGCACAGCAAGAGCTGTATTGGAAACTGAACTACCTCCTCGGCCGGTACAACTACCGCAAGGGGAAGTTTGGCGAAGCCATTCGACTCTTTGAAAGTGTCGACGCAAGCTCAACGGACTACGTCAATGCTCAATTCTTTTCTGGTGTGAGTTACATCCAGATGAAGAAGGCCGTGGCGGCCGTCAAGTCTTTTCAGCGTGTGAAGCAGGCGGTCGATGATGGCGCGAACGTTGAGGATGCGGATCGCATGCGCGATCTGGCAAACCTGTCGATGGCGCGCACGATGTACAGTGCCTCGATTCAGCTCGACCCGGAGACGAATGTACCTCAGATTCGTGCCGACGCGCTGAGCGCGGCCGTCAAATACTGGAATGAAGTCGACGAAAGTAGCGAGTATTGGCTTGATGCTCACTTCGAAGCAGCGTGGGCCTACTACATGGCAGGTCAGTACACGCGCGCACTGGGTAATATCCACACCCTCAAGTCACCTTACTTTCCGCGCTCGTTCTACCCTGAAGCTGAGATCCTCAAGGCGATCGTTTACTTCTTCAACTGCGACTACGAGAAGGCAACCATTACAGTTGCCCGCTTCAACGTGGTGACCACGCCCAAGAAAGACAAGCTTGAGAAGGTTCTCAAGAAGTACAAGGGCGAGAACCAAGAGGAAGCCTTTTACAAGTTCTTGACTCAGGTGCGTGAGGGTGAGGCCAGTATTGACGAGGAGATCGAACCCCTTGTTGAAACCGCTCTCAGCGATCGGCAGCTTCTTCGCAACGTCGCCTACGTTCAGTTTCTTGAGAAGGAACAACAGCAGTTTGGAAAGTCACCTCCGACTTTCCAACAGTCGAGCGTCGGTACTTTTGTGCAAGAGAAAATCGGCGAAGCTCGAAAAAAAGCCGTCGCGAAAGCGGGCGAACTCGCGATGCAACGCTATCAGCGATATGTTGACGAAATGGGGGAGCATCTTCGCAACGGTGAGAAGATCCTCATCGACATCGTGGCTGCTCAGCGAAATCTATTGGATCAAGCAATTAAACAAGGTCAGGTCAGCGAGGTCGATGCGAAGCTCTTCGGCGTCGTGAACCCTGATGATGAGCACTTTATTTGGCCCTTCGATGGGGAGTACTGGCGAGACGAACTTGGGTTCTATCGTCAAGAAGTTGAATCGGCCTGCGGGAGGTAATGGAAAGATGCATCTGAAATTTACAGCGACGCTTCTCGCTGCGTTTGGTCTGTCACTCGTTGGCAATTCCTTCGCGGCTGAGCGAACCATGAGCAAGGAGTGCATTTCTCCTGAGGCATACAAAAACTTGAGCGAGTGTCCCTCGGGGGCGATCAAGTCTGAGGGCCACAAGAGAGCTGGGACTTCGTTCAAGAGTCAACCGCCTCCGCCTACGATGAAGAAGCAGAAGGACGTCGGTCCGGGCGATGTCTCCGCTTTGGAGCAATTCGCGGAACGCGACACCCGAAAAGGCGCAATGAAGACCCGCGCTCGGCAGCTTCTGATTCAGGAGATTTCGAGCTTGGAGCGTCTTTACAAGTCCACGCCCAAAGGAACGCCCGATCATCAGCAGTTGATTCTTCGTTTGGCGGAAGCCTACGCCGAGCTTGAGCAGGCGGCCGTTCGCGACAGGATCCAGAAGGATATTCAGGTTCAGGACCTGAAGCGCAAGAAGGCGCCCGCCAGCCAGACCACTGCGCTTCGTCGTGAGATCAGCAAAGCCAAGGCCATGGAGAAGGCCGCGCGTTCAAAGGCCATCGGCTACTACAGCCGAATGGCCAGCTGGTATTCAAAGTACTCCAAGATCGACGAGGTTTTGTACTATCTCGCCTACGAGTACGAGCAAGCGGGGGACATGAAGAAGGCCCGTGACACCTACAAGAAGCTTGTCGCGACCGCGCCCAATTCGCCTTATGTGCCCAGCGCCTATTTGGCATTCGGTGAGCTCTTCTTCCAGGAAGCCACGGCTGATCCAAGCAAGTGGCCCTTTGCGGCCTCGTTCTACGAGAAGGTATTGGGCTACCCGGCTCCCAAGAACAAGTTGTGGGGCTACGCTGCCTACAAGTTAGGCTACGTGCACTGGAATCAGGGCGACTACGCCAAGGCTCTCGACTACTTCAAGAAAGTCATCGATTTCGGAAATGTCCATTCCAGTCTGCCCAATGCTAAACAGCTGGCGACTTCGGCTCGGCGGGACATCATTCCTGTCTATGCAGCCAGTCAGCAGCCGGATCGGGCATACAACTACTTCAAGCCTCTCAGCGGCGACAAAGGTGGTTCTGATAAGCTGACGATCGAAATGATGCGAGATCTCGGTCACGCGTACTTAGATACTGGGCACTATCCAGAGACGATTGGTCTCTACAAGCAGTTGTTGGCTCGCGACAAAAGCGATCATTGGTGCGGCTATCAAACCGCGATCACTCGCGCCGTTCAGGCCTCGATGTCTGGAGACAAGGAGCGCATTGTGCGCGAACTCGACGAACAGCTCGCTGCTCGTAAAACCTTCGCCAACATGAGCGGGATCTCAAAGAAGGCGAAACAGGAGTGCGACAACGACGCCGCGATGATCCTGTCGGAGTCGGCGATGAGCTGGCACTTGGAGGCTGTGGGCACCGGAGGTGTTCGCGGTACCGGCGACACCAAGACGATGGATCTTGCCGCTGATACCTACAAGAAGGTGGTGGACAACTTCACCGAAGCTGAGTTCGCTAGTTTTGAGTTCCCACGCATCGTCAAAGAAGATTGGCCTACAATCTACAAGATCAAGTACGCGATGGCGGACCTTCTCTACTTCCGTAAGCGTTGGGAAGAGTGTGGACCTGCGTTTGACGCGGTTGTGGATGCAGATCCTAAGGGTCCAGACGCGGCCGAAGCCGCCTACGCATCGGTTCTTTGCTATCAAAAGATGTACGATCAGATCCACAAAGGTGAGTCGGATCGCAAGGGACGTGGTTTGGGACCACAGGGCGCTTCTGAGGAAGATCGCCAAGGTTCCAAGGGAGAGTGGGAAAAGTTCAAGCCCAAAGAGTTCACTGAATCTCAAAAGGGCATGGTTACCGCTTTCAACCGCTACGTTTGCTACATCACCCCCAGTGAGGGCGACAAAGAAGCTCTTGAGCAATTTGTTGAGGTGAAGTTTGCTCGTGCTCGTATCTATTTCGAGTCTCAGCATTGGGAAGAAGCGGCTCTCGGTTTCCGAGACATCGCTCTGAACTACCCCAAACATGAGTCGGCGATCTTCG
>Ga0079224_100007519_pt1 | contig 14641 bp, 13 predicted proteins | sample Stecom2015_FD_80414 | JGI IMG/M metagenome (GOLD analysis project Ga0079224, IMG submission 80414) | Agricultural soil microbial communities from Utah to study Nitrogen management - Steer compost 2015 | ecosystem: Environmental > Terrestrial > Soil > Agricultural land | place: USA: Utah...
ACCAGGCCGTCGACGCCCTCCCGCACCACCTCGGACGTGGCGCTGGAGCGCACGCAGACCACCGGCAGGCCGGCCGCCATGGCCTCCACCAGCACCAGTCCCTGGGTCTCGGTGACCGACGCGAAGGCGAACAGGTCGCCGGCGGCCAGCACGTCGGCCACCGCCTCCGGCTCCAGGGGCCCGGTCAGGTGCAGGCGGCCCCGCAGCGGCCGCTCCAGGGTCTGGGCCTCCAGGTGGGCCCGCAGGGGGCCATCGCCCACCATGACCATGTGCACGTCGAGTCTGGCTGCGGCCACCCGGCGGAAGGCGTCCAGCAACAGTGGGAGGTTCTTCTCCACGCTGAGCCGCCCGACGTAGACCAGCAGCGGCACGTCCCCCGGCAGGCCCAGGCGCCGCCGGCCCTGGGCTCGGCTGCCGGCCTGGAAGCGGCGCAGATCGATGCCGGTGGGCACCACCTCCAGGCGCGACCGCACGCCCATGCGCCGAAGCTGCCGGTAAACGGCGTAGGTGGGCGTCAGGATCACGTCGGTACGGTTGCAGAAGGACTGCAGGTAGGCGTGCAGCGCCGGCAGCAGCAAGGTGCTGAAGCCGGCGGCGTACCGCTCCAGGTAAGCGTCGTACAGCGTGTGGTAGGTCAGGCAGAAGGGGACGCCCAGCGACCGGGCCAGGCGCATGCCCAACCGGCCCATGATGAAGGGCGAGTGGGCGTGGATGACCTGCAGGCCCAGGTCCCCGGCGTCCCGCCGCACCCGGGACCAAACCGGCAGCGGGATCCGGAAGTCGCGGTACGACGGCGCGGCTACCGACGGGTACCGGAACACCCGTGCATCGTCGGCGCCGCACCCGTGGGGATAAGCGGGAGCGAAGACGTAAACCTCGTGGCCCTGGCTCTCGAGGATGTCCCGCAGGGTGACGATGGAGCGCACGACCCCACTGACGTAGGGCGTGTAGGAATCGGTGAAAATGCCGATTCGCATGGTTGTCCCTCCAGATGCTTCGTCCAGAGGCACCCACCACCAATCTACCGGTCACCGGACCCCGGGTCCAGACGCAGCCCCGGGCCGCAGGACTTTCCTGTGCCTGCTCAAACATCCATATCCAACCAGGGCCGGCCCGCTAGACCGGCCCGGTGGGGGGAGCAAGCTTATGTACGTGCTGAAGTATGCCCGGGGCCGGCAGGTGTACCTGACCCCGCTGGGACAGGGCCTGGTTCCGGCGCCGCAGCCCCAAGGCCCGGCGGCCGAGGGCACCGTCGTCGACGCCGGCGACGGCATCCTGGTCCGCCTCGACCAGGTTCCCGAAGGGTTTCCGAGCACGGGCTGGTTCCGCGCAGACCTGTACGTGCTTCACGGCGGGTACCGGGTCGTGGGCTGGGGCCGGCCCGGTCCTCCGGGACACCTGCATTTCACCCCGCGGGGCAGGCCCGAAATGCTGTTCCAGCGCTCCAGCGCCCGGGTGCCGCTGGAAGTGCCGCTCCGCTACGGCCCGGCGGCTGCCGTCGACGACGCCGCCGGGGCAGCGCCCGGGAGCCCCGCCCATGAGGGCGCTGCGCATGGCGGCCTCGCCCACGAGGGCGTCACCCAGGACATCAGCATGGACGGCGTGGGACTGCTTGGCAACGTGGCCGCGGCGGAAGGGGACCGCCTGCGCATCCGATTCACCGGGGCGCCGCTGGACCAGTTGGGGACGGTCCAGGCGCAGGTCCGCACCGTCACCGCCGCCGGCGGCGGGCGGTGGGAGTGGCTCCTCGGATGCCGGTTCGAGGACCTGGACGATGACCGGCGGTCGGTCCTGCGCCAGGTGATCCTGGAGCACACCCGGCGCCTCACGCGGCCCGGGCAAACGGGCTAGAAGCCGCAGATCGCGCCCCGGGGCGGGCCGGACCCAGGGCCTGCCCGGTTACTCCTGACCGGTACCTGATCAGTCCTTGCGCCAGGGGTACGTTTCGCCGCAGCGCTCGCAGGCGTCGGCGTCGGCCTTGGGGATGGGCGCGGAGCAGTTGGGGCACTCCCGGACCGGCTCCACGTCGCAGTTGGGGCACCGGGTGCTGCGCCAGAAGGTCTTGTAGATCTGGCGGCGCCGGTCCCAGCGATGACCCTGCTCCTCGGACCACCCGCACTGCGGGCACACCTGGAACCGGACCGGCGGCTTGACGACCACTGCATCCACCCCGTTTCAAGCGATGGACAAGCCGCTTCAATTATAGGCAAGGGCTCGGGGCGGGGCCAGCATGGCCCCGCCCCGCTGCATGGATGCCCAGCAGCGGCGCCACACTATGCCCGTGCTTCCATCCCACTCAACGGGCAGGAGGTCGTCGAAGTGGCCCAGATCACCCAGCACGAAGCCGCCGAGCTGTGGGAGTTGTGCCGGGACCACGTGGTGGGGGCGTCCAGCATCCGGTTCATGGCCCAGGGGGTCCGGGACCCGCAGCTGCGGTCCATGCTGGAGCGCCACGCGGGGGAGTACGAGCGGGCCGGCCACCGGATCCAGCAGTTCCTGCACGAGCACGGTACCGGCGGGTACGGCGGCGGGCCGGGCGCCTACGGCGAGTTCGGGTCCCCGGGCTTCGGCCAGGCCGGGACCCACGGGCCATGGTCCACCCAGTCGCCCACCCACGGCGCGTGGCCGGCGCCCAACGCGGGCTACACCTCGGGGTCCAGCCCCTTCGACCTGATGGCGGCCGCGACATGCCTGGACATGTGCAAGTCCATGGCCGTCAAGTGCGTGTGGGGCGCCACCGAGGCGTCGCAGCCGGTGCGGTCCTACCTGCACCAGCTGGCCGGCGAGCACCTGCGCATGGCCGAGGAACAGTACCACTGGCTGGAGCGCCACGGCGCCTACGCGTCGCCCAAGGCCGACCCCGCGGCCGTCAACGAGTACAGCCAGAAGATCCGGCAGTTGATCCAGGCCGGGCAGCAGTTGACCCAGCAGATCAGTTCGGGGTACATCCCCCAGGCGGTGGCCCACGGCGGTCCCACGGCCAGCCACGTGGCGCCCGAGTACACCCAGGGTGCCTGGAACGTGTCTCCCGGCGGGATGCACTACGTGGCCCCCGGCGGTACCCAGCAGGCCGTATCGCCCCAACACCAGCCCGCCTGGAGCACCCACGGGTCCAGCGCGTCGTACAGCGCGTCCTACGACACCGGAGGCCACGGCTCGGGCTACGACCACGAGCACCGCGGCGAATCCCGCTGAATCCCGAAACCGGACTGAGCGACCGCGTGCGGGCGGTGGGACTCCACCGCCCGCGCCGCGTTGCGGCACCGCCCCGCCGCCGTCTCACCGGGCCGGGCGTGGGCGGCGCTCCGGACGGGGCGCGGGTCCGCCGCCGGGCGGAATCGCGGGCTCAATCGCCCCCCGGCGCCGCCAGGTGGCGGTACTGGGCCTGGAGCAGGCGGTAGTACACGCCCCGCCGGGCGTACAGCTCGTCGTGGGTGCCCGACTCCACGATGCGGCCGTGGTCCAGGACCAGGATGCGGTCCGCGCTGCGGATGGTGGACAGGCGGTGGGCCACCACGAAGGCGGTCCGGCCCTTGAGCAGCCGCCGCAGCGCCTCCTGGATCAGCAGTTCCGTCTGGGTGTCGATGGACGAGGTGGCTTCGTCCAGGATCAGGATCCGCGGGTCGGCCAGGAAGGCCCGGGCGAAGGAGATCAGCTGGCGCTGGCCGATGCTGAGGCGGCTGCCCCGCTCCCGGACTTCCGTCTGGTAGCCGTTCTCCATGGCCATGATGAAGTCGTGGGCGCAGGCGGCCCGGGCCGCCGCCTCCACCTCCTCGTCGGTGGCGTCCAGGCGCCCGTAGCGGATGTTGTCGGCCACGGTCCCCTGGAACAGGAACGTGTCCTGGAGCACCACCGCCATCTGGCTGCGCAGCGACTGCAGCCGCACCGTGCGGATGTCGATGCCGTCGATGAGGATGCGGCCCTCGGTGGGGTCGTAGAAGCGGCTCAGCAAGGCGGTGATGGTGGTCTTGCCCGAGCCGGTGTGTCCCACCAGGGCGATGGTCTGGCCCGGTTCCACTTCGAAGTCGATGTCGTGCAGCACCGGGCGGCCGGGCTCATAGGCGAAGTGGACGTGCTCGAAGCGCACCCGCCCCTGGATGGGCGGCATGTTCCGGGCGCCGGGGGCGTCGGCCACGTCGGGCCGGGCGTCCAGGAACTCGAAGATCCGCTCCGACGACGCCATGGCCACCAGCAGCTGGGTGTAGAACTGGCCCAGGCGCGAGATGGGCTCCCAGAACTGCCCCACGTAGGTGTTGAAGGCGACGATGTCGCCCACCAGCAGGGCGCCGGTCCTGAGCAGGTGGGCGCCGTACCAGAAGACCATGGCGGTGCCCACGGCGCCCGTCAATTCCACCGCCGGGCCGAAGAGGGCGCTGGCTTTGGCGGCGGCCATCCACGAGCGCCAGTTGTCGTGGTTCATGCCGCGGAAGAAGCGGATGTTGTTGCGCTCCTGGACGAAGGCCTGGGTGACCCGGATGCCCTGGATGCTCTCGTTGAGGTGGGCGTTGATGTTGGCCAGCTTGGCGCGCACCGCCTGCCAGGCCCGGCGGATGCGGCGGCGCAGCCGGGTCGACAGGATGACCAGCGCCGGCAGCACCACCAGGGTGGCGGCCGCCAGGCCGGGGTGCAGGTAGAACATCATGCCCACGATGCCCAGCAGCATGAACAGGTCGCTGATGGTGTTGACGAGACCGTTCTGCAGAAGGTCCTGCAGAGCGTTGACGTCGTTGGTGAGGCGGACCAGGATCTTGCCCACCGGCCGCCGGTCGTAGAAGTCGAAGCCCAGGCGCTGGATGTGGGTGAACAACTGCCGCCGCATGTCGTGCAGGGCCTGCTGCCCCACCCGGGCCGACAGCAGGATGCGGCCCCGGGCCGCCAGCAGGCCCACGGCGTTGATGCCCAGGAAGGCCGCCCCGTACAGGTTGATGAGCCGCAGGCGCTCGGCCGGCGGCAGCAGCGCCCCGGGGCCCGAGGGGTCGAGGACCTGGTCGATGGCCAGTTTCAGCAGGTAAGGCACCGCCAGGCGGGTGGCGGCGGTCACCAGCATCAGGACCACCGCGCCGGCCACGTGCAGGCGGTAGGGCCTGAGGTACCCCAGCAGCCGGCGGAACTGGCGCCAGTTGAAGGGCGCCTCCACCGGGTCCTCGTCGCGGATGTTGAAGCGGCCGCGGCTCACCTCGGGGATTTCGGGCACCGGCAGGCCGGCCAAACCCCGGGCCGGGCGCGGCCGGTAGACCCCGCGCTCCACCCACAGCCGGCTCACGAGGACCCCTCCCTGCCGGGCTTGAGCGGCAGCACCTTCCCCGGCGCCCGCCCGTACCGGCCGTTGGCGGAGACGACGGGCGCGGCCGCGGCGTCGCGGAACTGGATGTCATAGACCCTCCGGTAGAAGCCGCCGCGCCGCAGCAGTTCCTCGTGACGGCCCCGCTCCACGATGCGGCCCCGGTCCAGCACCAGGATCTCGTCGGCCTGCTGCAGCATGCTGATCCGGTGGGCGATGACGAAGGTGGTGCGGCCCTTCATCACCTCGGCCAGGGCCCGCTGGATCTTCTGCTCCGTTTCCATGTCGACGCTGGCGGTGGCGTCGTCCAGGATCAGGATGGGCGGGTCCATCAGCAGGGCCCGGGCGATGGCGATGCGCTGCTTCTGGCCGCCGCTCAGCCCCAAGCCCCGCTCCCCCACCACGGTGTCGTAGCCCCGGGGGAGTTCCATGATGAAGTCGTGGGCCTGGGCGCGCCGGGCGGCGGCGACGATCTCGTCCATGGAGGCGTCGGGCCGGCCGTAGGCGATGTTCTCGCGGACGCTGGCCGAGAACAGGAACGTCTCCTGCAGCACGAAGCCGATGTTGCGGCGCAGGCTCTCCAGTTCCAGGTCCCTCACGTCATAGCCGTCCACCAGCACCCGGCCGGCGGTGACGTCGTAGAAGCGGGGAATCAGGCTGACCAGGGTGCTCTTGCCGGCGCCGGTGGTGCCGACGAGGGCGATGGTGGACCCGGGCGGCGCGTCCAGGTGGATGTCCTGGAGCACCGGGTTCTGCCCGTCGTAGGCGAAGGACACCCCCTCGAAGCGCACGTGGCCCCGGGCCCGGCCCAGGGGGACGGCCCCCTGGCGGTTGGTGACGGTCTCGGGGGCGTGCAGCACCTCTACCAGGCGCTCGCCCGCGGCCACCGACTGGCTGTACAGGTTGAGGATCCAGCCCAGTTCCCGGATGGGCCAGACCATGTAGCCCACCAGCGAGAAGAAGGCCACCAGGCTGCCCAGGCTGATCTCCCCCGCCGCCACCAGGCGGCCGCCGTACCACAGCAGCAGGGCCGTGGCCAGGTTGCCCCCCATCTCCAGCAGCGGGAAGTAGCGGGCCCAGAGCCGGGAGGCGTCCAGGTTGCGGTCCCGGTAGTCCAGGTTGCGCTGTTCGAACTTGTCGATCTCGTGGGCCTCGCGGGCGAAGGACTTGACGGTCCGGACACCGCTGATGGACTCCTGGATGGTGGTGGTGAGGTCGCTCAAGGCCTTGCGGATCCGCGAGAACGTGGGCCGCACCAGCCGGTCGAAGCGGTAGGACACGTAGGCCAGGTACGGCGACACGGCAAAGGTCACCAGGGTCAGTTCCGGGCTGATGGCCAGCATGGCCGCCAGGCCGAAGCCGATCATGAAGGCGAAGTCGCACAGGTAGATGATCCCGAAGGACAGGAACATCCGGAAGGCCTCGACGTCGCCGGTGAGCCGCGACATCAGGTTGCCGGTCTGGGCCTTGTCGTAGTAGGCGAAACCCAGGTACTGGAGTTTCACGTAGAGGGCGTTGCGCAGTTCCAGGACGGCGTTCTGGCCGAACAGCTCGCCGAAGTACTGCCGGCCGAAGTTGAACACGCCCCGGACCAGGGCCACGCCGATGACCGCCGCCGCCAGCAGCGGCAGCAGGTCGTACCGGCCCTGGGTGATGACCCGGTCGATCAACTGCTGCACCAGGAAAGGCCGCAGCAGCCCCACGGCCGTCAGCAGCGCCATGCTCACGATGCCCAGAACCAGCGTCAGCCGGTAGGGCCCGTAGTACGGCCTGAGGTGCCGGAAGACGGACATGTGGTCATCCCCTTAACAAGGAGAACCTTACTCCTTTCCGGCAGCGCCCGCAAATAACGGATCGTGCTCCTACCGCCGGCACCCCCGGCAGGGCCTGGGCACGGGGGCGAAACCCGCGCGCCGGATACCGCGCCGCCGCGGCGCCCCATCCTAGTGCAGGAAGGGAGGATTGCCATGCACCCGGCAACGCTGGGCGCCCGCCGCCGGCTTCTGGGCGCCGGGGTGGCGGCGTCGGTCCTGGCGGCCTGCGCGCTGCTGCTGGCCGGCTGCTCGTGGTTCAGCGGGGGCCGTGCGTCCCAACCCAGCAGGAACGAGGTGCGGCTCGGCGACTTCTATTTCGAGCCCAACGAGCTGGAGGCCCGGGTCGGCCAGGAAGTCACGCTGACCCTGCGCAACGTCGGCGCCACCGTCCACAATTTCCGGATCGACGAGTTCGGGGTGGACCAGGACGTGGAGGTCGGCCGCGACGCCACCATCACCTTCACGCCGGACCAGGCCGGCACGTTCCGGATCATCTGCGACATCCCGGGCCACGTGGAGGCGGGGATGGTGGCCACGCTGCGGGTCAGCCCGTAGTCAGTCCGCAGCGGTGCCGTCCCCGCCGGCGTCACCGGGTCCGGTCGGGTGCCTGACCAGCGCGGCCGGCTCGGCGGCCAGGCTGCAGCGGCTGCCGCTGCAGGCTTCGACGTAAAGGGTGCCTGCCGCACCCGGGGGCAGGTCCCAGCGCAGCACCCAGCCCTCGGCGCCCCCGCGGGCCACGGCCACCACGTAGGCGGGGCTGGGCGGCACCCCTTCGGCGGGCCGGCCGGGCACCGCCGACACTGCCAGCGCCTCGTCCCCCGGGGCCGCTTCCCCGCCGCCGGCATTGCCCGCGCCGCCGGCGGCGGCGCCGTCTGGGTGATACAGCAGCAGCACGTGGGTCGCCGGGCCGTTGGCCGCCACGTGGACCTCCACCCGGTCGGCCTCCACCACGCCGCCGGGGCCGGGCTGCGGGGAAACGGTCACGCTGACCACGTCGGGGGTCTGGCGCCCCTGCAGGGCGTCCACCACGCCCTGCAGCCGCTGGACCTCGGCTTCCAGGGCCGCCACCGCCTCGCCGCGCCGGGCCACCTCCCGCATCAGGTCCTCGTTGGCCTGGCGCAGGGCGATGAGGTCCATGCCCAGCGAGCGGGTGGTCGCCCCCAGGGCCAGGGCCGCCAGCACGGCGGCCGCCGCCACGATTGTCAGCGTCCAACGGGCCACCCGACGCGCCTCCCCCCGCGTGCTGGGGTTTATTGTATCATTGACCCGGTTCCACCCACTGCCGCCGGGCGAGGACGTGATCTGGCGTGATCGTCGAAGTGGTCGTCGAGATCCCCAAGTACAGCCACAACAAGTACGAGTACGACCCCCAGCGGGGGATGTTCCGGCTGGACCGGCCCCTGTACTCGCCGGTCCACTACCCGGGTGACTACGGGTTCATCCCCGACACCCTGGCCGAGGACGGCGACCCGCTGGACGTGCTGATCATCACCGACCACCCCACGTTCCCCGGATGCCTGGTGGAGGCCCGGGTCATCGGCGCGCTGGTCATGCGCGACGAGAAGGGCGAGGACACCAAGATCCTGGCGGTGGTCCACAACGATCCCCGGACCCGCCAGATCCACGACCTGGCCGACGTGCCCGAGCACGTGCGGCGGGAGATCGAGTACTTCTTCGCCATCTACAAGGACCTGGAGGGCAAGCCCACGGCGGTGTCGGGCTGGCGCGACGCCGCCTTCGCCCGCGCCGAGGTGGAACGGGCCCGGCGCGCCGCGTCCCGCTGAGCCGGCCGCGCGCTCACATCCGCGCCGTGCCCCACAGCCCGCGGTGGGTGCCGGTCCGGCCCGCCGTACCATAAGACGGCGCCCCGGTCATAACCTTTACCGACCATGGGCAGCCGTCGTGGTGTCGTCGTCCGCCGTCGAGCCTTGATCGCCGTCGTTGCGGCGCTCCTGCTGGCCCTGGGCGCCGGTGGCGTGGTCCTGGCGCGCCATCCAGCGCTGCAGGACGACCCCGTGCTGCCCGAATCGGTGGTCGTGGGGGACCTGGACCTGGGTGGGCTGCGCCTGAGCCGCGCGCTGGAGCGCCTGCAGTCGCTGCGGTCGCGGAGCGCAATGCTGGAGGTACCCGAGGTGGACCTGGCGCTGCCGGTGACCCTCACCGCCGACGTGGACCGGGTGGCGTCGGCGCTGTCGTCCCTGGCCGTGTCCGGGAGCGGCATGCTGGACCGCCTCAGGCGCTGGCACGCGCTGCGGCACCAGGGCGCTTTCCCCCTGACCTACGCGCCGGCGGCCGAAGACCGGCAGGCCGTGCGGGACCAGGTGGAAGCCGCCCTGCCCCAGCCCACGCCCGCCCGGTTCGTCTTCCACGAGGACCGGGTCGAGATCGTGCCCGACACGCCCGGGCTGGCGGTGGCGCCGGGTGCCTGGGACGAAGCCTGGTCGGCCCTGGCGGGCGGGGCGGAACGGGTGCGCCTGGCCCTGGTGGAGGCGCGGGCCGAGCCCACCGCCGAGACCCTGGCAGCCATGCGGCTGGAGCGACGGATCGTCACCTTTGAGACCGCTTTCAACCCGGGGGAGACCAACCGAGCCGCCAACATCGCCCTGGCCGCCGGTGCCGTCGACGGCACCCTGCTGGCCCCGGGCGAGGTCTTCTCCTTCAATGAAGTGGTCGGGCCCCGGACCTTTGAGCGGGGCTACCTGGATGCGCCGGTCATCGTCAACGGCCGGTACGTGCCCGACGTGGGCGGCGGGGTCTGTCAGGTCAGTTCCACGCTCCACGTGGCCTTCCTGATGAGCGGCCTCGAGCGGGTCGCCGCGCGCAACCACAGCATCCCCATCTCCTACCTGCCCATGGGCTGGGACGCAGCGGTGGCCGGCGACTGGCTGGACCTGCGCTACCGGAACAACACCGGCGGCCACGTGTACATCCGGATGGAGATCCCGCGCCCCGGACGGCTGCGGGTCAGCCTGTACGGGCCGTCGGGCGTGCAGGCACGGCGCATCGAGACCGAGATCGTCGAAACCCGCGGTCCCGAAACCCGGGTGGTGACCGATCCCTCCCTGGAGGAAGGCGTCACCCGCGTGCTGCAGGCCGGCCGCCCCACCTACGTGGTCGACACCTACACCGTGGACGCCGCCGGCCGCCGCCACTACTCCCACCGGTCCACCTACCAGGGCGAGGTGCGGGTAGTGGCTGTCGGGGCCCCGGCAGGGCCCGGGTCTGGCAACCCGTAGGCTGCCGCCCTGCGGCAGTCGGGGGTACCGTCGGGTGCCGTGGGAATAAGTTTCCCGGCGGATAACTTCCGATTCGTCCTTCCGTATGGCCGGCCGTGCAACCGAAGATCCCTTCGGACCTTAACAGGCCCGGAAAGCGCCGAGCCGTGCAATATAAGGCAGCATCGTACCCTAAACCGGCATCCGACAAACTCGACCACGCCCCTTCGGGCCGTTTTAGATGCCGTTTCGCACTTGTAGTGCACGGCAAGGGCACCCGCGGCGGAGTTAAGGGTCATTCGCACCCAATATTGCACGGCGCGGCGACACGTTGGCGAGGTGCGGGTCGTCAACCCGCCAGGCCGTGGGGGATGCCATCGACAGACAATCCCAGTCCGCCGTCCACCTCCATCGGGTAGACCCCCGGACCGTTTCCGGCGAGAGCCCGGCGGCCCGCAGCATCCCGGCCACCGTCCCCGGGGCGTAGAGCGGTTCCACGTTGCCGGCCGCGAAGAAAGCGCCCCACATGATGGGGAAGAGGGCGAGGGATGCCGCCACCGCATACCACACGGTGCGCGCTTCCGGGCGGTAGAGGCCGATGGACCGCAGGAACCCCACGGGCGACCGGGTGCTGACCAGGTGGACGATCAGGGGGACCAGGCTGAAGACCAGGACCTGCAGCACCGAGGAGATGAGTTCTGCCGCCAGCATGCTCCGTCGACCTCGCTGAGGTTAAGGCTGCCGGGACCCTCTGGGGCCCCTCCCGGGTATTCCAGGCGGGACGGGAAGCACCTGCGGCTCAATACCGCGTCAGCGTGCCGTGGACGGCGGCGCGGCGCATCAGCACCGCGGTCAGCGCCACGCCGGCGGCCAGCCAGGCGGCGCTGCACCCCAACAGCACCGCCAACGGGGTCCACGGGGGCCGGCCCGCCAGCACCTGCTGCATCCCGCTGGCGAACCAGTAGAGCGGGGAAACCGCGGCCAGCGCTTCGAGGACCGGGGGCACCCGGTCCAGCGGGATGAAGAAGCCCGAGAAGAACAGCATGAAGAAGATCAGCACCTCGGCGAAGGACCCGGCCCGCTTGAACTCGATGCTCAGGCCGAAGATGGTGAGGGCCATCCCCAGCAGCCCCAGCAGTGCTGCCAGCGCGGCCGCCAGGCTGCTCCAGCGGGACAGGCTCTGGGCCAGGGCAGCGGCTGGAATCGGCGCCAGGGGCAGCGCCAGCAGGATGAACGCCGCGATCCAGACCGACGACAGCAGCACCTCGGCCGCCGCCGTCACGCCCAAGAAAGCCCAGATCGACAGCCTGGACGCCAGCACCTGGGGCAGCGTGCCAAGATAGGCTTCCTCGATCAGCAGGTTGGCCATCTTCCCGATCAGGTGGGCGCCGAAATACCAGAGCACGAAGCCGCTGACCCGGACCGCCGCCTCTTCCGGCGACCCGGTCGGGATCGTGAACATCATGGCCAGGAAGAAGATCAACTTGATCAGCAGCCCCACGGCAAAGTCCCACCGGTAGTACCGGTACTCGGCCCATTTCTTGATCAGCGCCGCACGGAAGGCGAAGACCAGGGCCCTCATGACTCCGCCCCGCTCCCGCCGATGATGCGCCGGTAGGCCGCCTCCAGGCCCCCGGCGCCCGCGCCCGCACCGGCACTGCCGTCCGCGGCGGCGCCGGCTGCCGCCGCCAGGTCCTCCCTGGTCCCTTCCCACACGATGCTTCCCCCGCGGATGAAGGCATACCGGTCTGCCAGTTCCTCCGCCAGCGCCGCGTCGTGGGTGGTCAGCAGGACGGCCTTGTCCTGCTCGACCACCATCTGCCGGACCCACTGGATCATCCGCCGCCGGGAGGCGATGTCCAGGCCCAGCGTGGGCTCGTCCAGCACCAGCACCGGCGGGTCCTTGATCATGGCCAGGATCAGGGCGGTCTTCTGCCGCATGCCGCGGCTGAGGTTGAAACCGACCTCGCCCGCCTTGTGGTCCAGGTCGAAACGGGGAAGCCACTGCGCCAGCAGGCTGCCGGCCGCCTTGGGCGAGATCCCGTTCAAGGCGGCAAAGTATTGGATGTTTTCGCGCACCGTCAGGTAGCCGTAGATGTTGTGAACTTCCTCGAAGACGACGCCGATCACGTCCCGGGCCCGCTGCGGCCGCGCCAGCAGGTCCTCGTCGTTCCACAGCACCTGGCCCGCGTCGGGCCTGACGAGGCCCAGCAGGCAGTTGACCAGGGTGGTCTTGCCGGCGCCGTTGGGCCCCAGCAGGGCCGTGAGGCTCCCGCACCGGATGGTCAGGCTGACGTCGCCGAGGGCCCGGGTCCCGCCGGGATAGGTCTTGCTGAGCCGCACGATGCGAAGAGTCCCGGTCACGGCTCCCCTCCCTGCGCCTGCAGCCAGTAGAACTTCCCCTGGTGCCAGCCCAGGGGCTGCACAGGGCCCAGTTCCAGCCACTCACCTGAAGCCACCCGCCAGGCCACCAGCAGGGTAACGTGAGGGTCCGCGGCGTCGCCCGTGTGGAACACCATCCACTCACCCCACAGGCTGTGGACCCTGGGTGTGGGGACGCGGCGCTCCAGTTCACCCGGCAGCGTGACGTCCACGAGACCGGTCCCCGGCCGCCATACCTGCCACCGGGCCGGCGCGGATTCATCCCCGGCGGCGACCAGCAGGTACTGCCCGCCACCGAGCCCGGAGATCTGGGCGACGGGGCCGGCCAGCGTCCGCACGTCGCCGGTTTCGGGGTCGACCACGGACAGCCACCACCGGGTGTCGCCTGCTTCGGAGGTGTACCTGGTGAATGTGATCCCGTCGGGGCCCCACCACGCCTCGAGCCACGGGACGACTTCCAGGGTCCCGGCGCTGAAGAGGTCCCATCGGGACAGGACCTGACCGGCAGGGGACCTCACCGCCAGGCGCCAGCGCCAGGTCCGCGGCCAGGCGTCCCCGTCGTCCAGGACCACCTCGAACAGTGCCGTCCGGCCATCGGGATGGACGGCCACGTCGGCGGCGCCGGCGGCCGCCGCCGGCTCAACGGCGCCGGTGGTGACGTCAACGACCAAATGAGCCTCGTGGGCCACCCACAACCGGTCCTGTGTTATCCACCGGGCGGTGTTGACCGCGTAGACGCCCGGGAGAGCCGTGGCCTCACTGGCTCCCGGTGTCCACGACCAGAGGGTGCGCAGCAGGTCCACGGGTCCCTGAAGGTTTCCGCCGGCGACCAGGAAGTCCCGGTCCGCCACCACCGGGCCGACGCCCTCGGCACCGGCAGGCAGGTCCAGTTGGGCCGCCCTCTCGGCGGCGGACGCAGGGACCCCGGGCTTCCAGGCCATGACCTCATACCGCCGGGTACGTTCCAGCCAGAGGGCGCGGTCGAGCCCCGCCCGCTCCAGCCCCTCAATACCGCCCAAGGCCAGTTGATGGATCCCCGGCGGCAGGTCCAGGTCGATGCGGACCCGGTGGCCGGCCCAGTCCAGGTCGCGGATGCCAGCGCCCTGCAGCGACTGGCGGATGCGCGTTTCCAGCCGGGCCCGCTCGTCCCCGTCGGGCCGGAAGGGCAGATCGATGCCGATCGTGACCGGGTCCTGGTAGACCAGCCAGTAGTCGCCCTTCTCGGCCCAGGGGGTGGGGTTCGAGAGTTCCTGGGCCTGGAGGGACACAGCAGGGCCTTCCACGCGGTACTGCACTGCGGCCGGCAGCGCACCGCCGGCGGGCGGTGCAGCGGGACAGGCTGCCAGCACCGCTGGGGATACCAGGACCAACCCCAGGAAGAACCAGCGCCCCATGCGGCATCCACGGAGCGCACTTCCATGGATGAATATGGCTTCCTCCCGGGTGTGAGCGCCTGGCCGCGGGGCTCTCCCGTGGGCCAGCGGCGGCAGATTCCAGCGGCTGCCGCCCGGCTGGCTCCGAGGCTTGTTCGAGCGAGTCGACGGTAGGCGTATGCTCCCCCTCCCCCCACGGTCGAGTGACCGGCCCGTGATGCGGCCGCCCGTTGCAGCCAGTGGTCCCGGGTGCATCGGGTCTCCGCTGCGAATCGAACGGTCAAGGGGTCCTGGTATGTTCACCGCGGGTGGGAGCTGACGCACGTCCGAGGACCCAGGGGACCCCACGCTCAGAGCGAATTCGTAAGTCTAACCGTTCCACGAACAGCTTGGCCCAAAGGGCGATTAGGTCTAGACTTTTATTTTTTGCGACTCGTCTACCATATTGCAAGAGTCTCCCCCGCGTGCGCGGGGATCGAGTTTGATGGTCGGGCGTACCGGGTCGAAGGGAAGTCTGCCCCGCTCCTCACCCAAAGCTGGGAATGGCGTTACGCTCCCTCTCCCCCCGCCTCCCGC
>Ga0079224_100007522_pt1 | contig 14640 bp, 15 predicted proteins | sample Stecom2015_FD_80414 | JGI IMG/M metagenome (GOLD analysis project Ga0079224, IMG submission 80414) | Agricultural soil microbial communities from Utah to study Nitrogen management - Steer compost 2015 | ecosystem: Environmental > Terrestrial > Soil > Agricultural land | place: USA: Utah...
CCTCGAGCTCTACTCGGGCGAGCTCGTCGAGGCGATCCAGGACCTCGGCGCCGCCGGCATCTCCTGCGCAACGAGCGAGCTCGCCGCGAACGGCGGATCCGGCGTGAACGTCGAGCTCACGAACGTCCTGCTGCGCGACCCCTCGCTCACGCCCGAAGAGATCCTTATGAGCGAGTCGCAGGAGCGCATGATGGCGATCGTCCGTCCCGAGAAGCTCGACGCCTTCATGGCCGTCGTGAACAAGTGGGACGTCGAGACGAGCGTGCTCGGCGAGGTCACGGGCGACGGCCGCCTCGTCATCACGTGGGACGGCGAGACGATCGTCGACGTGGATCCCTCGACCGTCGCGGTCGACGGCCCCGTCTACGACCGCCCGGTCGCCTACCCCACCTGGATCGACGCCCTGCAGGCCGACAGCGCCCGCCTGCTGCCGCGCGTGACGAAGCCCGCCGAGGTCGCCTCGGAGTTCGAGGCGCTCGTGAAGAGCCCCAACCTCGCCGACACGAGCTGGATCACGAACCAGTACGACTACTACGTGCTCGGCAACACGGCGCTGTCGTTCCCCGACGACGCCGGCATGATCCGCGTCGACGAGGAGTCGGGCCTCGGCTTCTCGATCGCGACCGACGCGAACGGCCGCTACTGCCAGCTCGACCCGTACGCGGGCGCGCAGCTCGCGCTCGCGGAGGCCTACCGCAACGTCGCCGTCACGGGCGCCGTGCCCACGGCCGTGACCGACTGCCTCAACTTCGGCAGCCCCGAGAACCCCGAGGTCATGTGGCAGTTCTCGCAGGCCGTCGACGGCCTGTCGGACGCCTGCCAGGCGCTCGGCGTGCCGGTCACGGGCGGCAACGTCTCGTTCTACAACCAGACGGGCGACACCCCCATCCACCCGACCCCCGTCGTGGGCGTCATGGGCATCATCGACGACGTGTCGCGCCGGATCCCGAGCGGCTGGCAGGACGCGGGTGAGCACATCTACCTGCTCGGCACGACGGCCGACGAGCTCGACGGCTCGGCATGGGCCGACGTCGTGCACGGCCACCTCGGCGGCACGCCGCCCGTGGTCGACCTCGAAGGCGAGAAGCGCCTCGCGGGCCTGCTGCAGGCCGCCCGCGACGAGTGGCTCATCTCGAGCGCGCACGACCTGTCAGAGGGCGGCCTCGCCCTGGCGCTCGCCGAAGGCGTCATGCGGTTCGGCGTCGGCGCCCGCGTGTGGCTGACCGAGATCATGGATCGCGACGCCGTCGACCTCACGAGCGCGCTGTTCTCGGAGTCGACGGGCCGCGTCATCGTCACGGTGCCGCGCGAGGAGGACGTGAAGTTCCGCGGGCTCTGCGAGGGCCGCGGCTACCCCGTGCTGCGCATCGGCGTGACCGACACCGAGCCGACGCTCGAGGTGCAGGACGTCTTCTCGTACTCGGCCGCCGAGCTGCGCGAGATGTCGACCTCGACGCTGCCCGCCCACTTCGGTCCGACGATCGCAGAGCCCGCCGCCTGATGAGCGACCACGAGCGCATGTCGTCGCCGCCCGAGCTGTACGAGGGCGACGACGACTACTCGCGGCTCACGCGCCGCAACCGGCGGATCCGGGGCGTCGCGTGGGTCGTCGTGATCTCGCTCATCATCGCGGGCGGCGGATCCACGATCCTGCTGACCCTGTTCGGCTGAGCGGCGCGCTCAGCCCATGATGCGCGCGAACTTCGCGCCGACGGCCTCGTCGTAGTCGCTCCACACGTCGGGCCCGCGCAGGTCGACCCCGATCACGGTGTCACCGCGCCGCCGCAGCAGCTCGGCGGTGGTGTGGCCGATGCCCGATCCGGCTCCGGTGATGACAAATGTGCGCGCCATGGTGCACGCTCCTTTCCTGGGCTCGTGGCCCACTGCCATCCTCCTCCGCTGCGCCCATCCGGACAAGAGTGTCCGCATGATCCGCGGCCCCTTCCCCGTACGATGGCGGTGTGGAAGCGCTGTTCGCCTTCATCGGCAACTACTGGTGGCTCGCCTTCGTGTTCGGCGGGGCCATCGCGAGCGGCTTCGGCGCGCTCGGATCGTGGCTGTCGAAGAACGCCAAGCAGCGCCACAAGCGGCGGCTCGAGGTGATCCGCGCGAAGGCCGAGCTGGCGCAGGCGACGCGGGCGACGGATCCGGAGTCGATCGCAGAGATCGACGCAGCCAGCCGCGCAAAGCGGCTCGAGCGACTCATGGCGACGCACGACGAGGTGTCGCGGCGCTGGCTCGACTACGAGCTCGACGTCGCGAAGCTCATCGCGTTCCCCACCATGAGCGACGGGCGGGATCCGCACACCGCCGCATTCCTGCGGGCGAAGAAGGTCGCCGACGGGCTGCGGCCCGAGTCGGCCGAGGCGCGCGTCGACGCAGAGGCGTACGCCGAGTACCGCGACGCCGTGCACGACTTCGAGGTCGCCTTCGACGTCGCCGAGCAGGAGGCCCGACGCGTGCGCGACACGGGATTCACGGAGGCCGAGCGCCGCCGCCTCACGCGGGCGCAGCAGGTGCTGGCCGTCGCGGTCGACCAGTCGGCGACTGCGGCCGAGCGCCAGACCGCCTATCGCAGGGTGCGCGAGGAGCTCGACGGCCTCATCGTGCTCTCCGACGCCGCCGACACCGAGCTCAAGCGCCGCGTCGCCGGCGAGCTCGAGCGGTAGGCACACAGCCTTTCTCTCCCAACACAACGCAGTCAATCCGGGGAGGATTCGGCCCGATGCGGGCAGATCCGGCCGCTTCTCGCTCAGATCGACTGCATTGTGTCCGAGAATGGACGGATGCCCGCCGACATCTCCGCGTTCTGGCGCGAGGCCCGCGCCGCCGTTCCCACGCTGCCCGAGGCCGAGCCCGGCGACGACCGCGTGTGGGCGTTCGGCGCCACGAAGGAGCACGCCGACGAGCTGCTCGACCTCGTGCTGGCCGGCGTGAAGACGGGCACCGCGAGCTACCTCTGGGCATACGAGGCCGAGGGCGAGCAGCTGCCCGAGGTCGGCCAGATCGACGTCATCCTCGACGGATCCGGCGCGCCGAGGGCCGTTCTCCAGAACATCTCGCTGGAGATCGTGCCCTTCGACGAGGTCACCGACGAGCACGCGCACGCCGAGGGCGAGGACGACCGCACGCTCGCGTCGTGGCGGCGGATCCACCGCGACTTCTACGAGCAGCACGTGGGGCTCGACCGCCCCTTCCGCGACGACATGCCGATGGTCTGCGAGCGCTTCCGCGTCGTGTACCCCGCCTGACCGCCCCCTCCCCCCCAACACAACGCAGTCAATCCGGGCGCCCGAGCTCGCGACACGCCGAGCGCCGGGCCCGAACCGGGCCGGATGACCTGCGTTGTGTCGTCGCGCCCTTGACGCACCCGCGGTTCCATGGTTCATTAGTCGAGTAATGAACCACAGAACCCGGGGAGAGTGACATGGACGAAGGCAAGCCGCTCTTCGTGCAGATCGCCGAGATGGTCGAAGACCAGATCGTCGACGGCTCCCTGGCGGAAGAGGAGAAGGCGCCCTCGACGAACGAGATCGCGTCCTTCTCCCGCATCAATCCCGCGACCGCCGCGAAGGGAGTGAACATGCTCGTCGAGAAGGGCGTGCTGTACAAGCGCCGCGGCATCGGCATGTTCGTCTCGCCGGGAGCACGCGAGCAGCTGCTCGCCGAACGACGCGCGGCCTTCGCCAACGCGTACGTCGCGCCCCTCATCGACGAGGCCCGCAAGCTCGGCCTCACACCCGATGACGTCGCCCAGCTCATCTCCGAGCACGCGACGCCCTCACCCTGATCCCTCCGCCCAAGGAGCACAGTATGGACCCCGTCATCCAGGTCCGTGATCTCACGAAGACCTACAAGGACACCCACGCCCTCGACGGCGTGAGCTTCGACATCCAGCGCAACTCGATCTACGGCTTCCTCGGCCGCAACGGCGCGGGAAAGACCACGGCCATGTCGATCCTCACGGCGCAGAACTTCCCGACGAGCGGATCCGTCCGCGTCTTCGGCGAGGACCCCTACGAGAACGCCCGCGTGCTCAGCCGCGTGTGCTTCGTGCGCGAGAGCCAGAAGTACCCCGACGAGGCGAACGCGAAGATCGCGCTCCGCACGGCGCGCATGTTCTTCCCGAACTGGGATCAGGATCTCGCCGACGAGCTCGTCGACGAGTTCCAGTTGCCCATGAAGCCCGTCATCAAGAAGCTCTCGCGCGGCCAGCTTTCTGCCGTCGGCGTGATCATCGGCCTCGCCTCGCGTGCCGAGATCACGTTCTTCGACGAGCCGTACCTCGGCCTCGACGCCGTCGCGCGACAGATCTTCTACGACCGGCTCCTCGCCGACTATGCGGAGCACCCGCGCACCATCATCCTGTCGAGCCACCTGATCGACGAGATCGCGAACCTCATCGAGCGCGTGATCGTGATCGACAGGGGGCGGATCCTCATGGACCAGTCGACGGAGGAGGCGCGCGGCCGCGCGACGAGCATCGTGGGCGACCGCGAGGGCGTCGAGCGGTTCGTCGGGGATCGCGAGATCCTCCACCGAGAGAGCCTCGGGCGCACGGCGTCCGTCACCTTCCTCGGCCAGCTCACGCCCGAAGAGCGGCGTGAGGCACATGCGGCGGGCCTCGACTTCGCGCCCGTCCCGCTGCAGCAGCTGATCGTGCGTATGACGCAGCGCGATCAGGCCGCCGACGCCTCGGCGCCGGCCGTCACGGAAGGAGCACTGCGATGACTGTCGCGCACCCCCTCGAGGCGCTGCCCAACCGGCGCCACCTCGGCAACCGCACCCTCAACGTCGTGCGGCTGCACCTCATGAACACGCAGTCGCTCGTGTGGGTTCCGCTCATGATCCTCGCGATCGCGGCGATCATCTCGGCGCTCATCTTCGCGATGATCCCGGGCGGCGAGGTCAAGTACGCCGGGGCCGGCAACGCGCCCATGTGGTACTTCCTCGCCCTCGGGATCCAGTCCATGACGCTCTCGTTCCCGTTCTCGCAGGCGATGAGCATCACGCGGCGCGAGTTCTTCATCGGAACGCTCGCGATCGGCGCGATCGGCGCGGCCGGCCTCGCGACGCTGTTCATCGCGCTCGCCGGCGTCGAGGTGCTGACGAACGGCTACGGCGTGAACGGCCGCGTCGCGTACCTCGACTGGATCTTCGAACCCGGCTGGCTGTCGGCCTGGCTGACCTACTTCACGACCACGATGCTGCTGTTCGTCGTCGGGTTCTGGTCGGCCGTCGTGTACAAGCGCTTCGGCTGGTTCGCGGTCACGGCAGTGTTCGCGACGCTAGCCCTCGCCCTCGTCGTCGCGATCTTCATCATCACCCGCACCGAGTCGTGGATGCAGGTGTGGGCGTGGTTCGGCGAGGTCGGCGTGCTCAACGTGACCCTCCTCGGGCTGCTGCTCACGATCGTGACCGCCGTCGGCGCCTACGCGACGCTGCGGAAGGCCACGGTGTAGGGGCTGCGCCGTCCGGGGGGGGTGGCTCCGGGGTTCCCGGGATCCGAGGCGTCCCGGGGCTCCGGGGTCCCGGCCCCTACCCCTTCCCCTGGGCCTGCTCGTGGTGATGAATCACCTCAGCCACGACGAAGCGGAACCACTTCTCGGCGAACTCGGGGTCGAGGTCGGCCTCTTCCGCGAGCTGATGCAGGCGGGCGACCTGGCGCTCCTCGCGGGCGGGGTCGCTCGGGGGCAGGTCGTGCTCGGCTTTGAGGGCGCCCACCTGCTTCGTGCAGCGGAAGCGCTCGGCGAGCATGTACACGAGCGCAGCGTCGATGTTGTCGATGCTGGCGCGCAGGCGCAGCAGGGTGGCCATGGGGTCGTCGTGCGCTTCGCTCATGCCACTCAGCGTATCGGCCGCACCTTCGGCTCCGGCAGCTCGGGGGCGACCGCGGCCGGCTGCTGCTCGAGGCGCGCGAGAGCCTCGGCGATCGCGCGGTCGAGCTGCGGGTCCCGGTCGCTGAACAGGTCTGCAGGGTCGTGGATCACCTCGACGTCGGGGTCGACGCCGTGGTTCTCGACGCCCCACCCCTTGCCCTCGAGCCAGTACGCGTATCGCGGCTGCGTCACGCCCGTGCCGTCAACGAGGTCGAACCGGCCGTCGATGCCGACGACGCCGCCCCACGTGCGCGCGCCGACGACGGGGCCGAGCCCGAGCGCCTGGGCGCGGGCGTTCACGATGTCGCCGTCGGATCCAGAGAACTCGTTCGCGACGAAGACGACGGGCCCGCGGCGGGCGCGGTCGGGATCCGGGATCATCGCGTCGAACTGCCGCGCCGCGGTCCACGCGATGACGCGCGACAGCAGCCGCTCGATCACGAGCTGGCTCGTGTGGCCGCCGCGGTTGTAGCGCACGTCGGCGATGATGCCCTCGGCGAGCGAGGCCGTGCGCAGGTCGCGGTGCAGCTGCGCCCAGCCGGGCGCCCCCATGTCGGGCACGTGCACGTAGCCGAGCCGCCCCTCGCTGCGGTGGGCGACGTACTCGCGCCGCGACCGCACCCAGTCCTGATAGCGCAGGGCGCTCTCGTCGGCGAGCGGCACGACGACGACGCGGCGGTCGGATCCGTCACGCCGCAGCACGATCTCGACGGGCTTCTCGGCCGCGCCGACGAGCGATGCGCCGGGCCCGAACGACGGATCCACGGGCGCGCCGTCGATCTCGACGATCACGTCACCCTCGGCCGCGCCGACGCCCGCCTGCCGCAGCGGCGAGCGCGCGCCGGGGTCACTCGACTCGCCGGGCAGGATCCGCTCGATGCGCCACCCGTCGCCGTCCGGCGCGAGGTCGGCGCCGAGGAAGCCGAGGCGCCGCGTGGCGTCGCCGAGCGGACGCGACGGCTGAATGTAGGCGTGCGAGGTGTTGAGCTCGCCGACGTGCTCCCACATGAGGTCGACGAGGTCGTCGTGCGTGCGGGCGAGGGGCACGACATCGCGCCAGCGTGCGGTCACCGCGTCCCAGTCGACGCCGTCCATGTCCTCGCGCCAGAAGTGGTCGCGCATGATGCGCGCGTTCTCGTCGAACATCTGGCGCCACTCGGCCTGCGGCTCGAGCAGGAACCGCAGGCGGTCGAGGTCGACGCGCAGGGGATCGTCGCCGCCGTCGGCCTTCCGCGTCGCGCGCACGATCGAGACGCCGTCGGCGTCGCGCACGACGATCCGCTCGCCGTCGCCTGACACGGCGTAGCCGTCGATGCCCTCGACGACCGTCCAGCTCTCGCGGTCGTCGAACGACCAGCGCACGAGCCGGTTTGGCTGCTTGTCGCCCGGCACGCCGGCGCGGCGGGATCCGAGCGTGCCGACGTCGCTGCCCTCGGCGATCCACACGACGCCGCCCGCCGTCGCGCGCAGGTCGCGGTATTCGGCCGACGGCACCGGGAAGGCGACGATGCGCTGCTCGGCGCCCTCGGCGTCGAGGTCGGGCGAGGCGGGCGCGCCCTTCTTCGCCGAGCCCGCGCCGTCCTTCTTGGGCGGCGCGAACCGCCAGCCCTCGGTCGACGGGCCGAACGGCGCCCGCTCGGTCGCCGACAGCGGCAGCAGCCAGGGCCGGGTGACGCCGCCGAACGACAGGTCGAACGCCTGCGCGTTGTACTGCGGGTCGAACGTGCGGTTCGAAAGGAACACGAGGTGCGCGCCGTCGCGCGTGAAGTCGGGCGAGTGGTCGTGGAAGCGCCCCTCGGTCAGCTGCACGGGCTCGTCGTCGCCCGCCGTGTCGACGATCCACAGGGCGTGCAGCTCGCCCTCGCCGCCCGTCGGCTGCGACCACACGAGGTAGCGGCCGTCGGGCGAGAAGCGCGGCGACAGCGGCTCGCCGTGCCGGCTGCGGCCGAGATCGCGCGCGGATCCGGCCTCGACGTCGATGAGGCGGATCGCGCCGTCGTGCGAGATCGCGGCGAGGCGGCGGCCGGCGGGATCTGACGCGAGGTGCAGCACGCGGCCGATCTGCCCCGTGAGGATCGGGAAGGCGTCGCCGTCGCCCGCCGCGACGTCGGCGACGAGGATCCCGTCCTCCCCTTCGAGGTCGGTCGCGTACGCGACGCGGCCCGTGGATCCGAGCACGACGGGCTCGCGCACCCGCACGCCCGACTCGGCGCCGGGCAGCGCGCGGGCGGGGCCCTGCCGGTGGGTCAGCCAGAACGGCTTGCCGCGCCACGCGACGACGCTCGCGTCGCCGCCCGCGTCGGGCACGACGTCGGTGAGGTTCTCGCCGGGGTCGAGCGCGACGGGCTCGGGATCCGCGCCCGGCACGTCGATCTCGATCGTGCGCGGCGCGGCGCCTGCATCGTCGAGGATCCGGATGCGCCCGCGGCTGTGCCACACGATGCGCGCGCCGTCGGTCGTCGCGTCGCGCACGTAGCCGTCGGTCTCGGTCTGGTGCGTGAGCTGGCGCGGCTCGCCCTCGCCGGGCAGCCCGTCCCACACCCACACGTTGGCCTGCTCGGAGGCCCGGTCGGGGAAGCGCGCGGCGCGGTCGGAGACGAAGGCGAGGCGGTCGCCGAGCCACATCGGATCCACGATCGAGGCCTCGTCGTCCGCGAGCAGGCGCTGCCACGCGGATCCCGGCTCGCGGATCCACAGGCGCGGGGCCGTGCCGCCACGGTACCGCTTCCACCAGGCCGGCGGGCGACTGCCGGGCGTCGCGAGCACCTGGCGTCCGTCGGGGTGGAGCGCGACGCCCCACGCCATACCCAGGTCGAGCCGCTCCCACGACCCGTCGAGCGCGACGGCCTTGACGACCGTGTGCCGCATCTCGCTCTCGCCCGCGCTCGAGGCGACGAGCACGCGATCCGGCCCGTCCCAGCCGACCACGTGGAGGATCGCCGATCCCCAGTACGTCAGGCGGCGGACGGATCCCGTCGCGACGCCCGCGACCATGAGCTCGGGGTGCCCGTCGCGGTGCGAGACGAAGGCGATGTGGGCGCCGTCGGGCGAGAACCGCGGCTGGCGGACGGGCGCGCGGTCGCTCGTGAGGCGCCAGGCGCGCCCTCCCCGAACGGGGGCGATCCAGATGTCGTCTGCTGCCGTGAAGGTGACGAGGTCGTCGTGGATATGCGGATACCGGAGGTACGCGGTGGCCATGCCCTCACGCTAACGGCTGCGGTGCCTCGGAGGTAGACCCGTCACGGCACGACATAGCGCCCCCGAGCACCCTCGACGACGTCGACGCACGTGCCCAGGTACGGCGCGGACGACGCGTCTCGCGCGTGCGCGAAGACCGAGAATCCGTCGTGATCGGGCGTGCGCACGATCACGCGGAACGTCCCGCCCGCGCGGCGGCGAGCGCGCACGCCTCGACGAGGCCGGCGATGCCGACGACGATCGTGACGCCGCCCGCGACCGAGAGGGACCCTCCCGGCAGGGCCACGGCCGCGACGCCGCCCCGGAGCTGATGCGTTCACGCGGCGAACCGCGCCGGATCCGATTGTTCCTCCCCCGTCGATGAAGAAGCTGGGGGCGTCACCGCAGCCCGGCGTCGTGGATACGGCGGGCGAGCTGCACGCGATTGGCGGCGCCGAGCTTCGTAAACAGGTGGCCGATGTGGGTCTTGACGGTCGCGACGCCCATGAACAGCTCGCTCGCGATCTCGGCGTTGCTGAGGCCGCGTGCGAGCGCCACGGCGACCTCACGCTCGCGCTCCGTGAGGGCGGCGGCGAGTTCGCGGGCGTCGTCGCTCTCGCCTCGGCCCTGCACGGCGGCGCGGATGAGCTGCGACGTCACGCTCGGCGAGAGCATGGGCTCGCCGCGGGCGACCCTGTGCACGGCGGCGACGAGGTCGGCGGGCGGCGTGTCCTTCAGGAGGAAGCCCGCCGCGCCGTCTCGCAGCGCCGTGAGCACCATGTCGTCGGCGTCGAAGGTCGTGAGCACGATGACGCGCGTCGCGGATCCGGCGGCCGTCACCTCGCGCACGGCCGCGAGGCCGTCCATGACGGGCATGCGGATGTCCATGAGCGCGACGTCGGGCCGCTCGCGGGCGATGAGGGCTACGCCCTCGCGGCCGTTCTCGGCCTCGCCGACGATGCGGATCGCGGCGTCGCCGCCGAGCATCATGGCGAGGCCCGCGCGCACGAGGGGATCGTCGTCGACGAGCACGACGGTCGTCTGGTCAGTCATCGCCGGCCTCCTCGTCCTCCCACGGCAGCCAAGCCCGCACAGTGTATCCGCCGTGCGGGTCCGGCCCGTAGTCCAGTGTGCCGCCCGCGAGGTCGACGCGCTCGGCGAGGCCCAGCAGACCGAGCCCGGATCCCGGAACGGCGGCGGCACGCGCGCCGGCGACGGCAGATCCGTTCCGCACCTCGACCGTCAGCAGCCCGCCCGGACGCCCGTCGACGCGCACGCGGACCGGGGATCCGGGCGCGTGCTTGCGCGCGTTCGTGAGCGCCTCCTGCGCGACGCGGAACGCCGTGCGCGAGATCAGCGCGGGCACGGCGTCGAGGTCGGGGGCGCCCTCGACGTCGACCGTCACGCCGGCCGCGCGCGCCTCGTCGACGAGCATCGGCAGCGCCTCGAGCGTGGGCTGCGGCGGCTCGACGCCGGGCTCCTCGGCGCGCAGCACGCCGAGCACCTGGCGCAGCTCGACCAGCGCGCGGCGCGCGCCGTCCTGCACGAGCCCGGCGGTGCGCCGCACCGACTCGCGATCGAGGTCGTCGCGGTAGGCGAGGGCTCCGGCGTGCATCGCCACGAGCGAGATGCGGTGGGCGAGGACGTCGTGCATCTCGCGCGCGATGCGGGTGCGCTCGCCCGCCTGCGCGGCGGCGACCTGCAGCTCGCGCTCGCGCTCTGCCTCGAGCGCGCGCTCGTGCAGCGAGGCGACGAGCGCGCGGCGGGCGCCGATGTACAGCCCGAGCACGGCGGGGACGCCGTAGGTCACGACGCCCGCGACGGGCATCGCCCACCACGCCATTCCCGCGAACATGTCCGGAGGGAAGTACCCGGTGTACGTCCACATCGCGGCGATGTAGACGACGCCGTTCGCGACCATGGGCAGCGGGCGGCGGTGCGTCGCGAGCGACACGGCCGCGAGCTGCGCGGGTCCGGCGGCCGTCGCGGTCGACACGAACGAGAGCGCCGAGGTGGCGAGCGCGATCGTCACGGGCGCCCGCCGGCGCAGGGGCAGGAGCGCGGTCGCGATGAGAAAGGTGAGCGGGTCGACCAGCGCGAGCACGACGATCCACGGCTTGTCCCGGAGCCCGGTCTCCACGAAGCCCGCGTACACGCCGTACACCGACACCCACGAGATCGCCCCGAACACGACGACCACGGCGTAGCGCCACGCGCTCGACCACCACCGCAGGCGCGCGCCCGTGGCGTACTCGATCCTCACATCGGCGCCGGTCATCCCCTCGAGCGTACTGAGGCGCGGCTTCTACCCCCTCCTCCCCCGGGCTCGACCGCCTCCCCCGAAAGTCGGACCCGAAAGGGGCGGCCGCGGGATGCCCGCGCCCGCCCGTCGCCGGGATCGTGGAGCCATGATCGAAGCACGAGCACTCACGAAGAGATACGGATCCGCCCTCGCCGTCGACAGCGTGTCGTTCACGGCGAAGCCATACCGGGTCACGGGCTTCCTCGGCCCCAACGGCGCCGGCAAGTCGACGACGATGCGCATGCTCGTGGGGCTCGCGCGCCCCGACTCGGGGGAGGCGAGGATCCTCGGCGCGCCCTTCGTCGACGTGCCGAACCCCGGCCGCCACGTCGGCGTGCTGCTCGACGCCTCGGCGTCGCACGCGGGGCGCACCGGGCGCGAGACGCTCGCGCTCGCGGCGCTCACGATGGGGCTCGGACCGGGCGCCGTCGACCGCGCACTCGATCGCGTCGGGCTGTCGCGCAAGGAGGCGGCCCGCCGCACGGGCGGCTACTCGCTCGGCATGCGACAGCGGCTCGGCATCGCGAGCGCGCTGCTCGCCGATCCCTCGGTCCTCATCCTCGACGAGCCCGCGAACGGCCTCGACCCGTCGGGGATCCGTTGGATACGCACGCTCGTGCGCGAGTTCGCGGATGACGGCGGCACGGTGCTGCTGTCGTCGCACCTCCTGCAGGAGATCGACGCCGTCGCCGACGACATCGTCATCATGGGCGGCGGCCGCGTGCACGCGCACGGCTCGCGCGCCGAGCTCGTCGGCGAAGGATCACTCGAGGACGCCTTCTTCGCGGCCACCTCGGGCCTCTCGCGGGACGGAGCGGACGCGTGACCGCGCTGCAGGGTGTGCGCGCGCCCGTCCTCGAGGGCACGAGGACGCCGTTCCTGCGCCTCGTGCGTGTCGAGCTGCGCAAGCAGCTCGACACCCGCGCCAGCCGGTGGATCCTCGCCGTCATCGCGCTCGTCACGCTCGCGGCGGCCGCGCTGTCGCTGTGGATCCTCGAACCAGCGGGCCTCACCTTCCGCACCCTGTCGGACATGACGTCGGCGGGCTGGGGCATGCTCCTGCCCGTCATCGGCGTGCTCGCGGCGACGAGCGAGTGGACGCAGCGCACGGGCCTGCAGACCTTCGTGCTCGAGCCGCGCCGCACGCTCGTGAACCTCGCGAAGCTCGTCTCGGCCCTGCTCGTCGGGCTTGCGATGGCGGCGGCGACCTTCGCGGCCGCCGCGATCGCGAACCTCGTCGGCATCGCGGCGTTCGACGGCGACGGATCCTGGGCGCTCGAGCCCACCTACGTCGTCGGGATCCTCGCGAGCATGGCCGTGTACGTCGCGATGGGCGTCGGGCTCGGGCTCAGCCTGCTCAGCACGCCGCTCGCGATCGTCGCCTTCATCGTGCTGCCGATCGTGTTCCCGACGCTCGCGCTCGTGCCCTGGCTCGCCGACATCGTGCCGTGGGTCGACATCGGCGGGGCGCTGCTGCCGATTATCGAGGGATCGCCCTCGGGCGAGGAATGGGCTCGGTTCGCGGTCTCCGCCGCTGCATGGTGTGCGCTGCCGCTCGCGATCGGCCTCTGGCGCACGGCGCGGCGAGAGGTCGCCTGATTCGGCGTCGTGGGGCCCGCGGGTGCTGCGCGGGCCCCACGATCACGCTCGCCGCGCTGACGCCGGCCGCCGCTGGACCGCCGTCAGCGCGGCGAGCGCGCCCGTGACGGCGAGGATCGCGACGCTCAGCCCGAGGATCGGGAACGCCTCGCCCACCGCGAGCGCGACGGCGCCGATCGCGACGAGCACGGCCATCGCGACGAAGCGCGACACCGCGAGGTGGCCGCGCCGCGACCGCAGGAACAGCACGTTGCCGACGAGGTAGACGAGCGGCCCCGCGACCGTGACCGCGACGATCGCCGGTGTGAGGTGGTCGTGCGACAGGCGCAGCTCGATCGACACGGCGACGAGGATCGCGCCCAGCACCATGAATGCGTGCGCGTAGGCGTACGCGGAACGCAGCGCGGCGGTCGAGCCGTCGCCGCCGGTGTCCTCGCCGTTCAGGGCGAAGTAGTTCCACCACAGCACGAACAGCGACGCGAAGCCCACGAGCAGGCTCACGGCCATGGACGCGGTCAATTCGCCGTGGTCGACGACGACGCCGCCCATGAGCAGAATCGACTCGCCGAGCGCGATGATGAACACGAGCCGGTTGCGCTCGGCGAGGTGCTCGGGATCCGTGTCCCACACGCTCATGGGCGCCGAGCCGACACCCGGCACGCGATAGTGCGCGAGCGGCGCGAGGTAGTCGACGAGCACCGCGACGAGCCACGTGAGCAGGCGCCACTCGGGCTCGAGGAATGCGCCTGCGACCCAGAACACGCCCGCGCCGAGCGTCCACAGCAGCAGCATGCGGTAGTTGTGAGCAAGCTGCTGGCCGCGGAAGGCGACCATCATGAACACGGGGCGCAGGATCCCCATGAACAGGTAGCACCCGACGAACAGCAGCGCGCCGCCGCCGAACGCGGTCGGGATCGCGACCGACATGCCGAGCGCCGCGAGCATGAGCACGCCGCTCAAGAGCTGCACGGGCGTGCGCGACGGGTCGAGCCAGTTCATGGCCCAGGCCGTGTAGTTCCAGCCCCACCAGACCGCCGCGAACACGACGACCGTCTGCGCGGCGCCGATCCAGGTGAGGTGGGCGATCAGCAGGTGCGACAGCTGGATGATCGCGAAGACGTAGACGAGGTCGAAGAAGAGCTCGACCGGCCCCACGTGCGATCGGTTGTGGGCGCCTCGGCCCAGTGTCGGAGCTTCCGCGCGCATCACTTGACGATCAGCCCTCGCGGATCGTCATGGTCGCGATCTTGTCGCCCGCGACCTCGAAGGTGAACTCGCTCATGCCGTTGGCGTGGTTGCTGCGCCAGTCGCCCACGACCGTGACGCGGTCGCCCGTGGTCGAGACGCGCTCGGGCGTGAGCGTGCCCTTCGAGCCGATGAACTCTCGGTCGCTCCAGGCGCGGATCGCGTCGCGGCCCGCGAACACGCGGCCCCAGTCGTCGACGGATCCGTCCTGCGTGAACGCGTCGAGGAAGCCCTCGTCGTCGTGGGCATTGACGGTCGCGATGAACGACGCGACCGGCTCGGGAATGTGTAGCTCGGACATGGAACCCCCTGGATCGGACACCCTCGCCTTATCGACGATATGGTGTGTCATATCTGCGTTACAGTCGTACCGTAGCAGTATGGCAGGCGACGCGCAGCACGACACCCGCACGCGGCTCATCGACGCCGCGGCAGAGC
>Ga0079224_100007523_pt1 | contig 14639 bp, 12 predicted proteins | sample Stecom2015_FD_80414 | JGI IMG/M metagenome (GOLD analysis project Ga0079224, IMG submission 80414) | Agricultural soil microbial communities from Utah to study Nitrogen management - Steer compost 2015 | ecosystem: Environmental > Terrestrial > Soil > Agricultural land | place: USA: Utah...
AGAATCGATCACAGAGGTGACCTTGGCACAATGGCTAAAACAAGATGGCGATTACGTTGAAATGGACGAAAACATCGCTGAATTGGAATCCGACAAAGCAACTTTTGAATTACCTGCAGAAAAAGCCGGAATACTTAAAATCATTGCACAAGAGGGTGATACTTTAGAAATTGGTGCGGTAGTATGTACCATCGAAGATGGGGATGCTCCAGCTGGGGGTGCAGATAAAAAAGAAGAGGCTCCAGCGGCAAAAGAAGAGGAAACTGCATCGGCAAAAGAGGAAACTGAAAGCTCGGATTCTTATGCTGCGGGCACAGCATCTCCGGCTGCCGCAAAAATATTAAGAGAAAAAGGAATCGATCCGTCGACAATCAAAGGCACTGGCAAAGACGGCCGCATTACCAAAGAAGATGCAGAGAAAGCACAGGCAAAACCTGCAGCGCCTAAGGCTGAAAGCAAACCTGCTGCTACGCCAGCAACACCTGCTACTGCACCTGTTACCGGTGCGCGCAATGAACGGAGAGAGAAGATGACTTCGCTGCGTAAAACAATTGCAAAGCGTTTAGTGAGCGTGAAAAATGAAACAGCGATGTTGACCACATTTAACGAGGTGAACATGCAACCTATCATGGATCTTCGTGCAAAATATAAAGATGCTTTTAAAGAAAAACATGGCGTCGGCCTAGGCTTCATGTCATTCTTTACGAAAGCCGTAACCATGGCGTTGAAGGAATGGCCTGCGGTGAATGCACGTATCGAAGAAAATGAAATCGTTTACTCAGACTTCGCTGATATTTCTATTGCGGTATCTGCTCCTAAAGGCTTGGTAGTTCCGGTTATCCGCAACGCGGAGTCCATGAGCTTATACCAGATAGAAAAAGAAGTCATTAACCTGGCAACAAAAGCACGCGATAATAAATTGACTATTGAGGAAATGACAGGCGGAACATTTACCATTACCAATGGTGGTGTATTTGGTTCGATGATGTCTACACCAATTATCAACGCTCCGCAATCCGCTATTTTAGGTATGCACAACATCGTGCAACGTCCTGTAGCTGAGAATGGACAAGTAGTTATCCGTCCGATGATGTATATTGCATTATCTTATGATCACCGCACCATTGATGGTCGGGAATCCGTAAGCTTCCTCGTTCGCGTGAAGCAATTATTAGAAGACCCTGCACGGTTATTATTAGAAGTATAAATATACACCGATATTTTCTAAAAGGTCGTCTTCTTTCGTGAGACGACCTTTTTTCTGAAAACAAGTTTTTCGTCAGCCAGGACATCCGATCATGAAACAATCTGCACACATTATAGCTATTCTTACGTTCTTCTGTTGTAGTATCACTTCTGTATCCAACGCACAGCAACAAATCGGGTTGGAAGTTGATTTCTTCGGATACGCGGACAACAGGGAATACAAGTCCGTTTACACCGAAGATAAAACTTTCTTTGGTACCATCTTATCCCCTAAGCTGTATTTTGCGTTGGATAGTAACCACCGCATCTATGGTGGGTTTCATTATAATCAAGACTTCGGCGTGCACACCGAAAATAAGGAGCGTGTCTCGCCCATTGCCTATTATAATTTCAAAAGCCAAAATATTGATTTTGCTTTAGGCCTTATGCCTCGCCATGAACGGTTGGCTGACGTGCCCAAAATAGTATTAGCCGATACTTTCCTGTATGACCGTCCGAATATGGAGGGCATGTATTTTGCATTTCAGAACCAACATATCAAGCAAGCTATTTATATTGATTGGCTGAGCAAACAAAGCTATCATCACCGAGAACGCTTTGTGGTTGGTCTTTCGGGAAAATACACTTTTGGAAACTTCTATATAGCTGATGATGCCCTCCTCTATCATAACGCGTTAACAAGCAATGAGGAAATAGAAGAACATATCCAGGACAATGGCGTTGTGCTTTTACGCGTGGGTGCCGACTTGAGCCACAAGACCTTTTTAGATTCCCTCACCGTAGATGCCGGTATGGCCATTGGTTTTGACCGGGTGCGGACGGAGTATGATCTCCGTGTAGCTAAAGGCTTTATTTCAAACGTTCATTTAGGTTATAGACAATTTTTCTTAAACAATACCTTGTATCTGGGAGAGGCGCAAAATCTTCCGAATGGAGATCCGTTCTATCACCGGGACACATACAACCGTCTTGATTTGGGTTGGACACCTTTCCGAAAGGGAAATCTGGAAGGAAGATTTACAGCTTCATTTCATTTTACCCCCGATCAAGTCAGTAACCAGCAAGCATTTACTTTGCGATACCGGTTTGGAAAAGCGTTGTTTTAGTGTAGCGGTGCAACCAAATCATTATGGATCATGCGGTTGTTGTACTGCTGAATGAAAGCCTTCAAGCTACGTTCCAAGCTGTCCGCAACTTGTGCCTCTTTGATCAGCACATCATGCTGTTCCAAGCGGTCTTCTTTCAAATTGAATAGGGAAAGTGGCTTCTCTCCATCGTGCGTCATAAAATAATCATCTTGAAAAAAGCAATATGTGCCACTGATGTTATTGACCAGAAAATTATTCCTATCACTGGAAAAAGCATCAAAACCAAAAGAAAAATAGGGCTTATCATAACCGAGATAGTTCATGACGGTCGGCATAATATCGATCTGTTGTACCAATTTATCTGAAACGCCCCGCAAGTTTTCATCATTGGGGTGATAGAAGATAATCGGAATAGCCACACTATTGGCGGATGTTTTATATTCTGGCAGATGGCTTACCGTCGCATGATCGGCACAGATGACGAACAATGTGTTGTTAAACCACGACGATTGCGAAGCCGTTTTAAAGAACTGCCTCAAGGCGTAATCCGTATAACCCACGGGCTCTTGTACCGAAAGGGGCCCCTTTGGGAATTTACCTTCATATTGAGCCGGTACTTTAAAAGGATGATGAGACGACAGAGAAAAAAAGCCGGCAAAAAAAGGCTGCTGAAGATTATTCAATTCTTTCGCCATAAATTGCATAAAAGGTTCATCCCAAATTCCCCACATCCCATCAAAATCTTTGTCATTATTATATTCGCTCTTACCAAAATAGTGCTGAACACCGGCTAGTTGCATATAAGCTGAAAAACCCATACTACCATTCGGTGCTCCATGGAAAAATGCCGTTTCATACCCTTCATCACCCAATAGCTTCGCCATACTGGTTGTCCTATTTCCCGAATAAATAGACAGTACAAAAGGCTCACCTATCGATGGAATCCCTGTAATAATTGAAGGTAGCGCATCAATGGATTTTCGTCCGTTCGCAAAGGATCTGGAAAACGTATAGGATTCTGCTATCAGCGAATCCAAAAAAGGTGTATATCCCTTATAGTTGCCATTTTGTATATCTTTATTCAATGCACCGATATGCTCTTTTGCGAAACTTTCCAAGATCAAGACTACCACATTCATTTTTTTAAAATCAGCAGTATCGTTGGGTTGGTGGACAACAGGATAAATATTTTCCAACTCTTGTTCTGTATAATAATGAACTTCCGCAAACTGAACAGCTTTCAACGTTTTCAATATACTAAAAGGCGTATTTAGTACAATATTCATCTCTTCGGGGCTACGTACATAATCGCCCGCGTTGCTCAGTGTAATCGGACGTGTACTATGTGCCCATCCACCACGCACTCCACCAACAAACAGGAAAGCCACCAACAAAAATAACGCAGCGTGAGCCGTATAAAAAGGAAAAGAAAGCTTCTTCGGGCGATATACGATAACAATACGTGCAATCGTCCTCAACACAAACACCAAGGCAATAAACAATAGTATCAACCCCCAATAGTCCCACACGAAATCAAAAGCCAATTTGCCGAGATTCTCTTCGTTAGCAAATTGACTAAATACGGTTCCCGTTGTTCTTTTTAAAGTAAACGGATAATAGGCATAATCAATCAGATTTAACGCCACTCCGAAGCTATTTGTGACGATAAAGACCCAGTGGGCAATTTTTTGATAAGAGCGGGCGTACTTGAATGGGAAAGGTATTGCCAGCATCAAAATATAAACGATATTTAGATATAACAAAGCTACAACATCAAACTTTACTCCACCCCACAGCATAAAAAGAAAATCGCCTGTCTCCACGTTAGGGAACAACGAGCTATTGTAAACGTAAAATCCTACGCGTAACAGGGCATACAGAAGCAACAACAAAAGAAATTGAACGGTCAGTAGCCAAAAGGTATTGACCAAGTTATAAGACAACCTATGTTTCATCAGACAAAACGAAAAGAGAAAATTAACATAAAATTAACCGCAAATTTACAGAATATTATACATTAAAAGGTTATTAGCACAATTGCTGCTAATTCCGTATTTTTGCGTTTCGATTTTTGAACGATTTACGACAATGAGCATAGCAAAAACTTATAACCCAAAAGAAGCTGAAGAAAAGTGGTATTCCTATTGGATGGAGAACGGTTTTTTCCGTTCTACCCCCGATGAACGTGAACCATACACTATTGTGATGCCACCACCGAATGTCACCGGTGTGCTACACATGGGCCACATGTTGAATAACACCATTCAAGACGTCTTGATACGTCGTGCGCGTATGCAGGGTAAGAATGCTTGCTGGGTTCCTGGTACTGACCACGCCTCTATTGCTACAGAAGCCAAGGTTGTCACTATGCTGAAAGAGCAAGGCATCGATAAAAAATCGTTGAGCCGCGAGGACTTTCTGAAACATGCCTGGGAATGGAAGGAGAAATACGGTGGCATCATCTTAAAGCAATTGGAAAAACTGGGTGCATCCTGTGATTGGGAACGTACAAAGTTTACGATGGATCCGGATTTATCTGAAGCCGTTATCGATACCTTCATTAAATTTTACAACGAGGGCTATATCTACCGAGGTGTGCGTATGGTAAACTGGGATCCCCAGGGAAAAACCGCGCTTTCAGATGAAGAGGTTATTCGTAAAGAGGTCAACCAGAAACTATATTACGTCCGCTATAAAATCAAAGATAGCCAAGACTATATCATTATTGCTACTACTCGTCCCGAAACAATCATGGCGGACACAGCCATCTGTATTAATCCCCATGATGAACGCTATCAGCATCTAAAAGGAAAGACAATCCTTGTTCCTTTAGTAAATCGTGAAATCCCGATTATCCAGGATGAATATGTCGAGATGGAGTTTGGTACGGGCTGTCTGAAAGTAACGCCAGCACACGACTTGAACGATTATGAATTAGGACAAAAGCATAACCTTCCGGTTATCGATATTTTGAACGATGATGGAACGTTGAACGAAAAGGCGCAAATACTCGTTGGTGAAGACCGTTTTACCGCACGTAAGAAAGCCGTTAAAATGTTGGAAGAAGCTGGTCAGATCGAGAAAATCGAAGACTACAAATCGCAAGTAGGCTTTTCTGAGCGTACAGATGCTGCTATAGAACCGAAACTCTCTATGCAATGGTTCTGTAAAATGGATGAGTTGGCCAAGCCTGCTTTGGAGTATGTAGAAAATGGTACGATAAAGTTGATTCCAGAAAAATTCTTTGCTTCCTACAAGCATTGGATGGAAAACGTAAAAGACTGGTGTATTTCCCGTCAATTGTGGTGGGGTCAACGTATTCCTGCTTGGTACAACGAAAACAATGAATGGGTGGTAGCCAAAACCGAAACAGAAGCTATACAAGAATTTGAGACACAGGGCAAATCTGCAAACGGTATCCGTCAAGAGGATGACGTGTTGGACACCTGGTTTTCATCGGGGTTATGGCCGATGTCCGTGTTCGATGGTGTACGTCATCCGGAAAACGAAGATTTCAAATATTACTACCCAACCAATGATTTGGTAACGGCACCGGAAATTTTATTTTTCTGGGTGGCACGTATGATTATCATGGGGCATGACTATACACAAAAGCCGCCGTTCCGTAACGTGTATCTTACAGGTATTGTACGGGATAAATTAGGACGCAAAATGTCAAAATCCCTAGGTAATTCGCCCGATCCCATTGAGCTTATGGAACAATATGGCACCGATGGGGTACGGGTGGGTATGCTTCTCTCCTCCCCAGCCGGTAATGACCTTATGTTTGATGTGGCTTACTGTGAACAGGGACGGAACTTCGCCAATAAAATCTGGGATGCATTCCGTTTGGTCAAAGGTTGGGAAAGTACGGATACGCCGGCTACCACAGCGCAAAAAACGGCAGCACAATGGTTCGAGAACCGTTTTAACCAGGCGGTGGTCGAAATAGATGAGCATTTTGCGAATTATCGTCTTTCTGATGCCTTAATGGCAACATATAAATTGATTTGGGATGATTTCTGCGCTTGGTACCTGGAATTGGTAAAGCCGGCTTATCAAGCTCCTATTGAGGAAGAAACGCTTGAAACAGTCAAAGGATTTTTCCAAAAAGTTTTAACATTGGCACATCCTTTTATGCCGTTCTTGACGGAAGAGCTATGGCATGATGAATTGTTTGGCTCACGCGATATTGAAGATTGTGTTATCGTAGCCCAATATCCTACTGTACAAACTTATGACGAGCAAATCATCAAGGAATTTGCTATTGTGCAACAAATCATTTCAGAGGTACGTAATGTGCGAAACGCCAAGGGGATGTCGCCTAAAACAACACTTCCACTGGCTATCAACAACACCGAGATAGATTTTACAAAATACCAGGATAGTATTATCAAATTAGCGAATATCTCCGAACTCACCTTCGTGCAGGAAAAGGTAACGGGTGCTTTGAGCTTTCTTGCCGGAAAGAGTGAATGCTATGTAAAACTGGATACTGGAAATATCGATGTGGAAGCCGAACGTGAACGGATTACAAAAGAAATCGCCTATCTTCAAGGGTTCCTGGTTTCTGTTGACAAAAAGCTATCCAACGAACGTTTCGTACAAAATGCCAAACCAGAAATCGTGGCGAACGAGCGCAATAAAAAAGCTGATGCCGAAACGAAAATTAAGATTTTAGAAGAAAGCTTAGTTAGTTTAGGATAAATCCGCTGATCATATTAAAAAAACGCATATGCATTTTAGTGAAAATGAATATGCAATTTTTAACAAACGTCATAAATTATATGAAGTCTGGGCAAAGGTCAACATATACGAGGCACAATGAAAACCCATACAACAAACTATATTGATACCTTCATTATCGTAGCGGATGATACTAAAGCGGTTTGCGGAACGATACCGCCATCCAGAGGCGATAAAAAGACGATAGCGGAAATGCAGTATGAACTGTTGGCGCAAAACCCTTACAAATTCTCATCCGATGACGTGCTGTTTCAAGTGTTTGCGGATCGGAACGATTTAACCGAAGCAGAATACGAACAGGCGCGGAAACAATTTTTTTCAAAAGGGCAACCTTGCTTCCGAGCCTCTCCCCTAACCAAAACGTATGGTTTTGGCATCCATTACGACAGTCAAGGTAAAATGGCTATTTATGGAATGGAAACGCTAGACTACAAAAAGTTCGTCGCCGATAAGCATCTAAAGCTTGTCAAAGCGATGAAATCCAGCAAATAGAAAACCAAACCCCGTTCCTGCTGTTCTTCTAGTAAAAACACATTATTATGTCTTATACTATATTTAAACAGCTTCATCAGGAAAATCAGATATTAGTACTAGGGAACGTGTGGGATGCACAAAGCTCGAAAGTAGCGCAAGACGCCGGTTTTAAAGCATTGGGAAGTTCTAGCCACGCTATTGCTAATCTTTTAGGATATGAAGACGGAGAACAGATATCGGTTGAAGAAATCCTGTTTATGGTGGAACGGATCGTGAAAGCCGTTGATATTCCGGTATCGGTAGACTTCGAAGCCGGTTATTCTGATGACCCTAATACGGTAGCCCAATATGTGCAACAGTTGGCTGACTTAGGGGTAGTAGGCATCAATCTGGAAGATGGTAAAGTCATTGATGGTGAACGAAAATTGTTAGATGCTCCTTTATTAGCTGATAAAATAAAAGCCATCAAAGCTAATACCCCTAACATGTTTATCAACGCCCGCGCTGATACTTACACGACAAAACACCCACAATCGCTGGAAGAATCTATTGAGCGGGCGACTTTGTATGAAGAAGCCGGTGCCGACGGTCTCTTTATTCCGCTCGTAGAAACAAAAGAGGATATTCAAAAAATAGTTTCATCTACCCAACTTCCACTCAATGTTTTCCTAACCGATAATCTACCCGATTTGGAAACATTACATCAATGGGGCGTGAAACGCTTAAGCCACGGTGCAAAAATCTATGAATGGCTAGTAGAAAAAAATGTAGATGTATTTCAATATTTCGTAAATGACCCTAGGCTTCCCAAATAGAAACGGGGCTTTACAGGCCCCATTTCTATTTTATCTTATCCAGTAACTTTTGTGCTTTATCGTAAATTTTAGATGACTGTTCAATGTTAGATAACCGTTGTTTTGCTTCCTCTGTCCGTCCGGATTCCGTTAGTGCAATGGCCACGTAGTAACTAGCTTCTTGCTGAAAAACAGATTCGCCATCGGCTAAAGGTGACAGATATCTTGCTGCCTCATCAAATTTCTTCTCTCCTATTAAGCTAAGTCCAAGATAGAATTGATATTGTAGAATCGTTTTGTTCGTTTGATGTAAATCCAACAAAATCGATGTGCTTTTCCGGTAATCTTTAGCATTAAAAGCCTCCACAGCGTGTTCATATCTATCTGCTTCGTTATTTTGATTTCCGCGTACAATCTCCGAGCGCATTTCCGGCAGCTCATATAATGTTATATCTGGTGGAAAGAAGACAAATTTCACAACAATTAGTATACAGGCTGCCGCAGCCAAAGGCATAAGCCACTGCTTCCAAGAGACGACTTTTCCTTTCCGATATTTTGCTTCTGCTTCCGTAAGACTCATCCGCAAAGTTTGCTCGTCAGATGAAAGTCTATGGGTAAGCAGATCGACCATCTCTTCCTGCGACTTCAGCTCCGCCCGAAATTCGGCATCACTTTCATAAAGGTTATCGAATAGCTGCTTATCTTCGGCAGATAAGACGTTATCGATATAATCTTGAATAAGTTCTTCTCTGGATTTCATTATTTATTGTCTTTAAAAAAGGGATGAGCTTTAACTTTTTCACCTAATTTTGCCATACACTCGCTTTTTTTCTTCCGGAGATATGCATACGTCAGTCCGAGAGATGCTGCAATCTGTTCTTGATTTTTAGATACCATACACCGTTTTATAATTTCCTGACACCGTTCACCCAACGTATCTAAAAGTTCCATCAAGATGTTTTCTTTTTCCACCAATGTCATGTGCTCCATATACGCTACTTGTGAATCATCTTCAATATCAAATACATGGTTATCCACATTTGTTACCTCTTTATTCTTTCTTTTTTTCAATTCGTTCAGCCATTTCCTTTTGCATACCAACAACAGAAATGATTCAAAAGAGGTCGTCAATTGAAAATCTTTATATTTCGCCATATGATAAATATCGACTAACGACTCCTGTAGCATATCAAAGCCATCATCCTCACTCCCGCTATTATGACGAATCAATACCACTACTTTATCGGCAAACCTTCGATAGATATGCTGTATACCCTCTCCATTATTCTGGAGTAGAAATTGAATATATTTTTGATCGCTATGCATGTAACTTGGTCAGTACTTCCACCTAATTTCTGTATGTTAATAATATTTACCTCATGGTTTGTTAAGTTATAACAAATTAAGTTATTTTTGAAAATAGTACAAAAGAATTTTACCAATTGGTAAGTTATGAAAAGAAAACTCTACTACCTATTTGTGGTTTTTTATTACCATATTACATTAGGGCAGGACACCTTGCTGGTTCGACAAGACACGTTTCCATCATCTATCCAAACGGAATATCTAACAAATAGTATTAAATTCACCCCGATTATACGGCCTTTGGTTCCCATTCCGGGAGGTCGCCAAGCCTACTACACTTACTTATGGGATTTTGGAGATGGCCAATTCAGTACGCAAGAATCTCCGGAGCATCAATATGAAAATTCTGGCGAATACGATGTTTCCCTGTACATCGTTAACAATTACGATAATGGCCCTCGTCCGAAGAAACCTAAAACGAAAGTGAAAGTAGAATCCAAGTTAGCGACTAAGGATAAGCTTCCAAATACATTTGAACGCAATTTTTTCAAATCGAACGAAGTTTTTCAACTATTCAAAAATGCCAATGCAGTGCCTGGCGAAGATATGTCGTTGATTGTTGGTGTGAAACCAAGTACTCCTAAAGGAAAAATCCTGGTCTTAACAAACGAAAAGCTTATTAATCCGAATGGTTTCGTCGTCGCCAATCAAAGCCGTTACCATAATGAAAATATTCTTCCTTTGGAGCGCAAAAAAGAATTGGAATCGCTATGGGCAAACGTGACGCATACCTCCATTACACAAAGTGGCAGCCCCGATTATGGGATTCGTGAGGAGTTAAATTTTACGGGCAATGAAGCCGCACGTTTTTTCAACAGCCTGTTGGACGAATACAATACCGTCACGCAATATGAAATCGAGGGAGATGTGGGTGATACTCAATTTTCCGTTATCAATTTGGATATTACCCCCGAAATGCTTGCGGATACGAATGCTATTGTCACCGTTACAGGAATATATCTTGCGGAGGGAGGCAATCCCGTTATTCATAAACTCGACGTTCCCATCATTAAATCACATGACCCCAATAAAATGTCGGTAAGACCTGCTCTAATGGATTATCGTTTACAGTTTAAAAAGAAGACACTAACCTATAAAGTACAATTTCAGAACGATGGCGAGGGTGATGCGAAGAATATACGCTTGGAGATGTTTTTTCCTAATCAAGTGGATGTAAACACCTTTAAGCTACTCAACCTTTATCCACAATGTGATACATGTTTAACCGATCAAGATCTGGGATGTTATACTTATCAGGTTAAGGATGATGATAAGATCATTTTCCATTTTCGCGGAATCGCACTACCCGGAACTGCTTCCCCAACGATTACTGATCAAGATAGTACCAAAGGTTTTATCCGCTTTACGCTGAAATCGCATAAGAAATTACAAAATAAATCGCTTCCTAGCTACACGAATATCTACTTTGACAAAAACGATCCTATTCGCACCAATACTTCAACTGCACGCTTCCGACCGGGATTATCCCCTATAGTCACGTTGGGGCTAAATGCTCCTACCAGACACCCCAACGACGAAATCGGAAGATTAACAAAAGGGCTGACTGTTGGCGTGGGACTTGCACCTATCGCTCCTTATAAGAGACCTTATTGGCAAGTAGAGTTATTTGCGAGTACTTTTGGCGTTGATTATGCTGCTTCATTTCCCGACCGAAAGGGGGAGATACAATTACCCAACGAGAGAGGAGATTTAACCTACTACGGGTATAGCACTGTAGACAGTACTGCTACAAAAAAATACCTCAGCCTGCAAGTACCTGTACAGATTCGCTACAATATCAGTCGCTATATATCGGTGGGTGCAGGTGCATTGGTCAAAACGAACGTCAATTTGCAAAACGATCAGCAAGTAACTTATCATTTAATAAATGCAAACGGCGTACAAAGAGCGCATACAGTGGACGTACCATCGGAGAAAGACAAAATGTCTCCTTTATTATTTTCGCCTTTAGTAGATCTAAATATAGGCCGCGCCTATTTGGGTCCTGCATTCGGTGTACGCTACCATTTTGACAGAACGTATAAGAGCAACCTTAACTTTTATTTGATGTGGCGATTGTAAGAGTATTCTTATTAGGGTTTATTTTGAGTTGCCTAGCTTGTAGGAATCAAACGGAGGTACAAGTGTCAGACAACATGGCGTTGGATTCTATAGCGACTTCTTTCATCGATTCGCTTGGAGAATTGGCATACGATCATTATGCCTCGTTTGAGAAACAGCCGGATATTTTTCTCCAACCACTAGAAAACAAAGTGCTCAATGAAGCGCAGAAAGAGACATATACCTGGATTTTAATCAACATGGCGTATAGCTTTCAAGAGCACAGCCGGTTTTTAGCATCCATCAAATATTACGAAAAGGCTTTATTGTATGATAAAGAAAACAACGTACTGAATCGCGATGATAAGCTAACCTATTTGTATAAACCACTTGCCAATAATTACACGGTGATTGCTGATTACGAAAAAGCAGAAACCTTACAGTTAAAAGCCATACAGGAAGCACAAAACAACGAAACAAAAGCATCTTTTTACAACAATCTGGCTCTTCTCTATGTTTATAAGGGTGAAAATGAAAAATCAAAAGTTGCGGCACTTTCCGGATTAACATACAGCGCACAAAACGATTATTTGAAAGTTCTTCTACATTACTCCTTATCTTCCGCCTATGCTACTCTGAATAATACAGACTCTGCCAAATGGCACAATAATTTTGCCCTTGAAATAGCGAATACATTGCCTATGGATGAGAATTTAGCATTGAGTAAAGTCCCGGTACTTGAACGAAAATCCTTATTTCTATTACAAGAAGATCAAATAGATTTAAGCCGAAAATATCTCTTAGAGGCGTTATCGGTGGAAGAAACTTTTTTTCCTCACACCCGTACTAGGGAAAAAGCAAATCTTTATAACGCTCTTGGCGAGAACTTTTTAGTAAAAGACGAATTTACACAAGCTAAAGCCTGTTTTGGGCAGGCAAAGAAATTGTTCGATGACCACATTGTGTCTTCCCATGTATCAAGTTACACCAAAATATCCGTGTTAAAAAATTTAGGTTTAGTTCATGCTAAACAGCATACAGATTCAGCATTTCATTATTTTGAACAGGCTATCGAGGAAGATTTTGCTTTCCAACAAAACATTACAAGCAAAAGCAGTCACATTACCGGAAATAAATGGAATAAACAACTTTTAAGCCTGGTTTTCAATCACATCGAAAATCCGGAAGATCTTAGTCAAGAAAAGTTGATCAAGCTATTATGGTTGACGGAACTAACTAAAGGCCGCATGCTTTGGAACGACATCAATAGAGCCACGTTTTGGAAAAGTGATACCACTGAGCTAAGTCAAGGAATGCAGCAACTCCGGCAGCTCTACTTGATACGTGATAACCTAACGGATAGCAGTGACATTACAGAAATAAACCAGTCGATTCAATCCATGCTCTCTGATTTTCAATTAGAAGAACAATATTTTACAAGAAAAGTGGTACTGCCAAACTTTGATTCTTTTCGGAAACAGCTAGCCGATAGTCTATCTATAACATATTCCTATTTCATCCACCGGGACAGCAGCTTATCCATATTCAAAGTCGATAGCGGTAAAATTTCCTATTTATGTCAGAAAAACACAGCTCTATTAGACGCTATCCTCCGGTTTAAAATAGATTATTTTTCGACCTCTCCTCATTCTTTTAATAACAATCCCAAACGTTATTTTAAAAGAGCACAATACTTGAAAGATCAGTTGCTGCCTTCCCTCCCATCACGATCTATAGCACTCCGGCTCTCCCTCCACGACGAACTATATGTTCTACCTTTTGATGCGCTTAGCGAATCTGACAGGTTCTTGGTTGAAGACTTCGATATCCAATACGTCAATTCCCTTTTAATTAAAGATTTGTATCCCAACACATCATTTCACAATCCTCAAATCAGTATATTATATAGGGATAAATACCGTCCTCCACTTGCGGATCTTCATTTTGTAAAAAAAGAAGTGGAAAATCTCCAGTCACATTACAAGACGACAACATTCTCTTATCAAGATTTGCAAACGGAAAAATTGGATAATGCATTCAAAACAACGTCTATCATACATATTGCCGCACATACGGTTGTCACGCCACAGCAAGAAGCCAGATTACTCCTACACCACTCTATTTCTGCCGATCAACTTCGTTATTATCATATCAAATCACCACTAGTTGTTCTTTCTGCCTGTAATACCGCATCGGGCAATCTTCTTCCCTCTGAGGGATTAGAAAGTATCAACAGAGCGTTCTTAAGCAAAGGGATTCCGGGGGTTATGGCAACACATTGGTTCGCCAGTGATGATGCCATGTTGGATATTATGGCGAACTTCTATGAGGAATTGGTTACTTGTAAAAGTCCTATCCGTGCCCTTGCGGAAGCAAAAAGAAAGTATCTTTCCAAACAATCAGCATTAGGAGCAAACCCTTGGTATTGGTCCAATATTGCATATACCGGAACGGATATAAAAATAGACTTGCAAAAGCATGCAAGTCTACGCCAATCTGCATGGAAAATCTTACTTTTTTTCCTTATGCTAGCTAGTTGCCTCTATGGCATATTAAGGTTTGCAAAGTTTAAAAACAAACAATATAAAACCTACCATAAACATCAGAAATGATTCGTTTGGTACCATCCCTTGTTGTATGCTTTCATGGTTTCCCTGAGGCACGTCAAAATTCTTTTCCATAATTTAAATCATTTGATGTTCTACACCTCTTTTTTCATTTGTAGCGTTCATGTTCTTTTCTAGAACAATCATCCTCGATAAAAGTTTTTCCATAGTGTTAATTTTTTTGTGAATAAATTTGTTAATTTCATAGATATATCATCTGGAAACTGGAAATGTTACCATCTAAATCAAAAAAATATAATGCACACTTTTTCACCGAGTGCTACGCTGTTTTTACCGAG
>Ga0079224_100007524_pt1 | contig 14639 bp, 14 predicted proteins | sample Stecom2015_FD_80414 | JGI IMG/M metagenome (GOLD analysis project Ga0079224, IMG submission 80414) | Agricultural soil microbial communities from Utah to study Nitrogen management - Steer compost 2015 | ecosystem: Environmental > Terrestrial > Soil > Agricultural land | place: USA: Utah...
CCGGGCCGGGCAGGCCGGCTCGTCCGCGTCGGCCACGCGCGGCAGACCGGCCTACTCCGCGGCAGGCGCCGCCGCCGAGCCCACGCCGGTCTCCGGAAGATCCAGGGACGCCGCCCCGGCGCCACGGCTGTCACCGGCCAGGTGCGCCGCGAGCGAACGGACCTGTTCATACCCGGTGGCGAGCAGGAACGTCGGCGCCCGGCCGTAGGACTTCATCCCGGCGATGAAGAAGCCCTCCTCCGGGTGCGCCAGGACGTCGGTGCCGTGTGCGGGCACGGTGCCACAGGAGTGGAACTCCGGGTCGATCAGCGGTGCCAGCTTGCTCGGCGCCTCGACTCCGGGGTCGAGATCGAGCCGAAGCTCGCGCAGCATGCCCAACTCCGGGCGGAAGCCGGTGGCGCCCGCAACCGCGTCGACCACCAGTCGCTGCCGCCCGTCCGGCGAGTCGAGGACGACGGCGACCTGCCCCTCGTCGGCAGGTGCCAGTGCCTGCACGGTCGCCGACGTTCGCAGTTCGACCAGCCCGGCCTCGACCGCCCGCCTGAGCCGTGCGCCGAGCTGGCCGCGGGCCGGCAGTCCGTCCGCGTCCTGCCCGCCGTAGGTCCGTTCGGGTGAGGCGCCACGGATCGCCCAGGTGATGCGGGTCTCCGGCGCGTCGCGGCGTAACTCGACGAGATTGAGCAGCGTGTTCGTGGCGCTGTGCCCGGCACCGACCACCAGGACGTGCCGATCCGCGACGCGTTCCCGATCCTGGCCGAGCACGTCGGGCAGCGCGGCGAGCAGAGCGGAGGCGACCTCGGGCGAGTCCTCCCCGACCGCCGGCAGGCTGGAGGCGCCGAGAGGGTTCGGCGTGGACCAGGTGCCCGAGGCGTCGATGACGGCCCGGGCCCGGTGATCCACCACCGCCCCATCGGTCACGGTCCGCACAAGGAACGGCCGGCCGTCCCGTTCGCGCTGGTGCGTCTTGTCCCGCCCCTCACGCGCGACGGCGACGACGCGGCTGCCCGTCCGGATCCGATCCCGCAGCATGGGCGTGGCGGCGAGCGGCTCGAGGTACTCGGTGACGAGGTCCCCGCCGGTGGGCAGCCGGGTTGGCCGCGGCTCGGTCCACCCGGTCGGTTCCAGGAGCCGCCGCGCGGCGTCGTCGATGTTGTACCGCCACGGCGAGAACAGGCGGATGTGCGCCCAGTCCCGCACGGCCGCGCCCACCTCGGACCCTGCCTCCAGCACGAGTGGTTCCAGACCGCGTTCGAGGAGATGGGCGGCGGCGGCGAGTCCCGCCGGTCCGGCACCGATGACGACGACGGGCAGTTCCTCGGACACATCGACCTCCTGGCGAGCTATAGATCGACAAACGTCGATTGGCTGGGTCGTCGTCACTCTGCCCGGAGGTATCGAAGATTGTCAATCGGTGCGGCATACTCGTTCCCATGAGTGCGACACTGCCCACTCGGGAGACCACCGGCCCCGGCTCCGGTGTGAGCACTGGCGCCGGCTGCTGCGTCCCGCTCGTGCGGACCCCGCTCGCCGAGGCCGACGCCGAGCGTCTGGCCGCGGGCTTCAAAGCCGTGGCCGACCCCACTCGGCTTCGGCTGCTGTCTCTCATCGCTGGGCACGACGGCGCCGAAGCGTGTGTCTGCGACCTCACCGAACCCGTCGGCCTGTCCCAGCCCACGGTCTCGCACCACCTCAAGATCCTCGTCGACGCCGGCCTGCTCACGCGGGAGAAGCGCGGGCGGTGGGCCTACTACGCCGTGGTCCCCGACGCGCTCGAGGAACTCGGGTCCGTGCTCGTTCGCCCGGCGGGCGAGTGACCCCAGCGGGCGAGTGAACCCGCCTCGCGAGTGACTCAGAACTCTCCCGGTGTCGCCGTCGCGGTGCGCGGCCGCAGTCCCGGCGGGGCCGGGAACGGCAAGCGGTAGACCGTCACCGCGGCATTCACGTCGCCGAAGTCCTCGGTCTGGACGGTCACCGCGTCCGGGCTGACGCTGGCGATCCGGACCGGCACGACGCGCCCGCCGTCGAGCTCGAGCTCCCACGGCTCGGCGAGCCAGCGCAGCCCGCGCTCCTCGAGCGCCTCCTCTGCGCCGAGCCAGTCGCGCGGCGTCGGATGCTCCCGCCCGAGCAGGTCGACGACCACGAAGTCCTCGCCCGCCGGGCGGATCCACCCCACGCGCTCGCCGTCCTCCCGGCGGTGCTCGATCCAGTCCTCCATGGGCAGGAACGCTACGGGGCCGGCCGGCGCCGTCGTCAGCTGATTTTCGCGACCGGCCGGCCGTGCGGTCGGCTCCGGACGTGGCGATGACGACACGGGGCGGCGCGAGACCGTCGTGGACGACTAGGTTTGTCCGCGTGAGCACGCACTTCGATGTCCTGGTCCTCGGCGCCGGCCCCGGAGGGTACGTCGCCGCCATTCGCGCCGCCCAGCTCGGCAAGTCCGTGGCTGTGGTCGAGGAGAAGTACTGGGGCGGTGTCTGCCTCAACGTCGGGTGCATCCCGTCCAAGGCACTGCTCCGCAACGCCGAGCTGGCCCACGTCCTCAACACCGAGAAGGACAAGTTCGGCATCACCGGGGACGCGACCATGGAGTACGCCCCCACCCACAAGCGCAGCCGTCAGGTCTCCGAGGGCATCGTCAAGGGTGTCCACTTCCTGATGAAGAAGAACAAGATCACGGAGATCAACGGTTGGGGCACCCTCACCGGCGCGACGTCGATCGACGTGGCCGGCGAGGACGGGTCCACCAGCTCCTACACCTTCGACAACCTCATCCTCGCCACCGGTGCCACGGTCCGCACCGTCCCCGGCGTCGAGCTGAGCGACAACGTCGTCACCTACGAGGAGCAGATCCTCACCGACGAGCTGCCGGGCTCGATCATCATCGGCGGCTCCGGCGCCATCGGCGTCGAGTTCGCCTACGTGATGGCCAACTTCGGCGTGGACGTCACCATCGTCGAGTTCCTCGACCGGATGGTGCCCACCGAGGACGCCGCCATCTCCAAGGAGCTCGCCAAGCACTTCAAGAAGCTCGGCGTGAAGGTCATGACCGGTACCGCCGTCAAGGGCGTCGAGGACACCGGTTCCGGGGTGCGGGTCACCGTCGCACCGGCCGCCGGGGGAGACGAGCAGGTGCTCGAGGCCGACAAGATGCTCGCCGCGTTCGGCTTCGCGCCGCGGGTGCAGGGGTACGGCCTGGAGGCGGCCGGCGTCGAGCTGACCGAGCGCGGCGCCATCGCCGTGGACGAGCGCGGCCGCACCAACGTCGACGGCGTCTACGCGATCGGTGACTGCACCGGCAAGCTCATGCTCGCCCACGTGGCCGAGGCGATGGGCGTCGTCGCCGCCGAGACCATCGCCGACGCGGAGACCATGCCGGTCGACTTCGACATGATCCCGCGTGCCACCTACTGCCAGCCGCAGATCGCCTCGTTCGGCTACAGCGAGGAGCAGGCCAAGGAGAAGGGGTACGACGTCAAGACCGCGCAGTTCCCGTTCTCTGCCAACGGCAAGGCCATGGGACTGGGCGACGCCGTCGGGTTCGTCAAGGTCGTGGCGGACGCCAAGTACAACGAGATCCTCGGTGCCCACATGATCGGCCCGGACGTCACCGAACTGCTGCCGGCGCTCACACTCGCGCAGAAGTGGGATCTCACGGCCGACGAGGTGGCCCGCAACGTCTTCGCCCACCCGACCTTGTCCGAGGCGGTCAAGGAGGCGGTCGAGGGTATCGCCGGGCACATGATCAACCTCTGACCGTGCTGGACGAGGCACTGCTCGACGGCCGCACTACCGTCAGCCACCGGGCCATCGACCGCCTGAAGATGGCCCACGACGCCTCGCACTACCTGCTCGTCCCGGAGCTGGTGCTCACACCCACCAGTGCCGAGGAGGTCGCCGGCGCGTTCCGCGCGGCCCGCGCCGCGCGGCGGCCGGTGACCTTCCGGTCCGGTGGGACGAGCCTGTCCGGGCAGGCGATCAGCGACAGCGTCCTCGTCGACACCCGCCGTCACTTCCGCCGGATCGAGGCCGACGACCGCGGAGCCCAGGTCACGGCGGAGCCGGGCGCCACGGTCCGTCAGGTCAACACCAGACTGGCGCGCCACGGCCGCAAGCTCGGCCCCGACCCGGCTAGCGAGATCGCCTGCACTGTCGGCGGCGTCGTCAACAACAACTCCTCCGGGATGGCCTGCGGCACGCACCACAACACCTACCGCACGCTGGTCTCGATGCGGCTGGTGCTGCCCAGCGGCACCGTGCTGGACACCGGGGCGCCCGACGCCGACGCCGTCCTGCGGGAGAAGGAGCCGGCGCTGCATGACGGACTGCTCGCCCTGCGGGAGCGGCTGCTCGCCTCCGAGGAGTCCGTCGCCGAGATCCGCCGCCAGTTCGCCATGAAGAACACCATGGGTTACGGCATCAACGCCCTGATCGACTTCGACCGGCCGGCCGACATCCTTGCCCACCTGGTCGTCGGCAGCGAAGGGACGCTCGCCTTCGTCGCCGAGGCCACATTCGAGACGGTCGAGGTCCTGCCGCAGGCGGCCACCGGTCTGCTCGTCTTCGCCGACCTGGCCGCCGCCACCGCGGCGCTGCCGGCACTCGTCGAGGCCGGGCTCGCCACCGTCGAGCTCCTCGACGCCGCCTCTCTCCGTGTCGCCCAGGCGGGCACGACCGTCCCCGCCGAGATCGCCGCGGTCGACGTCGACCGGCACGCCGCCCTTCTGGTCGAGGTCCAGGCGGCGAGCTCGGACGAGCTCGCCGCGTTCACCTCGCGCTGTGGCGACCTGTTCGCGAGCCTCCCGCTGACCGCGCCCGCGGAGCTGACGACCGACCCGGACCGGCGCGCCGCGCTGTGGCACGTACGCAAGGGGCTCTACGCCGCCGTCGCTGGCGCCCGCCCCTCCGGCACCACCGCCCTCCTCGAGGACGTGGTCGTGCCGGTCGACCGACTCGGGGAGACCTGCGCTCGGCTCGCCGAGCTGTTCGCGGCACACGAGTATGCCGACTCGGTGATCTTCGGCCACGCCAAAGACGGCAACATCCACTTCCTGCTCAGCGAGCGGTTCGACGACCCGGCCTGCGTCGAGCGGTACGTGCGCTTCACTGCCGACCTGGTCGACCTCATCCTCGGCCAGGGCGGCTCGCTCAAGGCCGAGCACGGCACCGGCCGCATCATGGCACCGTTCGTGCAGCGACAGTACGGTGACGAGCTCTACGCCGTCATGGCAGAGATCAAGCGGCTCGTCGACCCGGACGGTCTGCTCAACCCGGGCGTCGTGCTCAGCGACGACCCGGATAGCTACCTGCGTCACCTCAAGAGCGTGCCCACCGTCGAACCCGAGGTCGACCGGTGCGTCGAGTGCGGTTACTGCGAACCGGTCTGCCCGAGCAAGGACCTCACCACCACCCCGCGGCAACGGATCGTGCTGCGGCGCGAGCTCGCCGCCGCGGAGGCGTCCGGGGACCCGCGCCAGGTGCAGTTGGCCGCCGAACTGCGCCGCGACTACGACTACGACGGCGTCCAGACCTGCGCCGTCGACGGCATGTGTGCCACCGCGTGCCCGGTGGACATCAACACCGGTGATCTCGTGCGCCGACTGCGCGCCGAGCAGGCCGGGCCCGGGCTGCAGGCGGCGTGGTCGCTGGCCGCGGACCACTGGGCCGCGACCGCCCGCGCGGGCGGCGCCGCCCTGACGACGGCGGACAAGCTCCCTACCGCGGCGGTCACCGCCGCGACGCACACCGCGCGGCGCGCTCTGGGGACCGACGTCGTCCCCCGGTACGACAGTGCGTTGCCGCCGGGTGGCCGCGCCCGGCCGAGGACCACGCCGCGCCGGCCGGGCAGCGCCCGGGAAACGAGCGTCCGGCCCCCACCGGACGACGCGGTCCTGTTCGCCGCGTGCCTCGGCACCCTGTTCGCGCCCGAGCGGACCGGGACGGACCCCGGTGCGGACCGCGGGATCGGCGCGACAGCCGCACTCATGCGCCTGGCTCGTCGCGCCGGCGTCGAGCTGACGATCCCGGACGGGCTCGACGACCTCTGCTGCGGCACGCCCTGGAAGTCCAAGGGCTACACCGCCGGCTACCGCACCATGAGCGAGCGGGTGCTGCCGATCCTGCACGCGGCCTCCGACGGCGGCCGGCTCCCCGTCGTCGCCGACGCCGCCTCGTGCACCGAGGGCCTGCGGACCATGCAGGACGTCATCAGCACCGTCAGCACGGCCGGCGCCGCCGGCAACGCGAGCACCGTCGCCGAGGCGCCCGGCCTGACCATCGTGGACGCCGTCGTTTTCGCCCGCGACCTGCTGCCACGCCTGACCGTCACCGCTCGCCTCGGCTCGATCGCCCTGCATCCGACCTGCTCGACCACTGCCCTCGGCGCGGGTGACGCCCTGCGGGACGTGGCCGCCGCCGTCGCCGAGGAGGTGTACGTCCCGGAGAACTGGGGCTGCTGCGCTTACGCCGGTGACCGCGGCATGCTCCATCCGGAGCTGACGGCCTCCGCGACGGCCGCCGAGGCCGCCGAGATCGGCAGCCGTCCGTTCGACGCCTACGCATCGGTGAACCGCACCTGCGAACTGGGGATGACGACGGCGACCGGCCGGCCCTACCGGCACATCCTCGAACTCCTCGAAGAGGCCACCCGCGCATGACCCGGCGCTGAGCCGGGCTCAGAAGTCGAAGAGGTCACCCAGGAACGAGCCGCGCCGCCGCCGGTGGTGCGGGTAGCCGTACCGGCCGTACTCGTCCGGTGATCCTGCCGAGGCGGACGAGCCGAACCGACGACGCGGGGGATAGGCGAGGCCTTCGCGCCGGTAGCCCGGCTCGTACACCGGCGGCGGGCCGTAGGCGGGATCCGGCTGCGGCGGGTAGTGCGGCGTGGCCGGTGCCGGGCCGGGCGCCGGACCCGCCGGGCCACCCGGGCCACCCGGGCCACCTGAGGCCGGGCCGGTCGCCGCGCGCGCTCCGGCGTCGGATGCGGCGCCCAGCTCGTCGAGCGAGCGTTCGATGATCTTGTCCAGCTCGCCGCGGTCGAGCCACACGCCGCGACAGCTCGGGCAGTAGTCGACCTCGATGCCCTTGCGTTCGGACATCACGAGCGTGGTCTGGTCGTTCGGGCACTGCATGGCCAATCCCTTCCTCGTCCTGAGTGACGTACCGGCCCGCGGACGAGTTCCAGCCGCCCGTCAGCTCAGCCCATGCTGCCAGTGTGACCTCGCCCACCGCGGGCCACGCGGTGCGCGCCGGGTGACGCACAATGGAACCGGACCAACCCTCAAGGAGGTTCCCGTGTCCCGATCCACCCGACGCCGCGGCCGGATCGCGGCAGGCGCCGCCGGCCTCGCGCTGCTGCTCGGTGCCTGCTCCGGTCCGCTGAGTGACGAGGTCGGTCGATCGGCCGACGAGGCACGCGACGCCGTCGAGGACGCCCGCGAGCAGCTCGAGGGCGTCGCCGACAACGATGCCGTGGGTGCGGCGGTCGACCGGGCGAACGAGGCGATCGACGCCGCGCGGGAGGCTGCCCGCTCCGACGCCACCCGGGCCGAGGTCGAGCGCGCCCGCGACGCACTGGACGACGCCCGCGGCCGGCTCTCGGACGCAGCCGAGGCCGCCGACGGACCCGCCCGTGAGGCACTGGACGCCCTGAACCGCGAGATCTCCGAGCTGACGGATGAGCTCGGGTCCGCAGGCTGACCACCCACCGCCGGAAGGAACCGGAGACGCCATGGCACTGCCCCAGGACGAGAACCCGAAGTTCGCCGCCTACGCCCACCCGGAACGCCTGGTCAGCACCGCCTGGCTCGCCGAGCACCTCGGTGCCGAGGACCTCACGGTCGTGGAGTCCGACGAGGACGTGCTGCTCTACGACACCGGGCACATCCCCGGCGCCGTGAAGGTCGACTGGCACACCGAGCTCAACGACCCCGTCACCCGCGACTACGTCGACGGCGCGGGCTTCGCCGCGCTGATGTCGGCCAAGGGCATCTCGCGGGAGACCACCGTGGTCATCTACGGCGACAAGAACAACTGGTGGGCCGCCTACGCGCTCTGGGTCTTCACCCTCTTCGGTCACCCGGACGTGCGGCTGCTCGACGGCGGCCGCGCCGCCTGGCAGGCAGAGGGACGCGAGATGACCACCGAGGTGCCCGCCCCGCAGCCCACCGATTACCCCGTGGTCGAGCGCCAGGACGCCGGGATCCGCGCCTTCAAGGAGGACGTGCTCTCCTTCCTCGGCGGCCAGCTCGTCGACGTCCGCTCTCCGCAGGAGTACACCGGCGAGCGCACCCACATGCCGGACTACCCGCAGGAGGGCAGCCTGCGCGGTGGCCACATCCCCGGTGCCGCCTCGGTGCCCTGGGCCCGCGCCGCGAACGAGGACGGCACCTTCAAGGACCGGGCCGAGCTGGAGGCGATCTACCTCGAGGAGCAGGGCCTGGAGCCCTCCGACCCGGTCATCGCCTACTGCCGCATCGGCGAGCGGTCCAGCCACACGTGGTTCGTTCTCCAGCACCTCCTCGGCTTCGGCGACGTGAAGAACTACGACGGATCGTGGACCGAGTGGGGCAACGCCGTGCGCGTACCGATCGCGGTCGGTGAGGAGCGCGGTGAGGTCCCGGCGCGATGACCGCCGCGACCACGGAGGGCCTGCCTGAGGGGTTCGCCGCGATCGTCGAGGACTTCAACGCGGTGCCCGAACCGGAGCGTCTGCAGATGCTGCTCGACTTCAGCCGTGGCCTGCCGGCCCTGCCGGAGCGCTATGCCGAGCACCCGGAGCTGCTCGAGCCGGTGCCGGAGTGCCAGTCCCCGATCTTCGTCGTCGCCGAGGTCACCGGGACCGGGCAGGACGCGCGCGTGGACCTGTTCTTCTCGGCCCCCGAGGAGGCGCCGACCACCCGCGGCTTCGCCGGCATCCTGCACGACGGGCTTGACGGCCTGACCGCCGGTGAGGTGCTCGCCGTGCCCGCCGACGTCTCCGACCGGCTGGGCCTGTCCCGCGCGGTCAGCCCACTGCGGTTGCGCGGCATGGCCGGCATGCTCGGCCGGATCAAGCGCCAGGTCCAGGAGAAGTCCGCCGCCTGAGCTCCCGCCGCCGTGGGAAGTTGTAACGGTCCAGATCCGCGGCGGCGACCACCCGGGTCGCGCCGGCCCGGGCCTGCGCCTGCTCCCGGAGCGGTGCGACGTCGGCGTACCTCGAGGAGAAGTGCGTGAGCACCAGGAGGCCGGCGCCGGCCTCGCCGGCCAGCGCGCCCGCCTGCCCGGCGGTCAGGTGCCCGTACTCGGCGGCCAGGCCGGCCTCCTCGTCCGCGAACGTCGACTCCATGACGACGACGTCCGTCCCCTCAGCTAGCCGGCGCGCGCCGTCGCACACGGCCGTGTCCATGACGAGGGCGAAGGACTGGCCCTTGCGCGGCACACTGACATCGGCCAGTCGCACCCCGCCGACCTGACCCTCACGCTGCAGCCGCCCGACGTCCAGGCCGGTGATACCCGCGGCGGTGAGCAGGTCCGGCAGCAGGGTGCGCCCGTCCGGTTCACGCACCCGGTACCCGTACGTCTCCACTCGGTGCCGCAGCGGCGCCACCTCCAGGCCGTCGGCGACGTCGCCCGCACCGCCGTGCGGGTGCCACCGCAGATCCGGACCGGCCCCGGCCAGGCCGGTCAGGGCGCGTACCGTCTCCTCGCCCGACGCCGGATAGTGCAGGTGGACCGGGTGCGTCACCTGGTCCACCGCCATGCGGGCGAGGACGCCGGGCAGTCCGAAGCAGTGATCCCCGTGCACATGCGTGAGGCAGATCCGCGTGACCTGCGAGGAGGCCACGCCGGCGTGGATCATCTGACGCTGCGTGCCCTCGCCGGGATCGAACAGCAGACCGTCGCCGTCCCAGCGCAGGAAGTAGCCGTTGTGATTCCGGGCGCGGGTGGGCACCTGCGAGGACGTGCCGAGGACGACGAGCTCACGCATGGCCACAGTCTGCCCCCGACGCCCCGCACGCTCGCGTACGGCCCCGTCCGTCACCGCGGCCGGAGTGTTTGCGCAGTTCACGGCGTTGTCACATCCGTCTGGTACACACACGCACGTGACCGAGACAACTCTGCCGGGCGACGGCGCTGCCGGCGTCCTGCGCATCCTGCACCTGTCGGACACGCACTTCCTCGCGGAGGGCCGGCACAACGGCGCCGTGGACACGCTCGCGGCCACCGAACGGGTTCTCGACGCGTGCCAGGAACTCGCCCCGCCCCATCTCGTCGTCGTCTCCGGCGACGTCTCCGACGACGGGACGCCGCAGTCCTACGAACTCGCTCGCAGCGTCATCGGGTCCTGGGCCGACGAGGCGGGCGCCGCCGTCGTCATGTCCATGGGCAACCACGACTACCGGCCGTCGTTCCGGGCGGTGCTCGGTACCGGCCACCTCGCAGCGCACCAGCCGGAGCACGAGGCCGATCCGCAGGCGCCGATCGACGCCGTGAGCTGGGTCGGCGGGCTGCGCGTGGTCACGCTGGACACCTCCGTGCCGGGAGCCGGCCGCGGTGAGCTCGACGACGAGCAGCTCACCTGGCTGGCCGGCGTGCTGGCGGATCCGGCGCCGAGCGGCACGGTCGTGGTGCTGCACCACTCGCCGCTGCCACCGGCCACCCGGCTGCACGAGGCGCTGCGGCTGCGGCGGCCGGAGGGCCTGCTCCAGGTGGTCAGCGGCACCGACGTGCGGGTCATGCTCTCGGGGCACTATCACCACGCGGTCAGTGGTGTCCTCGGTGGTGTGCTCGCCGTCGTCACGCCGGGTGTGGCCAACCGGACGGAGACCCTCGTGCGCTATGGCACCGAACGAGCCGTTCGCGGCAGTGCCGCGACCCTGCTCGAACTGGGGTCGGCCGGGGACGTGGTGGCCACGCCGCAGGTGGTCACTCACGCGCAGGATGGCGAGCCGGTCGTCCATCTGGACGAGGCGACGGTCGAGGGGTACCACCGGCGGGAGGGCACCCGGGCCCCGACCACCGCGTGATCAAGCGCGGGGCGGATCAGCCCTCGCTGGGGTCGACCGCCCCGGCCTGCTCCAGCCATGCCAGCGGTTCGGTGGTCTCCTCGCCCCCGAGATGGATCTCGAAGTGCAGGTGGGGGCCGGTGGAGTAGCCGTTGTTGCCGACGGCGGCGATGACGTCGCCGGCCTCGACCTGCTGCCCCTCGGTGACGTGGACGTCCTGGCTGTACATGTGCACGTACCAGCTCTCCACGACGGCGCTGTCGATCTCGTGCTCGACGATGACCAGCTCGCTGGAGCGTCCGTCGATTCCCGGGCCGGCGTGGGTGACGACGCCGTCGGCGACCGCGTGGATCGGGGTGCCCAGCGGCGCCGAGAAGTCGGTGCCGGTGTGCATCGCGCTTGCCCCGCTGATCGGATCGGTCCGCGGCCCGTACTGCGAGGTGTTGCGGTAGGAGCCAGCCGCGAGCGGCATGACGACCTCGGGCTCGTCCTGCGCTGCCGCGGCGACGCCGTTCGCCCCCTCGGTGGTCTCGGACTGGCGCCCGCCGGCGCGCATGGTGGCGATCGTCTGGGCGCGGAGCTGCGAGACCGGGTCGGCCACGAGCGAGCGAGGTGTGCTGACCTCTGCGTCGGCGGCCTCGAGGGTCCGGAGCACGCTTGGGGTGGGCTGGACGTGTGTGGTGCCGGCCGGGGCAGCGTTGTCCTCGGCCGCGGCAAAGCCGGCGGTCGCGACGGTCAGCGCGGTCAGAAGCGCGCCCCGGGTGAGCAGGGATCGCATGCGCGGCCGGCGCTGCGGCCGGGGCGAGGCACAGTGCTTTCCGGTCATCTGGGCCTTCCGAGGTCGGGGACGGCCCGGACGGGAGGGACGTGCGGACGGACACACCGGGCCTGCGGAGCGGTCACGCTAGACACGCGGAAGGACGCCACGCCATGACGTGCGTCACGACGTGCGCGGTCTCACATGGTGGGCCGTCGGGGAGCGGCCGGGGCGGGTCAGCCCGGTTCGCCGCGCCGTTTGCGGCGGATGACGACGACGAGGTCGACGGCGGCCGTCACCGCGAGCAGCGCGGGAAGGGCGATCATCCACCACGGGGCGTCGACCCGCCAGGCCCAGAGCGCGAGCAGGATCCCGGCGACGAGACCGACGTCGGCGAGGATGAGCCGCAGGGTCAGGGCACTACGTGCCGGCGGTGCCCCGCCGACGCCGCTGGTCGGGTCGTGGTGGTCCGGCAGGCCGCGCCGGTAGCGCTCCTGGTCCGGATCCTCACCCTGACTCGTCACGGCATCGACGCTAGCGACGCCCTCCGCCGCTCGCATGGCGAGTCGGCGAAGGGCGTCGTCGGGATGGCGGGCTCGGGTGTCAGCTCGCCTGTCGGCGTCGGACGGTGACGAGAGTGACGGCGCCGGCCGAGATCAGCAGCACCGCCGCCGCGGTGAGCACCAGCGCCGGCCCCGCGCCGGTCTCGGGCAGTCGCGAGATCGGCTCGTCGGCCCCGTTCTGCGTGCCCTTGTCCCCAGTGCCGTCCTCCTGGGTGCCGCCGTCCGCGCCGGACCCGCCGCCGGCGCCGGTGCCGCCGTCCGCGCCGTCATCGGGCGTCTCGTCTCCGGCCGGCGGGGTCGGCTCGTCCGTGTGCTCGTCGGTCGGGTCGTCCGTCGGGTCCTCTCCCGGCTCCTCGGGAAGCGGCGAGGTCGTCAGCTCCCAGTTCTCGACGAAGAACTCCGCCGGGTCGATTACGCCGCGGTCGCTGGCCCAGTCGATGAGCAGCTGCCGGATCTCGAGCAGTTCGTCGTAGACCACCGGCGCCTCCGCGACGTGCGGGAAGGCGCCGCCGCCGGACTGGCGGTAGTTGTTGACCGCGAGCACGAACTCGTCGTCGTCGGCCACCGGGGTCCCGTCCGGGTGCTGCAGGCGTGCGATCCGCTCGCCCACGGGCCGGGAGACGTCGATGACGTAGTCGAGCCCGGACAGCGCGTCGTAGTTGTAGTCCGGGACGCCCTCGGGCCGGTCGTCGTAGACCGCGTTGGTGCCGGTCTCGGGGTCGAACTCGGCGCCCTGCTCGGCCTGGGTGAAGTACCGGGCGGAGTACTCGAGGTAGTCGCGGATCTCCGCGCCGGTCATCTGCACGCCGCGCAGCGTGTTCTCGTAGATGTACAGGCCGGCGATGTCGCGGATGGTGACCTCTCCCTCGGGGAAGACCGCCGTGCGGGAGAACGGCGAGGCCTGCGAGATGACGGGCAGGTCGGCGTACTCCGTGCCGGCCAGCGCGTCCTCCACCGTGGTCTGCTGCACGTGGTTGATGAAGTCGATGATCGCGGTGTCCTCGTACCGGGAGGTCTCGGCGGCCAGCTCCTCCACCGACTCGGCCACGGGCGTGTTGACGTACTCGACCGTCGTCTCGTGTTCGGTGGCGAGTGCCTCCACAAGGGCCGGGTCGTCGGCGACCTCGCTGCCGTAGTGCGCGACGGCGGTCGGCGCCTGATCGGTCCAGTCGACCTCGAAGCCGCCCTCGCCGTCGGGGACCAGGGTCAGCGACGTCTCGGTGACGCTGTTGGCCCAGTAGTTCGGCTGGGTGATGAGCACCTGCTCACCGTCGACGTTCTCCACCAGTGTCTGCGGCAGGTCCTGATGGCTGTGCCCCGCGACCAGCACGTCGATCCCGGGCACCATGCGGGCGATATTGCCGGCCACGTCCTCGTCGAGACGGGCCGGGTCGTAGTTCGCGTCCTCGATCGTGCCCTGACCGGTGTGCGCGAGCACGACCACGACGTCGGCCTGTTCCTCGACCTCGGGAACCCACTGCTCGGCGGCGGTGACCATGTCCTGGAACTCCAGGACGCCCTCGACGTGCTGCTTGTCCCAGATGCGCACGCCGGGCGTGACCAGGCCGAGCACGCCCACGGTCACCGTCTCGCCGTCGATCTCGCGCTCGATGAGGGTGTACGGGTCGTGGTACGGCTCGCCGGTCTCGACGTCGACGACGTTGGCGCCGAGGAGGGGAAGGTCGAGGTCCTCCTCGTAGGTGGCGAGCATGTCCAGGCCGTAGTTGTACTCGTGGTTCCCGACCACCTGAGCGTCGTAGCCGATGGTGTTGAACGCCCGGGCCATGGGGTGGGTGACGGTGCCGTCGAGCACGTCGGCCGCGCCCGGGCCCATGCCGTAGTAGTACGACAACGGGGTGCCCTGGATGGCGTCACCGTTGTCCACGACGACGACGGACTCCTCGCCCTCGCGCTCGCGGACGTCACCGACGATGCTCGAGACGCGCGTCAAGCCCTGCGCGTCCTCCCCCTCGTACTCGGCGCCGCCGAAGTAGTCCCAGTTGTAGATGTGGCCGTGCGTGTCGGTCGTCGCCAGCAGCGTGAGGTCGAGCTGGTCCGGCGGCGCCGTCGCGGCTGCTGCGGCCGGCGCCAGCGTGGCGGCCAGTCCCGTGGCGAGGACGGCGGTGGTCAGGCGTTTGAGCATGGCTCTCCCGTGTCGATGGCGAGTGGGCTGCGGGGAGCCTAGAAGGCCCATGTGTCGCGCAGGTGACGAACCGGCGAAGCACACCCTCCTCAGCCAGTCGTCAATGGTGTGCCGACTTGTCAACGATGTGCCGACTTGTCACCTCTCGACGTCGAGATATGACCAGTCGGCACAAGGATGACGACTCGGCACAA
>Ga0079224_100007526_pt1 | contig 14639 bp, 8 predicted proteins | sample Stecom2015_FD_80414 | JGI IMG/M metagenome (GOLD analysis project Ga0079224, IMG submission 80414) | Agricultural soil microbial communities from Utah to study Nitrogen management - Steer compost 2015 | ecosystem: Environmental > Terrestrial > Soil > Agricultural land | place: USA: Utah...
AGGTCGGCCGCGACATCGCCAATCCGTACGGCCAGACCAAGTTCGTCATCGAGCGCATGATGCAGGACGCCGCGGCCTCACCGACCGCATGGGAGCTGGTCTCCCTGCGCTACTTCAATCCGATCGGCGCCCACCCGTCCGGTCTCATCGGGGAGGACCCGCGCAACATCCCTAACAACCTCGCGCCGTACATCACCCAGGTGCTGTCCGGGCGGCTGGAGCGACTCTCGGTGTTCGGGGACGACTACGACACGCCCGACGGCACCGGCGTGCGCGACTACATCCATGTGATGGACCTGGCCGACGGCCACCTGGCGGCGCTGGAGAAGTGCCGGCCGGGCTTCGACGCGATCAACCTCGGCACCGGCCGCGGCACCTCCGTACTCGAGCTGGTCTCGCACTTCGAGGCCGCCGCGGGCCGTCCCGTGGCGCGTGTCGTGACCGAGCGACGGCCCGGGGACCTGGCCGCCTACTGGGCCGACGCCACCAAGGCCGCCGAGGTGCTCGACTGGCGCGCCACCCGTTCGGTCGAGGAGGCCTGTGCCGACTCGTGGCGCTGGCAGGAGCAGAACCCGAACGGCTTCGCCTGATCCGTCAGGGAGCCAGCCGCTCGCGGGTCCAGCCGCCGCCTGTCCGACGGAAGCGCAGGCGATCGTGCAGCCGGTCCTCGCGACCGTGCCAGAACTCCACCACCTCCGGGGCGATCCGGTAGCCGCCCCAGTCGTCGGGCCGCCGCTCGGCGGCACCGGCGGCCGCCGCCTCGCGCCACCGTCGGTCGAGCTCGGCCCGATCGGCCACCACCTGCGACTGGGGGGACGCGGCGGCGCTGACCCGGGCCCCCTGCGGGCGAGCGAGGAAGTAGGAGTCCGACTCGACCGGATCGAGGCGCGTGACCGCACCCTCGATCCGCAGCTGGCGACCGATGGGATGCCACAACAGGACGGCGGCCGCCCGGGGATTCTGCTCCAGCTCCCGTCCCTTGCGGGAGGTGTAGTTCGTGAAGAACACCGCCCCTCGCTCGTCCCAGCCCTTGAGCAGGACGATCCGCACCGACGGCGCACCGTCGGCGGTCGCCGTGGCGAGCGCCATCGCGTTCGGCTCGTGCACCCCGCGCTCGATCGCCTCGGCGATCCAGCGTCGGCCCAGGTCGATCGGGTCGAAACCGGCCGCCTCCTCCTCGAGACCGACCGGGGCGTACTCGGTCCGGATCGCGGCGAGATCGTCGGCACCGTCCATGGCCCCACCGTAGTGGTGGCGACGGCCCTCACGGGACCACCGTGATGACGCCACACCCTCCTCAGGGCAAGATGGGCGGCATGACTGAAGTGCACCACGGCCTGGAAGGCGTCATCGCGTTCGAGAGCAAGATCGCCGAACCCGACAAGGAAGGGTCGGCGCTGCGCTACCGCGGTGTCGACATCGAGGACCTGGTCGGCCGCGTGCCGTTCGAGAAGGTCTGGGGCCTGCTCGTCGACGGCGCCTACGAGCCGGGCCTGCCGCCGGCCGAGCCCTACCCCATCCCGGTGCACTCCGGCGACATCCGAGCCGACGTGCAGAGCGCGATCGCCCAGATGGCACCGATCTGGGGCCTGCGCCAGCTGTACGACATCGACTCCTCCGAGGAGGTCCGCGACGACCTCGCGCGCACCGCGGTCATGGTGCTGTCGTACGTCGCCCAGGCCGCCCGCGGTCTGGGCAAGCCGATGGTGCCGCAGACCCGCATCGACGAGTGCGAGACCATCGTCGAGCGGATGCTGACCCGCTGGCGTGGCGAGGTCAACCCCGACCACGCCAAGGCGATCGACGCCTACCTGGTGTCGGCGGCCGAGCACGGCATGAACGCCTCGACCTTCACGGCGCGCGTCATCGCCTCGACCGGCGCCGACGTCGCGGCCGCGCTGTCCGGTGCCGTGGGAGCGATGTCCGGTCCGCTGCACGGCGGCGCCCCCTCGCGTGTCCTGCACATGATCGAGCAGGCCGAGAAGACCGGCGACGCCGAGGCGTACGTCAAGAAGCTGCTTGACTCCGGCGAGCGACTCATGGGCTTCGGCCACCGCGTGTACCGCGCCGAGGACCCGCGCGCCCGGACGCTGCGCCGCACCGCCAAGGAGCTCAAGGCGCCGCGCGCCGAGGTCGCCGAGGCGCTGGAGAAGGCCGCGCTCAAGGAGCTGCGCGAGCGACGCCCCGATCGCGTGCTCGAGACCAACGTGGAGTTCTGGGCCGCCATCGTGCTCGACTTCGCCGAGGTGCCGTCGAACATGTTCACCGCGATGTTCACCTCCGCCCGCACCGCCGGGTGGAGCGCGCACATCCTCGAGCAGTACGAGACCGGCCGACTGATCCGCCCGTCGGCGATCTACACCGGCCCGCAGTCCCGCGCGGCCGACGAGGTCGAGGGCTGGAACCCCGCCTGGGCCGAGTGAGTCCGACGCGACGGACCCGGGTCACCATGACGCTGACCCGGGTCCGTCGCGGTGAGGGCGCGTGTCCGGATCAGTCCGGACGCGCGCCGCGCTCGTCCTCCGAGAACACCGCGTCGATGACGCGGTCGGAGGCGTGCCCGTCCTCCAGACCACCGAACCGCTCCCGGAACGCCGCGAGTCGGTCGGCGTACTCGACCTCCAGCTCGTCGAGCCGGGCCACCGCGTCGATCACCTCGTCACTGGTGCGCACCACGGGCCCCGGGGCGATCTCCTCCAGGTCGACGTAGAAGCCCCGCAGGTCGTCGCGGTAGTGCTCCAGGTCGTAGACGAAGGAGATGATCGGCCGACCGCGCTGGGCGTAGTCGAACATGATCGAGGAGTAGTCGGTGACGAGCGCGTCGGCGATCAGCAGCAGGTCCTGCGCGTCGGGGTACTTGCTGACGTTGACGATGGTGTCGTCCAGATTGCGCGGCCACTTGAACTTGACCAGCGGGTGCAGACGCACCAGCAGGGTCACGTGATCGCCGAGTCGCTCGGCGAAGCGGCCCAGATCCAAGGCCATCTGGTGCGACCACGCCCCGGACGCGCCCGCGGCGCGGCCGTCGTCACGGAAGGTCGGGGCGTAGAGGACGACGGTGCGGTCCGGGGCGATGCCCAGTCGGATCCGCGCCTCTCGGGCCCGGCGACGCCCCTCCTCGGTGTGGAAGACGTCGTTGTGCGGGTAGCCGGTCTCCAGGATCGGCCCGTCGAAGCCGAAGGCGCTCCGGAACGCCGCCGTGGCGTACGGGCTCGGCGAGATCAGCGTCGTCCAGCGGTCGACGAGCTCCTGGGCCTTGCGGTGGTAGTCCTCCGCCCGGCCGTACATCACCGGCACGTCGTTCTGCATCCGCTTGAGCGGGGTCCCGTGCCACGTCTGCAGGTAGTGGGTGCCACGCGGCCGCGTGCACAGGTCGTGGACGTTCTGGTTGAACACCCAGTATTTCGCGCGCGACATCGTCCAGAAGTAGCGCGGGGTCAACCGGAACACCTTGCGCGTCCCCGGCGGGACCCGCAACGTCGAGTTGTTGACGTACCACAGCTCCAGGCTGGTCCCCCGCTGGTGCAGCCGCTCGAACAGGGCGCGCGGGCTGCCGCCGTAGGCGCCACCGCGGTCGCTCTCGAACACGGCGATGTCCTTGCGCGGCAGCAGGCTGCCGATGCGGAACATCAACCTCATGACACGGTAGTAGTACGGCCCGGCGCGGAAGCGCTTGAACGCGTCGCGCACCCAGCGCTGGTTGCGCAGCCGCAGCAGTCGGGTGGACAGCCCGTCGGCGTCCCGGACCATCTCGTAGTTGCGCTCGCAGTAGCCGGTCTCGGGAAGCTCCAGGTACTTGCGGGTCCGCGCAGCGTACTCCTCGGACATCACGAAGCCGCCCTCGGCGGAGGCGACGACGACCTCGGCCAGCTCGGCCGCGCGGTGCGTGACCGGGCCCGGAAGCTCGGTGACCGCGTCGATGAACGGGGTCCGCGAGCCGGTGAGCACCGCGTCGTCGAAGCGGAAGAAGAACACCGGGCGGCGCAGGAACGACGCGTCCCAGGCGACGCTGGAGTAGTCCGTGACGAGGGCGGCGCTGGTGCGGATCAGCTCCTGGACGTCCGCGTCACGCGGCGCGATCGTGATGCCCTCCAGGGGCAGCTCGTCGACGAGCGCCCGCAGGTTCGGGTGCAGGACGAGCAGCACCTCGACGCCCTGCTCCTCCTGCAGGTGCCGGATCCGCGGGTCCGCCAGGAACGCCTGCCAGTTCTCCAGGTACTTGCTCGCCAGCACCTGCTCGCGGCTGGTGAGCCAGTCGCGCCACGTCGGCATCACGAGCAGCCGGCGCCGCACCTGCGGCTCACCCTCGAACAGCGCGTCGAAGCGGGCGAAGCCGGTGACCTTGACCTGGGAGGGGAAGTAGTCGAAGTCCTCGATGAAGATCCGCCGCTCGGCCTCGGAGTTCACCACGACCCGGTCCGGCGGCATCTCCTGCATGTGCAGGCGCCCGTAGTTGAGCCGCACGTTCTTCATCCCAGTCACGCCGTGCTGCAGGAAGATCCGCAGGCCACGCGCATGCCGCGCCAGACGCGCCGAGCGGGAGGCGTGCAGGTACTCCGCGTGGTGGCTCCCGACGAACCGCGAGGCCAGCACGGTGTACCGGATGTGCTCGCGCGAGCGCGTCAGCACCACGTTGCCGTAGGGCTCGAGCTTGGCCCGATCCGGGGAGTCGGCGTCGATGACGTAGTAGGCCCGACGCTCCGGGTGGTGGCGGCGGATCCAGCGGAAGAGCTGATAGCCGTTGTCCTGCGCCTTGTACGGGGCCTCGCCGACGAGCCAGATGCCGGTGAACGGGCGGATCGGCGCGAGCAGCCAGGCCCAGCGCGTCAGCCGACGCAGGTAGCGATGGTCCTCGACGGTGAAGCGCTCGGTCCAGAACGCCAGGCGCTTGCCGCGGAAGGTCAGGTAGGGCACCCACTGGTCGACGTGCGTGCCCGATCGGGTCGGCACCGCGATGTCGCGCCAACGGCGCCGACGCGGGAAGCTCTTCTCGAACAGCAGCGCCCGCACGGGCAGGTCGAACCCGGGCAGCTCGAACACGATCGCGGGGTCGATGATGCCCTCGCGCTCGTCGTCACCGGCGGCCGGCGGTTGCACGTCGAACCGGATCCGATACTCGTGCAGGCCGTGGTGGGCGGTCGGATCGCGGTGCTCGATCCGGACCGGCAGGTCGTCGATCGTGTCGGCGAATCGACGGCTGAGGCGAAGCACGATGTCGCTCGCCGGGCGGGAGTAGGTGCGCAGCGTGACGTCGCCGCTGATGCCCCGGGGACCGACCGTCAGTCGGTGCCCTTCGAGCTCGTAGCGTCGGGCCGGCTTCTCGGCGAGGCGCACCGAGACGTTGCCCATCTCGGTCACGTGCGTCCACGCCGACAGCGGAGCCCCGAACCGATCGGACGCGCCGTCGACGGCGATGCCGCTCATGGCGGCCGCGGTCTCGGTGTGGTCGAAGCAGCCCAGTCGGGTCTCGGTCGGGCCGGACCCGGCACCGTCGATCTCCAGGAAGAGGTCGTAGCGTCCGTCCCCGCCGGCCGCGCGCCACAGCTCGGCCGGGTCCAACCAGAAGCAGAACCCGGTGGAGGCCTCCTGCTCGATCCGCAGGACCACCGTGGACAGCCGGCTCTCGGGGCGGACCACGAGAGCGCGCGCCCGCGCCGGGGCGTGCAGCTCGCCCTCGTAGACGATGCGGCCGTCCTCATGACGGACGACGAGGCGGGCGTGCGGCAGCCGGGCCGGGCCGCGGCCCAGCAGGCGTGCGATGCGCTCCTTCCACCGCGGTGGAAGCGCCGCCGCGACGCGACGCCGTACTCGAGCCACGTCCGGCATGTGTCCCTCGACTCCCTGGTTCGGCGGATGCACGCGAATCCTGCGCTGGATGCACGCGATCATCGAGTCTAACGAGGCGTCCGACGCCGCACCGGCGTGCCCGCGCCGCCGGAGGCGACCGAGCGCTGCTTGGCGCGAGTTCGTATCGTGGTCCGGTGCCCGCCACCCATCCTCGCGACCGGTTCCGCGCGGAGATCGCGGCCCTGCGCGCCTGCGCCGTCATGCTGGTGGTCCTGTACCACCTGTGGCCGGGGCGCCTGCCCGGTGGCTACATCGGGGTCGACGTCTTCTTCGTCATCTCCGGATTCCTCATCACCGGACACCTGATGCGCGAGGCCGCCGACACCGGACGCATCCGGCTCGCCCGGTTCTACGCCCGCCGTGCCCGTCGCCTGCTTCCTGCGGCCTACTTGGTGCTGGCCGTGTCGGCGGTCGCGGTCTGGCTGTGGATGCCGCTCATGGGATGGCGGCAGAACTTCCGCGAGATCATCGCCTCGGCCCTGTACGTGCAGAACTGGGCGCTGGCGGCCGACTCGGTCGACTACCTCGCCGCCGAGAACGATCCGTCGACCGTCCAGCACTACTGGACCCTGTCGATCGAGGAGCAGTTCTACCTCGTCTGGCCGCTGCTGGTGCTGCTGTCGACCGTCGCCGCCCTGCGCCTGCGCCGCTCCCATCGCGGCACCGTGGCCCTCGTGCTGGGCACCGCCACCGTCGCCAGCTTCGCGTACTCGCTGTGGATCACCCACGCCAATCCTCCCGCCGCCTACTTCGTCACCCCCGCGCGCGCGTGGCAGTTCGGCGCCGGTGCGCTGCTCGCCCTGGCGCTCGCCGGCCGGACCTGCCGCCGCGGCACGGGTGCGTCCCTGCTGTCCTGGGCCGCCTTCGCGGCGCTCGCGTGGTGCGGCCTGACGTACGACGCGAGCACCCCGTTCCCCGGAACGGCCGCGCTGGTCCCGGTGCTGGCGACCGTCGCGGTCATCTGGGCGGGCGAGCCGCGCGGCGCGCTGTCCCCGGCGCCCCTCATGCGCTGGCGCGCGACGCACACCCTCGGCGAGATCTCCTACTCGATGTACCTGTGGCACTGGCCGCCCATCGTGATCCTGCCGTTCGTTCTCGGCAGCGAGCTGGGGCTCTGGCCGCGCGTGGGCATCCTGGCGTTCACCGTCGTCGCCTCGTGGGCGACCAAGCGGTGGGTCGAGGACCCCGTGCGGTTCACGCGGCGGTTCGGGCTGCGCCGCCCGCGGATCACCGCGGTGGCGACCGCCGCCGGAGCGGCGGTCCTCGTCGCGGGCAGCCTCGTCGGGCACCAGTCGGCGGTCGCGGCCGAGGAGCGAGCCGCCCAGGTCGCCGAGCAGCTCACCGAGGACGCACCGCCGTGCTTCGGGGCGGCCTCGCGCGATCCGGAGCGTGCCTGCCACAACCCCGACCTGGACGACCAGTTGATCCCGACCCCCGAGGCGGTCACCGACGACTACGCCAGCGGCTACCCCGGCTGCTTCGCCGGGCCGCACGACACGGCGCTCAGTGACGACTGCACGTTCGGCGACCTGTCCGACGACTCCCTGCCCCACGTGATCCTCGTCGGCGACTCACACGCCCGCGCCTTCCTGCCGGCCCTGGCACGGATGGCCGAACAGGAGCTCGTGACCGTCTCGGCCCAGCTCAAGTCGAGCTGCGCGTGGACGGCCAACCCGCTCGACCACAACGATCCGCAGCGCGTCAGCAGCTGCGAGGAGTGGAAGGACGGCCTGCAGTCCTGGCTGCTGGAGCGGGCCGAGTCGACCGACCTGATCATCACCACCGGGTACGCCGCCATGCTCTCGGGCTCCCGCGCCGAGCAGGTCGACGGCATGCGCGAGGTCTGGCGGCCGCTGATCGACGCCGGGGTGAGGATCGTCGCGGTCCGCGACAACCCGCGTCACGACGACACCCCCCAGCGCTGCCTGTCCGAGCTGGACGAGATCACCCCCGACGCCTGTGCCGCCGACCGGGAGGAGGTGCTCGACGAGTTCGACGCCTTCGCCCGGGCGGGGCGCACGATCGACGGCGCCCAGGCGCTCGATCTGACCGACTTCTACTGCGACGAGAGCGTCTGCCCGGTGATCATCGGGGGCGTCAACGTGTATCGGGACAAGTCCCACCTGAGCGTGACGTACGTGCGGACGATGACGCCGTACGTGTACCGCATGCTCGTCGGCATGGGTGCGCTGCCGCACTCGACCTGAGGGCCCGGCGCCAGACGACCGAGGCCGCGACGCCGTATCACCCCCCCGAGGCGATACGGCGACGCGGCCGTCGCACGGCACGACGTTAGCGCATCCCCTAGTTCTTTGGAACTAGTGGGGTGGTTCTTTCCGGCGTGCCCTCAGCGAAGCTCGACCAGATCGGTCGGATCGTCGACGGGGATCGACTCCGCGGTGGCGGTGACGGTCAGCCGCTGGAGATCGACCGCCGCGTGGTGCTGGGACAGGAAGGCCGTGTCCGCGGCGTCGCGCCCGGTCGCGATCCGCACCATCGCGCGTCGCGGAGCCAGTCCCGTCGCGTCGACGACGTACCAGTGGTCGTCGACGAGGGCCTCGACCACCGCGTGGAAGTCCATCGGGTCCAGACCCGGGGCGTACACCGAGACCAACCGTGCCGGCATGTCACAGGCGCGCAGCAGCGCGACCACCAGATGCGCGTAGTCGCGGCACACGCCCTGGCGGGCGACGAGGGTCTGCGCGGCCCCGTCGGTCGGAGCACTGCTGCCGGGCACGTACGTCAGGTGCTCGCGCACCCACGCGCCGACGGCGGCCAGCAGGTCAGGCCCGGTCAGCCCCCCGAACTCGGCGCGCGCCCACCGGAAGAGGGTGTCGGACTGCGCGTAGCGGCTGGAGCGCCGATAGTCGACGACGTCCAGCTCCTCGACCAGCGCGGGCGGCGCGTCCCCCGCGACCTCGGCGACGTAGTCGACCGTCACCGGGCCGGCGTCGACCTCGAGGCGATGCAGTCGCAGGCCGTGACGCCCGCGGAGCTCGCGGGTCTCGACGAGACGGTCGGCCTGGACGATCCGCAGGCGTTCGCGGTCGGTGGGGACGTCGGCCGCCACCGCGACGGACAGCACGAGGTCCGCCCGGTCGAAGGCGTGCAGTTCCAGGTGGGCGGTGACGGTGCGTCTCACCCCGGCCATGCTGGCACGTCCCGCCGCCGCACGCGAATCCGCGCTCAGGAGTCGAAGGCCGCCAGGATCTCGTCGGCCGCGGCCGCCGGCGACAGGGCCCCGGACAGCACGTCCGCGCGGACCCGCTCGCGGACCTGCGCGACGCCCTCGTCGGTCTCCAGCCGCTGCTCGAGCTCGTCACGGACCAGGGTCCAGGTGAAGTCGAGGCGCTGCTGGGCCCGCTTGTCGGCGATGCCTCGTCGCCCGAGGAACTCGCGGTGCCGGATGATCCGACTCCACACGGTGTCGATCCCGGTCCCCTCCAGCGCCGAGCAGGTGAGCACCGGCGGCACCCAGTTCGCGGTCCCGGCGTACACGAGCCGCAGCGCCCCGGCCAGCTCGCGGGCAGTCGACTCGGCCTCCTTGGCGCGCTCGCCGTCGGCCTTGTTGACGGCGATGACGTCGGCGATCTCCAGGATGCCCTTCTTGATGCCCTGCAGCTGGTCGCCGGTGCGCGCCAGGGTGAGGAACAGGAAGGTGTCGACCATCCCCGCCACCGTGATCTCGGACTGGCCCACGCCGACCGTCTCGACCAGGACCACGTCGTACCCGGCGGCCTCCAGGATCGTCATCGCCTGGCTGGTCGCCCGCGCGACGCCGCCGAGACTGCCCGCGCTGGGCGAGGGACGGATGTAGGCGTTCGGGTCGGTGGAGAGCCGCACCATGCGGGTCTTGTCCCCCAGCACCGAGCCGCGGGTCCGCACGCTGGACGGATCGACGGCGAGCACGCCCACCCGGTGGCCCTGCCCGGTCAGGTGCACGCCGAGGGCCTCGATGAACGTCGACTTGCCGACGCCCGGCACCCCGGAGATCCCGACCCGGACCGCCTCACCCACCGTCGAGTCGGGCGCCGAGGACAGCTGCGCCAGCAGCTCCCGGGCGGCGGCGCGGTGATCGGCACGGCGCGACTCGACGAGCGTGATCGCCCGCGAGACCGCCGCCCGCTCGCCCGCGCGGACACCGTCGATCAGTGGGGTCAGATCCATCACGCCTGCATCGTAGTCATCGCCCGTCGGGCGGCACCGCGGCGGTGCGGCCGGCGGAGCTCAGTGGCGGGCGCGCAGCTTCTCCAGCAGACTCAGCGCGGACTCCGCGATGACGGTGCCCGGCAGGAAGACCTCGGCGGCGCCCATCTCCTTGAGCGTCTCGACGTCGTCCGGCGGGATCACGCCACCGATCACCACCATGATGTCGTCGCGCCCCTGATCGGCCAGCGCCTGCTTCAGCGCCGGCAGGAGCGTGAGGTGACCCGCCGCGAGGGACGAGACCCCCACGACGTGGACGTCGGCGTCGATCGCCTGCTGGGCGACCTCCTCCGGCGTCGAGAACAGCGGGCCGACGTCGACGTCGAAGCCCATGTCGGCGAACGCGGTGACGATGACCTTCTGGCCGCGGTCGTGACCGTCCTGGCCCATCTTCGCGACCAGGATGCGCGGGCGCCGACCCTCGGCACGCTCGAACTCGTCGGTGGCCTCGATCACCCGGGCGATGTCGCCGGACTGGCCGGCCTCGGTGCGGTACACACCCGAGATCGTACGGATGACCGCCTGGTGGCGACCGAAGACCTTCTCCAGCGCGGCACTGATCTCGCCGACCGTGGCCTTGGCGCGCGCCGCGTCGACCGAGAGCTTGAGCAGGTTGCCGTCGAGCGAGCCGTCGCGGCTCGCGCCGCGCTCGGCGGCGTTGGTGAGGGCGTCGAGCGCCGACTGGACGGCCTCGGGGTCACGCTCGGCCCGCAGGCGCTCCAGCTTCGCGAGCTGGGCGGCCAGCACGGCCTTGTTGTCGACCTTGAGGACCTCGATGGGCTCCTCGTCCGGGACCTGGTAGGTGTTCACGCCCACGACCACCTGCTGGCCGGAGTCGATCCGTGCCTGGGTGCGGGCGGCGGCCTCCTCGATGCGCATCTTCGGGATGCCCTCGTCGATGGCCTTGGCCATGCCGCCGGCCTCCTCGACCTCCTGGATGTGCCGCCAGGCGCGGTTCGCCAGGTCGTGGGTGAGCCGCTCGACGTAGTACGAGCCGCCCCACGGGTCGATGGTCTGCGTGGTCCCGGACTCCTGCTGCAGTAGCAACTGGGTGTTGCGCGCGATCCGGGCGCTGAAGTCGGTCGGCAGGGCGATCGCCTCGTCGAGCGCGTTGGTGTGCAGGCTCTGGGTGTGACCCTGGGTCGCGGCCATCGCCTCGATCGCGGTGCGCTGGACGTTGTTGAACACGTCCTGTGCGGTCAGGCTCCAGCCGGAGGTCTGCGAGTGGGTGCGCAGCGAGGACGACTTGGGGTTCTTCGGATCGAACTGGCTCACCAGCCGCGCCCACAGGGCGCGCGCGGCGCGCAGCTTGGCGACCTCCATGAAGAAGTTCATGCCGATCGCCCAGAAGAAGCTCAGGCGCGGCGCGAAGGCGTCGATGTCCAGGCCGGCGTCGAGGCCGGCGCGGATGTACTCCACGCCGTCGGCCAGCGTGTAGGCCAGCTCGAGATCGTTGGTCGCCCCGGCCTCCTGCATGTGGTAGCCGGAGATCGAGATGGAGTTGAACCGCGGCATCTTGGCCGCCGTGTACGCGAAGATGTCGGAGATGATCCGCATCGACGGCGCGGGCGGGTAGATGTACGTGTTGCGGACCATGAACTCCTTGAGGATGTCGTTCTGGATGGTCCCAGCCAACTGCTCGGGCTTCACGCCCTGCTCCTCGGCGGCGACGATGTACAACGCCATGATCGGGAGCACGGCGCCGTTCATCGTCATCGACACGCTCATCTGGTCCAGCGGGATCCCGTCGAACAGGGTGCGGGTGTCGTAGATCGAGTCGATCGCGACTCCGGCCATGCCGACGTCACCGACGACGCGCGGGTTGTCCGAGTCGTAGCCGCGGTGCGTCGCCAGGTCGAACGCCACCGACAGGCCCTTCTGGCCCGCGGCGAGGTTGCGGCGGTAGAAGGCGTTGGACTCCTCGGCGGTGGAGAAGCCGGCGTACTGCCGGATCGTCCACGGCTGGGTGGTGTACATCGCGGGGTACGGACCGCGCAGGAACGGCGGAAGGCCCGGATAGGTGTCGAGCGCGTCGAGACCCTCGAGGTCCTCGGCCGTGTACAGCCGCTTGACCTCGATGCCCTCGGGGCTCTTCCACGGTTCGCCCGCGAAGCTGGCGGGGATGCTCATCGCTGCAACTCCTCTCGCAGGGCGCGCAGGAATGCCAGCGCGTCCAGTCCGGCCACCGCCGTGGCGTCCTGACCGAGGTCGGCCCGGCCGGCCACGACGATGTGCCGAGCGCCCGCCTCGCGCAGCGCGCCGACGAGGTCGGCGCCCCACTCGGCGTAGGCCGCGTCGGCCCCGGCGAGGCAGACCACCTCCGGCGCCCCGGCCTCGCGGTACTTGTCGACGACCGCGTCCACCCCGTCGGTCGCCCCCGCGCTGCCGACCCCGACACCGCCGGCGGCCAGCAGATTCGTGACGAACGTGGCCCGCGCGGTGTGGGCGGCGATCGGCCCCATGGTGGCCAGGAAGACCGGCTGGACGGCGGGATGGTCGCGCATCGCCTCGAACTCACCGGCGTATCGGTGGACCTCCGGCGCGACCGGGTACGGGCGACGCTCCGGCAGCGTCTCGCCCAGGTTGGGGAACTCGCTGACGCCCGTGATGGGACGCTCGCGGCGCGCGATCTGCGCGGCGCGCTCCTGACGCACCGCCTCGATCAGCGGCTCGATGCGCTCGGCGGCGGCGGCCAGGTCGTTGACGCCCTCGAGCTCGTCGAGTCCGTCGAGCTCGGTGAAGAGCGCCCAGGAGGCCATCGCCAGATCGTCGGTCAGCTTCTCCACCGCGTAGGCGCCGCCAGCGGGGTCGATGACCTTGGCGACGTGCGACTCGTGGATGAGCAGCGCGGACGTGTTGCGGGCGATCCGGCGGCTGAACGGCGTCGGCAGACCGAGCGGCTCGTCGAACGGCATCACGGTGACGGCGTCGGCACCGCCGACACCGGCCGCGAACGCCGCGACCGTCGTGCGCAGCATGTTCGTGTAGGTGTCGTAGCGCGCCATCATCGGTCGCGAGGTGACCACGTGCTGGCGCTGGGCGCGGGCGGCCTCGCCGATGCCGCTGAGCTCGGCGACCCGGTTCCACAGGGCGCGCGCCGCGCGGAGCTTGGCGATCGTGGGGAACTGCTCGTCGGTCGCGGCGTAACGGAACTCCAGCTGGGCGGCGGCCTCGTCGAGCGTGAAGCCGGCGGCCTCCAGAGCCCGCAGATAGGTGACCGCCAGCATCATCGACCACGCAAGCTCCTGCACGTCGGAGGCGCCGCGATCATGCAGGCGGGAGGCGTCGACCAGCACGCCGCGCACCCCGGTGTCACGGGCCAGCGTCGCAACCCGGACGACCGACTCGAGGTCGGTTCCGGTGCCACCGAGGTTGGTCGCCGGGTGGGGGTCGACGCCCTTGTCACGGCACACCGCGACGAACGCCTCGGCCGCGCCGACCGGATCCTCCGGGCAGTCCAGGACGACCGGCGCCAGGTCGAGGAACACCGGCTCGAGGAGGGTGGGCAGACGATCGAGGGCGATCCCGCGACCGCCGAGCGTCAGCCACAGCGAGTTCGCGCCGTTCTCCAGCTCGGTCACCAGGTCCTCGGCGGTCGTCTCGGGATCGGTGAACCAGCCGCGCACGTCCCAGCCCTCGAGCTCGGGATCGGCCGTCCCGGACCCGCGCGTGTAGGGGGCCCGGCCGGGAAGCCCGATGTCCGGCAGGTCGGCGAGCGACTCGGGCGTGCCGAGCGGGGTGATGCTCAACCCGTCGAGCGTCGTCGTGGTCAGCGCGTCCCAGACGGCGGAGTCCGGGGCGTCCTCGGCGAGTCGTCGCGTCTTGCGCAGGACGGCCGCCGTGGCCTTCTCCCACTGCGCGCGATCGAAGTCGGCCCCCTCCGCCAAGGGCACCGCGGGCTGGTCTTGTGCCATGCGTCGCATGGTATCCGCCCCCGTCGACGGACCTTTCAACGCGTCCGCGCCGACGAGACTGCGACAATGGCCGCGTGCAGATCCCCGACAACATCCTGCCCGGCGACGGGCGTTTCGGCTCCGGCCCGTCCAAGGTGCGCCCGGAGGCCCTGGCGGCACTCGCCCGAGCCGGCGACTCGCTGCTCGGCACCTCCCATCGCGCGGCGCCGGTCAAGGGGCTCGTCGGCAGCATCCGCGAGGGCCTGGCCGAGCTGTTCTCCCTCCCCGACGGGTACGAGGTCGTGCTCGGGGTGGGCGGCTCCCACGCGTTCTTCGACGCGGCGACCTTCGGACTGGTCGAGCGCCGCAGCCAGCACCTGGTGCACGGCGAGTTCACCGGCAAGTTCGCCCGCGCCGTGGCCGCCGCGCCGTTCCTGGCGGATCCCGAGATCATCGAGTCGGACTTCTCGACCCACCCCGAGCCGCGTGCGACGGCCGGGGTCGACGCCTACGCCTGGGCCCACAACGAGACCTCGACGGGCGTCATGGTCCCGGTCCGGCGGCCGGCCGGCGTCGACGACGACGCTCTCGTGCTGATCGACGCCACCTCGGGCGCCGGCGGCCTGCCGGTCGAGATCGGTGAGTGCGACGTCTACTACTTCGCTCCGCAGAAGGCGTTCGCCTCCGACGGCG
>Ga0079224_100007528_pt1 | contig 14634 bp, 11 predicted proteins | sample Stecom2015_FD_80414 | JGI IMG/M metagenome (GOLD analysis project Ga0079224, IMG submission 80414) | Agricultural soil microbial communities from Utah to study Nitrogen management - Steer compost 2015 | ecosystem: Environmental > Terrestrial > Soil > Agricultural land | place: USA: Utah...
ATCAGCGACTTCTCCGGCTTCGTCAGCAGGTTGGTCATCAGACCGGTGGGGGGCGGCAGGGGTGCTGCCCCCGCCGTCTGGATAAAGAAGATAAAAATCCAAGTTCCTGTTATACGCAATATCGTCCGTTTCATGAATTCACCCCATACAACGTGCATAACCATTATCTATCCTCCCACCCTTCGTTTTGTGCCAGCGGCACGTCCTTGTTCGTATCGATGACGGTGGTCGGGATGGGCCATAGATTGTAATTAAACGTCAGTGTCGCTGCCGCTTCTGGCCAGAAGGCGTATTTACGAATCCGATCCACGGCTATGGTACCGGCCATGCGCAATAAGGTGTTCCACCGGCTCTCCTCATAGATCAATTCACGTGCACGTTCGTCCAGTATCAAATTGAACTGGTCGTCCACGTCGGCGGCGGTGACCATGTAACTACATTGTGCACGTTCCCGCAGCAAGTTGATGTCGGCTGCTGCCCCCGGCTTGTCTCCCAGCCGTTGTTTAGCTTCCGCCCGGAGGAGGATGGTTTCCGATAGCCGGATAAAATAATCGTCACGGAATAAATTGCTCATATTCTCCCCGTCTGCCAATCCGGTATACCGGTCCGTAGCAATTTTGCAGGACACTGGATAGCACAAGCTTTGGTTCGCTTTATTGGTTGTTGCATCGTTACTTCCATTATAAATCACCTCCCAGGGAACGGGTTGACCGTAATATGGCGACGAGGGGACATTGCCGATGAACGTCCGGCGGAAAACGATATCCGAATTTCTAAGGTCATTCTCCCATTTATCCGCATAGATTTCGTCGCGCGTGTACATCGTCGGAATCATTTGGGCTATACCCCTGCCACCCACATCTTCCAGTGTGCCGGTCAGGTGTTCCGGGGCACCGTCACGAAAAACAGGGCCATAGGTTCGGGAATACGGCAGCTTTGATTTTCCATCTTCCGCCCTGTAAGCGGCGTAATCAATCTGCAGCGCCCAGATACACTCCGTATTTCCATCCTGATAGTTTACATTGTCTTCCTGAAACAGATCCCAGTAGACATTCCCCTGTTCTTCATCTTTTCGCGACCCGAAACGCGATTTCATCAACGAGAACGTTCCGTCATTGATCACTTTGTCTGCACTGGCCACGGACTGGTTGAACGCCGATTGTGCCGCTGAAGTGTTTCCCTCCGCGGCCAGCTGTATCCCTTGTGCGAGGTAGGCCCGGGCCAGCATATGCTGAGCAGCCCCGCGAACCAGGCGTCCGCCAACGCTTGTAGTGATTGGCAAATCGTTTTCGATGGCTGACAGCTCGTCGATCACAAACTGATAGGTTTCCACCCTGGTGGAACGGACGAAATCGTATTTCGGTTGGGTTGTGATTTCCGTCACGATGGGCACGCCGCCGAACAGTTCGCCGAGATTGAGGTAGGCGAAAGCCCTGAAAAACCGGGCTTGTGCAAGGGCATAAGCCTTCTCTTCGGCATTTGCCCAAGCGATATGTTCCAGTTCGGACGAATAAATAGCGAGGTTTGCCTTGGAAATGATCTGATACCACGTGCTGTACGCATTGTAAAACGTGGAGTGGTCAGGGTTGATGGTTCCATAGTTGTTGAACGAGTTGCCACGTCGGATACTGGGCACGTCATACATATCCGTTCCGTTTCCACGTAATACAAAAATCCATCCCTCTTCGCTTGGGTTCGCCCACAGGTCGCGCAGCTGTGAATAGATAGACACTAGTGCCTGATCAATCTGTGCAGAGGTACTGAATGCGTTGTCCACCGTATAAAACGTAGGTGGGATTTCGGCAAGGAATTCCTTATCTGATTTACATCCTGCCGCACTTAGGAGGAGGCCAATGATTGCGCATACCCCATATAGATAAATCCTTTTCATATCTCTCATGTGATGATGATTAAAAACTCAAGTTGACACCCAATGAATACGTTGACGTTACGGGCATTACATTTTCCCGGATCCGTGCACCGGTTTCCGGATCCCCACCGAACCAATCCGTAAAGGTGGCCAAGTTTTTTGCGGTCGCAAAAACCTTCAGCGATCCGATATGAGCAGCAGAGAGCCATGGTTGATTAAATGTATACGACAACGTTACATCCTGTACGCGCACAAACCCACGACTTTGCAGACCCACGAACCGGCCATCGCCCGAAAATATAGCAGAAGGATACACATTACTGGGATTGCTTGAGGTCCAATAAGGTATATAGTGCAAATTGTCGTTGAATCGACCGGTTCCGCTGGTCATATATGCAGAGGGGTTTGACCGCAGAAACATATTGTTTCCTCCAAAGGTCCCGGTAACCATTACATATAACGCCCAGTTATTGTAGGTCAGGTGACTGCTGAAATTCAGGCGAAAGTTCTCTTTTTCGTAACCGAGAATTTTTCGATCCGCAGCGGTAATTCCCGGCTGTCCATCCAAATCCCGGTATTTCGGAGATCCCGGTGCAGCACCTGTCAACCCGATATATTCCGTATCGTCTTCCTGTACAATGCCGATCTGCTCGTAACCGAAAATCGCTCCCAATGATTTGCCTATAAACAAACTGTTTGCAATGTCGTCATCTTCGATTCCGTCACCGTCCAGATCCTCTCCATAAAGGGAGACAAGCTTATTGAAATTCTTCCAGAAGGTTACCGTGGTGCTCCACGTCAGATTTGATTTCTGCACATTTACAGTTCGCAGATTGAGTTCAGCCCCGGTATTATTTACTTGTCCCATGGAAGTCATCATCGTTTTAAATCCGGTCATGACCGGAATATTACGCGTAAAGATTTGGTCCGTCGTTTTGGCAAAATAGACATCCAGGTCGGCAAAAACACGGTTCCCTAGCCATGCCGATTCAAACCCGGCATTCCACGAGGAAGTCGTTTCCCATCCCAGAGAGGCATTTCCCAGCGAACTTTGGTATAGACCGTAATAAACTTTTCCGGGTGTATTGGAAAACTCGTACCGCACACCGCCGCTAGCCGCATTGGCAATGGCGGATAATGTCCCATAAGGCCCTAAACCCTGATTTCCGTTTTGTCCCCACGAGAACTTCAGCTTCATATCATCCAATATTCCAAACGAAGCCATAAACGGCTCACTTGTGATTCGCCAGGCAATCCCGGCGGCCCAAAAGTTTGCCCACTTGTTGTCTGTACCGAAGACGGACGCCCCATCGCGACGGTACGACCCGGTAAAAAAGTACTTATCATTGAACGCATAATTTATGCGCCCAAGGTACCCGATATTGGTTCGCTCCGTCCCATTTAAATCGATTCGCTGAACGGTTGCCTTGTGAAGGCCATGAATGCCGAGAATGGTATTCCCATTTGCGGTGAAGTCACTGCCTGTAGCAACCTCCTGCTCGTATTTTGAATAATCTCTCGTTGCAACCAGCGTCACATCCAGGGCATGTGCCCCAAAGCTTTTGTTATAATTAACAATATTATCAAACACATAACTAAAGGTCTTTCTACGATCGATGCTTCCGTTAGCGTTGGTTAAAAAGCCCTGGATGGTCGCGGGGGAATACCGGTTTGGGGATTCACCTTCCTGCACATAATTACTTTCGTAGTAAAAATTTCCATAATACGTTTGGTCCTGATTGAGCAGGTAGTTGATCCGGTAACTCAACCCATCCACCCACGGAACTTTTACTACCGCATGTGAATTCAGTCGATAGTTGTGTCGAAAATCTTCGTTGTCACGGGTATCATCGTCCACGCCCCACAGCGGGTTAATGCTGGACTGTGTGTAAGGATATTTCTCCAGGTTACCCCGGTCATCCCGATACATCACTCCATACGGGGACATGGTCTGGGCCACGCCTACATTGGCGGCTACCCCCGAGTAATCACGGCGTGAAAAACCGGCGTCCACACCGAGCTCGAGCCAGCGGGTTACCTGAGCGTTGATTTTTCCAAGGACAGCCAAACGATTAAATTGGTCACCGACGATGACGCTCTCGTTATTGTCGTAGGAGGTTGACAGGTAATAATTAATGTGTTCGGTGGCTCCTGAAATGGCTGCCTGATAATTTTGCATGGCTCCCGTGCGGGTGACCTCATCCAACCAAACCGTTTCACGCCCGGCTTCGCGATTTGCAAGTTCGCCCGCCTTTAGCCATGTTGTGGTTCCCGGTGTATATTGGTTACGGGCATTTACCATTTCGATCCACTCTTCCGCTTTCAGCATCACGGGTTGATTTTGCCATTGCTGAAAACCTACGGACGAATTGAAACTGATTACGGGCTTGCCGGTACGGCCACGTTTGGTGGTAACCGCGATGACGCCATTTGCCGATCGTGAACCGTATGCTGCCGCAGAGGTTGCATCCTTGAGAACATCAATGGTGGCGATATCGCTTGGATTAATGTCGCTCAAACTCCCCATAAAAATGACCCCATCCAATACGATTAAGGGGGTATTCACCCCGTGGATCGAGTTTTGCCCCCGAATGAGAATGGAAGGCTCGCCTCCTGCTGAGTTGGTAGCTCCTATATTCAGTCCACTGACATTTCCTTTCAAAGACTCAAGCACGTTTAGATTCGGCGCCAGCGCAACAGGTGAAGTTTCAAGATTCAACGACCCTACTGAGCCCGTAAAATCTTTCCGCTTGGTGGTACCGTAACCTACCACTACCACTTCATCCAGATCTGATGCTTCCAGTTCCAACGTCACTTCTAGGGTGCGTTGGTTTCCCAACGTAAGGTCCTGCTGTACGTAGCCAACCGCGCTGAAAGAAATCACTTCCCCAGCGGATGTCTGTAACTGGAATTGTCCGTTCACATCGGTCGCTGTACCGCGCGACGTGCCGCGCACCTGCACAGACACCCCTTCCAACGGGGTACCATCGACGTCGCGGACCACACCGGTGATCGTACCCTGGCCGTACGACAGGGGTAGCGCGACAGCTATGCAAGAAATAGCCATCGTTAATAATACCAGGGTCATCATTGACACCAGGTAACGCAGTGGAAATAAAACCGGCCTCCTATTACCGGTCATCGTAAATACTGTATCCATAAAAATAAGTTTTAGTTTATACCTTGGTTTATACTGTCATCACGGACAGGTCCGTGATTAACGTAAAATAATGGGGTGAGTTATGATATCCGCGTGTTTTAGCACCTCCTTTCTATTTACCGAACATTAATTGTCGTTTGTACAATAAAATAGATTTTCGCAGAAACAAGCATCCTGAACTATCCTGATTTCGGACGGTATCGGTTGTTCAGGAAGTCCTTCATCCAACAATTAACCTCCCATTGGTTAACCAGGGGCAGCGTGGTGTATGGACGATAAGGCATGTGGGGATAGGGACCGAATTCGGGGGTGATCGTTGCACGTTCATACCCCGACTCCATCAAATAATCAATCCATTGGTCCCACCATCCCACGTGGCAGGCAAGAGCTTCTTCGTTCTCGGGTGATCGCGGATCGGTTACTTGTGGACTCTCCGGACAGCCAACTCGGGCGTGCAGATGCCGGCCGTGTTTTATAGCCAATTCGACGGCATCAACTTGGTCCTCTAGGTAACTTTCCGAAACGCAAACCCAATGTGAAAAGTCGAGTGCCAGTTCAAGAGAAGGGAATTCCGTTAAGTATTCTTTGACAACATGCGCTGCAAAAGACCACTTATTACGGTGCGTTTCCTGAATGATCTTGACCGATGACTCGCGACTGATCCGGTCACAAATAGCAAAACAGGTTTCCATTTGGGAACGGGTATAATATTCCCTTCCGGTTTGCGTAACGATGAACTCGGGCTTTGCATACCGGCTTTGGTATTCCAGCAGCGTACACAGATTACGTTCCAACGCATCGGTATAGCGGTTAAAGTCTTTGCCTTCTTTCAGCTCGGCATGGAGCAGAATATAAGATAGGCCAGCATCGCCCAAAACCTCTATCATGTCTGTGTTACTGGATTTATCTCCCAAGGGAAAGACCTCTATACCCGCAAACCCTTCCCGTTTTACATTAGTGGCAAACGCTGGCCAGGGAATATTTTCAGCGCCCCAACGGGGACAATAAAAGTCGATTTTCATGATCGCTTATAGATGAGCGGATTCTGTTCATCGTTGTTCAGTGGGTCCCCTACCTTGAGGGTGGCAAGGTAATTATCGGGCAGGATGTTGGGCGTTCCGTTGTAGGTATTTCCGTCAGGCATATACGCACAGGTCATTGCACGGCGGAAGCCGGGGGTCATGTTCGCATGGGCACCGTGGATGGTCAGTCCATTATGGAATGAGCAGCTGCCCGCTTTCATCACCGCTGCACGTGACTGAGTCTGTCTATATTCCGGATACACTTCAAATATTCCACCCATATTTTTTCCTATTCCGGCATTTTCAAAGGTTGTTGTTTTGTGCGATCCCGGGATAAAAAATAAGCATCCATTCTCAAGCGTAGCATCATCCAGCGCCACCCATATCGACAAGGCGCGGTGGTCCGCGAACGACCAGAAGGGCGTGTCAAGGTGCCAAGAAGTGGGATTGGCCCATGGCCGTTTAATTAACGCTTGATCATGCCAGATGCGGATACCATCCACGCCTGCCAGATCAGCGGCCATCTTCCCTATCCGCTCATCAACCATGAGCTGCCGAACCGCATCGTTGGTCTGCCAAAGGTTTAGCAACTGGTCAAACACATTGTTGTAATACTCGGCGTCTTCATTGATGCCATCGTCCTCCCCTATCTTCACATGCTTTCCAGGCATTTTCTGACCGTTGCGTTCCTTGACAGCCTGCGTGACCGCCTGTCTCCAGTGTTCCAGTTCATCAGCATTTAAAAAATCTTCTATAACCACATACCCGTTTTCACGGTAGAAATCGATCTGATCTTTCGTTAAGTCCGTATTCATAGTTGCATTATAATTGGTAAAATACTACACTAACAAATATCGTTCTCCCGCGCCGGTCAAAAATGACTGAACCCCACTATTATTTACACTTTTTGATATTTCTCTATGCCTCCAACCGGACATTTGCAAAACCGGCCCAATTTCGATATGTTTGATAGTGATTAGAGAAACCGATTATGAGCAACTACCATAAATACCTTCATATCAGTGATATAGATAAGGAACTAGGGTTTTACGTGACCACCGTTGGATACAACAAAATCGAACGAAACATGCACTATCCGGACGCGAGTCAACATCCGGCAGATCATGTCTTTTCCTGGAATAAGGGACGGATTCTGGATGGATATTATATTGTCTTTATTACGGCCGGCAGCGGAGTATTCGAATCTGCAAAAACACCTCCGCAAGCCGTGGAACCGGGAGTGTGTTTTCTGTTGTTTCCCGGTATTTGGCATCGGTATAAGCCCGACCCTTCCCACGGATGGGAGGAATATTGGGTAGGGTTTAATGGCAGCTATCCGCAACATGTGATGACCCGATTATTTAGTCCTGCTTCGCCCTTTATCAGGACCGGGTTGAGCAAAGACCTGATGAATGCTTTCACACAACTCCTGGGTACGGTAGCGCTCTCTCAGGCAGGATATCAGCAGGTCATTGCAGGCACAACGCTGCAAATTATCGGTCTGTTGAACCGCATTCTTCTAACGGTGCAGGCCGACGATGATCCGGAGTCATTATGGGTATCCAAGGCAATCCTCAGGCTTCAGAATGAGCTGGCAAATCCGATACATATGGAAGACCTGGTAGACGAATTTCCGATCAGCTACTCAAAATTCCGGAAATCCTTTAAACGGATAACTGGAAAATCTCCCAACCAGTATCACCTCGACCTTCGACTGGAAAAAGCTAAGGAACTGCTCGCAACCACGCGGCTTACGGTAACGGAAATCGGTTACCATACGGGCTTTGATTCACCTTTTTATTTTTCAAGGCTATTCAAAAAGAAGTTCGGAATATCACCGAAAGTGCTCCGTCGTGATACCGCATTCCAAGTTAGGACAGTTTAGGAAAAGATACTGTCCAATATGAGGTCCTTTATAGCGGTGGCGTCCAGCGCCTCGTTGCCGCGGTTTTCTTTTGTGATCAATACCGGATAAAAGTCTTCCGGCACATTGGTTGCCCCATGTGATCCCTTGACCAGCGAGGCATCCAGAGGAATAACATCAAGCACATACCGGAATCCCAGCTTCTTTCGCAGCAATTTATAGGCTGCACGCAATTTGGATGTCATGAACATCTCGACCGGGTCATATCCAGGCTTTTTATGGATATCCACCACGCGGGCATAGTCTGGGGCCATCCGGTCATCCAACCAGAAATAATAGGTAAACCAGCTGTCAGGCTTCGCTATGGCGATCAAATCCCCTGCCCGCTCATGATCCATATGCGCCTCCATTTTATCACTTGTATCCAACAGCTGCTCCACACCGGGTTCATGTTCCAGCAACTGCTTTACCTGTTGTTTCACTTCATCATTCTTCACGTAAATGTGAGCTACCTGATGGTCAGATACGGCAAACGCCTGTGAAGCCCCGGCATCCAGCAGTTCCAAACCACGTTCGATACGAACCTCCAACAATCCGGCGTTCCGCAAAACTCGGTTGATGTGGACCGGGCGGGATACGGGTACAATGCCGTATTCAGATAGGATGATGACATTAGCGCCCCGTTGTTCATAAAATTCCACCAACTGTCTCAGAAGGCCGTCTATTTCGCTGACTTCCCGGCCAATTTTATTGAGATCGGGTCCGAACTTTTGCTGACAATAATCCAGGTGCGGCAAATAGACCAGGCTGAGTGTTGGGCTGTGCTTTTCTTCCACATACATCGCTGCGTCTGCAATCCATTTGGACGAAGCGATGTTGGCTCCCGGACCCCAGAAATTGAACAAGGGGAACTGTCCAAACTTTGTCTGTAGTTCATCACGCAGCGATGCCGGGTACGAATAACAGTCAGGGATTTTCCTGCCGTCTGCCAAATAATTCGGACGGGGGGTTACGGCATAGTCTGCCCGACAATACATATTATACCACCAAAACAGCTGAGCACAGGTGAAATCCGGGTTCATGCGCTTAGCGATATCCCAAATGGATTCCGCCTGGACGAGGTTATTGGACTGTTTCCAGAATTTCACTTCACTGTCGACACGGTCGTACCATCCGTTTCCCACGATTCCATGGTCAGAAGGCCACCGACCGGTAACGTACGTGGATTGGACAGCTGTTGTAACTGCCGGGAGCATCGGCTTAATCCTGGTTAAGTGACGGCCGTTGATATAGGACTTCAAAAACGGCGTATGTTCGCCGATTAACGCAGGCGACAATCCAACCACATCTAAAACAACTGTTTTTTTCATCTCTTTTCTATTTCGTTCATCACCCATTTTAATTCCCTTGCAATTGAATCGGCTATAGGCACCTGTAGCGTAGCCGGCAATACACCCCATGTATAGGTTTCTACTTCAATGTGGCTGGTTTGCGGGTTTTGAAGATGAAGTGCCAGTACCTCCCTTATATCCGACTGTGTACTTTGCAACAGCCCGAGATCTTCCAAAAATACCGGTACATGAAAGTGCGAACGCCATTCTGTTGTATCCGGGTCGTGTAAAAAAGGTTGCGCATCAGGGAGGTCTCTGTACCGCTTCACGTCACCGCTTTTCTGCAAAGCAAGTACCTGATGCAGATAGATAGGTTCGTCAAACTTCATAAATTCCACGCCAACCCGATTCCGTTCGGTTTCTTCTTCGGGGAGGCGCGCCTTCACTGCTGCGCTAATCTGGAACTTGCCGATTTTAATACCGTGCCGGTTGAGGCGGTCAAGAATCTGCGCATGCTGCTCGTAGCCCAGCGCAAAATGACATACATCGTAGCAAAGACGGACGTGCCGTTTCAGGGCTCTTTCAGCTTCCTCGGAATTCATTCCGAACGTCTTTGAAAAGTGGGTCGTCGCGACGGGAACCAACTCCTGTATGTACCAGTTGAGAAACTCTTCCCCTGTTTCCAGAACGCCGTCAGGCTCGGGTTCAATATCCAGGTGGAGTTCCCTGCCCTGATTTTCGCAAATACGGTATAGGAATTCCGCTACCTCCGCGATCTGCGCTGTGGCTATCCGCCGCATGCTTTGCCACTTGGCGGCATCACAGATGTAATCGTGACGATAACCCAACGGAGAGGTGGAAATACCGCCATCCATACCGTCCGGAAGCAATCCGGTCAGAATGGAAAACAGCCGTTTTGTATATTCAAGACGTTCCGTTGTTGTCCAATCGGGTGCGTGGACCTGCTCTTTGACGCGCGTATCGTGAAAAGCACCGAACGGGAAGCCATTCATGGTAAAGACATAGCCGCCCTCAGCTTTCAACCAATCCCTGAATTCGGTCAGTCGGCGTTCCTCCATCAGCACTTTGCTCGCAAGATCCGCTAAACGCAGTCCGATTCCCATTGGCCGCGATGGAGATACCGCATTTTTAATTTTGGGAAAATTCTGTTTCAGTGATTCGAAATGTTCCTCCCATCCTTCACCACCGTGGATGTTGGTACAATAGGTTAGCTGTCCGTATGCTGTAATCATATCAATGTACTAAATTTACACCTGCCTGCAGAGCGGCTGCCGCCCGCACTACGTCCTCCTTATTGAGCGCGTGCACTTCTACCCCGTGTCCGATGGCGTTAAGTAGCATTACGGTAAGGCGCCCTCCCAGATGCTCACGGAACTCTTCCAAGCCGGCAAGCAACGGATGACTATCCTCAGTCCCTTCCAATAGTGGATGGAAAATGGGTAAATCCAGCTCTTGTAACACGTTCAGAACGCGCTGGGCATCTGAAGGGGAAAGCAGGCCAACGATCGCTGAGTAGACCGTATCCAATGCGATCCCGATGGACACCGCCTCTCCATGCAACACCTCGAAACCCGAAAGCTGTTCCAGTTTATGGGCGCTCCAGTGGCCAAAGTCAAGCGGACGCGACGAGCCAAATTCAAACGGGTCTGCACCGGCAATATGCTGGAGGTGGAGTTCGGCACAGCGGAAGATCAGGTAATCCATAGCTTCGCGATCGCGCTGCCGCAGCGCCGTCGCGTGGTTTTGTATCCAATCGAAGAAAGATGCGTCTTTGATTAAGGCCACTTTGACCGCTTCGGATATGCCGGATACCCAAGCCCTATCTGATAGTGTCGTTAGAAATAGATTATCGTTAAACACCGCTACCGGCGGGCTGAATGTGCCGATAAAATTCTTCTTACCACGGTAATTGATACCATTTTTTACACCCATGCCAGAGTCATTTTGAGAAAGCACCGTAGTTGGGACCCGAAGATGCCGGATTCCCCGATGTGCTATGGCGGCAGCATAGCCCACGGCGTCAAGCACAGCCCCGCCACCGATAGCCATGATGTAGGAATGACGGTCAATTCCCCACCGGTCAACCGAGTCGATGATACGGTCAATGGCGTCCTTCTGGTTTTTGATCGTCTCCCCTCCGGAAACTGTCAGGACATCTTCCACCAATTGCACGGACCGTTCAACCCTGAAGTAATCCCGGATCTGCCCTACTACTAACGGGTGATGGGTGGCCACGCCTTCATCAACCACTACCAGCAGTTTGGGGTCCGGTCCATCTAACCGGCCCGTAAAAAAATCACTAAGTATGCGGTTGTCCGGCGAAAACAACCCGGAAGTAAAATGAATATCGTATTGGTAAGAAACGGAAAATTTCTGTTTGATTAAAGACTTCATAAACCAATTAAGTAACGGCGAACAACTTGGACAGCCAGATGGACAGAGGGAACAATAATAAGGTGGCAAAGGTCAATCCCCACATTCCGGCGGCCGCAGTCCAAGCGGCATTCATGAAAATCAATCCAATCACGCCGTGCTTCACAGACTTTCGTACATCAGCTGCATGAAGGGTCTGAATGGCTTTAATTAGGGGGGGAAATACAAAAAGAATAAAGGGCAATATCATCGCGATAGCAAACACGCTGCCATGATTTATCCATCCGAAGGCGGCAATACAGGCTATAACCACCCCGTACAAGACGGCAGAGAGGTACAATGGCCTGCGCTGCCCTCCATGTACTTCGCCACGGCTGATGGTAGTTACCGCCGCAATGTATATGACCGGAACAAAAGCGAGGAACCAAAGCTGGTCGATCGCTGTCGTTGAATAGCTTATACCCAGCAATAGATTGAGGCCCCGACACAGGCCCATTGCCAGCGGCCCTCCGAGGGGGTGCGGTTTAGCCCATCTGTCGTAAACGATGCACATGGCTGTAATGGCAATGGCGACGACCGACGACAGTGCGCTTACAAAACCCGCCGATACTATTCCGACAAAAAACAAGACGCCACCCAGCAGGGCGGCACTGCCTACCGAAACTTTTCCGCTGGGTATGGGACGTTCCGGGCGCTCGATCGCATCCAGTCGGGCATCAAAGACATCGTTGAGAACAACGCCTCCCCCGTAAAGCCCGATGGTCGAAATAATCAACGCCCACACCCACGGTCCTTCCAATAAGGTTCCCTCGGGTACAAACAGCAGAGCAATGGCTATGCCGGCCAGCACATCCGAAACCGCTGTAACGAGGTTGGCCGGGCGCATCAATTGCAGGTACGGCGTTACTCTTGTCATATCCAGTTAAGCGATAATGATCGACCCCGCATCTCTACGCGGCTGCTGTCCCCCACGCAGTATGGAATTTCCCTCAAACTTCTGTCCCTGATCAATTACCATTGGCTTGGCCAACATGGATTCATCCAATTGTCCGCTTTGCCCGAACGCAGCGATTGCATTTTTATAACACACCTGTTCGATATGTTCTTTAGCGATTCCCCGCTTTACCATCAGCGCAGCGGTTTTGGGCACGGCCAATGGATCACTGATTCCCCAGTCGGCGGCGGAATTCACCAGGATACGGTCTGGGCCATACTGTTTAACGATTTCAACCATCCGTTCGTTGCCCATTTTGGTAAATGGATAGATCGTGAAAGCTGCCCAGAAGCCCCTGTCCAACACCTCCTTGACTGTCTCCTCTGTATTGTGGTCAATGATAACCTTGGCGGGATCGAGTCCGTGTTCCAAGGCAATATCCATGCTTCGGAAAGTACCTTTGGTTTTGTCGCGGTGAGGGGTGTGCACCTGCACGGGAAGATCCGCTTCTTTCGCCAGTTCGAGCTGTAACCGGTAGTATTTTTCCTCGGCCGCTGTTTGGTCGTCAAAGCCGATTTCGCCGATCCCTACCACCCCCTCCTTGTAAATAAAAAAGGGAAGCAGTTCCATAACCTTTTCGGCCAGTGCCTCGTTATTCGCCTCCCGGGAGTTCAAGCCGATGGTACAGAAGTGCTTGATACCAAACTGGGATGCCCTAAAGCGTTCCCATCCGATCAGGCTGCTGTAATAATCCCGGAACGTATCGATCCCTGTCCGGGGTTGTCCTACCCAAAAGGCGGGTTCAATAACAGCCACCACACCTGCGTCGGCCATGGCCTGATAGTCGTCGGTTGTTCGCGACACCATGTGAATATGGGGATCAAAAAACCGGAATCCCCTTACCAAGTCGAGGTCCAGCGCTATGCGCTCTCCCATTGACGCCCGGTCGCGCTCGTTGTAACTACACATATCCTAAATTCCTCCATTTTATACTACCAGCGTTCCCACGGGGTGCCGGTGGCATCCGAAAGGTCTGAAAGCTGGCTCTTCCCAGCCAAAAACTCAACACACCGTGGAAAATTGCTCACCCGGCAGGCGTAGGCAATCGCCTTATGGGTCATCAGCTGTTGACTCTCCGCTACCACCCGTTCCATCACCTGAAAAGCACGGTCATTCATATAGGAGCTCACCAATATCCACAAAAACGGATTGATGGCACGTTTGGCTGCATAGAGCTCATGCGCATAATCCACCAGTGCATCGGCCAGCCGTGCATTATTGCGCGCCTTCAGTCCGATTATCTGTGGAATATCCTCATCCGTAAAAAAAGCTTTCAGCACCAGTTGATTCCAGGCACCTTCCTCGAGATGGCGGCTGGGGTACGGGTTATTCAGCAGGATGGCCTGCCGTACGGGGGCCATATTACTACGTATGCCTTCGATGCAACGCAGTTTCCACGCGGAGGGATAATGATAAATTGGCAACGCTGCGTAGAGCGCCGCCAATTCTTCCATCTCACCGTAGTTGAAAAGCCGATCCAGAAGTGAAACATAAGTCGGCTGATCCAGCGCGGGTAGGTTAAGCAGAATCCAAACGCGCACTAACCGTACGAATGGCCAGTTTTTCACCGCAAGCCGCATTTCGTCCGCTTCTGTGGTCTGCTGTTCGAGAGTAATCCGCAGATCATAACCTGTCGACCTTGTCATGCGGGGTACGGTCGTAAAGACCCTTGCCAATGTATTCGGTTGCGGATTTTCGATCAACCGTTGGACTTGTTCGATAAGTTTATGCCATTCTTCCTTGGATAGGTGCCGAGCTATCTGATCCTGTAAATCGGCTTCAACATCCTTCATTAACGTGCTTGCTCCTATTAAAGTTCTTTTAACCGTATATTCTTGAAGGCAATCTTCATGGGTGGTCCTACGTGCACCTGAAATCCTATCAAGCCTTCAAATTTACGATTTTTCTCGTCATCATCGGTCACCTCGCTCATTAAAACACCATTGATATAATGCTGGAGGTGATTTCCCTTGGCCACAACACGAAGCTCGTTCCAGTC
>Ga0079224_100007529_pt1 | contig 14633 bp, 16 predicted proteins | sample Stecom2015_FD_80414 | JGI IMG/M metagenome (GOLD analysis project Ga0079224, IMG submission 80414) | Agricultural soil microbial communities from Utah to study Nitrogen management - Steer compost 2015 | ecosystem: Environmental > Terrestrial > Soil > Agricultural land | place: USA: Utah...
CCCCAGGAGCCGATCGACCACATGGAGACCGCGCGCTGGCGTTGCGCTCCGTCCCAGTAGACCTTCAGCAGGGCCATCGTCGACGGCATGATCGAACCGGCGGCCAGTCCTTGCAGGATGCGGCCCAGGATGATCATCGGGGTGGCGGCGGCGTCGACCGCGAAGGCGATCAGCAGCGAGCCGGCGATGTTGAGGAGGTTGCCAAAGAAGACGATCCGCACCCGGCCGTAGCGGTCGCCAAGGCCGCCGAGGACCACGATGAACATGCCGGAGAACAGCGCCGAAAGCGAAATGGCGATGTTCATCACCGGCATCGGCATGCCGACGTCATCGGCCATCAGCGGGCCGATGTTCATCGTGGTCTGCGCGAACAGCCAGAAGGTGACGACGGCCAGGACGATGCCCAGCAGCGCCGAGTCATTGCCCTTGAAGTCCGCCCGGGCGGGTGTCGCGGCAGTGGAGGTGTTCATGCCCTGGCCTCGACCAGCCACGGCGAGGCGGCCACGACGATGGCCTCGATGCCGCGGTCAAGCGTTGGCTGGATGTCCGGCGCAAAGAACGGGGAATGGTTGCCGGGCGCGTTCTTCCAGTCAGCGAATCCGCCCAGGCCCCAGTAGGTGTAGGGGCAGCCGAAGGCGTCGGGAATGACCGAGAAATCCTCCGAGGCCGGCACGGGATCCATGTCCACCGAATCCTCGCCGAAGTACGCGTCGAACGCGGCGCGCACGCGGGTGGTCGATGCTTCGTGGTTGGAGGTCAGCGGGTACTGGTCGTAGTAGCGGAACTCCGGTTCCTTCGGCGAGCGGGCGGCCTCGCATTCCTTGCGGACGATGCGCTCGATGGCTTCGTGGAGTTGCTTCTCGACCTCGCGGTCGAAGGCCCGGGTGTTGAGTTGCAGCACCGCGGAGTCGGGGATGATGTTGGACTTGGTGCCGGCCTGGAAGCTGCCCACGGTGACCACGGCGGTGGCCCGGGGCGAGACTTCCCGGGACACGATGGTCTGCAGCCGCGTCACGATCGCCGCGCCCAGGACGATCGGGTCGACGCCCAGGTTCGGCATCGAGCCGTGCGAGCCCTTGCCGTGCAGGGTGATCTCGATCGAGGCCGCCGCCGAGAACAGCGGGCCGCTGCGGACGCCCACCGCGCCGCCCGGCAGCGTGCCGAGCACGTGCTGGCCCAGGTAGACGTCGGGCCTGGGCACCTTGTCCACGATCCCGGCCTCGACCATCGCCCTGGCGCCGGCGGCGTTCTCCTCGCCGGGCTGGAACACGGCGACGAAAGTGCCGGCCCAGTCGCCGCGATGGTCGTGCAGCGCCCGCGTCGCGCCGAGCAGGCAGGCGGCATGGAAATCGTGGCCGCAGGTGTGGGCCACGGGGGTTGGCTTGCCGGGCGCTTCGTCCACCTGGGTCACGCCCTCGGCGGCATAGTCCTTGCCGGACCGCTCGGCCATCGGCAGGGCATCGATGTCCCCGCGCATCGCAACTACGGGACCCTCGCCGTTGCGGATGATCGCGACCACGCCGGTCTTGCCGACCCGCAGTACCTCGTCGATGCCCTGGCCGGCCAGTTCCGCTTCGATCCGTTCGGCGGTCTTGTGCTCCTGCAGCGACAGCTCGGGGTTGCGGTGGAAGTGCTTGTACAGCGCTTCGAGCGATGCCCTGTGGGAGGCGAGGTCGGACAGGATGCTCTGGATCGACATGCGACCTCCCAAGCGTGGGATGCGGTGCCGGCCAGTTAACCGGAAACCCGGCTTGGCGCGCGTGAAAGGGGTGGCGCGAAAGGGGAGGGGCCGGTTCCCGGCCCCGCGCCCCGCATCCAACGTGCGTCCCGGCTGCGATCAACGAATCGAGGTGTTCCCGTTGGTGCCGGGCAACAGCCGAATCCAGCTCCTATGGCAGGTCGATGTTGCCGACCTCAGCCACGCAGCCCACGTAGTTGCTGGAAAACCCTCTCACGATGTTGTTGCTGCACGTTGCATCGGCATCGGCCGTCGCCAGGGCGTACTCGTCGATGCCGCTTCCTTGCGGGGTTTCCGCCGTGATCCGGTTCCGGTCCACGACTACCCCCTTGGTCCGGAATGCGATTCCGATGGGTGCGGACGGCGAACCCGCGTTGCCCACCAGGCCGCGGATGCTGTTGCCGTGAACGATGACGCCGTTCACGCCGGCGATGATGCCATGGGGCTGGCTGGGGTTCGACTGCGTGCCTGTCGTGAGAACTCCGGAGACGATGTTGTCGATGACATCCGCGCCAGCCGAAGCGATGCCGTAGGCGATCTGCCGCTCGCTGCCGGTATCGAACACCCGATTGTTTCGTACCAGGCTGTTGTCGCCAGCGACCTGGATTCCCATGAACAGGTTGTTGTCGAGCCGGTTGTCTTCGACCAGGTGTCCCGCCCCCCCGTGCACGTCGATGCCGGAGAAGAATCCACGCACGTTGCAATGACGAACGGTGGCGTTCTGGCGGTTCGTGGAAGAAATGCCCGATGCGGTCGAGTTGTCGCCTCCCGCCAGGCCTCCGATCTTGTAATTGTTGCAGTCGACAGTGACGTTGTTCGCCGAGATCGTGATGGCGCTACCGCTGGTGATCGCGGTGCTCAAGTCCTTGCGCAGGCACCATTCCCCTTGTTTGGTGATGACCGTGGGAAGCGAGTCGATGAAGCCGGTACAGCTGTCGTAGCTCGACGCGGCAAGTCCGGCGCACGGGATGATGCCAAGCCCGAACAGCAGGGTTGCGAGGACGGACATGCGGCTGATGGACATGCGTGGTTCTCCTGGGGTAGGCGGCTCGTCTAATTCCTTGCTTGAACGCGGAACCCGGGGCGGCGAGGACATGCGAAGGCCGGATCGTGGCGGGAAACGGGCTCGGTCTTGAGTAAGCGGTCTCCTGAAACGACGCGGGGCCGGTTTCCCGGCCCCGCGTCCCGCATGCAACGTTCGTCCCGGCTGCGATCAACCCGCGCCGTCGTCCGCGGCGGAGTCGACTTCGTCGGTGACTTCGTTGTCCGGGTCGTCCGGCATCTCGACGTCGATCTTGGGCACTTCGACCGGAACCGTCTCGGTCTTGACGTCCACTTCCGCCGTTTCGACATCGTAAGCCGGCAACTGGCCGCCCTCCGCGGTCACCTCCACGTCCGGCAGTTCGCCTTCCTGGGTCTGTTCGACATCGCATGCCGACAGGGCGAGCGCGGAGGTCAGTGCAAGGGTCGCCGTGGCGACGTTCTTCATCAGGCTGCTCATCTTCGATTGACTCCTGCGTTGGGTCTTGCGTGAAGCGTGCAGCAGCCGATGTGGGTGACGCGTGATTGCGGAGCATGGTTCCGGAAGCGCGTTTCCCGGCTTTCGGCGCGGGCAGGCAAGGAGCCGGCAAAGAACGGGGCAGAGTGAACCGTGCCTGCGATGCGGTGTCAGGGAAGGTTCACCTGATCGTGGCCGCAGCCTCGTTGGTCGTTCCAGCAGCCGGATTCGCCCAGCACGCGGGTCACGAGCGCGGGGATGCGCCGGCGCGGATCCGTCGGCTGAGCCTGCCCAGCGCTCCGGGATCGATCACCGCCTGGATGCGCTCGATTGCCAGTGCCTCGGCCAGGTAGCGCGCGTTCGCGCCTCCCACCCAGACCGGCATGGCCGGGGGCAGCGCCTCGTGCAGCACGCGCAGCTGGTCCAGCGCGTGCCGGGCCTGCCCGGGGTCGACCGAGCTGATCGCCACCGCCGCGGCCTGCAGCCGCGTGGCAACGCGCGCCAGTTCCTTGGCGGGCAGGTCGGTGCCCAGGTACAGCACGGGCAGGCCGGCATCGTGCGCATGCAGCGCCGCGCCGAGCAGGCCCAGTTCGTGCGGTTCGCCGCGCAGGGTGGCAAACAGCGTCCGCGGCTGGCGCTCGCGCGGGTGCTGGTTGAGCACCGACAGCAGTCGCGCGCGCAGCAGGCTGCTGACCAGCCGCTCCTGCGCGATCGCCAGCCGCCCATCGGCCCAGCGCACACCGACTTCGCGCAGCAGCGGGCTTACCACGCGCGCCACCAGCACCGGCATCGGCAGGGTGGCGATCGCCACCGACAGTTCGCGGTCGAAGGTGTGGACGCGGTAGTCGGCGATCGCGTCGAGCATCCGATCCGGCAGCGTCTCCACGCCGCCGTAGCCGGCGTGCCGGCTGTCCTCGAGCAACTGGTCCAGCGCCGCGTCGTCCAGCGCGGCCAGGTCGCGGATCGGGTGGCCGCGGTCGGTCAGCCGGTGCAGCCGGGTCAGGCGTTCGACCATCGCGCCGTCGTACAGCCGCCGGCCCTTGTCGTCGCGATGCGGGACCACGGCGGCGTGGCGACGCTCCCACGCCCTCAGGGTTTCGGGAGTGAGCCCGGCGAGTCCAGCGGCGGCCTTGACGGGGAACATGTCGAGCAATGTACAACAAATGTACAAGTACAGATTGTACGTCCTGCTAACGGGATGGCGCCGAGACTGGCGCCGTCACTCCCAACAGGCACACCGCCATGAACCGCCACAAGACTTCCGTCCGTACCCTCGTCATCGCGCTAGCACTCGGGCTCGCCGCTCCCCTGGTCCACGCCGGTGACCGCGACGCCGACCGCGCCAGGCCCGTCCAGGCCAAGGCCGACATCGTCGACACAGCCGTCGCCGCCGGCCAGTTCAATACCCTGGCCGCGGCGCTGGCCGCCGCAGGCCTGGTCGACACGCTGAAGGGCAACGGCCCGTTCACCGTGTTCGCGCCGACCGACGAGGCTTTCGCCGCACTGCCGGCGGGCACCGTCGAAAACCTGCTCAAGCCCGAGAACAGGGACAAGCTGGTCGCGATCCTGACCTACCACGTGGTGCCCGGCCGCTATCCGGCCGGCCGCGTCGGCACGCTGGATGAGGCGCCGACCGTCAACGGCGACAGCATCGACATCGTCGCCGCCGATGGCGGGGTGATGGTCGATGACGCTAACGTCGTCAAGACCGACATCTCCGCCACCAATGGCGTGATCCACGTGATCGACAAGGTCCTCATGCCGGGCAACTGACGCCTCGCCCCTCGCGCGGGCCGGCCCCCCCTGATCCCCCATACCCGGTCCGCCGCCGCGAAGCCCGTCGTGTTCCCCGGCGGGCTTCGCACCTGTTTGCCCAACATCCATTCCCACGGAGACACTCCATGAAAATGCTCAACATCGTCACGCTCGTGCTGGTCATCGTCGGCGGCATCAACTGGGGCCTGGTCGGCCTCGCCCAGTTCGACCTGGTGGCGGCGATCTTCGGTGGCCAGGACGCCATGCTGGCCCGCGTGGTCTACACCCTGGTCGGCCTGTCGGCGCTGTGGCAGATCGTCCCGCTGTTCGGCGCCGGTTCGGCAGGCGAGGTCGGCAGCGAAGCCCGTCGCTGAGCGCCGGCCACCGCTGGCATTCGCTGGCAGGAGGCTGCACGGGTGGCGGCTGCCGTTGGTGAGTTCACCCGCGGCGCCGTTGGTCGGCCATTTCGCAGCCGCGAGGGCGGCTTCTTTCTGGCCCGGGCCGGCGAAGCAGGGCGTGGAGACGGAGTCCCGACGCCTCATTTCGGTCATGGCCGACCAAAGGCCTCTGCTCACGTGCAAGACGTGGAAATTCGCCATGCATGGTTCACAAGCCATCCACGTACGCCAACCCCAGCTGAATGCATGCGGCGGCTTCGGCAAGAACGCCGCTATATTTCCCACTCCCCCGACGATGGAGAACTGGCATGTCCCTGTCCAAGCAACATGTGGCGATGGCGCGAATGCTCGGCGTGGCGATGGTCGTCACCCTGGGCCTTGGCGCCTGCGCCACCTACGATGACGATTTCGCGCGGGTCAACACTCGCCTCGACCAACTCGACTCGCGGGTGCAGGGCGCGGCCCAGAGCGCCGAATCGGCCAATCAGTCCGCGCAGCAGGCCAACCAGCGGCTGGATCAGCTGGAAGGCCGCGTCCAGCAGCTCGAAACCGCGCCGGGCCGCAAGCCGCGCGGTTAGTCGCCCTCGCACGATCCGCGACGAACGGCTTGAACCGGGACCGGTGGCGCTTGCTGGCCACCGGTCTCCGATTTCCACCGGCTTCAACGGGGAACCGCCCATCCGTACCTGCACACACCTTTCGATCCGCGCCGCTTCCGTGGCGCTGGCGATGGCGCTGGCGTTCGCGAGCTCCGGCGCTGCCCACGCCGAGGATCCTGCCGCGCCGCCGGCCTCTGCCGTCGACCAGCTTCCGCCGGACCAGGAAGTCTCCGGCACGGTGATCGATCTCGCCGGCTGGGTGGTCGCCGCCAACGACAGCCAGGGCTATCCATTCGCGGTCATCGACAAGGCCGCCGCACAGATCCTGGTGTTCGGCGGCGACGGGCGGCTTCGCGGCGCCGCCCCCGGGCTTTTCGGCTCGGCGGTCGGCGATCATTCCGCGCCCGGCATCGCCGGGCTCGCGCTTCGCGAGATCCCGGGTCGTGATCGCACGACGCCGGCCGGGCGCTTCGTGGGCGGTTTTGGCCCGTCGATCGACGCCGGGCGCGTGCTGTGGGTGGACTACGATTCCGCGGTCTCCATCCACCCGACGGCGACCGGCGTCCCGGCCGAGCGGCGCGTCGAGCGCCTTGCATCGCCTTCGCCGGACGACAACCGCATCACCCATGGCTGCATCAACGTCTCGCCCGAGTTCTACGAGCAGGTCGTCCGCCCGACGTTCGAGCGCGGCGGTGTGTTCTACATCCTGCCGGACGAGGCGTCGATCGCGGAGACGTTCCCGGAGTTCGCGCAGGGTGGCGCGACGGCGAAACGCGACTGAACGACGCTTCACGTACCCGGGCCGCTGAGGTACGCGAAGGAACGCCTGCGCCTTCCGATTCCAGGGACACCATTCCCGCTCGCCCCATGGCGCCGTCATGATGCCGAACGGCGCGTGACCGCGTTCGGGGGGAAGCAGGCGCACTACACGCGATCGTGCCGCACGCTTCCGTAGCGTGTCGCGCATGAATGCATGTCCCGTCGCCACCACATCTTCCCCGACCGGCGGACTGGCCGCCCGGTTCCTGTCCTTTGTAGAGCATGAAGCGTTCCCCTGCGTCGGTGCCAAGTCCGCGTTGGCGCGCGACGCCATCGAGACGCACGAGTTCGACCGGCTGTGCGATCGCGCCCATGACGCGCCCCTGCTCGATGCGCTGGCGGGGTTCGCCCGGCGCATCGATGCCGCTGGCGACGGCGACACCACGGTGCGCTCGCTCGTCGCGCTGTTCGACGGCCCGGCCGATACGGACGAGCGCCGGTTCGAAGCCCTGCTCTGGTCGCAGCTGCAGCGCCTGCACGACCTGGATGTGCGCCGCGGCGCGCGCTGGGCGAGCGACGTGAGCCGCGATCCGGATGATCCGCGATTCAGCCTGAGCCTGGCCGGCCACCCGTTCTTCGTGATCGGCCTGCATCCGGGCGCATCTCGCCTGGCACGGCGCTTCGAGGCGCCTGCGCTGGTGTTCAACTCCCACCGCCAGTTCGACCGCCTGCGCGCGGACGGGCGCTACGGGAAGATGCAGGCCGCCACACGCAAGCGCGACGCCGCGCTGCAGGGATCGATCAATCCGAACCTCGCCGACTTCGGCACCGCGCCCGAGACGCGGCAGTACAGCGGCCGCAGGGTCGAGCCCGACTGGACCTGTCCGCTCCACGTGCGGAGGCTGCGATGAGCGGGACGGGGGAGACGGTCCGCATCCCGCCGTGCTCGGGATACGCGCTGGAGCTGGAGGCCGGGGACGAGCTCGTGGTGATCGATCCGATGGGGCAGCAGGTGAGCGACCTCACCGCGTTCGGCCGCGACGACATCGACGAGTACCTGTCCTCCGGCCGCAGCATCGACTACGCCTCGAAGCTGTGGCTGGGCACCGGCGACGTGCTGTATTCCAATCGCAGCCGCCCGATGTTCACCATCGTCGAGGACACTTGCGGGCGACACGACTTCACCCTGACACCGTGCTCGAAGGAGATGTTCGAAAAGCTCTACGGCGAGAAGGAGGGCCGTCCGGGCTGCGAGGGCAACCTGGCCGCGGCGCTGGCGCCGTGGGGTATCACCCGCGACCGCATCCCGGTCGCGTTCAACATCTTCATGCACGTCACCGTGGACGCCGTCACCGGCCGTATCGCCGTGCTGCCGCCGCTGAGCCGTCCCGGCGACCACGTGCGGCTGCGCGCCGAGATGGCGCTGGTTGTGGCGATGACCGCGTGCTCGGCCGGACAGTCGAACAACTTCAGCTACAAGCCGATCGACTTCCGCGTCGACCGCGTACGCGACGGAAGCAGCGAAGGGCGTGTCCGCTGATGCAGGCCGCGGCGGAGCCCCACCGGCACCCGCGTGGCGTGCACGTCGGTCAGCGGCGGCTGGCGGGCGAGGCGACGCGCGATGGCGTGGTGCGCCGTACTGCAGTCACCAACCGTAGAAGCGCGGCCAGGTCGCGACGCCTTCCGCGTCGATCGCGTGGTAGGCGGGAAACTGCGCCGCCGTGGCGCAGGCGTGGTTGGGCAGGATCCGCAGCCGCGTCCCGACCGGGAACCGCTCCGCGATCCGCGTGTCGGCGATGCCCGTGCGGCAGACGATGCCGTGCTCCTGGTTCGCGCTCTCCATGAGGTAGCCGTCGATGGGCGTTCCGTCCTCCGCGCATACCTGGCCGAGTCCGAAGTCGCGCTTCTGCGCCTGCGTCCCGCGGTCGCGGCTCATCGCCATCCAGCCTGCATCCACGATCGCCCAGCCCTTGTCCTGCTGGTGGCCGATGACGGTGGCCAGCACCGAAAGCGCGATCTCGTCCATCGCGCACACGCCGATGTTGTGCATGACCAGGTCGAAGAACACGTACACGCCCGCGCGCACTTCGGTCACGCCGTCCAGCGCGCGTGCCGACAGCGCGGTCGGCGTCGAGCCGACGCTGACCACGGGGCAGGGCAGGCCGGCCTGGCGCAGGCGTTCGGCGGCGCGGACGGTGCCGGCGCGTTCCTGTTCGGCCGCGGCCTGCAGCGCCGCGGGCGTGTCGAGGGCATAGCTGCCGCCGGCGTGCGCCATCACGCCGCCCAGGCGCGCGCCGCCGTCGTGCAGTGCGCGCCCGACTTCGACCAGCGCCGCGCCCTCGGGCGGGATGCCGGACCGGTGCCCGTCCACGTCGATCTCGATCCACGCCTCGAAGGCCTCGCCACGTTCGCGGCCGAAGCGGGAAACGGCTTCGGCGCCGGCGACGTTGTCGGTGACCAGCTTCAGGTCGCAGCCCCTGCGCCGCAGCGCCAGGGCCCTGGGCAGCTTGTCCGGCGTGATTCCCACCGCGTAGAGGATGTCGTCGATGCCGGCGTCGAAGAATTCCTCGGCCTCCTTCAGCGTCGACACCGTGATGCCGCGCGCGCCGGCCTCGAGCTGCGCATGCACGACGGGCACGCTCTTGCTGGTCTTCACGTGCGGTCGCAGCTTCGCCCCCAGCCCGTCCATGCGCGATTGCATGCGCGCGATGTTGGCCTGCATGCGGCGGGCATCCACCAGGGCGGCAGGGGTATCGAGTTCGGCGAGGTGGTTCATGTAGCGAGTCCCAGCGGTCCCGGCAATACCGCCATCGTAGTTCGTAGGAAGGGGGATGACGAACATTCCTGCGCCCCGTGACGGGGCGCAGGACTCCCTCAATCCGCTGTCTTCAGGTGCGCATCCAGGAACTTCACGTAGGCCTCCGAGGCCGCGATGCGGTTCTCGCGCTTGGTGAAGCCGTGGCCTTCGTCGTCGAACAGCACGTACTCGACGGGCACGCCGTTGGCGCGCACCGCGGCGACGATCTCGTCGCTCTCGGCCTGCAGCACGCGCGGGTCGTTCGCGCCCTGCACGACCAGCAGCGGCACCTTGATGTTGCCGGCGTGGAACAGGGGCGAGATGCGGCGGTGGCGTTCGGCGTCGGTCGCGGGGTCGCCCATCTCGTCGTACAGCGCTTCCTTGAACGACTCCCACCACGGCGGGATGCTCTCGAGCGTGCGCACCCAGTTCATGACGCCGAAGATGTCCACGCCCACGTCGAAGACGTCCGGCTCGAACGCCAGCGCGGCGCCGACCATGTAGCCGCCGTATGAGCCGCCGACGATGCCGATGCGGTCGGCATCCACCCAGTCGAGCGAGGCGAGGTACTGCTTGGCGTGGACGATGTCCTGCAGGTCGACCTCGCCGTGCTTCCTGTCGTCCATGTGGAAGAAGGTCTTGCCGTAGCCGGACGAGCCGCGGTTGTTGGCCGCGAGCACCGCGTAGCCGTGGTTCACCAGGTGCTGGATGATCGGCGAATAGCCGGTGCGGCTCTGGCCACCGGGGCCGCCATGCACGAATACGAGCGCCGGCACCTTGTGGCTGGCCGATGCGCCCTTGGGGCGGAACTGGATCGACGGGATTTCCAGGCCATCGAAGCTCGGGTAACGGATCACCTCGGATGCGACGAGGTCCGCTTCGTCGATCGCCGGGTTCAGCGCCTTGGTCAGGCGCTTGCTGGCGTCGGTCGCGAGGTCGACGGTGTAGACGTCGCGCGGGGACGTGTCGGAGCTCACCATCAGCGCGAGCCGGCTCTCGTCGCGCGAGAAGCGGACCTGGGCGAGGTCGCCCGGCGGCAGGCTGTCGAGTTCGATCCGTTCGCCGGTCTGCGTATCGAGGATCGCCACTGCCGTGCGCGCGTCCGCGTTCGTGCCCGACACGCGATAGCGGCCCGAATCCGAATACGTCACGAAGTCCACGTCCCAGTCGGCGGACACCAGCGGTTCGGACTTGCCGGTGGCGAGGTCGTAGGTCCACGCCTGCTGGAACTCGCCGTGCTCGTCGGTCGAGTACACGAGCTTGCCGCTGTCGGGCGTGAACTCGTGCACCCCGTACGAGATGTTGCCCTCGTGCGGGGTGATGAGCCGTGGCGCGGCGTCCGCGGTCCGGGTGTCGAGGATGTAGAGGTTGGTGTCGGCGCTGGTACGCGGCTTGACCATGGCGACCGTGTTGCCGTCGGGCGACACCGCGGCGATGGCGAGTGCGTCGTCGTTGCGGAAGACCAGCGTGCGCTCGTAGCCGTCGGTCGCGTAACGGTACAGGTCGAAGGCCGCCGGGTCGCGCTCGTTGGTTTCCACGTAGAAGGACTTGCCGTCCTTCGACCAGCCGAGGAAGCCGGCTTTGACCTTCTCGCCGGGTGTCAGGTCGCGCGTCCGGCCGTCTTCCTCGCGCACGTAGACGTGGTCGAGTTCGTTGCCGCCCTGGTCCGCGGTGAACAGCACGCGGGCGTCGTCGGGGAACCAGGAAATGGCGAACGTCGAATCCTTCGTCGATGCAGTCAATGGCGTCGAGCTGCCATCGCCGGCGTCGAGCGCATAGGCATTGAAGATGCCGGTCTCGTCGGAGCTGACCAGGAGCCGGCTGTCGTCCGGCGACCAGGCATGCCCGCCGGCGAGCGAGTACGACGTCGTGGTGAAGAATGCCTCGGCGTCGTAGCGCTCCGGGGTGGCGGCCCCCTGGTCATCCCGGGCGACGGCGCCGGAAGCTGCGAGCAACAGCGCCGCTCCAGCGGCGATCGTGGTGAAGCGCAAGCGCATTGCGGACATTCGATTATCCCCTAGTGGCCAGGCGCGCCAAGCATAGTCGAGGGGCGGGCGGCCGCGACAAGTGCCGGAAGTTGCGGGCCACCGGGCGGCGCTGCCCCGGGTGAAACGGACGCCCTTCCCGGACCGGATCCGGGCAGCAACGCACATGCGCCGCTTCAGTCCTGGGCAGGAAGGGTGGAATCGAAGGCGAGCAGGTCGCCGGGCTGGCAGTCGAGCACCGCGCAGATCGCCTCGAGCGTGGAGAAACGGATTGCCTTCGCCTTGCCTGTTTTCAGGATCGACAGGTTGGCCAGGGTGATGTCGACGCGCGCCGCCAGTTCGGTGAGCGTCATCCGGCGCGCGTGCAGAACCTCGTCGAGGTGGACGACGATGGCCATGTCACACCGTTCCTTCGAGGTCGGCACGCATGCGGGCACCCTGCGCGAACACCCCGGACAGCACGAACAGCAGCAGCACCGCGAGCCAGGGCGCGAGCGTGAACCCGCCAAGCCGGGTGGGCTCGAGAGCCGCCGCCGCGATCGCGATGACCGCCAGGCGAAGGAGCTCGATCGCCAGCACGCTCCATGCGATCGCGTCCAGGCGCCGCGCGTTGTGGAGGACGAACGGGTCGCCGCTGCGCACGCTGTCGACGATGGCGAGCAGTCGCCGCAGGATCGTGTGCACGATCCCTGCTGCGAGCACCCCGATGACCATGATGGCGCGCACGCCGATGGCTGCCTGCGGGTGGGTCGCGAGGTCGAAGCCCAGCGGCTTTTCAGGCCAGCCCGGGACGAAGAAGCTGGAGGTCAGCAGCACGATGATGCTGGCGGCGTAGAGGACGTTGAGGACGGTCAGGCCCTGGATGACGGGACGTGCGACGACGAGGGCCCGGCTGGACATGCGGTTCATGGCGACTCCTGCGAAGATATCGTGGAACGATAATAGGTATATCGTAAAACAATAAAATATGCCGGAAGTCACTCTCGTCCCCGCAGCAACGCGCCAGCCGGGCGTGACGCCGGCTCCGCTGCCGGCGTGGCACCCTACGTCCACCGCTGCCAACGTCGGAGGAAGGAGCGTCATGAAGATCGTCACCAGCCTCAGCTTCCGCGGCCAGTGCCGCGAGGCGTTCGAGTTCTACGCCAAGGTGCTCGGCGGCAGGATCACCGCCGCCTTTCCCTACGGCGACGGCCCGCCGGACATGCCGGTCGACCCGAAGTACAAGGACTGGCTGATGCACTGCTGGCTCGAGGTCGGCGACCAGGCGCTGATGGGGGCGGACATGGACGAGCAGTGGGCGCCGAATGTCGGCAAGCCGAAGAATGGATTCGACGTGACCCTGCATACCGACGATATCGACCAGGCGCGCCGCTGGTTCGACGCGCTGAAGGAAGGCGGCACGGTGGTGATGGAGTTCGCCGAGACCTTCTGGTCGCCCGGTTACGGCAGCCTGGTGGACCGCTTCGGCGTGCCCTGGATGGTGAACACCAACGGCAAGTGACGCCTTCGCGTGCCGGCCTCGGGTATGCGGAACCGAGCGGGTGGTGGCAGACTCGCTGCAAAACCACGGGAGCATGTGATGGCGATTCCCCTCCGCTGCCGCTGCGGCCAGGTGCAAGGCGAAGTCGGTACCGCACGCACCTACGCCCGCGCGAGTTGCTATTGCAATGATTGCCGCGCCTACGCGCAATGGCTGGGCGTGCCGGGGCTGCTGGACGACGCCGGTGGCGTGGACATCGTGGCATTGGCGCCTTCGCAGGTGCGCTTCACCGCGGGCGAGGAGCAGATCGCCTGCATGTCATGGAGCGAACGCGGCATCTATCGCTGGTACGCCGCCTGCTGCCGCACGCCGCTGGGCAACACGCCGCGCGATCCGGCCGTGCACTACGCGGGCATGTCGCCTGCGTGCATGGAAGGGGCGGGCGGGGCGGTCGAGGAGGCATTCGGGCCGCCGCGTCGCTGCCTGGTCAGCACCGGATCGGCGACGGCGCCGGTGCGCGCGAACCTGCTTGGGCAAGTGTCCGGCATCGGCCGGGTGATGCTGGGCCTGTTGGTCGCCCGCCTGCGCAGACGCCGCGAATCCCCGTTCTTCGACCCGGCGACGGGCAAGCCGATCCGGACGCCGGAGATCGTCGACCGCGGCCAGTGAATGGCCGCGGGCCGTGGCGCCCGGAGCGGGACCGGCCGAAGCCGGCCCCGCAGTGCGCCGCGCCGACCTATCCCTCGGCCTCGGCGAAGGCGTACTCATGCTGTGCGTCGCGCAGCACCAGCGAACGCGCGTCGCCCTTGTCGGCGACCACGAACTCGAAGCCGTCCTCGCCCGGCGAGATGGTGACGAACGAGGTCGTGCCGTCGTCGTTCATGCGTGACGCCATCTCGCTCTTCCAGCCGCCGAAGTCGAACCAGGTCGCATCGCCCTTGCGCGAGACGACGATGTCGCCGAGTTCGTCGCTGCGGTAGCGCGCGGCCAGCGCGCCCGCGGCCGTGGCATCGGCCGGGACGGTCAGGCGCTTGCGCTCGGCGGCCCGGCTCTCCTCCAGGCGCCTGGCCTGCGAGGCCACGTTCTCGACCGCTTCCGGCTTGCCGTCGAACAGCACCTCGAGCAGCCGGCGCTGGAACGGCCCGCGGATGAAGACGCCGGGGTCGGAGTTGGTCAGGATCACGGCGCCGACGCCGTGCTCGGGCAGCCACATCATGTCGGAGTGGAAGCCGAGCATGTCGCCGCCGTGGTGCACCACCGGGATGCCCCAGGTGCGATCGACCATCAGCCCCATGCCGTAGCTGGCATCGTTGCCGAGCGCGACCTGCTGCCTGCGGCGTTCGAGCAGCGGCGCCTCGTCGATGTAGCGCGTGCCGTCGGGCAGCAGGCCCTTGTCGAGTTCCATCTGCACGTAGCGCAGCACGTCGTGGACCGTGCTCCACGCCGCGCCCGCGGGGCGCGCGGGGACGATCGTGTGGTTGAGGTCCATGCTGGCCGGCACCGTGTTGCCGTCCACGTCCACCCCATGCGGCATGGCGTAGTTGCCGCGCATCGCCGCGTCGTAGTCGAAGGTGGTGGAGGCCATGCCCAGCGGGTCGAACACCTGCGACTGCATCGCCGCGTC
>Ga0079224_100007530_pt1 | contig 14633 bp, 15 predicted proteins | sample Stecom2015_FD_80414 | JGI IMG/M metagenome (GOLD analysis project Ga0079224, IMG submission 80414) | Agricultural soil microbial communities from Utah to study Nitrogen management - Steer compost 2015 | ecosystem: Environmental > Terrestrial > Soil > Agricultural land | place: USA: Utah...
CTTCAAACTCGCCGATCTCGCCCTGCCCCACTTCCAGCCGTACCTCGGCCCGGAGCGCCAACTGGGCAGCGGCACGCTGAGCGGCGAAGGCGCCTATCGCGTGGCGATGAAGGACGGCGCAGCACCCGATATCGTCGTGGAGGGGTTGAAGGCCACGGTGCGCGACTCGCGCGTCCACACCGCGATCGGCAAGGACCGCTGGCGCGCCGGCCAGATCGACGTGAGCGGTGTACGCATCGACGTGGGCAAGCGCAACGTAAGCGTGGACGAGGTGAGCACGCGCGACGTGGCGGCGACGGTGCTACGCACCGCAAACGGCGACTGGTACGTGACCGGCCTGCTGCATGTGGCCGCTGAAACGGCCGAAGCAGCCGAGCAAGCGCAGAAAAACCCCAGCGCGGCGGATGACGGGCCGGCATGGACCTATCAAGTCCGGCGCATCGGCCTGGAAGCCTCCTCCCTGCAGTACGAGGACCGCGCAACCAAACAACCGGTCAAGCTGAAAGCGCACAACATCAACGGCGTGCTCAGCGGACTGTCCAGCGCGCCCGATGCCGAACCGCAGCTTGCGCTGAACGCCACCATCCAGAAGGCGGGCAAGCTGAGCCTGGGCGGACCGATGAAGCTCGCGCCCTTCGGCTTCGACTGGAAAGTCAGCGCCCAGGCGATTCCGGTGCTGCCCTTCTCGCCCTACTGGACCGAGCAGATTTCGCTCGACATCACACGCGGCGCGATTGCCGCACGCGGCCGGCTGCGCCTGGGTGAAGATCGCCGCGGACAGACGGCGCTGCGCTTCGGCGGCCGCATCGACGTGAACGATTTCAGCGCGCGCGAAGGCGGCAGCCGGCGCGACCTGCTGCGCTGGAAGCGGCTACGGCTGCAGGACGTTTATCTGCGCACCGAGCCGGTGCTGGTGCGCGTGGGCGCCATCGCGCTGAACGATTCCTTTGCGCGCATCATCCTGCTGCCGGACGGCACGCTGAACCTGCAGCACGTCCTCGCGGCGCCGAGCGATGCGAAGGACGAAGCGGCGCAGCAGACGGTGCCGGGCGAGACGGTCGCCGCCAACGAGGCCACCGCATCGGACGATGCTGCGACAGCGGACGACACCGCTGCGCCGGAAGAGACGGCCGCACCCAAGCCGGCCATCGAGCGGCGCGGCAAGCCGCGTATCGAAATCGGCGAAGTGCGCCTGGCCAACGGCGAGCTGGATTTCAGCGACCGCTACATCAAACCGAACTACCGCGCGGAAATCGGCAAGCTGGAAGGCAGCATCGGTGCGCTGTCGCCCGAGCAGGCCGGACGCATCGAACTGACAGGCACGATCGACGACATCGCGCCTGTCACCATCTCCGGCCTGATCAACCCGCTCGGCCAAAGCCTGTTTCTCGATATCGACGCGTCGGCCAAGGGCGTCAACCTGCCGCCGCTGTCGCCTTATTCCGTACGCTATATCGGCTACCCCATCGAGCGCGGCAAGCTGAGCATGGATGTGAAGTACCACATCGAAAACGATCAGCTGACGGCGCAGAACAAGCTCGTGCTCAACCAGCTCGTTTTCGGCGAGAAGGTCGAAAGCCCCGAGGCGCTCAACGTGCCGGTGCATCTGGCGGTCTCGCTGCTGAAGGACAGCAACGGCGTGATCGATCTGGACGTGCCGATCAGCGGCTCGCTCAACGATCCGCAGTTCAGCATCGGCGGGGTGATCGCCAAGGCCATCGGCAATCTTTTCATCAAGGTCGTCACCTCGCCCTTCACCGCGCTGGGCGCGATGTTCGGCGGCGATGGCGAGCGCATGAGTTTCATCGCTTTCGAGCCGGGCTCCGCCGAATTGAGCGAAGCGGCGCAGCAGCGGTTGAGCCGGCTTGCCCGCGCGATGCGCAACCGCCCCGGCCTCACGCTGGATGTCGCAGGGCGCGTCGATCCGCAGGCGGAGGAAGATGCGCTGCGCCGCGAATCGATGATGCGGCGCCTGCGCACGGCCAAGCTCAAGGCACTCACCGAAGAACTGGATAACCCGCCGCGGCTCGAGGAGGTGGAGATCGAGCCGGAGGAATACGAGAAGTATCTGAAGGCCGCCTACGATGCCGGGCGCTTCGACAAGCCGCGCAATTTCCTCGGTTTCGCCAAGCGTCTGCCGCCGGCGGAAATGGAAAAGCTGCTGCTGGCGAATACGCCGGTGAACGAGAATGCCATGCGCCGTCTGGCCAACCGGCGCGCCGAGGCGGTGGTGACCTGGCTGCGCGAGCAGGGACAGGTGCCGCCCGAACGGGTCTACGTCGCCGCACCCAAACTCGATGCCAAAGGCGTCACCGGCGACGGCGCGACCACCCGCGTGGATTTCACCGTGCGGCGCTAAAACCCGAAGGCTTGAACCACAGAGACACAGAGGCACAGAGCAAACCTTAAAAAACGTCCCGGTTTAGCCACTACTCTTGTTCACGCCTATAGATCGTCTCAAAGATGAACAGCACGCGAGTGCGTCGGTCGTGACCAGGCGGTCGAGCCGGCCACGGCAAGCGAAGGGGGTGGATGCCTGCCTATCCACTTCAGAAACTTTGCTTTTCTCTGTGTCTCTGTGCCTCTGTGGTGAGGTTTTTTAGTTTTTGGCTGTCCCGTCGGTAACGGTGAGCAGGATGCTGCAGGGCGAGACGTCCAGCAGCGTCGCGCCGACCGAACCGCGCCACCAGCGCGCGGCAAAGGAATGCTGCTGCTTGTGGCCGAGGATGATGAGGTCGCAGTCGAGCTCGCGTGCCAGCCGGCTGATTTCCTCCACCGGCTCACCGACCGCCAGATGCCCGGTAACGCTGAAGCCACGCTGCGCTAGCAGTTCGAGGCCCTCGTCGAGCACCGCCTGCATGCGCTTCTTTTCCTCGTCGATCAGTTCCTCGGGGACGAAACCTTCGGTGAGGAACATGCTCGACGGCATTGTCGCCACCGACAGGAGATGCGTCTCGGCATGGACGAAGGCCGCCAGTTCGGCGCACGTCAACAGTGCGGTACGCCCCTCCTGCGTGCCGTTGTAGGCCATCAATATTTTTTTGTACATCGCGTGCCTCCGTTATTCCTGCGTCGACGCCGCTGACATTGCTCACGGGGGCAGCCTTGCACAAAAGCGCCGCCAGCGTCAATCGCGGCGGGTCTGGGCTTTGCTACGGCTTCGATGCGCGCCGGCCGATGTACGACGCGGGGAGAGCCAGGATGAACCTGCTGACGAAGACGGTGACAGCGCTGATCTGCATGTTCATCGGTGCGTTGCCGGTGCATGCGCAAAGCCCCGGTGAAGTGAAGGATTTACACGCGGTGGTGCTGGTGGCCACGCCCGCTCTGGTCGACGCGGAATACCGCCAAACGGTGCTGCTGGCGACCATTACCGAAGGCGGCGGACACGTCGGAATCATTCTCAACCGGCCGACCCAGCGCAGCCTGGGCAGCCTGTTTCCCGAGCACGGCCCCTCGAAGAAAGTGGTGGAACCGGTCTTCTTCGGCGGCCCCTTCGGCATCACCGCTCTCACCGCGGCCGTGCACACCGAGCAAAGCCCCGGTCCGGGTTCGATCATCATGATGCCCGGCGTGTTTCTCGCCGTGGGTGTGCAGACCATCGACAAGATCATCGAGGAACGGCCAAACGATGCGCGTTACTACATCGGACACGTCGGCTGGCGGCCGGGCGAATTGCGGCAGGAAATCCGCCGCGGCCTCTGGTATGTGATGCCGCCGGACCCCGAGGTCGTGTTCCGCAAGGATATGGACGGCCTGTGGGAGGAACTGGTGCGCGAGGCGCGACAGGTGAGCGCCGTGCTCGATCCGGCGTTCGCGCCGTTCACGCTGAACGGGCTTTAGGCCCGGCGGGCGCCGCGCCTAAAGCCCCTGATCAGCGCCTGGACTCAGCGGCCGGTCGCCGCCTCCCGCTCCGCAGGCTGCGCTTTGCGGAAGCGCATCTGGTTGTCGCGATACTCCACCACGATGGTGTCCTTCGCAGCGAAGCGGCCTTCGAGAATGAGCTTCGACAGCGGGTTCTCGATCTCCTGCTGGATCGCGCGCTTGAGCGGCCGCGCGCCGTACACCGGGTCGAAGCCCACCTTGGCCAGTTCCTCCAGCGCCTCGTCGGTGATCTGAAGCTTCATCTCCAGCTTCGCCAGACGCTCTTCCAGCCCGCGCATCTGGATACGCGCGATGTTCATGATGTGCTTCTCGTCGAGCGCATGGAACACTACGATCTCATCGATGCGGTTGACGAACTCCGGCCGGAAATTCGCCTTCACTTCACCGAGCACGGCCAGCTTGACGAGCGACGGCTCGTCGCCCGCCATGTTCTGGATCATCTGCGAACCGAGGTTCGAGGTCATCACGATCACCGTGTTCTTGAAGTCCACCGTGCGGCCCTGCCCGTCGGTCATGCGACCGTCGTCGAGCACCTGCAGCAGCACGTTGAATACGTCCGGATGCGCCTTCTCCACTTCGTCGAGCAGGATCACCGAGTAGGGCTTGCGCCGCACCGCTTCGGTGAGATAACCGCCTTCCTCGTAGCCGACATAGCCGGGCGGCGCGCCGATGAGACGCGCGACCGAGTGCTTCTCCATGAATTCCGACATGTCGATGCGGATGAGGTGATCCTCCGAATCGAACAGGAACGCGGCCAGGGCCTTGCACAGCTCGGTCTTGCCCACGCCCGTCGGGCCGAGGAACAGGAACGAACCGTAGGGCTTGTTCGGATCGGACAGGCCGGCACGTGAACGGCGGATGGCATCGGACACGAGGCGCACCGCCTCGTCCTGTCCCACCACGCGCTCGTGCAGTTTCTCTTCCATGTGCAGCAGCTTGTCGCGCTCGCCCTGCATCATTTTCGACACGGGAATACCGGTGGCGCGCGACACGACTTCGGCGATTTCCTCCGTGCCGACTTCGGTGCGCAGCAGTTTCGGCTTCTCCGCGCCGGCGGCGCCGGTGTCGGCCTTCTTCAACTGCGCCTCGAGTTCGGGAATGCGGCCGTACTGCAACTCGCTCATCTTCTGCCAGTCGCCCTTGCGCTTGGCTTCGTCCATTTCCTGACGGGCACGCTCGAGCGCTTCCTTCAGGTGCTGCGAGCCCTGCACGGCGAGCTTCTCGGCCTTCCAGATTTCCTCCAGATCGGCGTACTCGCGTTCGAGCCGCTCGATCTCGTCCTCGATTAGCGCCAGACGCTTCTGCGAGGCTTCGTCGGTTTCCTTGCGCACCGCCTCGCGCTCGATCTTCAACTGGATGAGACGGCGGTCGAGACGGTCCATCTCTTCCGGTTTGGAATCGATTTCCATCTTGATGCGCGAAGCGGCCTCGTCGATGAGGTCGATGGCCTTGTCGGGCAGGAAGCGGTCGGTGATGTAGCGATGCGACAGTTCGGCCGCCGCCACGATCGCCGGGTCGGTGATGTCCACGCCGTGGTGGACTTCGTAGCGCTCCTTCAGGCCGCGCAGGATGGCAATGGTCGCCTCCACGTCCGGCTCTTCCACCAGCACCTTCTGGAAGCGGCGTTCCAGCGCCGCATCCTTCTCGATGTACTTGCGGTATTCGTCGAGCGTGGTCGCACCCACGCAATGCAGTTCGCCGCGCGCCAGCGCCGGCTTGAGCATATTGCCCGCGTCGATGGCGCCTTCGGCCTTGCCGGCGCCGACCATGGTGTGCAGTTCGTCGATGAAGACGATGGTCCGGCCTTCTTCCTTCGCCAGTTCGTTCAGCACCGCCTTGAGCCGCTCCTCGAACTCGCCGCGGTATTTGGCGCCGGCCAGCAGCGCCGCCATGTCGAGCGACAGCACGCGCTTGTTCTTCAGCGTCTCGGGCACTTCGCCGTTGACGATGCGCTGCGCCAGGCCTTCGACGATGGCGGTCTTGCCCACGCCGGGTTCGCCGATCAGCACCGGGTTGTTCTTGGTGCGGCGCTGCAGGATCTGGATGACGCGGCGCACTTCGTCGTCGCGGCCGATGACCGGATCGAGCTTGCCCTGGCGTGCACGCTCCGTGAGATCGAGCGTGTACTTCTTCAGCGCCTCGCGCTGGCCCTCGGCCTCGGGATCGGCCACCGACTCGCCGCCGCGCACGGCTTCGACCGCCTGTTCGACGGCCTGACGAGTGCCGCCCGCTTCGCGCAACAAGCGGCCGAGGTCGCCCTTGTCCTCGGTCGAGGCCAGCACGAACATTTCCGAGGCGATGAACTGGTCGCCGCGCTTCTGTGCCTCGCGGTCGGTGAGGTTGAGCAGATTGTTGAGATCGCGGGAAATGGTGATTTCGCCGCCGGTGCCCTGCACTTTGGGCAGGCGGTCGATCTGCTGCTTCAGCGCCTCGCGCAGCCGACCGACGTTGACCCCGGCACGCTGAAGGAGCGAACCGGTGCCGCCGTCGTCCTGCTGGAGCAGCGCCTGCATAACGTGCACCGGCTCGATATAGGGGTTTTCGTTGCCCACAGCGAGGCTCTGGGCATCCGCCAGGGCCTGCTGGAATTTGGTGGTCAGCTTGTCGAAACGCATGGTCGTTCCTTTAGGGAAGCGCCGACTCAGGTTTTCCGACGGCTGTCGCCGCAAGCGCGCAACCGGCAAAGGCGTTGTTTTGCTTTGCCCCTCGCGCGTTGGCGACCATCCCCGGTCCCCGGTCGGACAGTCTTCAATTCCGAATGCTGCCTAGATGCGGGCGGGCCGGAGCGTTTCAAGCAGTAAAACGGCCTGCTGATCGACCGCAGCCACCCCCTGGACACGCCGGAGCCGGGGGCGCCATCACATTGAACCAATGTTCAACACACGTCTCTACAATGTAGAGACACTTTTGTCGGTCGGGCGTATGCTAAGACCCGACCGACTTTTCCAAACGACGGAGGCCGACGTGCGCGGAAGCATCAGGAAATGGGGCAACAGCCTCGCGGTACGCCTGCCCGCGTCCGTCGTGCAGGCGACGTCGCTGCGCGAGAACTCCCCGGTGACAATCGAGGAAGACAACGGCGTGATCGTCATCAGACCGATCGAGGCCGAATACGAACTGGGCGATCTGGTGAAACGCATCAAGCCGGAAAACCTGCACGAGGAAGTCGAGTTCGACGCCCCTGCAGGCAGAGAAGCGCTGTAGTGCCGCGCCAGTACGTGCCGGATCGCGGCGACATCGTCTGGCTGCATTTGAACCCGCAGGCGGGACATGAACAGACCGGCCGGCACCCTGCACTCGTACTGAGCCCCGCACTCTACAACAAGCCGACAGGCCTCATGCTCTGCTGCCCGCTGACCGCCAAAATAAAGGGTTATCCCTTCGAGGTGGCCATCAGCGGTCAGAATGCGGCAGTGGCGCTCGCCGATCGGATCAAGAGCCTCGACTGGCGCGTGCACCGTGCCGAATACAAGGGTAAGGCGGCGCAGGCGGAAGTAGCGGACGTGCTCGCAAAAGCGTACACGCTGCTCAAATAGCGGCGGTATCCGGGCATCGCATCCCGATGCCGTTTTCCTTGCCGTTGCGCGAGGCGCTGAAGTCCTGACGTTCAGCCGCAGCGGGCGTCATCCGTCCGACGCTCGGCGCGCGGGGTTTTCTCTTATACACTCACGCGAGCGGCGCAGCCGTCCGGCGCTACGCCAGCTTCGTTTCCGGCCGGACCCTTTGAAGGTAGTGCAATGAGTTACGTCGTAGCGATCGAATGCGCCGACGGCCGGGAAGTGGTCGCGGGTCAGCTGACGAATTTCAAGAAGGCCGAGGAACGCGCGGCCAAGATCTGCCATGTGCTGTACCACAAGGATCAGCTCTATAACGATCTGCAGGCCCAGGGCTACGACCCGCGCAACGTGATCGTGCGCGCCAAGGCAGGCAAGATGGCGCTGGCAAGCTTCCCGTTCGATCCGGACGCGGAACACGACTGCGGCCACGACCACGTCTGACGATCCCCCGACGATCCGCCCGTGCTCAAGTTCGAACTCCAGTGGCGCATCGGCAAGTATCCGATCATCAAGGAGATCGGCCGAGGCGCCACCAGCCGCGTCTATCTCGGCCGCGATCCCTTCGCCGACCGCGATGTCGCGGTGAAGGTGTTCTTCCATGACGAGGAGGCCGAGGAGCGCAGCGTCAAGATGCAGCGCAAGGGCTTCCTTGCCGAACAGGCGCTGGCCGGCCGGCTGATTCATCCGCACATCGTCGAGACCTACGATGCGGTGAACGAGGACGAGTACAGCTACATCGTCATGGAGTACGTGCCGGGCACGACGCTGGAAAGCTTCTGCGAAGTCGACAATCTGCTGCCGCTGGGCAAGGTCGTCGAAATCATTTTCAAGTGCATCCGCGCACTCGACTACGCCTATCAGATGGGCGTCATCCATCGCGACATCAAGCCGGGCAACATTCTCTACAGCGACAGCGGCGACATCAAGGTGAGCGACTTCGGCGCCTCCTTCGTGGCGGACCTCGCGAGCGAAACGACGCAGATGCACGGCATCGGTTCGCCGGCGTACATGTCGCCCGAGGCGATCCGCATGGAGAACCTTACGCACCAGACGGACATCTATTCGCTGGGCGTGGTGATGTACAAGCTGCTGACCGGCCGCCTGCCCTTCAACGCGTCCAACCAGCTCTCGCTGACCTACGAAATCCTCAACATGCCGCCCACGCCGCCGTCCAGCGCGCGGCCCGACCTGCCCAAGCTGCTGGACGACATCTGCCTCAAGGCGATGCAGAAAAACCCGGCGGACCGCTATCAGAACTGGATCGAATTCGGCAAGGATCTGTCGGCGGCGTTCGGCAGTCTGCGCCTGTCGGGCGACACCTGGTCGGACTCGGAGAAGTTCAACGAACTGCGCGAGCTGCCCTTCTTCGCCGATTTCGACGACGTGATGCTGTGGGAAGGCTTGCGCATCGGCTCATGGCGCAGCATCCCGAAGGACACCGCGATCATCAAGGAAGGCGACCACGGCGACAGTTTCTTCCTGCTGATCCACGGTGAGGTCGAGGTTTATCTGAACGGCAAATCGCTCAACGTGCTGCAGCGCGGCAGCATTTTCGGCGAACTGCTCTACTTCAGCGACAAGCCGGCGCAGCGCACCACCACCATCCGTTCCATCACCGATATCACGGCGCTGGAAATCAAGGCCGCCGCCTTGCGCGGTGCAAGCGCCATCTGTCAGGTCTCGTTCCAGCGCGCGTTCATGCGCGTGTTGATCGATCGCCTCAGCCAGGCCAACGCCAAACTGGCCGGCCGCTGACCGGCCGCTACGCCGGCTCGTCCCTCCCCACTACGCCGTACTCCACCTCCGACAGGGTGTAGAACAACTGCAGCCCTTCCTTGGCGAGATAGGTTAGAAAGGCGTCCGCCACCTCGGGCGTGGTAATGAAGCTTGCCATCATCGGCTGAGTGCGGTCGTCGTCGAAGAAGCCGCCGTCGCGCAGTTCGCCGTGACGACCGTAGCCCGCCACCGCCTTGTACATCGCGCCGCCGGAAATGCCGACCCAGCGCGCCGCACGGAACAGCCAGTCCTCCAGCTTCACTTTCTCGTGCTTGGCGCTGTCCGGAAAATAAACTTCGATCTTTAGGCCGCGCGCCATGGCGCAACATCCTTTCGTGACACGAACAGACAACTGTAGATCGGCCGCGCGACAGCGAACTTTAACTGGGCGCGGTTGACAGGCCGCATGCCGGCCGACGATGCTAGGCGCGTCCGGGTGATCGAAAGCGATGTATGGAAATCCTGCTGCCGGTGGACGAGTCGGAAGCCTCGCTCCAGGCCGTACGCTATGTGGTGACGCGCGCGGCGCGCGCGTCCTTACAGCCCCTCCTCCTCAATGTTCAACGCATGCCGGCACAGGCCTGGCCGCAACGCGGCATCGATCCCAGCGTGCTGGAGCGGGCGCTGTACGAACAGGGCGAAGCGCAACTGCGCGCGGCCGAAGCCGCCCTGGCGGAAGCCGGCATCCAGGCCGAGCGCCTGGTGCGCATCGGACCGCCGGCGGACACCATTCTGGAAGTGGCACAGGCGCGCAGAGTCGGCGCCATCGTGATGGGCACGCGCGGCAAAGGCATGCTGGGCGGTTTTGCGCTCGGCTCGGTGGCGCTGCGCGTTGCGACCGGCGCGAACTGCCCGGTCATGCTGCTCAAGCCCGAGGCGCGAATCCCCACCGAAACGCCGCTGCGCGTCGTGGCGCCCATCGACGGGTCCGAAGCCTCACAGGCGGCGCTGCGCCACCTGGCCGCACTGGCCCCGCAACTGGGTCCCATGCACGTCCACGTGGTCCACTATCTGCCGCCGTTGACCTTCATCGAAGCCGTGCTGCCGCCGCACGACGACATTTTGCAGAACTGGACGGGTGAGGCGGTCGCCATCGCGATGGATGCGGCGACGCAGGTGCTGGACGAGGCCGGCATTGCGCACGAGACCCACAGTTTCACCGCTGATCCGGGCGAAGGCATTGCGAATTTCGCGCACGACCTCAACGCCGATCTCATCGCCATGGCGATGCACGGTGGCGGCAACCTGCGCCGGCTGGCCTTCGGATCGGTGACCTGGAAAACCGTGCAGCTCGGTCGCGTGCCGGTCCTGTTGATGCGCTGAGCCGGCTAAGTGCGCGTCAAGGCGTGCACGGTCTGGATGCCGGCGACGGTCAGGATCAACGAACAGCCCAGATGCAGCACGATATGTGCGGCGCCCCAGCCGTACTCGCCGCGCGTGAGCAGCGCGACCGCTTCCGCAGAGAAAGTCGAGAAGGTCGTCAGCGCACCGAGGAAGCCGGTGATGACGAACAGGCGCAATTCGGGCGAAGCCTCCGGATGCTGCGCGAACCAGGCAATGGCGACGCCGATCAGATAACCGCCGATCGCATTGGCCAGCAGCGTGCCGAGCGGCAAATGCCCAAGCGTGCCGTTGAACCATGCGCCGAGTGCCCAGCGACCACATGCACCGATGACGGCGCCGAGTGCGACCGCAACCAGCGCCCCGAGCGTCATCCGCGTCGGCTGTCGTCGGCCCAGCGCTCGGCGGCCTGATCGTCGGAGTCGCGCGCCTCGACCCAGCGCTCGCCCTGCGGGGTCTCTTCCTTCTTCCAGAACGGCGCGCGAGTCTTGAGGTAATCCATGATGAACTCGCAGGCGGCAAAGGATTCGCCGCGATGCGCGCTGGTCACCACCACGAGGACGATCTGGTCGAGCGGCTTCAGTTCGCCGATGCGATGGATCACCGTGACGCCGAGGATGTCCCAGCGCGACTTGGCTTCCTCCACGATCGCTTCGAGCGCCTTCTCGGTCATGCCGGGATAGTGCTCGAGCATCATGGTGCTGACGGCATCGCCTTCGTTGAGGTCGCGCACCACGCCGACGAAGCTCGCCACCGCGCCGACCTGCGGGCACTCCTTGCGCAAGGCGGCGATTTCCGCGCCGACGTCGAAATCTTCGGTTTGTACGCGTACGGTCATGGCATCAGCCGCCAGTCACCGGCGGGAAGAAGGCCACTTCGTCGCCGGCGTGCACCGGCGTATCCGCCTTGGCCATTTCATGGTTGACCGACACGCGCAGCGCCTTCGTCGGACCGAGCACTTCCTTCCATGTCTCGCCGCGCGTCATCAGATGCTGACGCAGAGCTTCGACCGTGCGCACATGCTCGGGCAGTTTCAGTTCCTCGCCGGCCGTACCGAGCTCTTCACGCAGGCGGGCGAAAAACAGCAGTTTGACCATTTCGTCGAACCTCTCAATGCAGCAGTTCTGCAAAGGGCAGGAAGCGCACCGTATAGCCTTGGGCGATCTGCTGCCGCGGCGCCACATCGACGACGCCGTCGCCCCACACGGCCGAGGTCAGCACGGCCGAACTCTGGTTGGGAAAGAGTTCGAGTCCGCCCGCGCTGTTGATGCGCACCCGCAGGAATTCACGCCGGACATCCGGCTGCGGCCAGTCGAAGTCCGCGCGCATGGCATAGCTGCGCGGGGCGATCGCCGTGGCGCCCTGACGCTTGAGGATGTACGGCCGCACGAACAGCATGAAGGTGAGCAGCGTGGACACCGGATTGCCCGGCAGGCCGATGAAGGCCGCCTCGCCCACATGCCCGTATGCGAGCGGCTTGCCGGGTTTCATGGCGATCTTCCACATGTCGAGCCGGCCTTCGGCTTCCACCGCGGGCTTGACGTGATCCTCCTCGCCCACCGACATGCCGCCGCTGGTAATGATGAGATCGTTGCCGGCCGCCGCCTTGCGGAAGGCTGCGCGCGTCGCCTCCAGCGTATCGGGCACGATGCCCAGATCGACGATTTCGCAGCCGATCGACTGCAGCAGACCGTGCAGGGTGTAGCGGTTGGAGTTGTAGATCGCGCCTTCCGGCAGCGGCTCGCCCGGCATCACCAGTTCGTTGCCGGTGAAGAAGATCGCCACTTTCAGGCGGCGGTACACGGGCAGCGCGGCCAGGCCGACCGAGGCGGCCAGCCCGATGTCCTGCGGCTGCAGCTTGCGCCCGGCTTCGAGGATGACACTGCCTGCACGGATGTCCTCGCCCACGCGGCGGATCCATTGTCCGGCACGCGGCACTTCGCCGATGACCACGGTATCACCCTCGACGCTGCACAGCTCCTGCATGACCACGGCGTCCGCACCGGGCGGGATGGGCGCGCCGGTAAAAATACGCGCGGCAGTGCCCGGCTCGAGCGGTTGGCCGATATCGCCCGCGGCGATGCGCTGCGTCACGCGCAGCCGCGCCGAGCCTGTGCAGTCGGCGGCGCGCACGGCATAGCCGTCCATGGAAGTATTGTCCAGGGGCGGCACGTTCACACCGGAGCGCTGATCGACCGCCAGCACGCGACCGGTCGCCTCCTGCGTCGGCACTTCCTCGACGCCGGCCACCGGCTGCACGCCGTCGAGCAGCACCTCGAGCGCTTCGTCCATGGATAACAGGCCACCGGCTGTGCGTTGCATATCTTTCCTCGTCACTTCTGCAGACCGTTGTACGCCAGGATGAAGTCGACGATGGCGTCGTAATCGTTCAGATCGAAAACGGGCAGCTTGGTTTCCACCGGGCTGTCCGAGGCGACGGCGATGATGTGCGGATCCTCCGGATGCAGGAAGGGTTTGCCGTTCGCCTTCCGATAAATCTCCAGCTTCGGCAGCGCGTAGCGCTTGAAACCTTCCACCAGCAGCAGGTCGCAGGGCGAAATATGCTTCATCTGCTCCTCCAACCCCGGCTCGGGGGCGCCGCGCAGCTCGTGCATCAGCACCCAGCGGCGCGCGGAGGTCACCAGCACTTCCTGACAGCCTGCCTCGCGATGGCGCCAGGAATCCTTGCCCGGCTGATCGACGTCGAATTCGTGGTGCGCATGCTTGATCAGGGACACCTTGAGCCCCTGCATGACGAAGCGCGGGATCAATTGTTCGATGAGCGTGGTCTTGCCGCTGCCCGACCATCCCGCGAAACCGAATGTTTTCATTGAATGCTTGTCGCCTGAAGAGCCGGCGCGACGGCGCCGGTCGAATTGTCGCCCCCATTCTACCAGCCGGCCCCACCCTCGACCGCGGCGCCCCCGTGCTCGCTTGGCGGCGGCCGCCGCAGCCGTTACAGTCGCCCGAAAGGAGGCCGCCCATGCTGGTGAACTGCGTCGCATACCAGGAAGGACACAAGATCGCCGATGTGCCGATCGAGGAGATTCCCGCGTATCTCGAACGCCCCGGCTGTTTTATCTGGGTCGCCGTCAAGGATCCGTCGCCCATCGAATTGAACAAGGTCTGCGCGCAGTTCGATCTGCATCCGCTGGCAGTGGAGGACGCGGACCACGGCCATCAGCGTCCCAAGATCGACGAATACGGCGACTCGCTGTTCGTCGTGCTGCACACGCTGGAGGTGTACGGCGGCGAACTGATCAAGGGCGAGGCGGCGATTTTCGTCGGCCGCAACTATGTGTTGTCGGTGCGCAGCCGCGCCCAACGCGGTTTTTCCGATGTGCGCGCGCGCAGCGAACGAGAACCTCATCTGCTGCGCTACGGGCCGCCCTATGTGCTCTACGCGCTCATGGACGCGGTGGTGGACCGCTACTTCCCCGTGCTGGACATGCTGCAGACGGAGCTGGAAGGCATCGAGGACCGTATCTTCTCCGACCAGGCCGGGCGCGACCACATCGAGGCGCTGTACGACCTCAAACAGAAGCTGATGGTGCTGAAGCACGCCACCAGCGGCCTGCTGGATGCGACGGGCAAACTCTTCGGCGGTCGCGTGCCGCACATCACCGCCGGGCTGAGCGATTATTTCCGCGACGTCTACGACCATCTCACGCGGCTCGATCAAAGCATCGACAGCCTGCGCGAAATGGTGACCACCGCCATTTCGGTCAACCTCTCCCTGCTCACCATCAAGGAGGGCGAAGTGACCAAGCGCCTGGCCTCCTACGCCGCGCTGGTCGCCGTGCCGACCATGATCGCCGGCATCTACGGCATGAACTTCGCGCACATGCCGGAACTGAATTCGCCTTACGGCTATCCGCTGGCGATCGCCGCAATGGTGCTGATCGATTCCTACCTGTTCGTGCGGTTCCGCAAGGCGAAGTGGCTCTGACGCGGGCCGCACGAGCCCTTTACGACGCTACGGGAGAACGACATGTCCGGACTACAGCGCTCTCGATCCGCGGCGGCCCTGCTCTTCCTCCTGGCCGTCGCCTGCAACGCCGCATTCGCCCAGCA
>Ga0079224_100007531_pt1 | contig 14633 bp, 13 predicted proteins | sample Stecom2015_FD_80414 | JGI IMG/M metagenome (GOLD analysis project Ga0079224, IMG submission 80414) | Agricultural soil microbial communities from Utah to study Nitrogen management - Steer compost 2015 | ecosystem: Environmental > Terrestrial > Soil > Agricultural land | place: USA: Utah...
CGGTCGCCAAGCTGCTACTCAACGGGCCGGCGGTGACGGTGCTGCGGTACGCGCAGACGCAGCTGCCCTCGCTGCACCCGGGCGGGGTGGTGGACTCGGCGCCGTTGATGCGGCCGCCGGAGGTGGCGGCGCGAGGGCGGCCGGGGCCGGTGGAAGAGCCGTGACGCACCCATCGCTCGCGCTCACCGGCGTCTCGAAATCCTATGGGTCCGTGCATGCCCTGAACGATATCAGCTTGCAGGCGTCGGCCGGCGAGCGCCTGGCGCTGGTCGGGCACAATGGCGCCGGCAAGACGACTCTCTTCAAGCTTCTCCTCTCGATCCTTCGTCCCGACCGTGGCGAGATCCAAGTGTTGGGCAAGAGCCCGCAGGCGGCCCGTGCAGCCGGGTCCATCGGTTTCCTTCCAGAGACGATCGCCTTCGATCCGGCGATGCGCGGCATCGAGGCGCTCCGCTTCTGGGCTCGCCTCAAGGGATTGCCGGGAAGCGTCGCAGAGGAGGCGATGGAGAAGGTGGGGCTGGGAGAGGCGAAGCGGCGCCCGGTGCGGTCGTATTCGAAGGGTATGCGACAGCGGCTCGGCTTTGCCCAAGCGATCCTCGGAGACCCGCACCTCCTGCTTCTGGACGAGCCGACGACCGGCCTCGACCCGGCGTTCCGCCGCATCTTCTACGATCTCATTCGCGAACGGGCGGAGGCCGGCGCGAGCGTGGTGATCTCCTCGCACGCGCTCTCGGAGCTCGAGGCGGAGACCGACCGGATCGCCATCCTCGGCGGCGGACGGCTGCTCGCGCTCGGCTCGCTCGACGAAATTCGGCGAGAGGTCCGCTTGCCGGTGATGTTGCGGGTGGTGCCGGGCCCGTGCCGGAGCAGTGACATCGCGGCAACCGTCGCACCGGAGGCGTCCGTCACCCGCAGAAGCGGCGAGGCGGTCGAGCTCGCCTGCGAGCCGGAAGCGAAGATGGCGGTGATCCGCCGTCTCGCCGGGTTGGGAGAGGGTGTGAAGGATATCGAGGTATTGCCGCCGTCGCTCGACGCGATCTACGCGCAGGTGACGGCAGGGAGGGCGCCATGACCCCGCTCGCGGTCGTGGCCTGGCAGGAGTTCCGCAACGATCTGCGAAATCGCTGGGTGCTGGCGGCAACGGGGTTGCTTGCCATTTTCGCACTCGCCCTCGCCTTCCTCGGCGGCGCGCCCGCAGGGACCACAGGCGTCGGCCGGATCGACCTGCTCGTCGTGAGCCTCGCCAGCCTCTCGATCTTCCTCATTCCGCTGCTGGCGCTCCTGCTCTCCTACGATTCCATCGTCGGGGAAGTGGAGCGTGGGACCATGCTGCTGCTTCTCGCCTATCCCGTCTCGCGGGCAGAGATCGTCGCGGGCAAGTTTCTCGCCCACCTCGGCATTCTGCTGGTGGCGGTGACGGTCGGTTTCGGCAGCGCCGCCGCGGCGTTGGCCTTCACCGGCGATGCCCCCGGCACCGCCGAATGGGCGGCCTTCCTCCGACTCTGCATCACCTCGGTCGCGCTCGGCGCCAGTTTTCTGGGCCTCGGCTACCTCGCCAGCACGATGGTGACGGAGCGCGCTACTGCGGCCGGTCTCGCTCTCGGCGTCTGGCTCCTGCTGGTCATCGTCTTCGATCTCGTGCTGCTGGCTGCCCTCGTCGCGTTCGGCAGCGACATTCCCCCCGCCGCGGTCGAAGCGGCGCTGATGCTCAACCCGGCAGATGTGTTCCGCCTCGCCAACCTCGCTGTAGGCGGGAACGTCAGTGAGGCGGCGGGCATGGTCGGGATCGGCGCCGAGTTGCGTCTGCCGGCGTCGGCCCTCTATGGCGTGCTCGCCCTCTGGGCAATCCTGCCGCTCGCCGGAGCCTGGCTCCTCTTCCGGCGGCGTGAGGTGTAGGATGAGAAGAAGTCTGGGTGCTCTGGCTGTCTTCGGCCTTCTCGCCGCTCTGGTGGCGTGTGACTCCGGAAGCGAAGGCGAGAAGCCGCCTCCCGCCGCCTTGACCCGCGATGCGATCGGCCACTATTGCGGCATGATCGTCGTCGACCATGCGGGGCCGAAGGCACAGATCCATCTCCGCTCAGGCGAGCAGGTGGTCTGGTTCACCTCCGTTCGCGACGGGATCTCCTTCACCCGGCTGCCGGAGGAGCCGGACGACATTGCCGCCTTCTACGTGAACGACATCGCATCGACCGAAGACTGGAACAATCCCGGGGACGAGACCTGGATCGATGCGCACAGCGCGGTCTATGTGATCGACAGCACCCGACGCGGCGGGATGGGAGCGCTCGAGGCGGTACCGTTTTCGGATGAAGCCGCGGCGAGGGCGTTCACGAAGGAGTACGGCGGGCGCATCGTGAAGCTCGAGGAGATCCCCGACGATTACGTGCTGGGCGACGGCGACCCGCAACCGTCCGCCATGCACGGTCATGGGAGTGGTCACTGATGAAGCTCTCGCGGCGAAGAATCATGATCGCGGCGGCGGCTTTGCCTGCCGGCCTTTCGCTCCCCGGCCTTGCCGCCGGGCCGGTGCCGCTGCGGCGGTGGCGCGGCGTCGTGATGGGGGCCGAGGCGGAGATCGTGCTCGGGGTCGACGACCCCGACCGCGCAAACGATCTCGTGGGCAAATGCCTCGCCGAGGCGGCGAGGCTGGAGCAGATCTACAGTCTCTATCAGCCGCGCTCCGAACTGGTGCGCCTCAATAAGGCGGGTGCGCTCGTGTCCCCGAGCCCGGAGTTGCTGGAAGTCCTTTCCGCCAGCCGGAGCCTGTGGCGGGCGAGCGGGGGCGCGTTCGATCCGACAGTGCAGCCGCTCTGGCGTCTCTATGCCGACTGGTACTCCACCCTGGATGCCGACCCTGCCGGCCCCCCGCCGGAGGCGCGCGAGCGGGCGCTCGCGCGGGTGGGGTTCGACGCCGTCGAGTTCGGTCCGGACGCGGTTCGCCTGCATCGGCCGGGCGCGATGCTGACGCTGAACGGCATCGCCCAGGGCCACATGACCGACAAGGTGGCGGAGTTGCTCCGCCGCGAGGGATTGCACCACGTCCTGGTCGCGTTCGGCGAAATCCGCGCGCTCGGGACGAGGCCCGACGGCTCCCCGTGGCGGGTGGGGCTGGCGGCGCCCGGCCAGAGCGAGGCGGGGCCGCTGCTTTCCGTCAGCGAGAGAGCGGTTGCGACTTCGGCCGGTGCTGCCGGACCGTTCGGCGGGAGCGGGTCGCACAACCACATTCTCGACCCGCGAGATGGCTCGAGCCCACGCCACCACACCGCTGTGACGGTCACCGCGCCAACGGCGGTTCTGGCCGACGGCATCTCCACGGCGATCGCCCTGATGCCGACGGCCGAAGCGCGCCGTCTGATATCACAGCATGAGGAGGTGGAGGCCCACCTGACGGACCATCAGGGTCGGGTAACCCGAATCGCGTGAGTCACTGCGGCGCGCGCACCATCCACCTCCCGTGTAGCAGGGCGAACAGCGCGAACCCCGCAATCCAGGCGCCCCCGGAAGCTATCAGCAGCGGCAGATAGGCCTGCGGAACAAAGGCGGCGATGACCCGCAGCGCTGCCGCGGCGACAACGAAGAGGAACATGACCGTCGTCGGCCCTCCCGCCTCCGTCCCGCGCTGATCCTGCGCGAGGGCCACGCGGGTCATCACGCCGAGAATCATCGTGCCCATCGCACCCGCCGTCAGCGCGTGCAAGGCGGCGGCGTGCGGCACCGTCGCCGGCATCAGGATCGACAGCCCCAGGAGGATCAGGCCAACCGGGATCCAGCCGTAACCGACGTGGAGAACCCAGACGATCGGCGCCCGGAGCGTCAGCCATCCATTCCAGCGCAGCAGGCGCAGGGCATGGAGCAAGCCGGCAAGCAGCAAGGCGGCGGCCGCGAGCGGCAGCCATACATCCGCCACCCATAGGACAAGGCCGGTGAGGGAGGCTGCGTGCACCGCCGCATCCAGTCGCCTGTCGGTGAGGGGGAAGCGCTTGTCCCGGCGCTTGGCCAGCCAGTTTCGGGTGAAGCTCGGCACCACACGTCCTCCGATGAGGCCGAGCAGTGCCACCACCACACCGATACCGGCCCGCCAGCCGAGGGCCGTATCCTCGATCCATCCGAGCAGGGCGGCATGAGAGGCCGCGTTCGCTGCCGCGAGACCTGCGAGCGCCCCTGTCGGCGGAAGGTTTCGCCAGCTTCTCCCCGCCACGATCTCCCGCAGAATGGCCGCGATCAGGACGAGCCACAGCAGGAGGTCCGCGATCGCTGCGGTGAGCCCGCCGAGATGATCCGAAGTCGCGATCGTTACCCTGCCCAGCAGCCAGAGTGCTGCGAGGCCCGCCAGCGGCGCGCCGTTGAGCGGCATTCGCCCCGTCCAGTTCGGCGTCGACGTCAGCAGGTATCCGCAAACGGCCGCGCCGACGAAGCCGAAGAGCATTTCGCGAGCGTGCCACGAGACGGGATCGAACCGCGTCGGCAGCTCCAGCCCGACGGTTAGTGTGCCGAGCCACAAGGCGAGGGCCAGGACGGCCCAGATGGCGGCGGCCAGGAAGAACGGGCGATAGCTTCGCGCGAAGAGGGCGGCGCCGGAGTAGGGTCGATAGCGGGGTACGGGAACGTGTCCTGGTCGCATAAAGAACGCATTGCCTCTTTTCCGGAGAGCCGCATTGGGGCTCCTATCGGACAGGGAAACGTTGCCGCGGCGCAAGTGCACGCCACATGAACCAAGGTGGGGGTGCGCAGTCGATCTCGTCGCCCGGCACCGAGTCGGATTACGCAGACGGATCAAGACGCGATGACGCATCGGCGCGAACGGCATATGTCCCGGCGAAACTTCGTATCGGGACTGGCTGCGGTCGCCGGAGTGTCGGCCCTTCCCAGCGTGGCCGCGAGCGCGGCAGCGCGCCGCCCGCCGCCGGCCGACCCGGGTCGTTTGAGGGCGGTGCGGGACAGGGCACGGCAGCTCGACCAACTCCACACTCTGCTGATCTCGGTCCGGGGCGAGTTGCTGCTCGCCGAGGCGTTCCGGGGCGGTCATCTCGACAGACCCGCCAACGTGAAGTCGGTCGCAAAGACGATCATGGCCGCCCTCGCCGGCGCCGCGATCGATCGGGGCGTCTTCGAAGGCGTCGATCAGAAGGTGGCGCCGCTGCTCGGGGATCTGGTGCCACGCGATGCCGATCCGCGCGTCGGCGAGATAACCGTCGAGGATCTGCTGACCATGCGCGCCGGTCTCCAGCGGACCTCGGGGCCCCGCTACGGCGAATGGGTGAAGAGCAGGAATTGGGTCCGATATGCCCTTTCGCGCGAGTTCGTCGACGAGCCGGGCGGGCGGATGCTCTATTCGACCGGGAGCTATCATCTGCTCTCGGCTGCGTTGACCAGAGGCAGCGGCCGCAGCACGCTGGCACTCGCGCGCGAATGGCTCGGCGACCCTCTCGAGATCGAGATCCCGCCCTGGACGCGCGACCCGCAGGGCATCTACATGGGCGGCAACAACATGGCCCTGACGCCGCGGGCGATGGTGAAGTTCGGCGAGATGTACCGGCGCGGCGGAGTAGGCGACAACGGCCGCGTGCTCCCGGCAAGCTGGATCGACGCTTCCTGGACGCCCCGAACACTCTCGCCGTTCTCCGGCGACCGGTATGGTTACGGCTGGTTTCTTCGCTCGATGACCGGACACGCGGCGCGATATGCGCGCGGCTATGGCGGGCAGATGATCTACGTCGTCCCCGAGGTCGCGCTGACGGTGGCGGTCACGTCGGATCCCACTCGTCCGGCCAGATCTGGCGGCTATATCAGCGACCTGCACCGGCTGATGGAAGAGCTGATCATCCCGTTGGCCGCGGGAACCGCCTGACACGCAGGGAGAGGGGAGGGTGTCGACTGGCGGGCCGTGTGCCCAGCGCTCTATGATGGCGTGAAGACCAGGTCGAATTCAGCTGAGTGCATTCCATGAAGCGAAAGCTGCATCTCAATCTCTTCATCCATAGTCGCGGTCATCACGAGGCGTCGTGGCGGCATCCCATGGCCTCGCCGCTGGCACTGACTGATATCGCCTATTACCAGGATCTCGCGCGAAAGGCGGAGGAGGGGCTGTTCGACTCCCTCTTCCTCGCCGACCAGCTCGCTCTGGCCGACGACGTGGAGCGTGCCGGCCGCGCCTGGCTCGAGCCGATCACTCTGCTCGGGGCGCTGGCGGTCTCGACCAGCCGCATCGGGCTCATCGCCACCGCATCGACCACCTATACCGAGCCGTTCAATCTCGCCCGACAATACGCTTCGCTCGACCACATCAGCCGCGGGCGGATCGGCTGGAACATCGTCACCTCCTGGTCGGCACCGGCAGCGCGCAACTTCGGCGACACGAGCCAGAAGAGCCACGCCGCCCGCTACGAGCAGGCGGAGGAGTTCATGCAGGTGGTGAAGGGCCTCTGGGACGGCTGGGCCGACGATGCGGTCGTCGACGACCGCGCCGGCGGCCGTTACGCCTGGCCCGACCGTATCCGCCCGATCGATCACCAGGGCCCGCACTATCAGGTCGCAGGGCCGCTGAACATGCCGCGTTGTCCGCAGGGTCGTCCCGTGTTGGTGCAGGCGGGCTCGTCCGAGACCGGCCGCCGCTTCGCCGCGCGCCATGCCGAGGCGGTCTTCACCGCGCACATGGAGAAGGCGACGGCCCAGGAATTCTATGCCGACCTGAAGTCGCTGGTGCGGGCGGAGGGGCGCGACCCCAGCCAGGCGATCATTCTCCCGGGCCTCAGCCCGATGATCGCTGCGACCGAGGCGGAAGCGCGACGGATGTCGGAGGAGCTGAACGACCTCGCCGATCCGGAGATCGGCCGCAAGCGGCTTTCCGGCCGCTTCGGCGGCCATGACTTCTCGCGCCTGCCGCTCGACAAGCCGCTCAAGCCCGAGGATTTCCCGGACCCGCGAACCGTGGAAGCCGCGCGCAGCCGCGCCGAGGTCATCGTCGGGCTCGTCCGTCGAGAAGGGCTGACCTTGCTCCAGCTTCTCTCGAAGCTCGCCGGTGCCCGCGGCCATTTCACCTTCGCCGGCACGCCGGAGCAGGTCGCCGACCTGATCGAAGACTGGTTCACCGACGGCGCGGCCGATGGCTTCAACATCATGCCGCCGATCTTGCCTGCGATGCTGGACGTCTTCATGGCAGAGGTGATCCCACTGCTGCAGAAGCGGGGCCTGTTCCGCACCGCCTACGAGGGCGAAACGCTGCGCGATCATTACGGGCTGATCCGGCCGGAGAATCCCTTCTTCTGAGGGCGGATTGGTGTAGGATTTTCGAGGCTTCGCATCCGGCCGCAGCGCCCGGCAACTGCCCGGCACGCGAGCCGACCAAGGGAGGTTCGCCCGATGATGCAATCAGCCGAGGTCCGTCCCGAAAGCGTTCCTGCGGTCACTCCGTTCGAGACTGCCCTCGGCGCGGAAGTCTCGAATATAGATCTCTCGCAACCGCTCTCCGCCGACCAGTTCGCCGTGGTCGAGCAGGCATTCCTCGATCATCTGGTGCTGGTCTTCCGGAATCAGTCGCTGACGGACGAGCAGCACCTGGCGTTCGCCAGCCGGTTCGGTGAGCTCGAGGAGCACATCAACAAGCCTACTCGTCACGAGCAGTACGAGAAGGTGCAGGTGTTCTCGAACGTGAAAGCGGACGGCACCACGCTTGGCGTACATCCGGAGCGCGGCACGCTCGTCTGGCACACGGACAAGTCCTACATCGCCACTCCGTCGCTGGCGACGGTTCTGCGCTCGCCGGCGATCGCAAGCGAAGGAGGCGACACCCTGTTCGCCAACACCCAGGCCGCCTACGACGACCTGGACGAGGCGACGAAGCGGCGGATCGCCGGCCTGAAGGCGGTCCACTCGTGGGAGCGGAGCCGCGAGAAGGTCGGCGAGCGCCCGGCGACGCCGGAGCAGATCGCGGCGGCGCCGCCGGTCGAGCATCCGCTCGTCCGAACCCATCCGGTGACTGGCCGCAAGGGCCTCTATCTGGGCAATCACGCCAGCCATGTCCCGGGGATGGATTTCGAGGAAGGCGTGCAGTTGCTGGCGGAACTGGAGCGCTTCGCCACGCAGGACAAGTACGTCTACCGGCACAAGTGGCAGGTCGACGACGTGCTGATGTGGGACAATCGCGGCACGATGCACTGCGTCACGCCTTACGACGCAGTGAAGGAGAAGCGGGCTATTCATCGCGTCGTGATCCGCGGCGACCGGCCGTTCTGATGAGGCCCACGATGCGCCTCGGGTTCGTCGGCCTCGGCGCCATGGGCCGGCCGATGGCAATCAATCTCGCCGAGGCCGGGCATGATCTCGTCGTCTGCGACACCGACCACACCAGAACCGCGATCCTGGCGCAGCACGGCGCCGCCGTCGCCGCGACCCCGAAGGATGCTGCCGACGAGGCGGATGTCGTGCTCGCCTGCCTGCCGAACCTGGACGCGGCTGAAATGGTGGCGACCGGCGCCGACGGAGTCAGCGCCGGGACGCGCGCCCGGGCATTCGTGAATATGGGGACGACTGGAAGCGCCTATTCGCGAGCGGTGGCGCAACGGATGGCGGAGGTCGGCAAGGCATTCCTGGATGCCCCGATCTCCGGCGGGCCGCCGGGCGCCGAGGCGGGCACGCTCGGCATCATGTGCTCCGGCGACCGGGCAACGTTCGAAGCCCTCGAGCCGGCGCTCGACGTGATCTCCACCAAGGCGGTCTATGTGGGCGAACAGCCCGGCGCGGCGCAGACGATGAAGCTCGTCAACAACATCATCTCCTTCGGCAACCTCGCCGTCGCCCTGGAGGCGATCACGCTGGGGGCCAAGGCCGGTCTCGACCCCGAACTGATGATCGAGGTGATCAACGCCTCTTCCGGCCGCAACACCGCCACCGAGGCCAAGATCCCGAACCACGTGCTGACGCGGACCTTCGACTACGGTGGCGCCATGTACATCATCGAGAAAGACCTCGAGCTGTGGCGGCGCGAGGCGGAAGCCTACGAGACGCCTATGTGGCTCGGCACCAACATCCGCACCCTGTTCCTGCAATGCATCGCAGAGGTCGGCCGCGACAAGGACATGACCGCGCTGGCGCAGACGCTAGAGCGGATGGCGGGCGTGGAGATCCCCAGAACTCGCTAGGTTCGAGAGCTTCGGCCGCCATTCTGGACTCCCTGATCCGCCCGTCTGTCTAACGGCTGGCCGGCCGGGCGCGTTCCGCCGGGGGTGGAGGGATCGCGGGGCTGCCGGTGGGTCCGTTTTCGAATAACGTCGCGCCAAAGCGTTCGCCGTGTGATCCTCGACACGGGCACCCGTCGGATTCCGTGCTCCCATGACCTGCGAAACACGATGCCGCAGAGGCGGTCGGCAGAGAGAAGCGGGTCATGGGGCAGATCAACGGCACATCCGCTGCCGACATCATCTCCGGCACGCCCGGCGACGACTTCATCCTGGGCCACGGTGGCGACGACTTGATCCTCAGTAGTTTCGGCGACGATCTGATCATGGGGGGCTGGCCCCGACCTGATCTACGGGAACGACGGCGACGACGCACTGCTCGGCAACCATGGCGACGATAGCCTCCACGACGGCAACGGCGACGACGTAGTGAGCGGGGGCGAGGGTCTCGACGATCTCTATGGCGACGCTGGCGTCGACACGATATACGGCGGCGCCGACGCTGATCGGTTGTATGGCGACGCTGGAAACGACGCACTCGCGGGCGGCGCCGGCTCGGACACGGCGGATTAGTCGCTGTCCAGCGGCGGCGTCTGGGTCTTCCTCGACGCGAGCGTCGGGTACATGAACGATGCCGCCGGCGACACGTCTACTCCGTGAAGTAGTCCTCGTCGACCTTCTTGATCTCGTACACGGTGCGCGTGCGGACGCCGACATTGTGGCGAATCATCAGACGTGCCAGCTCCGCCCCGTCGATCAGGATGATGCGCTTCGCGATCATCGCCGCGTACTCGCGCGCGCCGGCCGAGAATGTGGAGGTGGTGACGAAGATGCCCTTGGTCGCGCGCACGCCGTCAAGACTGCCTGCGAACCCTTGAATCTCACGGCGGCCGACGCTGTTACCCTCTGCGTACCGTTTCGCTTGCATATAAACGATGTCGAGGCCGAGCGGATCCTCCTTGATGATGCCGTCAATCCCGCCGTCGCCGGGATGGCCGATAGCGCTTCCCATCTCCTCACGGCCGCCGCCATAGCCCATCGCGATGAGCAGATCGACGATCAGTGCTTCGAAGAATGCGGGAGACAGTTCGCGGATGCGCTCGAGCAGGTCGGCCTCCAGAACCGAGCTCAAAGCCCGGTGGCTGGCTTCCATCACTTCCTCCGGTGTGGATCCACTATCCTCGGAGGAAACGACTCTTGGCGCGGGGTCGCCCTGGCCTCTTGAGCTCGAAGTGCCCGTTCGCCATTCGACGTATGCGGGGTAGCGCTTCAGGTATTCCAAGTCTAGGACGGGTGGCGGCGCTTGCAGGAGTCGCCGACCTTCGTCTGTAGCAAGATACAGTCCCCGCCCGCGCTTCTCCAGAAGGCCGGCCACGGAGAGATAAAGTATCGCCCAAGCGACGCGGTTCGCGAATGTCGATTGGCGGCCACTCGGTAACATCTCCGACAAGTCGTCCTGTGACAGCCGGAAATCTGCTGCCACTTTCTTTCGAATCGCGGCAACCGGCGTCTCTCCGCTCGCCGTATGCCGGAGAACCGGCAGCATGAATTCCTGGAATCGAGGTACGGCCAATCCAGCTCTCCCGAACCAAATCTCCATATTGTAGAGAATTTCGTCGAGGTGGCTGAACCGGCCTCTGCTCACTTCGCGAAATAGGCTCGGGCGGCGGGGTGGAGGGGGATCGTGAGCCCGTCCAAGGCACGGGCGCGGGAGATCTGCGCCCCGGCGGCACTGCCGGCCGCGAAGAAGTCCACATGCTCATAAATCGTCCGCAAGACCGAGTCGACCTCGGCATCGGGCATGTCAGCGCGCGCCACCAGCAGCGCTGTGACCGCAACCGTCGATAGGTCTTCGCGCTGCCCCGGGTAAGTGCCGACCGGAAGCGTCAGCCGGATCAGGCCGTCGTCACCGCCGGTCAGTGCCTCGACGGCTTCCGGTTCCAGCGGGATGAGCGTCATGCCCGGCCCGGCCGCGAGCCGCTGGAGCGCGCGGGCGGGGGCGCTGATGACCCCGACCGCCGCATCGATCTGCCCGGATCTGAGCTCCTGAACCGCACCCGCCAGTCCGAGCGCGGCGACCTGCCCGAGATCCCCAGGCGCGAGACCGTGGGCCCGCAACACTGCGGTCGCGGTACGGGTGGAGCCGGAGTCGGGCAGGCCGAGATCCACGTGTCGGCCTTGCAGATCGCCGACCCTCGCGATGCCGGCGTCTGGCCGGGCGATCACATGCACCGGCTCGGGGAACAGGGAGGCGAGTGCGTGCATGCCGCCGATCGGCCCTCCGCCCGCAAGTGGCAGCTCTCCTGCAACCGCGGCGGCCGCGATATCGCTCTGCACCAGCGCCAAGTCGGCTTTGCCGTCGAGCAGAAGGCGGATGTTCTCGACGCTGCCCTCGGTCGTCAGCGCCACGGCAGCCATGCCGAGCGCCATATCTGCAGCCGCGATCGTTTCGGCGACCCGGTGGTACTCCCCGCCCTCCGGGCCGCCCGCGATCGTGAGCGAGGCTCGCAGCCGTTCCAACCTCCGGTCGATCTCGCGGCGGGCGGTCGTCAGTTCTTCCGTTATGATCGTGCGCGCCGCCGCCGCTTCGTCGGTCGGCGGATCGTCGAACAACGCCAGTATCTGCTCGACCAGCCGCCGCGCGATGGCGGGCGGCGCGGTGTTGTCGGGCGGGGGTGCGGCACCGGGAGCAGGGCCGACATATTCTACAGGTGTCCATTCTCCATTGACGGCTCTGAATGTGACCGAGCCGCGCACCCGCAGCTCGTCTCCCGAGCTGTTGCCCGCCGGCCTGATCCCCTCGATGCCCCGTTCGCCGGCACCGAGAAGTTGAGCAAAAGCGGCGGGGTTGAGCGAAGTCCAGTCACCGAAGGCATAGTCGCGGAGAAGCTTCAGACGCGCGTTGTAGTAGACGATGGTCCTGGAGGCGCCGCTTTCGTCGGCGGGCAGTGGGGTCGTGCCGAGTCGCCGGAGCGAAACGATCTCCAGAAGCGGCTCCGGGAACGCCGTCTCGAGACGCGCGCCCAAGGTCTGGCGAATCTCCGACTCGCTCGGCGCATCACTGCACGCCGTGAAGAACAGGAGAATCCCGGCAAGGAGGATGCGGAAGGCGGACGGTCTCATCACTCCTCCCCCTCAGAAGCCGAACAGGGGCAGGGCGAGGAAGCCCTGAATCACGAGCGCATTGGTGATGTCGATCAGGAATGCGCCCGTGAGGGGGACGATCAGGAACGCCTGGGGCGAGGGCCCATAACGTGCTGTGACCGCCTGCATGTTCGCGACCGCCGTCGGCGTCGCGCCGAGGCCGAAGCCGCAATGACCGGCGACGACCGCCGCGGCGTCGTAGCCCGAGCCCAGCACCTTCCGCATCACCGTAAAAGTAACGAAAGTCGTATAGGCGGCGACCAATGCGAGCTGTGCCAGGAGTATTGCCAGAATGGGAAGCGCCAAGGCGACCAGCTCCCAGAGCCGGAGCGCGATCAGCGCCATCGCCAGAAAAAGGGATAGCGAGACGGTGCCCAGGAGGTCGACCGCCGCGCTGTCCATCCGCCGGAACCCGGTCAGGGTCAGGGTATTCCGTACCACCACGCCCGTGAAAAGGGTCCAGACGAAGGACGGCAAGGTGAAGTAGGGGTTCATGGTGATGTCGGCCAGGTAGATACCGGCGAGCACGCAGACAACCATCAGGAACAGGGTTTCGACGAAGCTTTCGGGGGTGATGGTGCGACGCTCGTCGCCGCCGAGCTCGCCCGGCACCGAGGCCGCTGCCGTCTTCGCCTCGGGCGTGAGGCCGTGATTCGCGATCAGTCTCTGCGCGATCGGCCCGCCGATCAGTCCACCGAGGACGAGGCCAAAAGTGGCACAGGCCATCGCCAGCTCCATCGCTCCTTGCAGGTTATCGACGCTGCCGAAGCGGCTGGCATATGCGGCGCCGGTGCCGTGCCCCCCGGACATGGTTATCGAGCCTGCGAGCAGGCCCGTCAGGGGATGCAGATCCATACCGATCGCTGCCGCTACCCCGATCGCGTTCTGCAACACGAGCATGACGGCCACCACGACCAGGAAAGCGACGATGGCACGGCCACCGAGCGCCAGCATCCGCAGGTCTGCACCGAGCCCGATCGAGGCGAAGAACGCGAGCATCAGGGGCGTCTGCAGCGCCATGTCGAAGGCGATCTCGACGCCAGCGGTGACCTTGAGAGCCGTGATGACGATCGCCGCGACCAGGCCACCGATGACCGGCTCGGGAATGTTGTAACGCCGAAGCAAATCGATACGGGCGATGGCCAGCCGTCCTATCAGCAGCACGCCCGTGGCGATCAGCAGCGTGCTCATCACGTCGATATCGAAGTGCATGCGTGTCCTTTCGACCGGGGGATCTGGCCGGTGACTTCTTAGTGTTTACGGCACAGGAGGATCGTGGTGCCGACGCACGTTTCTCTTAAGGGTTGCCATTGCCGATGGCGCGCCACAATGGGAAACTCCCCCGGCTCACAATCCGGCATCGGGAGGATCGGGATGGAAGTACGGCTCGACGGACGCAGCGCGCTCATTACCGGCGGCAGCTTGGGCCTCGGCAAGGCGATGGCGCTGAAGTTCGCGGAATCGGGGGCGGACGTCGCTATCATCGCGCGGCGTCAGGACGTGCTCGACGAAGCGCGGAAGGAGATCGAGGCCGTCAGCCGGAACAAGGTGATCGCCGAGGCCTGCGACGTGACGGATGCGGCAGCGGTGGAGCGGTTGGTAGACCGGGTCAACGGTGAGTTCGGCAAGATCGACATCCTCGTGAACAACGCCGGGAGCTCGATGCGCGGCAAGTTCGAGGAAGTCACCGACGAGATGTGGCACGCCGACTTCGATCTGAAGCTGTTCGCCGCGATCCGGCTGATCCGTCTCGTCTTTCCGGCGATGAAGGAGCGACGCTGGGGGCGCATCATCAACGTGCTGAACATCGGCGCGAAAGCGCCGTTGCCCGGGAGCGCGCCGACCTCGGTCACACGCGCGGCGGGCATGGCAATGAGCAAGGTTCTGGCCGGCGAGGGGGCTCCCTACAACGTGCTGGTGAACGCGCTCTGCACCGGCCTTCTCGTCAGCGACCAGCATGTGCGCCGGTACAAGCAGAACCCGGACGGTCTCACCTTCGAACAGTGGCTGGAGAAGGCGGGCAAGGGGATCCCGCTCGGCCGCTTCGGCGAGGCGGAGGAGTTTGCGAACATCGCCTGCTTCCTCGCCTCCGATGCGGGCAGCTACATCACCGGTACGGCCATCAACGTCGACGGCGGCAGGTCGCCGGTGGTCTAGGCTGCCGGGGCGCCCGCTGCCGTCCCGGACCGGTCCCGGAGGAGGGTAGAGGCCATGGCGGACGGCGAGACGCTGAGCGCGTTTCTGGACGATATCGCCGCACGGTTCGGAGAGGCGCCCGCGTTGCTGTACGGCGGCAGGCGTCTCTCCTACGCCGAA
>Ga0079224_100007532_pt1 | contig 14632 bp, 12 predicted proteins | sample Stecom2015_FD_80414 | JGI IMG/M metagenome (GOLD analysis project Ga0079224, IMG submission 80414) | Agricultural soil microbial communities from Utah to study Nitrogen management - Steer compost 2015 | ecosystem: Environmental > Terrestrial > Soil > Agricultural land | place: USA: Utah...
CCAACAAGCCAATTATCAAACCGTTGCAGATGTCAAACGCTACTATATACAGGACATTGAACCCGAGACGTATTACCATATTTGGCTAGAATTGCCATCAGGGGAGGTGATAAAAAGAAAGGTGTATTCTACGAAAGAGTGGGATCTGGAACCTGTAGATTTGCAGGAGGCTGCATCTAACCCAAGCTCTAAAGCTGTTCCCCCGGGCATGGAGATTTATTGGCAAGATGAGTTTAATGATGAACTGTTGAACCTCAATAAGTGGACCACCAACTATTCTTCTTCGCTCAATTATTTGAACAAAGAGTCTCTACAGGAAATGTTGACCGATAAATTACCTCAACCGGCGTATACGATGAGTGGGCAATATATCAATCTTTATGTGAACGACACGATTCCTGATAGACTATACACTAAGACAGGAACTCAAAAGATTTCGTCTATACAGACTTATGATTGGCGGAAAAATGAGAATTTGCTGGACAATAGTCGTGGCGGATATTTTGAGGTAAAAGTGAGACGGAATAGTAAGGGCAATCCAAAGGGGCTGAATACAGCCTTTTGGTTTGATGCCATCAGGCCATACACATCGCTATGCTTATATTCCAAAAGGCGAGAAAGGAAATAATTTTCCATTAATTGTCAACGGAAATCGTGACGTGATGGATTTGTCGGTGACAGGTAAGTCGATAGAAGTGATTATCAAGGATATGTCTGGGAAAATTAAAGAGCAGTTTACGTTTTAGTTTGCTCATCGCTATTTAGAAGAGTACCTCTTGTTATTTATTTTTCTTGCGAATTGTATATTTTTACTATCTTGGCGAGCATAAACCGTTATGTCTTATGGGGAGTCCGTCAATTATTGATGATAAAGAATTGTTGCAGATGTTGCTGAAAGGTGACAGAGAAGCTTTTCAGCAGCTTTATCAGCAGTATTATGCTACTCTTTATCTCCATGCTTATCAGAAATTAAAGGATCGTGAAGCGGCTAAAGATATCGTACACGATTTGTTTGCAAATATTTGGCAGAAAAGAGAATCGCTCCGTATAACCGATAAAATATCCTCTTATCTGTATGCTGGTATACGCAATAGAGTTATTGATTATATTGCAAAAGAACAATCCAAATCTCATTATTTAGAATCACTTGTGGGGCATATAGAAATCGGGCAAGCTAATACGGATTACCTACTGCGTGAAAAAATGCTGCAAGAACAAATTGAAAATGTCTTGAAGACGCTTTCTCCCAGAGTTCGGGAAGTTTTTGAACTCAGTAGAAAAAGTTACCTCAATCATAAGGAAATTTCCCAGAAGCTTGATCTTTCTGAACAAAGTGTCCGAAGCTATATTAAAGATGCACTACGGGTATTACGCATGCGGTTAAGTGCCTTTCCTTGGGCTCTTTTTATCCTATTCTGTAAATATTTTTAATTTTTTACCCCCCTAAGCCATAGTTGTCCGTCATATATATGATTAAACATAATTATGAGGGAAAACCAACAACTGAGGGCTAAAGCTCTTTTAAAGAAATATCTGGAAGGTAATTGCACTGAGCAGGAAAAAGCTTGGGTAGAAGAATGGTATCTGACTTTACAGGAAGATGTCCAAGAAATACAAGATGAAGAAGCTATAACCGATCTGTCAGTTTTAAAAGATAGATTAGCCGAGATACCGAAACGCAAAATTGTTCCGATAACGTATATACGTTCTATTGCTGCCGCTGTTCTATTGTTATTAACAGTGGGGGTACTCTGGACTAAAAAAGTGACAGATAATAGCCAGATAGTGGATGTATCTCAAGTGCAAGATATTTTACCTGGCAGTAATAAAGCTACGCTTACATTGGAGGGTGAAGAAGGAATTGAATTGAGCGGTCAGCAAGATGGTTTGATAACGGATGGGACTGCTATCATGTATCCTGATGGTACAACTATCAAACAAGTTGAAAATGTTAAAATGGCAACCCTTTCCACACCTATAGCAGGTCAATATCAGCTTACTTTGCCCGACGGGACCAAAGCTTGGCTTAATGCACAATCCTCCATTCGTTATCCAACGACATTTATTGGTGCTGAACGTCTTGTTAGCGTAACTGGAGAGGTATATTTTGAAGTTGCCAGGAATACTAAACAGCCTTTCATCGTTCGGAGTGACCGCCAAGAAATTAAGGTATTGGGAACAAGTTTTAATATCAATGCTTATGGTGATGATGGACAAGTGCTTACTACTTTAACAGAAGGTAGTTTGCAAGTAAACGCGATTGATACAGAGCATAGAGTTATACTTATACCTGGTCAACAGGCTATCGTGAGCGATGCAAAATCAATTATAGTGAAAAAAGTTGATATAGAAGAAGTTTCATCATGGAAAGAAGGGCTTTATATCATTAATGACGAGCAGTTAAATCATTACGCTAAGAAGATTGAACGTTGGTATGATGTGGAAATAGATATGAAAAAACACGGTAATAAACATTTGTCTGCCATTATACCGCGTGATGCTAAGCTTTCTGAAGTGTTACAGGCTATAACATTAAAAACAGGTGTGGAATTCAAAGTTGAAGGAAGGAGGGTCGCGGCAGAAGAGTAAAGAAATAAACCTAATTTGCTGTTCGACAAAAAGAACTGCCGAGGCGCTCGCAACACCCCGGACAGTATGTCGGCTTGCAATTTTGAGAAGTGTTAACCAAGTCACAAACCCTGTATGCAAACTTAGGGATTATGAGGCAATATATCAACCCTTTAGAAGGGATGGATATGCATCATGATGAAGTAGGCATACTTGTATATAAACCGAAAAATGAACAAAAAGAACCTTAGATATGATAGTAAATATCTACATCTTTCACAAACTTATTTGACCATGAAATTGACTGTAACTTTATTCTTTGCGTCTATCATGGTCTCGTTGGGCAATGTCAATGCACAACGCATCAGTCTCGACCAAAAGGAAGCCCGACTGAAAAGGGTGCTGATGGAAATCAGTAAGCAATCAGGTTATACCTTTATCTATAATGAAAAGGAACTGGCAAGCGTACGGCCTGTATCGATTAAGGTCAAGGACAAAACAATAACAGAAACCTTGGATGTATTATTTCAGGGTGAGTCTTTGCAATATCAGCTTAAGGGAAAGTCCATAGCGATAGAACGAAAGAAATCATCGTCTGCGGAGCCCATGGCAAAACCTATAGAGATCAGACAGCAACGAACTGTTACAGGTCGAGTAACAAATGAAAAAGGGGAACCCATTCCAGGTGTAACTGTGTTGGTAAAAGGAGGTACAGGTGGAACTAATACAAACCAGGATGGATGGTATAGTCTTGAAATTTCAGATACAAATAGTACGTTGACATTCCGGTCTGTTGGATTTCTCCAGCAGGAAGTTCCCGTGTCTGGCAAAACAGAAGTATCTGTTGTGCTATTGTCGCAACTCAGTAATCTGGATGAAGTAGTCGTTGTCGGCTATGGTGTTCAGAAGAAAAGTGTTGTTACTGCTGCTATCTCCCGTATTTCGGCGGATGATTTAAAAAACACATCCCCGGTACGGATAGATAATGCATTGAAAGGTATGGTATCGGGTGTTACCGTGACACAGTCTTCCGGTCAACCAGGTGAAGGCTCTAAAGTCAGAATTCGAGGGATAGGTACTATCAATAATAGTGATCCTCTATATATCGTGGATGGCATGCCTATCGATGGAGGTATAGATTATTTGAACCCAAGCGATATCAGTTCTATTGAAGTGTTGAAAGATGCTGCTTCGGGAGCAGTTTATGGTGCTCGTGCAGCAAATGGGGTTGTGCTCGTCACCACGAAAAATGGAACTTTGGGAAAAACAAGAGTCGATTATTCCTTTTCACAAGGATATCAAAACCGTTGGCAGCAACGAGATGTGCTGAATGCTACTGAGTATGCTATATTAATGAATGAAGGTTTGCTGAACTCTGGACAGAATGTCCGTTATCCAGATCCTTATTCGTATGGTAAAGGTATAGATTGGCAAGATCTAGTTTTCAATAAAAATGCCCCAGTTTCCAATCATCAACTAAGTATCAGCGGAGCAAGTGAAAAAGTAAATTACTTCCTTTCGGCAGGATATTATGATCAGGAAGGTATTGTGGGTGGTAATTGGAACCGTTCCAATTACAACCGCATGAGCTTGCGTTCAAATATGATATTCAATCTATTGGATAATCAGGAGCGTAATTTTCTGCATAAATTTTCTTTAGGTGTAAATGCGTCTTATTCCCGTACAAAATCGATGGGTATCTCTACCAACTCTGAATATGGTTCGCCATTGGGAAGTGCAATTGCATTTTCTCCGCTTTTGAGTGTTTATGAAAAGGATCCGGCGGCGGCTCTTGCACGGCATCCTTATGCAGTCAAAGATCCTAATACAGGAGAGGTATATACCATTGCTGGTGCTGATTATAACGAAATTACAAACCCCTTGGCACAGCTTGCGCTTCCTGGAGATAAAGGAAATGCTGATAAGTTTATTTCTAATTTTTGGACGGAATTATACCTTTGGGACAACCTAAAGTTCAGATCGTCTTTTGGTACAGACTTGGCATTTTGGGGAAATGATGGCTGGTCGCCGAAATATTATTTAGGCCAATCCAATTACAGGGAAGAATCAAGGGTGTGGTCGGAAATGAATCGCGGTCTTGTATGGCAATTGGAAAATGTATTATCGTATGAAAAAAGTTTCTTAGACAAACATAACCTTCAGGTCTTGGTAGGGCAATCGGCTAAGAAAAATACTGGTCGTAATCTAGGAGGAGCAAATCGTCACTTAGTGGAAGAAGATGGTAGCAAGGCTAATATTAACTTTACTACCGGGACGGCGGCAAATGGGGATATGAGTGTGTATGGAGGGGCATATAGTCCACGCACATTGGCGTCGATTTTTTCTCGTCTGAGCTATAATTATGATGAACGGTATATGTTTCAGGCGACCATAAGAAGAGATGGTTCTTCTAATTTTGGTGCGAACAACCGTTATGCTACGTTTCCTTCGTTCTCTGCAGGATGGAATATTACGAACGAGCAATTCATGGAGGGACGCCCTGAATGGCTATCGGCTATGAAATTAAGAGGTTCTTGGGGTAAGAACGGAAATGAAAGCATCGGTGCGTTTGGCTATGTGGCGTTGACTTCCTCGGGCAACAATTATGTCTTCGGAACCGGAGATGGAACAATACACGTAGGGACAAAACCAAGTGGCTTGGCTAATCCTGACTTGAGGTGGGAAGAATCTGTGCAGACCGATATAGGACTAGATTTTAGCTTCTTCCGTAACTCACTTGATTTCTCCGTAGATTATTTTTACAAAAAGACGAATGGCATGTTGATGACCATGTCTATCCCATCTTATGTGGGCGAAGCAAAACCTATCGGGAATGTGGGTGAAATGGAAAATAAAGGTGTGGAGTTTGAGACCATGTATCGTTTTAGAACAGGGGATTGGGGCGTACGTTTGGGAGCTAATGCATCGTATATTAAAAACAATATGTTACGCCTTGGCAATGAAGAAGGGTTTGCGAACTATGATTATTACCAAAATGTAGGAACGATTAGCCGCGCTGAAAATGGTTTCCCTTTCCCTTATTTTTACGGTTATCAAGCTAATGGGATTTTCCAGAACTGGGATGAAATACACAACCATGTGGGAAGCGAAGGCGATATGATACAGCCTAAAGCCGTGCCGGGAGATGTGAGGTTCGTTGATCTCAATGGAGATGGTGTTATTTCGGATGCAGACCGCACTATAATCGGTAATGGTAATCCAAAATGGACATTTGGTTTTAATACGAACATAACCTGGAAGAATTTCGATTTTAGTTTCATGTTGCAGGGAACTCTTGGTAATGATATTTACGATGCTACACGTAGAACGGATATTGCATATATTAACCTGCCAAGCTATATGTTGAACAGATGGACTGGGGAGGGAACATCTAATGAGATTCCACGGTTTTCCTTTACAGATGAAAATGGCAACTGGTTGTCATCCAGTCTGTATGTCAAAGATGGCTCGTATATGCGACTTAAAAATATGGTTCTTGGCTATACACTCCCGAACCATCTGACCAGTAAATATTTCGTTTCAAACCTTAGGATATTTGCTTCGGCCGAAAACCTGTTGACGTTAACCAGGTATGAAGGCCTTGATCCAGAGATTTCTGCAGGAGGGACGTCGCTCGGTATAGACCGCGGTATATACCCACAAGCACGGGTTTTCTCTTTTGGTTTGAATGTATCCTTTTAAAATTAAAAATGGAAAAGATGAAACGATTACTCTATATAATAACAATAGCAATTTTTACTGTTCTGATACAGAACTCCTGCTCAAAGGATTTCCTTGAAGTAGAATCTGCGGATAAACTGTACGTGGACGAATATTATAACTCTGAAAGCAGAATTTTTGAAGCATTGGTAGCAGCTTACGATCCTTTGCAATGGTTTGACTATGCATGGGGGCAATATACCCACATCGGGTTGGTGTCTGATGTAATGGCGGATGATGTTTACGTTGGAGGTGCTGATGCCAACGACTGTATCTATCTTCACCGCATGTTCAATTATGAAGCTCTACCTACTTCGGTGGTTAGTGACTTGTGGACAACCTTTTACTCAGGTGTGAACCGTTCAAATATTGTGATGCAGTATATGGATAATGTACAAGGTATCTCTGATGATACCAAAGCCTTGTATCTGGCAGAAGCTAAAGTATTACGTTCTTTTTATTACACATGGTTGTGGAAACTTTGGGGAAATATTCCTTATTATGAGACGAATTTGACTTACCCATATATCGCTGACCAAAATACGGCTGATGAGGTGTATCAAGGTATCATTACAACATTAGAGGATGCAATCAACAATGGCGGATTGCCAATGAAGGCAGGTAGTGGAAGAGAGGGACGAGTATCATTGGCTATGGCTTATATGCTGTATGCTGAAGTTGTGATGTACCAAAATGATGATAGCCGTTTAAACCAAGCCCTTAAGTATATGGAGGAAATTATCAAATCCGGACAATACGATTTGGTGAGTAATTTTGCGGGATTATGGGAAGAAAGTGGTGAATGGTCGCAGGAATCTATTTTTGAAATTAACTATTTCAGTCGTAACGCTGTCCGTTCGTGGGGCAGTCCGACCACCGATGGTGGATCGGTATATCCTAAATTTATCGGTATATATAATCTGGCTGGTAGTCCGGATTATGATGGTGGATGGGGTTTTGAGCCTGTGAGAGCCGATGCTTACGCTTTATACGATGACAATGACCAAAGACGTGATGGTGGTATTCTGAACTTTGCAAAATATGCAGAACAAACAGGTGCAACTTATCAAGCCCGCTATCAAGACCAAGGGTATTTTTTAAAGAAATATATGGCTCGAAAAGATGGGAATGCAAATCACTCTGCTGATGCAGATTTGAATTACAATAACAATTTCCGGGTCTATCGCTATGCGGAGACCTTGTTGAATGCTGCTGAATTGATTGCCCGTGGAGCCTCTGGAACGGGGACAGCACAGAGCTACTTAGACAAAGTCCGTACACGGGCTGGTCTTAACGCTATCTCGCCGTCCGTTGAAAACATCATCAAGGAACGTCGTTTGGAATTTTTGGGTGAAGGAAAGCGCTATTGGGATTTGATTCGTTCGGGTTATGCACCAACTTATCTTATACCAGATGGATTGTACCGCACAAGTACATGGACAACATCCAAAAAGTATCTGCCGATACCGCAATCAGAAATTGATGCATCTGCAGGTACATTGACCCAAAACAATTATTAACCTTAAGCAGTACAGCATTATGAAAAGGATATATAACTATTTAGGAGGCTTGTTGATCGTACTTCTGGTTTTTGCAGCATGTGCGAAAGATATTTTTCGTCCCTCGGAAGGAGGAATACCTTTAGCGACGGATATCGATGTCGATATTGTTGTTGACCAGGAAATCAACCAAGTAACTTTTACCTTTAACAATAAAGGTGCTTATCCAATATGGAGCTTTGTGGAAAAAAGTAAAACAGTCTATTCCACATCGAGTAAATTTACCAAAGTTTACAATGCGGCAGGCACATATTCTGTAGAAATCAAGCTCGGAAATGCACATGGAATCAGTGATGGTTCAATTATTAAAACCTTCACGATTGATAATTCGTTAGTTGATTACGATAAATATATCGGATTGATTGCGGGCAGTGGAAGTAAAACCTGGTCCATTGCCAAAAAGGAAATAGCCCATCTAGCTTGTGGTCCATCAGGTACGGATGGTACCGAGTGGTGGAGTGCTCCGCCGAATGACAAGGCCGATTGGGGGGTATACGATGACGTATTGACGTTTACAAGTGATATGAAATATACCTACAATCCAGGCGAAGGGGGAACTGTATATGTAAATAAAGAAAGTTCATTGTTCAGTGCGCACAATCCACACAATGAGTTGGATTTTATGGCTCCAGTGGAAGAGCAAACGACTACTTACAGCTTTGTCGGAGAAGGGGAGGATGTGTTCCTCATATTCCCGGCAGAGACGTTATTTCCTTATATTGCTAATGATGAAAGCTACAACGCGCCAAAGTATAGGGTTGTCGGTATTTCGGCAAATAAGATTGAGTTGGTATCTGACAATGGGAGTATTGCATGGCATTACATCCTGACCACCGATGTAGATACTGGTGAAGAAGAGCCACAAATCGGCGGATATGACCCAGATAGTGATTGTAACTTGTGGAAGAAGGCGACTATAATAAATGATTTTTACTATGCTCCAGATTGGAATTCGGTGGGTGATCCTGGTTTCGTAGCTAATGGTAATTCCTATGAGATAACTTTGCCAGTGGCAACGAGTTTACAGTGGCAGGCACAGGTAGCTTACCGGACAAATATGACCACCAAGGCATCAACAAATTATGATTTTTCTGCGGTGCTTAACTCCTCTAAAGATCATAACAATGTTACTGTTAAATTGGTTAAGACAGGTGAGGATGGGACGTTCTTCTTTGAAGAGAAGATTTCATTAAAGGCTTATGAAAACTATATATTTACCAAAGCCGATATGCCAGGTATTGGTATGGATCAGGTCAGTCTTGTGTTTGATTTTGGAGGTAATGCTGCTCAAACGGTCGTTTCCGTAAGCCGTGTAGTTTTGAAAGAACACAGCTGTGATGATGGTACGACTGTCTCGGGACCAGATAATGCAGATTCGGATTGTAACAAATGGAAATCGGTGAAATATACTAACTTTTTCTATTATGCTCCAGGTTGGAATGAAGTTGCCGCCCCAGAGGTTGTCGTTAATGGGAATTCATATAAAGTTACCTTGCCGGAAGAGACTTTTCAGCAGTGGCAAGCACAAGTCCATTTCAAGACAGATAATATCAGTACGAGCACTGCCAATAAGTACGATTTCCAATGTGTGTTGAATGCCACGAAGGATATTACTGGTGTAACGGTTAAACTTACTAAGGTAGATGATGATGAAACGTTCTATTTTACTAAGAACGTTAATTTGAAGGCTTATGAAGACCTTGTTCTTAAAGTTCCGGATATGGACGGTCTAGATATAGATAAGGTCAATCTGGTCTTTGACTTTGGTGGAAACCCGGCGAATACAGAGGTTACTATCAGTAAGATTATCTTAAAAGAATCAATGTGTAACAACTAAAATGATGAATTTAATGCCTGCGCGGGCTCTCCTTAAAATACCCGTGCAGGCTTTCTAAGAATATAATTATGAGAAAAATGAAACTGCTTATTTTATCCCTGATGGCACTGAGCTCACTGTGCTGCAGTAAAAATGACAATAACATAGAAGCGGAGGCTGGTAATATTACAAGCTCTATCTCTCAAATTAATGTAGACCATAGCGAAGCTGTTTCTACTATGGATGTCACAGCAAATCGGGAGTGGATGGTCTATAGTAACGAAAATTGGATTACTTGTACGCCAACAGGTTCGGTCAATGCCACGGAAAAGGTGACAGTAACTATTGCTGCCAATACCACAATGGAGGAACGTGAAGGTTCGGTGGTTCTAAAATCTGGTACTACTCGGGTGAGTATTCCTGTTAAGCAGGCCGGAAAGCCTATGATTGATGTGGAAGCCCCTGAAGGCTATGTGCTGGTTTGGAATGATGAATTTAATGATGGAAATCGCCCAAGTGCTGAATGGTTTTATGAAACCGGCGGCGGCGGTTGGGGCAATAATGAACTACAAACCTACGTGGCAGGTGATAAAGATGGTGAACAATTAGCTGTAATAAATAATGGTATACTGGGAATTACTGCAAAGAAAATAGACGGGACAGTGTATTCTATTCGTATGAATACTAATCAAAGCTGGACATACGGTTATTTCGAAGCTCGTTTAAAACTTCCGAAGGGAAAAGGAACCTGGCCAGCTTTTTGGATGATGCCGAAAAACTATACTTCATGGCCGGAAGATGGTGAGATTGATATTATGGAACATGTTGGATATGACCCGAATCGAATTCATTCGTCGATCCATAGCAAGGCATATTATCATTCCATTGGGACACAAAAAACTGCTTCAAAAATGATCCCAACGGCACAGGATGAATTTCATGTGTATGCTGTTGAGTGGACGGAAGACTTTATAAAAGGATATATCGATGGGGAAGTATTTTTTACTTTCCAGAACGATAAGACCGGAAATAAGGATACTTGGCCTTTTAATGCACCATTTTATCTCAAACTTAATCTCGCATGGGGTGGAGATTGGGGTGGTGCTCAAGGTATAGATGAATCTGTATTACCAGCTACGTATGAAATCGATTACGTAAGGGTATTCCAGAAAAAACCGTAAAGTGTAGCTGTATCCGATTAAAACAAAAGAAGGCAGAATTATTTAATTCTGCCTTCTTTCTTTACACGCTTAGGTTGATTTTAGCGATAATTAAAAATCATCGTCATCAAAATCATCAAATTCCCCAAGAGAGTCAATTTCTTCGATCTCGAAATCATCATCGTAGACATCATCAGCATCATCCTCCGGTCCGTTAAAATTGATGGTTTCATCAATCATAACCTCTTTTTCTGCCACTTCCATCATAGCCATGTTTAATTAAAAAATGATTAATCTATTGTTTGTTCTTCGGCGTAAAATTAAACAACAATATTAAAACATGAAATTTTTTTATTTTTTTTAATTTATTGATTGTTAGTCTCTTGGTGTCGTACGTCCTTACTCTAAGATTTCTCCGATTGTATTTTCTTCCGCTACGATATCTTTTAGTTGTGGAAGCTCTTTGGTAGAGTTGATACCAAAATGATTCATGAACTGACTGCTAGTTGCATATAATAACGGTTTACCTATGCTGTCGGCTTTGCCGGCAATCTGGATAAGCTTCTTTTCCAATAACCGTTGTATAGAATAATCACAATTTACACCACGGATTTGTTCTACTTCCAACTTAGTAATCGGCTGTCTATAGGCAATAATAGCGAGTGTCTCCAAAGCGGATTGGCTAAGTTTCTTTTTGTCGCGATGCGCCTGTAGCTGATTGATACTTTCGTGGTAAATTTCTTTGGTGAGAAATTGGTATTGTCTGTTCATCTGTCGAAGGCAGAATACATAGTCATCCGAATTGTATTTGGCCTCGATCTTTTTTGCCAATTCGACAATTTCTTGATTGGTAATTTCAATAGCTAGAGCCTCTTGTAGAACCTGACGTATGTCGTTTGCAGAGATACCCTCTTCACTGCCGAAAATGATAGCTTCTATATGTAGTAAAATATCTTTCACCGTGGGTTTTGTCTTTAATAGTTAATGACCTGTTCTTCCATCTGTGGCAATTCGCGGAACTCGTATTTCTGTGTACGCAGCTGGGGTTCGAAACCTGCTTCTTCAATGGCTTGTTGAATAGATGTCGATGTAAACCGGTGCGGAGCACCTGCCGCTGATACCACATTTTCTTCGATCATGATCGATCCAAAGTCATTTGCACCTGCATGCAAACAAAGCTGCGCCGTCTTTCTACCTACGGTCAGCCATGATGCTTGAATATTTTTGATGTTAGGCAACATGATTCTGCTTAGCGCTATCATGCGGATATATTCTTCAGCTGTAACGTTATTGGTGATTCCCCGTAATCTTTTGAGCAGCGTCCCATCATCTTGGAATGGCCAGGGAATAAAGGCGATAAAACCGAAAGCATCCTGCGGTTTCTCGGATTGAACTTCACGAATCCATACCAAGTGTTCAAAACGTTCCTCAAGCGTTTCAATATGACCAAACATCATGGTCGCCGATGTAGGGAGATTGATTTGGTGAGCTGCACGCATCACATCAAGCCATTCCTGACCACCACATTTTCCCTTTGAAATCAACCTGCGTACACGGTCGTTTAAGATTTCAGCTCCTGCACCTGGCAAGGAATCCAATCCTGACTCCTTGAGTGCGGTAAGCACCTCGATATGCGACATGCCTTCCAATTTAGCGATATGTGCAATCTCTGGCGGTCCCAATGAATGTAGTTTTAGTGTCGGGTAAAGCTCCTTTAACTGGCGGAATAAAGTAGCATAAAATTCCAGTCCCAGATCGGGGTGATGTCCGCCTTGTAGCAAAAGCTGATCGCCGCCATACTTAAAAGTTTCTTCGATCTTTTGCTTGTATGTCTCTATGTCCGTGATGTAGCTCTCGTCATGTCCCGGACGACGGAAAAAGTTACAGAATTTACAATTTGCAATGCACACATTGGTCGTGTTTACATTGCGGTCGATCTGCCAGGTCACTTTCCCGTGCGGAACTTGGATTTTCCGCAATTCATTGGCAACATAAACCAAATCGGCAGTAGCGGCATGCTGATATAAGAAAATTCCCTCTTCTTTCGTCAAAAAATCGAAGTGGAGGGCGCGTTCAAGTAAGTTTTCTACATTCATTGTTAACAAAGATACGCATGATTTTCCTCAAGTAAAAGCAATTCAGACGGTGAAGAATATTTATACAGACTAAAAACTATTTTTCCCAATTTTTTGTTATATTTATGCATACTTATTAAAGATGACGATATGACTAATCCAGGACCAATTTCAATCGAGCGCACTTTCTCGGCCAATGTAAGAGAAGTTTGGGACGCTATTACTAATAAAGATAAGTTAGACAAATGGTATTTTAAGATTCCTGATTTTGAGTTGGAAGAAGGAGCGACTTTTAATTTCTATGAATTTGGTCCCAAAAAAAAATACCATCATCAATGTGAAATCCTGGAAATCAAACCTGGAGAACTGTTTCGGCATACATGGACACACCCGACTCATAGTGAAGGTCAGTCCACGCTTACCTGGCATTTTATACCGCGTGGCACAGCAACAACCGTAAGATTGGTGCATGAGGGAGCAGAGAACTTTGAAGAGGCTGGAGAGGAGTTCTCAAGAGCAAATTTCGAAAAGGGTTGGAATATTATATTGGGCGTATCGTTGGCTAAATTTTTGGAAAATCAATAAATAAGGAGGTTTTATGGAAATAGTACATGTGAAAGATCAGAATAAGTGGTTGGCTGTAAATGATGAGGTACAAATCGGGGAATTGAATTATGCGATTAAAGACGGGATTTTGACCATCAACCATACGGAGGTGGATGGATATTATCGGGGAAATAAAATTGCGGAAGACATGGTGCTGGCGACAGCAGAATTCGCCCGTACAGAGGATATGAAAATAGCTTTGGAATGTTCTTTTGCCGAAAAGGTTTTTGAAAAGCATCCTGAGTTAAAGGATATATTGGCTTAATTGTTCTCCTTTTTCTACCTAAGGGAGAACTGATCAAAGGATAATCAGCAATATAGCTGAAATCACAACCAAAGTCATAATCAGATAACGGAATTGTTGTTCGGGAAGAATCTTGACAATCTTTATACCGATGAATCCCCCCAACAGGATGAAGGGAAGGGCTAAGAGGTTAAGATAAATTCCCGACCAGCTTATATTATGCCATACAAAAGCCTGTAGTGGTATTTTGGTGAAGTTGAGAATCATGATAAACCATGCCGAAGTGGCCGCGAAGGTTATCTTATTTAACCGTTTGGAAAGCATATAGACTGAGAGAGCTGGACCAGCGGCATTTCCTATCATTGTGGAAAAGCCCATGATAAAACCAAACACCGGCGAGTACCACTTGTTTTCGATCAGCCTGTCCTGTCGTTCTTTGGATGTGCGCTCCATCCATATCATAATCCACATACCAGTAATGATGCATACACCTATAACTGTTTTGAACGTCTTATCATTGATGTAATTTCCAAGTAGCAAACCTACAACTAATCCGACAAGAGCCAGTGGTAACAGCTTTTTGATTTCGCTCCATAAGAAAGCTTTACGGTAATAGATCACGGCGACCAAATCTGCAAAGCATAATAAAATCAAGACAATTCCTGTCGAATATTTTGCTCCAAATAGTAATGCAAATAAGGGAACAGCTAGGGTACCGATATTTTGGATACCAGTTTTGGACATGCCTATCAGAATGGCACAGCTAAAATAGAGTGCCCAACCATAGGGAGAGGAAATCAATTGTAGAGCTTCGGACATGATTAACTACGCAAAATATCTTTAACGATCTCTGGTGTTATCTGTTGATAATCGTTAATATAATA
>Ga0079224_100007533_pt1 | contig 14632 bp, 10 predicted proteins | sample Stecom2015_FD_80414 | JGI IMG/M metagenome (GOLD analysis project Ga0079224, IMG submission 80414) | Agricultural soil microbial communities from Utah to study Nitrogen management - Steer compost 2015 | ecosystem: Environmental > Terrestrial > Soil > Agricultural land | place: USA: Utah...
CAGGTATGCTCCAGAAATTTCCAATTCAATAGGTTTAATGGTTTGTCCGTAAAGAAAGATTTCGGGCATTGTTTTATCGTGCGGGCGTACCATCAGCCCGTTGTCCGTCTGCTGGAACATTAGGCCGGGATAGCCATCTGCGAAAAAAGGCAAATTTGTCTTCGAGTTTTTGACCTCGTTTTCAAATACCCAAATGTTCTTCACAAACAATGAAATGGATTTGTTCGGCACTATGCTGCGAAAACTCATTGCTTCATTATTGAGCTTGGTATGTCCTTATATTGCATTTCTCCTATAAAAAGCGTTATATCGCAATATACTATTTAAAACTCGATCATTTCCAAATACATCCTTTTGTTATGCTTGTTTTTCTGGTTAATCTGAATCTTTTATTTTTCTTCCATTTTTTCTGAAACAAATACATGGTCGACAAAGAATGTATAATTGTCAAACGTGCGTACGTCACCAGAGCCGCTTCTGAATAAGATAAATTCCGTGATCTGTGCAAGATTAATATTCGGATCTTTCTGTTTAATATGTGCAACTGGAATCGATACAAGATGCCAATTCCCATCTCGCTTGAATCCATATTCTTCTCCTGAAGCCGTGAATTCAAACACGGCATTCCCTCCTCCAGCGCTTCGTATGCGTATCAACATCGGTGCTAGAGAGCTCGATTTTAGACCTATATGATAATACCCGTTCTCAAAGGATGAAATATCGATATACTGGCCTCGACCATCTTCTAAAGCACCCATAGCCCAGTCCGACTCGCCTGTTGCTCCAAATTTATATGCTTCGACACCTTCAAATGCATCGGATACCCGTATTCCGGGAAAATGGTTCATGTCTACCGATCGGACCAGCGCCAACCGCGAAATAATATCAGGATGTTCTGTATAAATTCCGTAGGTTACGCCGTAATCGTAATCTGGAATTTGATTATTGGGGTCTGGCTCAACTTCAATGTCGAACGCATGCTGTCCGCGTTGATTATCGATAAAGACAACATTGAGAATCGCTTTAAAAGAGCCCCCTAGGGGATAATAAACAGTTACAACCGAATCCGTCGATGTACCGGGCGTTCCGCCTGGAAACGCCCAATTGCGACTTTGTACTTTAGTGGATCGGTCGGTATATATAATGTATTCGCCAAATTTTATATCGACACCACTGGCGTCAGCTGCTATTTTGCCGGGCTCGAACAACGTAATGGGGAAAGTTTCTTCTTCTCCACATGCGGCAAAAAACATCATCATCACACAACTGATGATATATCTTATTTTCAATCGAATAAGTTGCATATTTTTAGTTTTTTTGGCGTGCGCACACGCATTATTGTTCATATTTCTATTTTAATCCAGACAAAAATCCTTTGTATGCTTCTTTCGACCGATAACTTTGATCAAAAAGAAGAGGGTATTCTTTTGGATGCCATGAGCCGGTAAGCCAAGTGTGCTTATCTGTTACACCCCATAAGGAAATAGCAAATTTTTGCTGCGCGGGTAAAGCAGAATAGCTCTCTGCGATATGTTTGTACATCTCGGATTGCTTTTCGGCCTCAGCTTCTGTGTAGACATAGTTGTCGGATTTGTTGACATTCATAACGATATCAAGTTCTGAAATATGAACTAACAGCCCGGTACTCGCCATATCGTTCAACCCGTTACGTAAGGTGGTTTTATCGTTATTAATGCGATAATGAAACTGGTCGCCGATTCCATGGATGGGAATGCCTTCACTTTGGAAGCGTTGTACCATATTTTTAATGGCATTCCGTTTTCCCGGTGCGATCACGACACTGTAATCATTATAAAACAACTTAGCATTTGGATCTGCTTCGTGGGCGTAGCGGAAACACCGACCATAAAACGCTATTGGATCTTTAAATGTGGCATATACTGGGCAGTCTGTCATTCTGAGTGAACCGTTATCATTGAAAATCTCGTTAGCCACGTCCCAGCTGTTTACCTTTCCTTTATATCGGTCTACAACGGTTTTAATATAGGTCTTCACGTGATTTTCGAAAGCGGTGGAATCATAGCTTGTGTTTTTAAACCAACTGGGAAAAGATTTATACCATACGAGCGTATGACCATGCACATCTAAATCATTCTTGGTTGCAAAATCGACCAATTTATCCGCTCCTGTCCATTGGTAATTGCTTGACGAAGTCCAGATGGCATCCATCTTCATTTCCCACTCTGCCGTAATTTGGCTGAAATGCGTGGTCACAGTTTGTGTATAGCCATTTTCGTTCATCAACGACGTCTTTATAGCTGCACCAATATTAAAGGATGCTTTTTCTTTTAGCACTTTGGTTTCGGGTTCAGGTTGTTCGACTGGTTCCTCGCGATCAGGAGTTAGCTCTTGCTTGTTACCGCAGGAAATATTGCTCGCTCCAACTAGGAGCAACAACATGAAATATAAGTAGTGTTTTTTTATAAGTACCATCTTAAATCTTCTTTTGTTTTTAATTATTAATAACCGTCGTTTTGTGGAAATGTACCCATCAAGTCAATTTGTGACTGGGGAATCGGTAGCCTCACCATATGTGATGCCATGGGATAGATTGCTTTGTTCCCTGCATTTGACCCCATTTCATAGTATTGGTTAACGCGTTCCACCAAAACACCAATCCGTTTTAGTAAGAACCATCTTTCGTTCTCGAAGGCTAATTCCCGGGCGGATTCCTCCAAGTAGCTCTCTAGGTCAAAAGTAGCGAAGTTAGTGAGTCCAGCCCGGTTCCTAACCTGATTTATATACCCTAGCGCTTTACTTGGATTGTCCATTCGCCACGCCGCTTCAGCACCTAATAGCAAGGTCTCCGCATATCGATAAAAGATATGATCTTTATAGCTGTTGAGTGTCCCTATGCGCTTCTCGTCGTCATGGTACTTTTTTAAACTCCAATGGTATCGCCTATAATCATCATCGTAACGATCTGGCGCCAAGGGTAGTCCGAAGTTTGGTGACTCGGGATTATTTACAATGAGCTGCAAGGGATAATAATAGGTACGAAATCGTAAATCGTTTTCCGCATCGTAGAGCGATCGGAGATAATCGTTTGGAAAAGACCAACCTAACGATTCACCGCCATATTCGATCGATCGGATCATTTCTCCTCCCGACAGTTCGTAAACGCGCGAATTAAACACACTGCTAATCCACGTCGGTCCGCCGCCTGCTAAATTATCATTTCCACCGGTGATCTCGTCCCGAACGTATACCAACAAGGCTTCCTTGTGGTTCAAATTCTGTCCAAATACTTGCGCAATCTGTTCCCGAGGCAATAGGTCGTGGGTCGGATCTAGGATTACAGCATCAAAATGTGTGGACGCTTCCGTCCATTTTTTTTGCCATAATGCACTTTTTCCACGGATATGATGGGCTACACCTTTGCCATATCTTCCGTAATCTACATTCCAGGCTAAATGCTGTATGGCAAAATCGAGGTCCGCATCGATAAGTTTAAAAACCTCGATGGGATCTGCGGGCAGGTATTCTTTCGGATCAAATGCGTTTTCCGGTGTTGTGGCTACGGTGTCCAAGAGAATATTGTCGTACATTCGAATTAGATCCAAGTATAGTTCACCGCGTACCATTCTTGCTTGTGCAATAATCTGATTGCGTCTTGTTTCGAGCATATCTACCTTGGGGGCATTCGTGATAATGGCATTAGCCCGGTCAATGATCTGATATCCTCTTGTCCATTTGCGAGCAGGAAAAGCCACGGGTGTATGATTGGGTCCATAAGGTGTGTGCCATGTGCGGTTGAGTCCTAAATCGGTTCCTACCAAAAAGAAGAGACTGGAGCGTAAAGCATCGCCCTCTCCTTCCGGAATGTTATAGTTCCGCATGAGGTTGTATAATGCATTTACGCCGCTTTCTAACCCTTCCGGAGTGGTATATATAAAATCAATGGAGACTTCGGTGACGGGCTCCTCTGCCAAAAATTTTTCGCATGACAAGAATGATAACAACGTTACGCCAAATAGTAACTGCAGAAATATCCGTTTCATATGTATATAATTATTCATCGTTATTTTTAGTCTATAATTTCATCCACCGATTTTTAGAAACCTACTTGAATCCCGCCAACAATCGAAATTGCTTCCGGGTATTCATTAGGGTTCTTTTCAGGGCTGTACGATTTGTATTTTGTCCAGGTGGCTAGATTATGTGCAGTCGAATAGATTCTGAGGCTGCCGACTTTAAGTCTGTTAGCAAACTGAGAAGATAATGTATATCCGAGTGTCAATGTGTGTAGACGTACATAAGAAGCATCCTGTAGTCCGAGTGTCCATATATAGGGGCGATCGTTGGATTCTAACGGTCTCGGCCAATTACCTTCTGGATTCTCAGGAGTCCAGTAATCTACTTTCACTCCGTTAAAAACGCCTCGTAACGACCCTCCGGAGGCATAGTCGTATAAAAATGCATTATTTCGCACCACTCCCTGTACCGTCAGAAAATCGGCGGCGAGATCCACGCCCTTGTAATTAACCGCTAGATTAAAAGATCCAAACCATTTCGGATCGCGTGGTACAATGACGCGATCGGCGTCGGTGAGTTTGCCATCACCATTCGAATCCAGTAATTTGATATCACCAGGTTGTGCAGTTGGCATATGGCTATTGGCAATATCTTCCCCTTGTTGCCATATACCTGCTGGACGGTATTGATAGTAAACATTTTTCGAATGACCAATGAACCACTGATTAGCGATATCGTCAACCTCGTTTCCATGTTCATCTAGATCGCCATACAGGCTGATGATTTTATTCCGGTTTCTGGATATTGAAAAACCTAGATTTACCTGCCAATCGTTTTTGTCTAAGATCAAACCGTTCATATTTAGTTCGAATCCTTGATTTTCAACTTCGCCAATATTTCGTAGCATTCGAGCGTATCCGATATCGGCCTGTAACGACAATTCGGCTAAAAGATCTGTTGTCCGAGTGTTGTAGAATTCAAATGTACCGGTCAAACGGTTATTCCAAAACCCGAAATCAAGCGCGGTATTTAGCGTGGTAGAAGTCTCCCATCTCAAATTAGGATTAGGCAGAAAGTCTCCCGGAACATAACCTATCCGTTTGACATTGTTAAAAAGATAGTCCCGCTGCACGGCCGTACTGAGACTACGGTATGGATTGATCGCCTCGTTTCCTACGCTACCATAGCTTGCTCGTAGTTTAAGATTGTTTACAAAGGATTCATCCATAAATGCTTCTCGGTGTATATTCCACCCTAAAGCAACGGCCGGAAAATAGGCCCATTTATTATTAGCACCAAATACGGTCGAACCATCTGCCCGTGCCGATGCAGTTAAATAGTACTTCCCGTCATAGTCATACTGAATACGCCCCACAAATGAAACCAATCCCCTTTTATTGGCGCCGACTGTGGGAATATTGCTCTCCGCGCTCGGTAACCCCCAAATTCCCAACAAGTCATTTGGAATATTGCTGGCGTTGTTCCGGAAGTTATTATAACGTCGTTGGCTTATGCTCTGTACCACGGTACTCGCAAGATTATGTTTATTAAAGCTTGTGTTATAGTTCAAAATATTTTCTAATTGCCATTCTTCTTCGTCTTCAAACTGCATTGCTCCATTACCTAATCCGCCTCTACGAAATCCTTGTAAAGATTCGGAGGTGGCGTAATGTGTGGTCTTGCGGTTCCAAGAGCGTCTACTTGCATTCACACGGTAACGGAAACCCTGGAATGGTGTGAAATCGGCAAAAATATTCATGATATCGTTGCGATCATTTCGCGTATTCGAGACTTCGGCTAGATCCAATAATGGATTGACGCTCTCCTGCACACCGGTAGGATAAATCCGATAGGTTCCATCATCGTTATAAATTTTACCTAAAGGTGAAGTGGTTACGGTACGTAACAAGGTTTCACCTGTACCTGGATTATTATTTTTAGAAAGTTGCCACGAGGTATTAGCTCCCACTTTTAACCAGTCGGTGATCGTTTGGTCAACGTTGATACGGATTGTTCCACGTTGGAAATCTGTTCCTGGAATCACGCCCTGTCTCTTTGAGTAATTAAAACCCGAATAGATACGTGTTTTGGCCGTTCCGGTTGAAACGCTCAGGTTATGATTTTGTGTGCTTGCAATGCGCAGCAATTCTTTTTCCCAATCGATAAAGTCTCCTGTGGCAAGTACTTCACGCTCTATATCGGTAAAAATAGCCTCATCAGGAAGGTACTGATTGTTATTGTCTGCGCGGTAAGCCTCCCGTTTTAGCTGTGCAAATTCTTTCGCGCTGTATACGTCGAAATTACGTTTCACCGTCTGCCCGCCATAAAAGGTATTGAAATCGACAATCGTTCGGTCTTCTTTAGCGCGCTTGGTTGTAATAAGTATGACGCCATTTGATGCTCTAGCGCCGTAAATAGCCTGTGCAGCAGCATCCTTTAGAATCTCGATGGACGCAATATCATTGGGGTTGACGTCGTTGATTCCTCCTACTGGTACTCCGTCAGCAATAACAATCGGCGCATTTCCGGCGGTCAACGAACGGCTTCCGCGAATGAGGATATTAGATGAGCTTCCGGGTGCGGCATCGTTTACCGTGACGTATACACCGGCGGCTTTACCTCGCAACATCTCCCCTAGATCATTGGACGGTACACGATTGACATCTTCTGTATTTACTGACACAACGGAGCTGATTACATCACTTTTCTTTTGAGTGCCATATCCTACCACGACAACTTCATCTAGGTCGTCTATATACGCGGTCAGCATGACATCCACTATTGTTTTCTCACCTATAGGCTGCTCACTTGACACATAGCCTACTATAGAAAAGACGACAACGGACTGCCCCTCCGGTGTCGCAATTCGATATTTGCCTCTGGCATCTGTATGCGTTCGAAGCGACGTTCCCTTGATCGATACGGTTACTCCCGCCAGTGGTACTCCCAGTGAATCACGAACGGTTCCATTGATCGTCTGCTGTACGGCCTCTACATTCAGCGTATGGATGGTCTGTCTTCTCACGTCTCGGGATTTCGTTGGCACGAACTTCTCCTTTTGGTTTAAAACGACTACTTGGTCCTGTATGTCGTAGCCATAGGGCAAATTCTTAAAAAGTAGCGCTAACACCCGGTTTAACGGTTCTTCTTGTAAAATAATAGTAACGGGATCCTCCTGAACATCCCGTTTATTATAAAAGAAAGTGACGCCCGATTGTTTCTCTATCTTTTTCAGCACTTCCCATAAAGAGGCATCTCGTTCATTCAGTGAAATCTTTTGGCCAAATACATTAGCCGAAAGCTGAATGCAAAAGACGGTCACTAGAATGATGGTTAACTTCACACGCATAATGATTTTTTTGGTATACGCCGGTAAAGGACACATTAATCGTTTTAATTGCATACTTTTGTATGATTTGGGTTTTTAATACAGTGTTAATTTCAGATTACGTGGTATTCATTGACTCAATAAATAGCCGGGAATGCTCGCTACATTTCCGGTTTTTTATTCGAAGTCTACTTACGACAGCGGTTATGGAACCCCTGAATTTGCCAATCTACTTCTCATCAGATTCTTTATTTTTTATGGTTAATTGTCGTCCATTATTTAATTCAAAGTGTACGCCAGCAGTTTTTAGAATATATAGGGCCTTGTCCAGTGTCACATTCTTTGGGAGTTTACCATAAAACAGGTCATCTGAACGTACTATTTCATAATTCACGTCAATATCGTACCATCGTTCGAAGGCTTGGAGTACCGTGTAAATATTTGCATCATTAAAATAAAAGTATCCTTCTTTCCAAGCTAAAAACGGTTCTGGATCCACCTGGTATTTTGTAACTCCTTTTTCATTAACAATGGTCTGCATACCTACGGCGAGAACCATGCGTGCGTATCTGTAAGATTTATTATTTGACTTGACGGACACAGATCCTTCTGCAACGGTAGTGACGATTCCTAGCTTTTTATCATAAGCGTTAATATTGAATTGTGTACCTAATACTTCCACAAGTTGTTCATCATTTTTAACAAAAAAGGACACTTTCTTTCCATCCTGCGAATATGCCGCCACGTCGAAAAATGCTTCTCCTGCTAATAGCTCTACTTCTCTTTTATTTTTGTTAAACTTCCTAGGAAAACGAATAGATGACGCAGCGTTTAGCCAGACACGTGTACCATCGGAGAGCTCTAGTTGGTATTCTCCGCCTCTTGGGGTTGACAGCGTCACAAAGCTGCTTTCGCTATCCACGTTGTTGAATAATTCTGATTCAAGTATAGTGCCGTCCGTATAATGCAGCTCCTCGCCTATAACAAGGCCTTGTCCGCCTTCCTGTAGATCAATCACGGGACCATCATTTAGAGATAGAAAGGCTTTGTTCTTTCCGGGATTCACATCCTCTAGACTTGTATGCACTTCCGCTGTTTTTTGAATGGCTAGATAATAGGATCCAGCTCCGAGAACAGCTAGTGTAATGATAGCCGCTGCCGCGCGTAGTTTTTTCTTTAACGCACGTATCTTCCCGGTTTTTCCGTTATATGGTAATTGCATAGATGCTTGCACATTAGACAATATCCGTTGCTTTAACGCCCGCTCGTCTTTTGCAAAAGACGGCGGTATGTTTATTTGCTCGTCTACGTGTGCTTTATACCAAGTAAGGAACTCTTCTTTCTCTACTTCGGTTATACTTCCATTTAGCCATTTCGACGCCAACTCGCGGTATCTATTTATATCATTCATAACAGGAGCTTTAATATATGTCCTCGTTCGAGCGCAAATCCCTTACACCGTTTTTAATTTTTTTCTTGACGCATAAAATATTTATATTTGACCCATTGCGGCAAGACCAACCAAAATAAATCGGTAGTTAGTTATGATTATTTATAGGGATTTATCGGATAATGAATTGTATTTACATCTTCATAAAGGTGATGAAAATGCATTTACAGAAATTTATAACCGCTTCTGGAAAAAATTGTTTACGGTAGCGGCTAACCGCGTAGGGTCTTTAGAAGAAGCAGAGGAAATTGTCCAAGACTTATTTACGTCGTTATGGAACAAACGTTTTGATATGGTGCTTCGATCGGATTTGGCTAGCTATCTCGCTGTATCCGTAAAATATCGAGTGATCAAATCAATGGATAGAAAGTATAATGAAAAGCGTTATTTAGATAGTGTATTAGCTAACCGATTGATTGATGACTCTACACAGCAGAAATTAGCGTTTGAAGAGCTGCAAGAGGAATTGGAGAAACATGTTCAAAAGCTACCCGAAAAATGCCAGTTGGTTTTTCGACTAAGTCGTCAGGATGGTTATTCCCAACAGAAGATAGCAACAGAATTGGGTATTTCGGAAAAGACGGTGGAAGCGCATTTAGGAAAAGCTTTTAAAAAACTAAGAGCGCGGTTAGCGGGTTTCTTAACAACGCTACTTTAATAACATCGCAAGCTGTTTCCCCTTCCTACCAAAATGGTGGCTACACCTTTATGATGGCATAGCCTTTTGTTTCACCATTTCCTCAGGCTCGATCAGCCACGGGCTCGCTCTTCTTATTGGATTTCATGAGTGATTGAAATATCTGCTTTAGATGCGAAATGTAATTCTTATGATATTCGCTAAAACGTTGTGGAGTGAGTCCTTTAACGATATCGTAAAAATGGAAACCGTCTAATTTTGACAAGCCAACAAATTTCATGGCAATGTGGACCCCGAACAAGACGCCGTCGTCTACGGTGGTTTGATCCATCAATTCGTTTTCGATTGTGAACGCACCTTCAGGTGCGTTCCAACTCGATGTAATCATATACTTTTTTCCTGTTAGCAACCCGCCTGTTCCGTAGTCGATTTCAGGATTTGTGCGCGTGCGTCCGTCGCTTTTGTAAATCTTTCCACGCCCGTGCTGGAACACCACGTCAATATATTCTTTCAGTTTGTACGGAAGCTGAAACCACCAAATGGGTGTGTGCACAATAATCGCATCGGCCCACACAAAATTTTCAATTTCCCTTTCTATTTCATATCCTTCTTCCACGTGGGTGGTACGTATTTCAAAACCAAGTTCGGTCAGGGAATGTCCTGACCATTCGGTCAGCAGTTTGTTGAATAATCCTTTAGATTCATTGAATGCTTGACCTCCATTAATGATAAATATTTTTGCCATTATTTTAGAAATTTATAGATGAGCAACAAAATTATTGAGTTATGTTATATAATAAAAATAATGTAAATTTGACCAAACTATAATATTTATTATATGCAGGCAAATCTTGAATGGTTTCGAACATTTAGGGCCATATATGAAACGGGTACAATGAGTGGCGCGGCGAAACAGCTATTTGTTTCGCAGCCGGGGGTAGGTTTGCATCTAAACGCGCTGGAAACCTATACCGGTTTCCCTTTGTTCGAACGCACGTCTCGGCGTATGATTCCTACCGAGAAAGGAAAGTTGCTTTACCAGCAAATGTTAAAGTCTTTGCTTATTATGGAAGATATTGAGATGCGTTTTCGACGGAAATCGGGTCGTGATAGGTCTACCGTTAGTGTGGGTATGTGCGTGGAAACTTTCCAACAGGCCCTAGAGAAATATATTCCGGATCTAAATTTTAATCTGATCATGAGGTTTGGCAGTAACGAGGAGCTGATGCAATCGTTAGAAAGCGGATCCGTGGATTTAATATTAACTTCTTCTGTTTCTAGCCGAAGTAATTTGATCTATACTCCTTTTACTACGGAGAGGTTTACGCTGGTTGCAGGTCGACATACGGATATTTCGTCCTTTCGAATTCAAGATGGCAAAGAGGCCCTCAAAGGATGGATGAAATCCCAACTTTGGTATAGCACTGCGGCAGATATGAGTTTCCTGAACGAGTTCTGGGAATGTAACTTCGGTGAACGTCCTGATTTTGTTCCTAATTATATCGTGCCCAACAAGTTCTCTATCATCCGATGTCTGTCAACGGGAAGTGGCCTAGCTATTTTGCCTGATTTTTTATGTAAAGATGCAATGGATAATCAAAAAATCTATAAAATCTGGGATGGTGACAAACCTATTGAGAATACTTTATATTTTGGAAAAAGAAAACAGTCTCTTTTTATGGATGAGATAGAATGTATAGAAAAAATTTTGGTGGATGAGTTTCATATCCCGCCCATATGAAACCTCATTGCTTTTGGCACTCCATTTTCCATCAAAAGACAGCCGTAGCCGACCCAATATACCGCTATATTTTCTTCAACAACGGCATACCAAAACCCGGTGCCGATGGAGGGATTAATTTACCGTCTTTAATGATGTAACCAGAAAGATCCACCTCATCCGAAGAGCTGGTGACACCTTCGATGGTCACGGTATTACCTAACCCGCCCGTTAAATGCGCCGTATAATTGGTCTTTAGAAGTGAACCCCAAGCATGTGGTGACGCTTGCGCGCCCAATTTTTTGAGTTCAGGCATCAATCTTCGCCAATTGGTAAACCCTAACCCTTCAATATCGGTTAAGTGCACATCCAATAGGTCCTTCTGAATTAGTTCTTTTAAAAATTGTTGATCGGGATCTGCCTCGCCGTCTGCCAATAATGTTTTGATGTCTTCGCTTTTTATAAAATTACGTAACTTCTGATAGTCGGCAATGGTTTCATGAAAAGGTTCTTCTATCCAAAACAGTTTAATACCCGCAATACCTTTCAAATAGTCAATAAATTGGTCGGAAGTAAATCCGTTGTTGCCATCGACGAGAATGTCACAATCAGGAAAAGCTTGTGCCACGGCCTGGGTGACGTCAATGTCACGCTGTAATCCCTCTTTATACGGCATCCACTTATGCCCACGGCCTATTTTCAGCTTGAACTGTCTGTATCCGACATTATAGTCATAACGGCATTCTTCCAATATACGGTCGATGCCTGCAGGTTTCTCGGCCGGTTCCAAATCATCAAAATAGATCATACCGCTATAATAGTTTGTGATAAATGGTTTATCTTTCCCTAATAAAGCATATACCGGCTTTTGTAAAATTACACCTGCAAGATCGTGAAGCGCCATATCGAACGGAATATGTCGATCCTGCAACGTACCCATCTTAACTGAAAACAGCTCTGATACGTTTTTACCGACAAGTTCACCCATAATCTTTTCAGCATCATGCTTTCCCCCTCGTAAAGAAGCCCAGCCGACGGCTCCTTTGTCTGTGATCAAGCAGACTATTTCTACATTTGGTCCGTAACCATGCAGATCGAGGCGAGCATTTTTACCAACCAGACGCGGATAGTTCAGCTTTACGGTTGAAAATTTGATTTCCTGTATCCGATGGTAAGCCAACTCCTTGTCATCGACTGTTCTATCGGCGAGTGATGTTAGGTACATAGCGTGACTTTTGCCACTAAAAAGAGTGGCTGAAGCGATACCTACGTTGAGCGTCTGTAAAAATGTTCTTCTTTTCATATGGTATTTATTTTGTTTATAACTGTATAACAATCTGAATAGAAATAGAGTAGCTCCTCAGAGGCTTTTTGTATTAACTAAGATTCCCTATCTGTTCGGATTGCTAAAAATACAATAAAATCGAACACTTCTTATAACAATACTGTCTCAATATATTTACATTGTGTATCAATTCTTCGGAAACTAGGTATGGATATCGTGATTTTTCACTTCTTCGACGTTAGATACATCGTCGGTACACAAAGCTTGGGATGCGATAAATATTATAGACAGTTTTTCGTTTTCTCTACGACAAACTGTTGTCTCTCTAAAACGGAAGTTTTAGGTACTTCAATTACATTGTAACCGTATGATAGATAGGTTTCTTTCATCTTATCAAAGGTGAATAAAGCCTCTTTCCAGGACTGCTTCCGTTCGCTATCCGTTTGGTAGATCTCTCTCCATGGCGGAAGAATAAAGACATTGCTGTTATATACGCTTTTATGGATGACTTCCCGGGTCTCCTCGGATACCGGTATATTCTCCATATTCATATAACAAATGGTATCTAAAATACCACGGTCAAAATATACGGGGTCAGTGAATTTTTTATTTTTTATTTTCTCAAACGTTCTTACCGAAGCGTCAAACATCAATTGAGCATATAAGGCTTTGTCTCTCCATGGTATACCGTCACCACCTATCGTTAACTGATCTTTAATAACTCTTCTTGCTTCTTCTTCAACGGTTATACAACCTATTCTTCTAAGCTCATTTATCAGTGTTGTTTTTCCAACTCCGGGACCACCGGTAATTATATAAAAATTGTTTGTTCCCATTTTCTGTTCTATTGTTTATTAAAAATTGAGAAAAAGTTCAACCAAGCCATCATGTTAAATTAACAGGTTGTATTTTTTGAAATATGGTCATGATAAGTTGTTCAAATCGTCGTCGTTTGGCGGAAATGCACTCCGTTTTAATATGCGTTTTTATCGTAGAAATATCCAACAGAATTTCTTCGAAAACAAACGACTTGGTAACCGATATGCTGAAAGCGTGATAATAATAATAAATTATTTTGAACAAACCATAAATTTATCGACTAAGGTTAGCAAGCCTATGGCAGATACGGGTATACTGCACATGAAAACTTGAACTAGTTACTTTTTTTTATATATTTATTCACGGTTCGAGACAAAATAAACTTCTTAGTCCGCCGTATGTGTTTTTAAATTTTCACTACATCAAGCTTTTGATATGAATATAAAATATTTATCTATTTTACTTTTCAGCATAATGCTATCGGTATGGCAAGTTTGTGCAATACCTATTAATGGGGGACAAAAAATAGATTATGCGCAGGAAATTAGTAAAACCATTATGTACAAATGGCCGGACTCCCTGAGCAGATTAGATGGAAAATCGGCGGGTTGGTCGTATGATATCGGACTGTTTCTAGAAGCAATCGCTAATGTTTACGCTAGGACAGGCGATCAAACCTATTTTGATTATATTCAAAAGCAAATGGATAGATTCTTATTACCTGATGGTAATATTAAGTTTTACGATCAGGCTTCTTATAATATAGATTACGTTCGTAATGGAAAAATTATGATCTATTTGTTTGAGAAGACTGATCAGCAGAAGTATGCGGACGCTGCTAAATACATCAGACAGCAATTATATACGCATCCAAGAACGAGTGAAGGCGGTTTTTGGCATAAGAAACGATACCCCCACCAAATGTGGTTAGATGGATTATATATGGGACAACCCTTCTATGCACATTATTCAAAAGTATTTAATGAACCAAATAATTTTGATGACATTGCTAAACAGTTTATCTTGATGGAAAAATATTCGCGGGATAGTGAAACGGGGTTGTTGCACCATGCTTGGGATGAAAGTAAAAAGCAACGTTGGTCGAATAAACAAACGGGGAAATCTCCGAATATATGGGGTAGAGCGATGGGATGGTATGGTACCGCTCTCGTAGATGTTTTAGAGTATTTTCCGGAAGATCATCCTAAACGCGATACTTTGCTCGCTATATTAAATCGATATGTGGAAGCAGTAGCAAAAGTACAACACCCTAGTAATGGTGTTTGGTATCAGGTGGTCGATAAAGCTTCTCAGGAAGGGAACTATCCCGAAGCTTCCGCTTCATCTATGTTTGTATACACCATGTTAAAGGGAAGCAGATTGGGGTACATCTCTCC
>Ga0079224_100007534_pt1 | contig 14631 bp, 12 predicted proteins | sample Stecom2015_FD_80414 | JGI IMG/M metagenome (GOLD analysis project Ga0079224, IMG submission 80414) | Agricultural soil microbial communities from Utah to study Nitrogen management - Steer compost 2015 | ecosystem: Environmental > Terrestrial > Soil > Agricultural land | place: USA: Utah...
TCGCCGCCGACCGTGATCGGCCGCCGCCAGCGGCCGAGCGGCTCGCCGGCGTCGTCGATCACCTCGATGTCGGCCGCCGCCAGCACCGCCCCGGGGTCGGCGTCGAGCGCCTCGACGCACCGTTCGAGGAAGGTGGGCGCCAGCACGTCGTCGCAGGCGGCCCACTTGAAGTACTCGCCCCGGGCCCGGGACAGGACCAGGTGGAAGTTCTCCCGCGCGCCGATGTCGACCGGCTGGCGCTCGTAGCGCACCCGCGGGTCGGACGCGTACGCGGCGCAGATCTCCGCCGTCGCGTCGGTCGACGCGTTGTCGGACACCACGAGCTCGAGGTCGCCGTAGGTCTGCCCCAGGATCGACTCGATCGCCGCCCGCAGGTGCCGCTCGCCGTTGCGCACGGGCAGACCGACGGTCACCCGTGGCGTTGTCGTCGTCATCTCATCAGCCCCCCGCCGTGCCACGCTGCACGTTCGGTCGGTCACCCTACACGTTCCGAGCGCACCGGGTGGCGACAGCACGCGGTCAGCCGACCGCGGTGCGGTACCGCACCCTGTTGATGGCTCGCCGGATGCCGTCCTCGAGGGCCATGCCGCCCTGTGCCTTGCGCACGAAGAACGTGCCGCCGTCGCTCACCTGCACCGCGGTGCGGGCCAGCCGGTGGACGTCCGCGATGCCGATCGGGTTGGGGCGGTTGCCCCCGAGGGCGGCCGAGCGGAAGCGCTCGCGCACGAGCGGCTCGACCTCCGGCGACGCCGGCACCGCCTTCGGGTAGGCGAAGTGCTTCGCCGGCGCCCCCACGTGGTGCTCGATCAGCTCGCGGGAGCGGTCGAGCTCGTCGGCCGCCTCGGCCGGGCCGACCCGGTCGAGCAGCCGGTGCGTGTGAGTGTGCGAGCCGAACGTGACGAGCCCGGTCGCGGCCATGTCGCGCACCGCGGACCACGACAGCGGCGTGCCGTCGTCGGGGAACGGGACGCCCTCGTCGACGAAGCGGGTCGCGAGGTACACGGTGGCCGGCACGCCGTGGCGGACGAGGATCGGCGTGGCCACCTCCGCCAGGTCGGCGGTGCCGTCGTCGAAGGTGACGACGATCGGGTCGTCGACGACCTCGCGCTCGTCCCGGCCGCCGCCGGGGGCCGGGTCGCCGGCGGCGCCCGCCGGGTCGAGCAGGTCGACGGCGTCGTCGAGGCTCATCACCCGACCGGTGGCCGCCAGCCAGGCCATCTGCTCGTCGAACGCCTGCGGGGACAGGTCGACCTCGGTGCCCGAGCCGCCGCCCACGCGGTGGTAGATGAGCACGACCACCCCCCGCGGCGGGGGGAGGACCCTGTCGCCCGCCACCGCCACCCACTTGACCGCCCGCAGCGCCAGTCCCCGCGCGTCCGCCATGCCGCCAGCGTAGACCACCGCGCGTGGCGGCAGCGGACCCCAGGCGAACGATCCGTGCGGTCCCGGCCGTGGCCAGCCCGGACCGGCCCCACCGCGGCCCGGCCACCGCTACGCTCGCCACCGTGACGGTTGCGCTCCGGGACGCCCACGCCGCTCGACGACCGGCCGATGGCTGACGCGGCGCCCGAGCTGGAGGTGCGGCCGGCCACCGACGGCGACCTGCCGGCCGTGCTCGAGCTGCTGCAGGCCTCGCTGGGCTGGGTGCCCGACGAGTCCTACGCCCGCTTCTTCACCTGGAAGCACCACGACAGCCCGTTCGGTCGCTCCCCCGCCTGGGTGGCCACCGACCCCGCGGCGGGCGGCCGCGTCGTCGGGTTCCGCACCTTCTCGCGCTGGCGCTTCCGGCGCGGCGACGAGGTGGTCCCCGCCGTGCGGGCCGTCGACACCGCCACCCACCCCGACCACCGGGGCCGCGGCATCTTCCGCCTGCTGACGCTCCACGCACTCGACGAGCTGCGCGACGAGGGCGTCGGCTTCGTGTTCAACACGCCGAACGACCGCAGCCGCCCGGGCTACCTGAAGATGGGCTGGCGGCTCGTGCAGCGCCTGCCGGTGGCGGCGACACCCCGCTCGCCGCGCACGCTCGTGCGCCTCGCCCGGGCCCGCACCCCGGCGGACAAGTGGTCGACGCCCACCACCGCCGGCGTGCCGCTGCCCGAGGTGCTGGCCGAGGCCGGCGCGCTCACCGAGCTCATCGAGGCGGCCCGGCCCCGCGACGGGCGCCTGCACACCGACCGCTCGGCCGCCTACCTCGCCTGGCGCTACGGGTTCCCGCCTCTCCACTACCGGGCGCTCGTCGCACCCGGCGGCATCGAGGCCGGCCTCGCCGTGTTCCGCCTGCGCCGGCGGGGCGCGGCGCTGGAGGCCGCCATCTGCGAGCTGCTCGTCCCCCCGGACGACCGCCGCACCGGCCCGGCGCTGGTCCGCCAGGTGCTGCGGGCCACCGGGGCCGACCACGCCGTCCAGATCGGCCGGGCCCGGCCCGCGTCGGGCACACTGCCGGTACCGGGTCAGGGGCCCACCCTCGTGTGGCGCGACCTGACCGAGACGACGATGCCGCCCGCCGAGTCCTGGGCGCTCGCGCTCGGCGACATCGAGCTGTTCTGAACCGACGAGACACCGGGAGGTGCACGAGACCATGGGCTTCGCCCTGTCCGACATGACGCTGTCGTCGCCGGCCTTCGAGAACGGCGGCCCCATCCCCCTCCGGCACACCGCCTACGGCGACAACATCTCGCCCGCGCTCCGCTGGAGCGGCGCGCCCGAGGGGACCCGGTCGTTCGCGCTGATCTGCCACGACCCCGACGCACCCCTGGTGACCCCCGCCGGCCACCACGGCTACGTCCACTGGGTGCTCTACGACATCCCGGGCGAGGTCACCGAGCTGCCCGAGGGCATCGACCCGGGCAAGTACACGACCGGGCCCAACGAGCAGGGCGAGGAGGTCTACTTCGGGCCCCAGCCCCCGGCGGGCCACGGCCGCCACTCGTACTACTTCTGGCTGCTGGCCCTGTCGCGGGAGCCCGACCTCGAGCCCGGTCTCGACATGCGGAGCCTGCTGCGGGCCGTGGAGGGCGACCTCCTCGGCATGAACCGCCTGGTCGGCACCTACGAGCAGCCCGCCGAGGGCTGATCCCGGCCCGGGCTCGGCGCCGGCGTCGCGCCGGCGTCGAGCCGGGTCGCCAGCTGCCCCATCGTCACGACCTCGAGGCGGCCCGCGTCACGCAGGCGGGCCGCCGCCGCGCACACCCGGTCGAGCGCGACCAGCGCCCGCGCCGGGTCGGCGGTGACGTTGTAGGGGTGGAACCAGAGGTGGAACAGCGAGCGGTGCCGGGCCGCCTGCCGGAGCCGGGCGATCGGCCGCCGGGCCCACACCGCCGGCGGCAGGCGGCCGCCGCGCTCGACCGGCGCGAACAGGTACGTCTGCGGCACGTTCCACACCCCGCTGGGGTGACGGGCCGGGAGCACGGCCGAGCCCCGCAGCGGTCGCACGGTGTCGACGAGCGCCAGGGCCCGCCGCCGCCAGGCGGGCGCCCCGGCGAACGGCGGCACCGGCCGGCCGCCCCGGTAGCAGCGGAAGCCGTGCTCGGCGAGGAGCGGGACCTGCGCGATCGCGTTGCGGGGGTAGACGAACGACCGCAGCTCCAGGCCCCGCTGGGCCGCGACCTGCACGGCGGCCCGCAGCTCGGACGCGAACACCTCGGGCGTGCACGCCGGGTCGTCCACGACGACGTGGGTGAACCCGTGGCTCGCCACCTCCTGGGGCACGGGACAGGAGACGATCGCGTCGACGATGTCGCGCCCGTACCAGAACGGCGCCCGCTCGAGGTCCGAGCACGGGTCGATGGCCAGCCAGTCCTCGTCCAGCCAGGCGTAGCGGGGCGTGACCAGCTCGGGGTGGGGGCGGTCGCCGTCGCACTCGCACCGGTCGAGGAACAGGTGCCCGACGATCGCCCAGGTGGCCGGGATCTCGTAGCGGGCGAACAGCTCGAGGATGCGGTCGACGACCTCCCGCTCGTCCTCGAACCGGTGCCTGGCGGCCGAGCCGTCCCGCCGGTGGGCCATGCCCCAGGCGAGCTCGGTGTCGATCGAGATGACGCACGCGCCGGCGTCCAGCGGGACGGTCTCCCACCCGCCGGCCCCGGTGGTGCCGAGTGCGACGGCGGCCACATCTGCGGTCACGGCCGCTCCTCCAGGCTCGCCCGGGCGCCGACCGCTCGGGCCTCGAGCAGGTCGCCGAGGTCCCGCGCCACCGCCGACAGCGCGTAGGTGCGCCGAGCCCAGGCCTGCGAGGAGCGGGCCCGCTCCCGCCGGTCGGGCGCCCGCCAGGCGGCCAGCATGGCCGCGGCCAGCGCGTCGGGGTCGCCGGGCTCGGCCAGCCAGGCGTGGCGGTCGCCGTCGGTCAGCTCGGTGACCGGTGGGATGGCGAAGGCCGCCACCGGCGTCCCGAGCACGAGCGCCTCGACGACCGCGCCCGGCAGGCCCTCGGACAGCGAGCTGAACGCGAACACGTCGGCCGCCGCGACCAGCGCCCGGGCGTCGGGCCGGTGGCCGAGCAGCGCCACCGCGTCGCCGGTGCCGGTGCGCTCGATCGCGGCCCGGACGGCGCCCTCGGCGGGACCGGGGGCGCCGGCGACGGCCAGGCGGGCGTCGGGCACCTCGGCCCGGACCCGGGCGAACGCCTCGACGAGCAGGTGCTGGGCCTTCTCGGGCACCAGCCGGGCCACGTTGACGAACAGCGGCACCCCGTCGGGCAGGCCGAAGGCCGCCCGGCCGGCGTTCGCGCCGTCCGCGGCGATCTCGTCGACGTCCACGCCCCGGCGCACGACCGTGGCCGCCTCCGGTGGCAGCCGCAGCAGCGCGCAGTTGGTGGCCCGGGCGTGCTCGCCCACCGCCCGGAAGTGGACGTCGCCGCGCCGGGCGGCCGCCCGGGCCACACCGTGCATCACCCTGGCCTTCCAGCTGGTGAGCTGGGGCGCGAGGCCGCGCAGCACCTGGGCGTCGCCGGAGCGGTTGAACGTCGAGACGACCGGCACGCCCAGCCGGGCGGCCGCGACATGCCCCACGAGGTTGGCGGTGAACAGCGACGTGTGGACGACGTCGGGCCGCAGCTCGCGCAGGACCGGCACCAGCCGGCGGGCGATCCGCGGCCAGGTCCGCCCGGCCCGGGCGGCGCGGTGGCCGAGCGCCACGACCGGCACGCCGGCCTCGGCGAGCCGCGGCTCGAGCTCGTCCCGCTCGAACAGGCGGACCACGACCTGGTCGAAGCGGCCGCCGAGGGCGACGACCTCGTCGACCAGGCGGTTCTCGGCGCCGCCCGACCCGGCCAGCGAGTCGATCACGTGCACCACCCGCAGCCTCGGCGCCGCGGCGAGCCGGCCCGCACCCGGGGCGGCGGTGGAGGGCAGCTCCCGCGCGACCTCGCTCACGACGCCTCGCCGACGTCGACCGACGTGATCCGGACCGCCGGCGCCACGGCCGCGGTGCCCATCAGGTGCCGGGCGAACCAGGTGGTGGTGCGCTCGACGAGCTCGTCGGGCGTCGCCACCGGGACGGGACGGCCGGCCCGGTCGCCGTCGCAGGGCACGGTGAGCTCCTCGACCGGGAACCCCCGGGCCCGGCACCGGGCGACGTCGCCCGCCGCGGCCCCGGCGCCCTCGGCCGCCGTCCAGGCGACGAGCAGCGGCCGCGGCTCGGGGCCCAGCTCGTCCACCAGGCCGCCGACCAGCGCGCCCTCCGCCAGCTCGGCGCCGAGCCGGGTGCCGAGCACGTCGAGGGTCGGTGACCCCGGCGCCGCGGCCCGGGCCCGGGCGGCCTCCTCGAGGACGGCGCGGGGCCGGGTGGCCGGCTGCCACAGCGCGAGGGGTGCGGCGGGCAGCGCCCGGGCCAGCCGGGCGGCCACGAGCGCGCCGAGCCGGATGCCCAGCAGGCCGACGCGCTCGACCGGGCACCGGTCGCGCAGCAGCTCGAGCGCCCCGCGGGCGTCCTCGACGAGCGCGTCGACGCCGACGGCCGCCGCGCCCCCCGGGGGCGCGTCCGGGTCGAGCGACCCGAAGCGCTGGACCGCCACCCCGGCGCGGGCCAGGTGGCGGCCGAGCCGGGCCGTGCGCCCGGCGTCGACGGGGTGGTCGAGGGGCGGGGCCGTGCAGACGAGGACCGCGGCCCGGGGCTCGCCGTCGGGCGTGTGGCGGCACCCGAGGAGGTGCGCCGCCGCGCCGAGGATCTCGACCTGCTCGTGGACCGCCGTGCCGGGCGCCGACCGCGCCACGGCCTCCCGTCGGTCTTCCTGTCCCATCGTGCTCCGCCCGCGCTCTCGGTAGGGATGTCAGCGCTCGCCAGACCCTAGCCTGCGGCCGTGGGCCGGGAAAGTGGTGACGGAGGCCGGTGGCGATGACACGTGGAGTGAGGTCTCGGGCGGACGGGGACGGTGAGGTCGTCCTCCACGTCGTCACCGCCGCCCGGCGGCGGGGTGCGGAGACCTTCGCCGTCGACCTCGCCGAGTCACTCAGCGCGCGCGGCACGCCCTCCGAGGTGGTGGCGCTGGCCCCCGCCGACGCCGGGGACCCGCTGCCGGTCCCGGTCCTCGGTCGCCGGGCGCTGGCGCCCGCGACCCTGCGGGCCCTGCGCCGCCGGGCCCGGCGGGCCCGGGCCGTCGTCGCCCACGGGTCCCGCACGCTGCCGGCGGCCGCCCTCGCCCTCGCCGGCCTGCGCACCCCCGCCGTCTACCGCAGCATCGGCGACCCGGCGGCCTGGGCAGGCACCGGCCGCCGCCGGCTGCAGACCCGGCTCCTGCTGTCCCGCATGGACGCGGTCACCGTCCTGTGGCCCGCGGCGGCGGACGAGGTCCACCGCCTGCACGGCGTCCCCCGGTCACGCCTCCACGTGCTGCCCAACGCCGTGCCCGCGCACCGCTGCCCGGTGCCGGGCGCGGCCGACCGGGCCGCCGCCCGGCAGCGCTTCGCCCTCCCCACCGAGGCGCCGGTCGTCGCGGTCGTCGGCGCCCTGGCGCCCGAGAAGCGGGTGGGTGACGTGATCGCCGCGGTCGCCGCCCTGCCCGACGCCAACCTCCTCGTCGCCGGTGACGGGCCCGAGCGGGCCGCCCTGGAGGAACGGGCGGCGGCCGAGGCGCCCGGGCGGGTCGTCTTCGCCGGCTCGCTGCCCGGGCCGGCCGCCGCGCTCGCCGCCGCGGACGTCGTCGCGCTCCCCAGCCGGACCGAGGGCATGCCGGGCGTGCTGATCGAGGCCGGGCTGTCGGGCCTCCCCGCCGTCGCCACCGACGTCGGCGGCGTCGACCAGGTCGTCGTCGACGGCGAGACGGGCGTGCTCGTCCCACCTGGCGACGTCGCGGCCCTGACCGCCGGGCTGCGGCGGGCGCTGGCCGAGCGCGACCGGCTGGGCGCGGCCGCCCGCCGCCGCTGCCTGGACCGGTTCGAGATCGGCCCGGTCGCCGACCGCTGGCGCGACCTGCTGGCGACGCTGACCGACCCCGACCCCGGGCCGGCCGGGGGTGCCCGACGCCGCCCGCCCGGCCGCCGGCGTCGACACGGGCGCGGCCGCGCCCCTACCCTGGGTCGCCCAGCTGACCAGGGCGGAGGCAGCACACCGTGACCGACCAGGCTCCCGGCACCGACCGGCGCACCCGCGTCCTCATGCTCACCAAGGGCCTGGGTCGGGGCGGCACCGAGCGCCTCGTCGTCGGCGCCGCCCGGCACCTCGACCGCCGGCGCTTCGACCTCGAGGTCGCCTACCTGCTGCCGTGGAAGGACGCCTTCGTCCCCGACGTCGAGGCCACCGGGACGCCGGTCCACTGCCTCGACGGCCCCCGGCCGACCAGCCTCGGCTGGCTGCGGCGCCTGCGACGGCTCGTGCGCGACCGGGAGATCGAGCTCGTCCACACCCACATGCCGCTGCCCGCCGCCTACGCCCGGCTCGCCCTGCCCGGCCGGCGCCCGGCCTTCGTGCACACCGAGCACAACCTCTGGGACCGCTACCAGCGGCCGACCCGGTGGGCCAACGCCCTCACCTACCGCCGCAACGCCCGGGTGATCGCCGTCTCCGACGGCGTCGCGGCCTCGATCCGCTCGTCCGTCCCGGTCGAGGTCGTCGTCCACGGCGTCGATCCCACCCAGGTGGTCACCGGCCCCGCGGCCCGGCGCACCGCCCGCGACCGGCTCGGCCTCGACCCGGATGCGCCGGTCGTGGGCACGGTCGGCAACTTCACGCCGAAGAAGGACCAGGCCACCCTGCTGCGGGCCGTCGCCGCCCTGGCCGGCGACGCCGCCCCGACGCTCGTGCTCGTCGGCCTCGGCCCGCTCGAGGGCGAGCTGCGGGCCCTCGCCGGCGAGCTCGGCATCGAGCGGCGGGTCGTGTTCGCCGGCTCCCGCGACGACGTGTTCGAGCTGCTCCCGGGGTTCGACGCCTTCGTGCTCAGCTCCCGGTTCGAGGGCCTGCCCATCGCCCTGCTCGAGGCCATGGCCACCGGCGTCGCCCCCGTCGCCACCCCGGTGGGCGGCATCCCCGAGGTCATCACCGACGGCGTCGACGGGCTGCTCGTGCCGCCGGGCGACCCCGACGCCCTGGGCGCCGCGCTCGGCAAGGTGCTGCGCGACGGCGCCCTGCGGGCCGACCTGGGCGCCCGGGCCCGGGCGCGGGCCCGGGACTTCGACCTCGTCCACGCCGTCCGCCGGACCGAGGCGATCTACCGCCTGGCGCTGGGGCACGGGGCCGATGGCGGGGCGGGCGGCGACGCCACCGGCCCCGGCGCCTGACGCCCCCGGCCCTACTCCAGGTCGACGACGACGGCCACGACCTGGCCGAAGGTGTCCTCGGCGTCGGGCGGCGCGGCGTTGAACCCGATGTGCAGCGCGCGGCCGTCGGGGGACACGGCGACGCTGTAGGAGCCGCCGAGCGACAGGTCGAGGACGTCGCGGGCCAACGGGTCCAGCTCGACCACGACCCGCTCCTCGCCGGTGGCGGTGTCGACCTCGACGAGCGGCGTGCCCTGCTCGGGCGCGTCGCCGTGCGCGCCGGGCACGTACCAGAGCCGGTCGCCCTCGGGCGACAGCGCGAGCGAGGTCGTGTACCCCCGCAGCTCGCCCAGCTCCCGCAGCGTGCCGTCGGGCTCGAGCGCGAGCAGGACCTCGGGCTCCTCGGTGGCCAGGTAGACGGTGCCGTCCGGGGCGGGCGGCGTGGCAGCCCGCAGGAACTCGCCCGGCAGCTGGATGTCCAGGTCGCCCAGCTCGCCGGTCGCCGGGTCCCAGCGGGCCAGCCGTCCGTCCGTGCGGGAGAACACGACCCGGCCGTCGGCGTCGACGGCCATGGCCCGGAAGCCCCGGTGGTCCTCCTCGTCGGGCGTGGCGAAGACCTGCTCGCCCGTGGCCATGTCGAGCACGACGAACGCCCCCCGCTGGGGGTCGAAGCGCTCGGGGTCGGCGGCCTCGGCGTAGAGCAGGCCACCCTCGGCCCAGCCGACCAGCGAGGGCACGCCGTGGCCGGCCAGCACCGGGCCCAGGCTCTCGGTCGTGCGCCGCTCGGGGTCGATCCGCAGCAGGACGTCGCCCTCGTAGCTGCCGCCGTACTCGATGCCGTCGCGGGTGCCCCAGTAGGTCGTGGCATACACCTCGCCGCAGGGGCCGACGACCATCTGGGCGTGCACCTTGCCGTAGCCCCAGTCGCCGGGCTCGTGGCCGGCCACCGAGGCGACGTCGGCGACCAGCGTCAGGCGGCCGGCCTCGGGGTCGAGCTCGTAGAGGTAGCTGTTGCCGTCGCGGCCGAGGTGGTCCCCGACCGCGGAGAGCGACCGCCCGTCCGGCAGCACCACGCCCTGCCCCCACTGCGACCACGGGTCGCCCTCGTGGTCGGGCAGCGGGTGGACGGCGGCCCGGACCCGCGGCTCGCCGTCGCCGCCCTCGGCCAGCGTGACGAGCTCGGCCGACGGCCCGTCCTCCCAGGGCACGGCGCCCTCGCCCGGCTCCGGGCAGTCGGCGGGCACGCCCCCGTCGCCACCGGCACCGGCCGCCGGCGCCTCGCCGGTCGCGGTCGTCCCCGGGGGCTCGGACGCGCCGCTGTCGCCGTCGTCGCCGCAGGCGAGCAGACCCCCCGCCAGGAGGACCGCCGCCGCCAGGACGTGCCGCCGCGCCACCCGCGCACCCTAACACCGCGAACCGGTCGCCACCCTCCGGCGTCGACACGGGCGGGCCGACCACCTACCCTGTGAGCGCCACACGGTGGCAGGCAGGCGGAAGCGGGACGTGATGCGCGCAGTGCACAGCGGCGGGTGCCCCACCCACGGGACCGGCCCCGGGCCGGCGGAGGCCCGATGGGCGGTCTGACCGCGCGCCTCCGACCACCCCGCGCCGAGGAGCTGGCCCGCCACTCGTGGACCGTCGCGGCCGCGGCCTACCTGCTGGTGATGACGGTCAGCGCCAGCCGCATGTCCTGGAACACGTGGGCGCCGCTGGCCTTCGTCCCGATCCTGTTCGCCGTCACCATCCCGCTGCTCAAGCGGGGCCTCCGCAAGGAGCCCGACCGCCGCATCGACCGCATCGTCGTCGTGGCGTTCGTGGCCAAGATGCTGGGGTCGATCGCCCGCTACGTGCTCACCTACGGGCTCTACGACGCCGCCGACGCCACCGACTACCACGAGTCCGGCACCCGGCTCGCCGAGGCCTTCTGGGCCGGCAACTACGCCCGGGTCGCCGAGGTCGAGGTCCCCGAGCTGACCGGCACCCCGTTCATCCGGCTGGTCACCGGCATCATCTACATCTTCACCAAGCCCACGCTGCTCGGCGGGTTCATCATCTTCGCCTGGCTGAGCTTCCTCGGGCTGTTCTTCTTCTACAAGGCGGTCGTCGTCGGCTTCCCCGAGGCCAACCACCGCCGCTACGCCTTCCTCGTCTTCTTCCTGCCGTCGATGCTCTACTGGCCCTCGAGCATCGGGAAGGAGGCGTGGATCTCCTTCGGGCTGGGCCTGGCCAGCTACGGCATCGCGCTGATCATGCGCCACCAGCCCCTCGGCTACCCCGTGGCGGGGCTGGGGCTGCTGGCCACGGCCGGCCCGCGCCCGCACATCACCGTGCTGTGCGTCGTGTCGCTGATGCTCGCCTACATGCTGCGGCGCCGGTCGTGGCGGGAGACGGCGATGGGCCCGGTGGGCAAGGTGGTCGGCCTCGTCGTCCTCCTCGGCGTGGGCGTGGTCGTGGTGAGCAAGGCCGCGGCGTTCTTCGAGGTCGACAACGTCTCGGCCGAGGGCGTCGAGCAGGTGTTCGACTACACCAGCCAGCAGTCGGGGCAGGGCGGCTCGGAGTTCGAGCCGGTGCGGGTCAAGTCGCCGAAGGAGTTCCCGAGCGCTATGCTCGCCGTGCTGTTCCGGCCCATGCCCTGGGAGGCGAGCAACGCCCAGGCGCTCATCGCCGCGGCCGAGGGCACGCTGATGCTCGTCCTCTGCGCGGCGGCGCTGCCCCAGCTCCTCCGGCTGCCGAAGTACCTGTTCCGGGTGCCGTACGTGGCCTACGCGCTCACCTACACGGTGATGTTCGTCATCGCCTTCTCGTCGATCGGGAACTTCGGCATCCTCACCCGCCAGCGCACCCAGGTGCTCCCGCTCCTGCTCGTCCTGCTGGTGCTGCCCCGCGAGGCGGGGCGGCCCGAGCCCGCCCGGCCGCCGACGCTCGAGGAGCGCACCCGGGTGCTGGCCCGCACCGCCGCCCACCGCTACTGAGCCGCCGCCGGCGGCGCGCCCCACGAGGCGACCCCGGGCGGCCGGCGCTCACCCCGCGGGGTGCGAGGCCCCCGCGAGGGCGGCGGGCCCGGCACGCCGGGCCCCTCGGGCCACCCGGTCGTAGAACTCGGCCCAGCGCCGGGCGGTGGCCTGGACCGTGAAGCCCTGCTCGAACCGGGCCCGGGCGGCCCGGGCCCGGCGGGCAGCCCCGGCGGGGTCGCCGAGCACCTCGACCAGTCCCCGGGCCAGGTCCCCGGCGTCGCCCGGGCGGACCAGGCGGGCCGTCGACGGGTCGATCACCTCGCGCAGGGTCGGAAGCCCCGAGGCGACGACCGGGCACTCCAGCGCCATCGCCTCCAGCAGCGCACCGCCCGCCCCCTCCCACCGGGACGGGAAGGCGAACACGTCGGCCGCGGCGAGGAGGTCGGGCACGTCGTCCCGCACGCCGAGGAACGTCACCACGTCGCCGAGGCGCGCGCCGGCGACGAGCCGTGCCAGGGCGGCGGTGGCGCGGCCCTCCCGGCCGGCCACCAGCACGCGCAGGTCGGGGACCTGCGACCGGACCTGCGGCAGCGCCTGGAGCAGCACGTCGAGCCCCTTCTGCGGCTCCTGGCGGCCGACGGCCACCAGCAGCGGCGCACCGTCGGGCACTCCCAGGCGGGCCCGCACCGCCCGGGCCCGGGCGGGGTCGCGCCGGCCGAGCACCTCGGGGTCGCGCCCGCGGGGGATGACCTCGATGCGCGACCGGGGCACGAGCAGGCGCCGGGACATGACCCGGGCGACGTGGTCGGTCACGGCGTGGAACCGGGCGACGTGGCGGGCGGTCAGCACGTCGGCGGCCTGGGCGGCCCGCAGCTTCAGCGGGCTCACCCGCTCGCGGCGGGCCTGCCCCGGGTCGTAGGTCGAGCTCACGAGGCTGGAGGCACACGGCACGCCCTCGTGGGCCGCGGCGCGCCGGCCGGCGAGGTCGGCCTCGAACAGCGTGGTGTGGACGAGATCGGGCGCCAGCGCCGCGACGAGGCGGCGCAACCGGCGGTACCACGACCGGCGGTGGCGGCGGCCGTCGGGGGTCGCCAGCGAGGTGACCGTGACGCCGGCCCGCTCCAGCGCCGGCCGGAGGTCGTCGCGCTCGACCAGGTAGGCGACGTGCAGGTCGACGCCCTCGGCGACCAGGTGCGGCGCCAGGGCGGCGAGCGACTGCTCGGCCCCGGCCCGGGCCAGCGAGTCGATGACCTGCAGGACCCGCACGCCAGGTGCCCCGTGTCGCTCAGCCAGACCCACCGGTCCGGCCCAGCTGGTGCGCGACCTGTCGCTTGACGCCCTCGGCGAGCGGCACCTCCGGCTCCCAGCCGAGGTACCGGCGGGCCCGCTCGATCGAGCCGCCGGTGGCCCGCACGTCGCCCGGCTGCTCGGGGAGGTGGTGGAGGATCGGGGCCCGGCCGACGCACTCGCCCACGATGTCCAGCACCCGGTTCACGGTCGTCGACGACCCGCCGGCGACGTTGATCACCGTGCCGGGCGGCACGTCCGCGGTGGCAGCCGCGATCGTCGCCCGGGCGGCGTCGCCGACGAAGGTGAAGTCGCGGACCTGCTCGCCGTCGCCGTAGACGGGCACCGGCTCGCCGGCGGCGACCCGCTCGATGAACCGGTGCAGCCCCATGTCCGGGCGCTGGGCGGGCCCGTAGACGGTGAAGTAGCGCAGCATCACCACCGGCAGTCCCCAGTTGTCGACGTACGCCCGGGCCAGGTGCTCCATCGCCAGCTTCGTCACCCCGTAGGGGCTGAAGGGGCTGGTGGGCGACTCCTCGTCGGTCGGGTAGGCGGGCGCGTTGCCGTAGACCGACGACGAGGACGCCAGCACGACCCGGGGCACGCCGGTGCGCCGGGCGGCCTCGAGCAGCCGCTGCGAGGCGGTGACGTTGCGCTCGACGTAGCAGGCGAAGCCGTCCTCCCACGACAGGCGGACGCCGGGCTGCCCGGCCAGGTGGATGACCGCGTCGGCCCCGTCGAGGAGGTCGTCGAGCGGGGCGGTGACGAGGTCGAGCTCCTCGCCCCGGTACCCCGGCCGGCCGGCGAGCGCGCGGGCGTTCGCCCGCTTGAGGGCAGGGTCGTAGTAGTCGGTGAAGGCGTCGACGCCGACGACGTCGTGACGGCCGTCGAGCAGCGCGCTGCAGACGTGCCGGCCGATGAAGCCGGCGGCCCCCGTCACGACGAATCGCATCACATCCCCATCGCTCGGACGCACCTGCGGGCGGCGCGCCGTGTCGCGGGGATCCTACGCGACGGCCACCGTGCGGGGTGGCCGGACCGCTACAGCACCTCGCCGGGGAAGTCCAGGTGGCGCATGACGCCCTTGGTGTCGAGCACCAGCGCGGCGTGCCGGGCGATCTCCTCGAGCGGGAAGTCCGGGTGGTCGACCAGCAGGATCACCAGGTCGGCCGCCGCCAGCTCCTCCGGCGTGCACGGCACGACCGGCGCCGGCACCGACGGCGCGACCGCCTTGGGCAGGTAGGGCTCGCAGGCCCGCACGTCCGCGCCCATGGACACCAGACGCTCGACCACGGCGATCGAGGGCGACTCCCGCCAGTCGGACGTCCCGGCCTTGTAGCTGAGGCCCAGCGCCAGGATCCGGCTGCCGTTGACCGCCTTCCGCTCGCGGTTGAGCATCGTCATCGCCCGGGTCACGACGTAGTCGGGCATGTGCTCGTTGACGTCGTTGGCCAGCTCGACGAACCGGAACGTCTGGCCGAGCCGGCGCTTGACCCGCCACGACAGGTACGAGGGGTCGATGGGCAGGCAGTGGCCGCCGACGCCGGGGCCGGGGGTGAACCGCATGAAGCCGAACGGCTTGGTGCTGGCCGCGTCGATGGCCCCCCAGATGTCGATGCCCATCTGGTAGGCGAACATCGCAAGCTCGTTGACCAGGGCGATGTTGACGTGCCGGAAGGTGTTCTCCAGCAGCTTCACCA
>Ga0079224_100007536_pt1 | contig 14628 bp, 8 predicted proteins | sample Stecom2015_FD_80414 | JGI IMG/M metagenome (GOLD analysis project Ga0079224, IMG submission 80414) | Agricultural soil microbial communities from Utah to study Nitrogen management - Steer compost 2015 | ecosystem: Environmental > Terrestrial > Soil > Agricultural land | place: USA: Utah...
CCGCCCCTGCCGCCCCTGCCGCTCCGTCGAAGTCGCGGGTCAGGGCACCGCGGTCAGCGAGTCGACCACCGGCGGGAGGCCGACCTCCGCCGGGGCCGGCAAGACCGGCAGCACGGAGGTGGAGCGCTTCTTGCCCTTGCCCTGGGTGAGCACCGCGGCGGCGTGCACCGGGCCGGACCCGTCCCGCAGCTCCATCAGCAGCGCGTGCGGCCCCTTGGGGGCGTCCACCTCCACCTCGGCGGTGGCGCCCGCGGCGACCTCCACCTTCATCGGGTCGGCGGTGGTGCCGTCCTCGGCGACCGGGGTGACGATCAGCGAGGCGTCCTGCTCCACCGCCCCCACCAGCAGCTCGGTCGAGGTGCCGTCCGGGTCCGCGGGGACCGCGGCGGTGCCGCCGGGCCCCTCTTCCAGGGCGGGCACGGCCGCGCTGTAGGCGCTGTCGTCGCCGCCCTCGCGCTCGGCCAGCACCCCGGCCACCACCGGGTGGTCCGACTCCACCAGGACCGTGGCGGGCTGCTCCCCCAGCGGGCCCTCCAGGCTGAGCGCGGCCGACGCGGCCGGCGGCACGTCCAGGTCCTTCAGGGACTCGTGCTCGATCTCCCCGTCCGGACCGAACAGCCGGACGTCGACCGAGGTCGGCTCGTCGCCCGGGGCCGCCACCACCAGGGTCCGGGAGCCCCCGCCCGCGGGGACGCCGGCGACCACATGCCGGGTCGACGGGCGCTCGGTGGCCGGCGCCCACTCCGACCCGCTCCCGGAGCGCTCCGCGAAGAGCGACGCCGCGACCCGGCCGGAGGCGGTGCGCACGTGCACCGCGACGGCCCGCCCCGAGGAGCCCAGCTCGGTGAGCTCGCCCAGCTCGACGGTGGCCTCGCCCTCCGGCGGGACCTCCACCCCTCGAGTCTCCTCCTCCGAGATCGGGCCGTCGGCGGCGTAGACGTCCACGTTGGCCACGGCGGTCCCGGAGTCGACGTTGGCCAGGTGCACGGTGAGCTTCTTCAGGTCCTCGCCCGAGGGGGCGGTGAACCAGGTGCTCCAGCCGGGCTCGGTGCAGTGCACCGTCGATGCGCCGGGGTCGTCGCCGTCCTCGGCGACCGCGGTCTGCGCGGCCTCCAGGCCGCCGGCGAAGGCGCCCTCGGCGCGCAGCACGGTGTGCCGGCCCTCGTCGGCGTCGCTCACGTCGGTGGTGAGCAGCTGACCGGGCAGTTCGCCCTCGGCGAGTCGGCGGGCGTTGGCCCGGTTGGCGGAGAGCAGCAGCTCGCCGTCCTCCTCCCCGCGGTACGGCGTGAACGCGGCGACCTCGGTGAGCAGGTCGTCGTCCTGCGGCGGCGGGCAGACCCGCAGCGCGGACTCGACCCGCATCGTCTCGGCGCTTCCGCCGCCGGCCGTCCCGCCGGGCGCCGGGCGGGTGACGAAGGCCACCCCGAACAGCGCGGCCAGCGCGATCGCGACCAGTCCGAGCAGGGCGAACCGGTTCTCCACGAGCAGCTTCATCGGGCCTCCCGGCGGGTGCTCCGGCCTTCGGGCCGGGAAGGGGCGATCGGCCCCGGGGAGCGGGGGCCGGTCGGTCGTCCGGTGCGGTCGGGGGTCATCCGTGCCGCCCCTTGCGGTGCGAGGCCCGGCGGCGGCCACGGGCGCCCCGGCGGCCGCGGCCCTCCCGGGGCGCGCCCGGGTCGGCCGGGTCCTCTTCGGTACCGGGCGCGGCCTCCGGCCCGGTGTCCGGCCGGGGCGGGTCCTCCGGCGCGGGGTCGGCGGCCTCCGGTCCGTCCGGGGACGGCCCCTCGTCCCCGGCGGGCCGCTGCCGAGCGGTGTCCGGGGTGCGGCGGCGCGGCCGCCGGGGCCGGACGCGGGCCCGGACCTCGTCGGCCTGCTCGTCCTCCTCGGTGCGGGCGCCCGGCGAGGCCAGCACCAGGGCGGTGGCGATGAGCAGGCCCTGCAGCAGCAGCCAGGCGTCGCGCCCGGCCGACCCGCGGGAGAGCTCCAGGGTGCCGCCCTCCGGAGGCAGCTCGAACAGGGTCATCCCGGTGTGCGCCTCGGAGGCGCGCAGCGGTTCGCCGTCCAGGGTGGCGCTCCACCCGGCCGCGTAGGGCTCGGCGAGCACCAGGGAGCGGTCGGGGGACCCGGCGGGCACCTCGGCGCTCCCCTCCCCGGGGCCGATGTCCAGCACCTGGGCCTCGGCGTCCTCATCGCCGTCGCCGCCGGAGGGCACCACCCGCAGCCGCCCGGCCGGGATGTCCAGCCGCCACAGCGCGAACTCCTCGTTGAGCATCTGCCGGCGCAGGCCCGGGGTGCCGTCCAGGGTGTCCACCAGGGTCACGTCGGCGTCCCCGCCGATCTCCGGCCGGGGGATCATCACATGGCCGATGCCGTAGCCGACCAGCTCCTCGGCCTCGTCCCCGGCCCGGCCTGCGGCGAGCGCGGCCACCGCGGTGTCCAGCTTGGTGCCGGCCGCCCGGTCGGCGGGGATCTGCTCGGTGCCCAGCCGCGGCTCGCCGCCGCGGAGCACCGCGTAGCGGAGCGGCCCGTCCTCGACCGGGCGCAGCACCAGGGTCCGCTCGGCGGCGGGGTCGGTGGCGATGGCGGAGACGTAGCCGGGTACCGGGGCGGGCGCGTCCCCGCTCAGCGGGCCGTCGGCGCCCTGCCACATCCACAGGCCCGCGGCGCCGACCGGGGTGGTCAGCGCGAGCGCCGCGGCGCCCCCGGCGAAGAGCCGGCGCGCCCCGCCGAGCCGCCACATCAGCCCGAAGGACTGGGCCGAGGCGGCCGCGGTGAGCAGCATGGCGGTGGCGGCGAAGGCCAGCGCCACCCCGGGCCAGGCCGGGGCGGCCGGGCCGCCGTACCCGGGCTCCACCACGATCCTGCTGGTGAGGATGGCGATGAGGATGCCGAAGAGGGTGATGCTCCAGCCGACCGCGACCAGCATCCGGCGGCGGAGCAGCAGCAGCGCGCTGAGCGAGGCGGCGATGAAGCCGGCGGTCACCCACGGGACGGGGGCGCCGGGGCCGCCCGGCGAGAGCATCAGCAGCTCGTGCGCGGCCGGGGCCGGGGCGGACAGCTCGGGGGCGTGCAGCCCGGCTTCGAGCAGCCACAGCGAGGGGTGCAGCACCAGCTCGATCGACCAGGGCAGCAGCAGGAGCGGCGGGACGCCGACCGCGATGGCGACGCTGACGTAGAGCCGCCGCCCCAGGTGCCCGTAGGCCACCGCCAGCAGCACCGCCACCACCAGGGAGAGCATCCACAGCAGCGGCACGAACGCGGTGCACGCGGCGAGCAGCACCGCGGTCCCCCAGGCGGCCCGGCGGGAGCGCTTGGGCGGCAGGGTCAGCACCCGGGTGCCGAGGATGCCCAGCACCGGGAGGAGGGCGTGCACCAGGGCGGTGCCGATCCGGCCCTGGGCCACCGCGCCGGTGGCCATCGGCAGCAGCGCGTACGAGCAGGCCATCCAGAGCTGCGCCGGGAGGAAGTGCAGCACCCGGCGGGCGAGCAGGTAGGCGGTGAGCCCGGCCAGCGGCACGCAGCCGAGCAGGATGACGTTGACCGCCAGCCACGGCTTGCCCAGGGCGATGGTGGACATCAGCGCCAGCAGCGCGACGTAGGGCGGTGCCGGGGCGTCGGAGCCGACGCCGGTGGTCTGCGCGCCGCTCAGGTAGAGGTGCCACAGGTCGGAGGCGCCGCCGACGGTGGGCGGCAGCGCGCCGCCGGCCAGGGTGCCGCCGCTGAGCAGGGACCGCTCGGCGACCAGCGCGACGGCGGTGAGGCCGAGCACCAGCAGCACGCCCGGTTTGGAGAGCGCCCGGCGCAGCACGCTCTGGTCGTCGCGGAGCGGGTCCTCGTCGTCCTCGGCCCGGGGCGCGGTGGTGACGGCCTGGTGCCGGCCCGGGGTGTCGGTGGCCGAGGAGTCCCCGGAGAGCAGCCCCGCCACCGCGGCGGTGAACTGGCGGAGCGCGACGCCGCGCGCCAGGTAGGGGCGGATCGCGCTGTAGGTGCGGCGCCGGTTGCGCCGCCGCCGGAACCGGCCCTTGATCAGCCGCCCGGGGCGGAAGAAGACCGAGGTGATCGCCGCCGCCTCGTCGAAGGCGCCGGCCGGCTGCTTGGCGACGATGTACATCAGCACCCGCAGCAGCGACCCGAAGGCGTTGCGCAGCAGGGCGCCGAGCATGCCGCCGAACGGCAGGTTGGCCAGCAGGACGAAGAGCGCGTTGCGCCGGTCGAGCCGGCGGGGGTGGCCGCCCGCGGCGGCGATCTTGCGGCGGCGCCGGGCCGAGGCCTCGGCGTGGTAGGCGACCGCGCCGGTGACCAGCAGCACCCGGTGGCCGGCGGCGCCGGCCCGCCAGCAGAAGTCGATGTCGTCGCGGAACAGCGGCAGGGTGGCGTCGAAGCCGCCGAGCTCGTCCCAGACGTCCCGGCGGACCAGCATGCCGGCGCTGGAGACGGCGAGCACCTGCCGGTCGCCGTCGTGCTGGCCGTGGTCGAACTCGCGGGGCTCCAGGCCGGTCTCCCGGCGCCCGGCGCCGTCGATGGTCACGCCCGCCTCGACCAGCATCCGGCGGTCGTAGAAGTCGCGCAGCTTGGGGCCGAGCACGACGGCGCGGCGGTCGTCGTTGGCCGCCTCCAGCAGCGTCTGCAGCGCGTCGGGGTCGGGGACGAGGTCGTCGTGGACGAGCCAGATCCACTCGGTGGCGCCGGGCGCGGCACCGGGGAAGGGGCCGCGCTCCCGGGCCAGGGCGAGCCCGGCGCGCACCGAGTCGCCGAACCCGGTGTCCCGGGGCACCGCGGTGATCACCTCGGGGGCCAGGAACGAGGCGAGGATGTCGCCGCTGCCGTCGCGGCTGCCGGCGTCCACGCCGACGACGCGCTGCACCGGTCGGGTCTGCTCGCGGACGGCCTGCAGCGCCTCCGGCAGCCAGCGTGCGCCGTCGTGGGTGACGATGACGGCCGTCACGATGTGGTGAGCGGGGTCCAGAGGAAGCACGGCTGCGGGTCTCTCGGGGATCGCGGGACGAGGGCGTATCAGGGGTTTTGGGGGGACTCTTTCGGCAGATCACCATACGCCACGGAGCCGCCCCGGGGCGGCGCTCCGGCGGAACCGGTCCGGTGGCCCGGGGGCCGCGTCCGGGTCGGGAGCGCCCGGGCGGTCTGCGAACAAATCGCCCAGACTCCTCTCCGAACGGTAAAGCAGGGATAAAAAAACGCGCGCCCCGGGGCAAAGCCCTCGGGGCGCGCGCCCAACGCAGACGGTTGAGCTAGAGCATGTCGGCCAGGAAATCGAAATCCCCGCCCGCGGCTTTCTTCAGCCGCCGGCGTTCGCGCTCGGAGAGACCCCCCCAGATGCCGAAGCGCTCATCGTGCTCCAGTGCGTATTCCAGGCACTCGGCCCGGACCTCGCAGGACTGGCAGACCTTCTTCGCCTCGCGCGTGGAGCCGCCCTTCTCGGGGAAGAACGCCTCCGGGTCGGTCTGCGCGCACAGGGCGCGCTCCTGCCAGCCCAGATCGTCGTCTGCGCCGTGCGCCAGCGGGATGACCTCGCTCATGCGCACCTCCTATTGCCCCCCATGGATGTCCCCTCCCTTTCGACCCCCGGGAGGGGGAAACACACTATGAAATTACACGCGCGACGCTTGCTATACGTCAAGCGCAGTGCGCGGTAATCCACTGAATACCATGTAACGAACCGCCAACGACGGCCGGTCCGCGGGCATGCTGTGGATTACCGCGCACTTTCGGGGGCGGGGAGGGCACCGGGCGGGCCCGGAGCGGTCAGCGCCGCTCGTCGTCCCGGTACCAGGACTGCTGGTCGCCGCTCTGCTCGGCACCGGGCTGGCCGCCGGTGTTGGACTGGCCGGCGTCCTGCTGCTCCGCGGGCTGCTGCCCGGCCTCCGGCTGCTGGCCGTACTGGGCGGGGTCGTAGGCCTGCTGGCCACCGGTCCCGTACCCCTGCTGAGCCGGGTCCGCGTAGCCCTGCTGCTGGTAGGCATCGCCCGCCTGCTGCCCGTACTGCGCCGGGTCATAGGCCTGCTGACCACCCGTGCCGTACCCCTGCTGGCCGTACTGCGCCGGGTCGTAAGCCTGCTGGCCACCGGTCCCGTACCCCTGCTGAGCCGCATACGGGTCATAGGCCTGCTGACCGCCCGTGCCGTACCCCTGCTGCTGCGCATCGCCCTGCTGGCCGTACTGCGCCGGGTCATAGGCCTGCTGGCCACCGGTCCCGTACCCCTGCTGAGCCGCATACGGGTCGTAAGCCTGCTGACCGCCGGTCCCGTAGCCCTGCTGGGCCGGGTCCGCGTAGCCCTGCTGCTGGTAGGCATCGCCCGCCTGCTGCCCGTACTGCGCCGGGTCATAGGCCTGCTGACCGCCGGTGGCGGCGTAGCCCTGCTGGGCCGGGTCCGCGTAAGCCTGCTGCTGGTAGGCGTCACCCGCCTGCTGCCCGTACTGCGCCGGGTCATAGGCCTGCTGACCGCCCGTTCCGTACGCCTGAGCGGGGTCGGAGTACGTCTGCTGGGCGTCCTGCTGCTGGTAGGCGTCGCCGTAGGCCTGCTGCTGGTAGGCGTCGCCGTACTGCGCCGGGTCATAGGCCTGCTGACCGCCGGTGGCGGCGTAGCCCTGCTGCGCGGAGTCGGCGTAGCCCTGCTGGGCCGGGTCCGCGTAAGCCTGCTGGGCCGGGTCCGCGTAGGCCTGGTCGAACGCCTGCTGGCCGCCGTAGGTCTGGGACGGATCGGCGGCCGGGTAGGGCTGCTGCGCACCGGTCTGCGGGGCGTAGCCCTGCTGGGCGCGCGGCACCAGGTTCGGGTCGTTGAGCACCCGGAGCAGGAAGATCCCCGCGAAGACCAGCACCGCGGCCTGGCCCGCGATCGCGAAGAGGTCGGCGAAGGCGTAGCCGATCCCCCTCGTGCCGGCGTTGGCGAAGCCGGCGATCAGACCGATCAGCGCGAACAGCGCACCCACCCCGAGCAGGATCAGCCCGGTGAGGACCACCCCGAAGTTGGCCGAGGTCTTCTGCGGCGCGGTGATCACCAGCGCCACTGCGGCCAGCACCAGGCCGACGATGATCGGGTTGTAGAAGTCACCGCCCGAGACGGAGAAGGAGCCGTACTCGCCCTCCATGCCCGCGAACGTCCTGATGAGGCCTGCGACCATCTGCGCCGCCACAGCGCCGAGCAGCGCCCAGGCGGCGGGCAGCCGCAAGCGATTGATTGCTTCGTTATTCAAGAGAGGTTCCCCTCCGCTGCTTCGCTGTCGCGTCGGTGGAAGCTTTGCATATCGACAGTCTGTCAAGTCATTCGGCCGATTCCGCACTGGACAGGCGCGACCGGCCCGGCCTCGGGCCCGGATCCCGGCCGCCGGGCGGTTCCGGTGCGGGGCGGGAGCGCCGCCCGGCCACCGGAGTGACTCCGCTGACACCGTGCACGGCCGCCCCGTCCACCTCAGGGGCCCGACCGCGCACACGCCGTCTCAGCCTGCCAGACTTGGGCGCATGCGGATAGTCGTACCGGCGGGCGGTATCGGAGGCGCGCGGTTCCTGCGCGGCCTCAAGGCGACCCTCGGGATCGTAGCGGGCCAGGACAGTGATTCCACCATCACCGTCATCGGGAACACCGGTGACGACATCACCCTTTTCGGACTGCGCGTCTGTCCGGATCTGGACACGGTGATGTACACCCTCGGGGGCGGGATCAACGAGGACCAGGGCTGGGGGCGCGACGACGAGTCGTTCACCGTCAAGGAGGAGCTGCTCGCCTACGGGATGCAGCCGGACTGGTTCGGGCTGGGCGACCGGGACGTCGCCACGCACATCGTCCGCTCCCAGATGCTCGCCGCCGGGTACCCGCTGTCCGCGGTCACCGAGGCGCTGTGCGACCGGTGGAGGCCAGGCGTCCGGCTCATCCCGATGACCGACGACCAGGTCGAGACGCACGTGGTCGTGGAGGAGGGCGGCAAGCGCCGGGCGCTGCACTTCCAGGAGTGGTGGATCCGGCACCGCGCCGCGCTGCCCGCGCTGTCCATCGTCGGCGTCGGCGCCGACGAGGCCCGGCCCGCCCCCGGCGTTCTGGAGGCGATCCGGGAGGCCGACGCGGTGCTGCTGCCGCCGTCCAACCCGGTGGTCAGCATCGGGTCGATCCTGGGCGTCGCGGGCATCCGCGAGGCGCTGGAGCAGGCCGTGGTGGTCGGCGTCTCGCCGATCATCGGGGACGCGCCGGTGCGCGGCATGGCCGACGCCTGCCTGACCGCGATCGGGGTGGAGACCTCCGCCCGCGCCGTGGCCGAGCACTACGGGCCGCGGGTGCTGGACGGCTGGCTGGTCGACGAGGCCGACGCCGGGGCGGAGGCGGACGGGATCGAGGTGGTCTCCCGGCCGCTGTACATGAGCGGCCCGAAGGCCACCGCCGACATCGCCCGGGCCGCCCTCGACCTGGCCCTGGACCTGAAGGAGCGGCGCGGATGAGCACCCCCGCCGCGGAGGTCGCCGTGCGCGCCGTGCCCGGCCTGCCCGAGGTGCGGCCCGGCGACGACCTGGCCGCGCTGATCGCCGGTGCCGCCGAGCTGCGCGACGGCGACGTGCTGGTCGTCACGTCCAAGATCGTCAGCAAGGCCGAGGGCCGGATCCGCCGGATGGACCGGGAGGCCGCGATCGACGCCGAGACCGAGCGGGTCGTCGCGCGGCGCGGCCGCACCCGCATCGTGCAGACCCGGACCGGTCTGGTGATGGCGGCCGCGGGGGTGGACACCTCCAACGTCGAGGCCGGCAGCGTGCTGCTGCTCCCCGAGGACCCGGACGCCTCCGCCCGGCGGATCCGCGCCGGGCTGCGCGACCGGCTCGGGGTGCGGGTCGCCGTACTGGTCAGCGACACCTTCGGCCGGCCGTGGCGGAACGGGCAGACCGACGTGGCGATCGGCGCGGCCGGCCTGGACCCGGTGCAGGACCTGCGCGGCAGCACCGACACGCACGGCAACGTGCTGGAGGTGACGCTGAACGCCGTCGCCGACGAGATCGCCGCCGCGGGCGAGCTGGTCAAGGGCAAGGCCGGCGGCACCCCGGTGGCGCTGGTGCGAGGGCTGTCCGCCCTGGTCACCGAGGAGGACGGCCCGGGGGCGGCGGCGCTGGTCCGCCCCGCCGACGAGGACCTGTTCCGGTACGGCTCGCGGGACGTGGTGCCCGCCCGGCGCACCGTGCGCGATTTCACCTCCGAGCCGGTGGACCCGGAGGCGGTGCGCCGCGCGGTCGGCGCCGCGGTGACCGCGCCCGCGCCGCACCACACCACCCCGTGGCGGTTCGTGCTGGTGGAGGAGGCCGCGACCCGGACCCGGCTGCTGGACGAGATGCTCCGCGCCTGGCGGGCGGACCTGCGTGCGGACGGGTTCGGAGAGGAGGCGGTCGCCCGCCGCACCCGCCGCGGCGACGTGCTCCGCCGCGCCCCCTACCTGGTGGTACCCTGCCTGGTCGCGGAGGGTGCGCACGATTATCCGGACGAGCGGCGCGCTTCGGCCGAGCGGTCGATGTTCCTGGTCGCGATGGGCGCCGGGGTGCAGAACCTGCTGGTGGCCCTGGCCATGGAGGGGCTGGGCTCGGCCTGGGTGTCGTCCACCATGTTCTGCCCGGACACCGTACGCAAGGTGCTGGACCTGCCGCGGGACTGGCAGCCGATGGGGTCGGTCGCGGTCGGCCATCCGGCGGCGCCCCCGCCGGACCGCCCGCCGCGCGACCCGGCCGCGTTCATCGCGGTCCGCTGACCCGCCGCGGCACCGCAGCAGCACCACCGTACGACCCATGACCGGAGGCTGGCCGTGTCCGACGAACATCTCATCCTGGCGGGACTGCTCGTCCTGCTGATGGTCTTCGCCGGACGGGTGCTGGCCGACCGGCTGCGCATCCCGGACGCGATCATCCTGGTCGCGCTGGGCGCGGCGATCAGCTTCCTGCCAGGGCTGGACTCGATCCACATCTCCCCCGAGATCATCCTGCTGGTCTTCCTGCCGCCGCTGATCTACAACGCGGCGTTCTTCTCCTCGCCGCGGGACATGCGGGCCGAGGCGCGGCCGATCATCGCGCTGGCGGTGGTGACCACGCTGGTCACCGCGTTCGCCATCGCCGGGGTGATCTGGCTGGTGCTGCCGAACACCGGGTGGCCGGCCGCGATCGCGCTGGGCGCGGCGGTGGCGCCCACCGACGCGGTGGCCTCCTCCGCGGTGCTCAAGCGGATCGGCGCGCCCAAGCGGGTGCTCACCCTGCTGGAGGGCGAGAGCCTGATCAACGACGGCGTGGCGCTGACCCTGTTCACGCTGGCGGTGACCGCGATGAGCACCCCGCTCAGCGTCTCCGACGGGGTCATCGAGCTGGTCAAGGTGGTGGCCGGCGGGCTGCTGTTCGGCGCGCTGGTCGCGGCGGTGGTCGCCTGGCTGAGCCGGCGGTTCCAGGACGGCAACGCCCAGCTGGTGCTCTCCCTGATGACGCCGTTCGTGGCCTACGTGCCGGCCGAGATCATGGGCTTCTCCGGGGTGCTCTCCGCCGTGGTCGCCGGGTTCTACCTGGGCACCCGGGGCGAGGGCATGCTGCCGCCGAAGGTCCGGGTGACCGGGCAGACGATCTGGCGCGGCCTGGTGATGCTGCTGGAGTCGATCCTGTTCGTCCTGCTCGGTCTGCAGCTGCACGAGGTCTTCGGCGACGTGGCCGGGCTGCCGGTGCCGACCCTGGTGTTCGGCGCGGTGGCGGTGCTGGGCACCGCGATCGCGATCCGGCTGGCCTGGGAGGTGCTGGCCCCCCGGGTGGGCCGGCTGCTGCCCCGGCGGATGCAGCCGCCCGCCACCTCCACCCGGATGCAGATCGTCATCGGGTGGAGCGGGATGCGCGGCGCGATCTCGCTGGCCATCGCGCTCTCCCTGCCCACCACGCTGAACGGGGAGCCGTTCACCGACCGCAACGTGCTGCTGTACTTCGCCGCGGTGGTGGTGCTGGGCACCCTGGTCGGCCAGGGCATGACGCTGCCGCTGGTGCTGCGCGGCCTGGGCCTGGAGGGCGGCGAGGACACCCGGCGCGAGTACGCCGTGGCCGAGGAGGCGATGGGGCGCGCCGCGCTGAGCCGGCTGGACGAGCTGGTCGGCGAGGGGCTGGTGGACGAGCAGACCGCCAAGCCGCACCGGGACGTGCTCAAGTTCAAGGTGCGCGAGGCGCGGGCGGTGCTGGACGCCACCGAGGAGAGCCGGGCCAGGATCGGCAAGCGGGTGCGCGGCGGCGTGGTCGTCCGGCACGAGACCGGGCGGGCGCAGCGCGAGGCGCTCAACCGGCTCTACCGGGAGGGCGAGATCGGGCACGAGACGTTCCAGGCGATGCGCCGGCAGCTGGACCTGACCGAGCCGAGCCGCCCGGAGAAATAGCCCCGGAGATCATCGGTGCACCGGAAAGGCGCCCGCTGTCCGAAAAAATGGAAAACTTAGTTTCCTGTTCTCATTGACGCGGCCCGCCGCAGGCTTCTAGGTTGTCGGCAATTCGTCCGGTTGCGCAGCCGACACCGCTCGTCACGACCCGTACCCGCTCAACGGAGCAACGGACAAGGAGCCCCCATGCGCACCCCCGCACAGCGCGCCCTCAAGGCGGGCGCGGCCCTGGCCCTCGCGGCGGGCGGCCTGTTCGCCGCCTCTCCCCTGCTCACCGCGGAGACCGCCGCGGCCTCCCCGGCCGCCGGCCAGTCCCCCGAGACCGCCGCCGAAGGGCAGTGGCTCACCGGCTACTGGCAGAACTTCGACAACGGCGCCCCGGTGATGCCGCTGTCCGAGGTGCCGGCGGAGTACAACATGATCGCCGTCGCCTTCGCCGACAACCTCGACGGCACCCCCGGAGGGATCACCTTCAACCTGGCCTCCGACGAGCTCGGCGGCTACACCGAGGAGCAGTTCAAGGCCGACATCGCCGAGGTGCAGTCCCAGGGCCGCAAGGTGGTCATCTCGGTCGGCGGCGAGCTCGGCCACGTCGACGTCACCAACCCCGAGCAGGCCGCCGGGTTCGCCGCCAGCGCCCACGACCTGATGGAGGAGTACGGCTTCGACGGCGTCGACATCGACCTGGAGCACGGCATCAACGCGCAGTACATGGAGGAGGCCCTGCGCGACCTGCACCAGCGCGCCGGCGGCGACCTGGTGGTGACCATGGCGCCGCAGACGGTCGACTTCCAGTCGCCGAGCGCCGGCTACTACCAGCTGGCCGAGGCCATCCCGGACATCCTCACCATCATCAACATGCAGTACTACAACTCCGGGTCGATGCTCGGCTGCGACGACCAGGTCTACGAGCAGGGCACGGTCGACTTCGTCACCGCGCAGGCCTGCATCCAGCTGGAGCTCGGCCTCGAACCGGGCCAGGTCGGCCTGGGCCTGCCCGCCACCCCGCAGGCCGCCGGCGGCGGCCACCAGCCCCCGGGCAACGTGGTGTCCGCACTGAACTGCCTGGAGGAGGGCACCGACTGCGGCTCGTTCACCCCCGAGCAGCCCTACGGCCCGATCGGCGGCGCGATGACCTGGTCCATCAACTGGGACGCGAGCAACGGCTACGAGTTCGCCCAGACCGTCGGCGGCCGGCTGGGCACCGGCTGACCTGCCCGGCGGGGCGCCGGACGGCACCGTCCGGCGCCCGGCCGGCGGGCACGGCCCCGCCCGCTCCGACGCGGCGCCCCGGTCCGCCTCCGGGTCCCTCCTCCGGCCGGGGCGCCGCCCCTCCCGCGGCCCCGCCGCCCCCTACACCAGGGGGAGGCGGGGCCGCCGCACGCTCGCCGCGACCCCGTCGCTCGCCTCGGCGGCCCGGCGGCGCTCCTCGGGCACCTCGCCGTAGAGGGTGGTGCGCTGGCGCAGCGGCCGGCCGACCGGCTCCACCAGGGCGCGGATGTCGCTGATCGTCTTGTAGGAGCCGTTCCCCGAGCCCGCCATCCTGCTGATGGTCTCCTCCATCAGGGTGCCACCGACGTCGTTGACGCCGCCGCGGAGCAGCGTCCGGCAGGTCTCCTCGGCCAGCTTCACCCAGGAGCACTGGATGTTGCCGACCGCGCCGTGCAGCAGCAGCCGGGCCAGTGCGTGCACCGCCCGGTTCTCCCGCTCGGTCGGCCCGGTGCGGGCCAGGCCGGCCAGGTAGATCGGGGCGCCGGTGTGCACGAACGGCAGCAGCACGAACTCGGTGAACCCGGGGCGGCCGTTGCGCTCCAGGGACCGCTCCTGCAGCGAGCGGATCAGCCGGATGTGCGCCACCCAGTGCTCCGGGGCGTCCACGTGGCCGTACATCATCGTGGAGGTGGTGGGGATGCCCAGGTCGTGCGCGGTGGTGATCACCTCGATCCACTGCGCGGCGGGCAGCTTGCCCTTGGTCAGCACCCAGCGGACGTCGTCGTCCAGGATCTCCGCGGCGGTGCCCGGGATCGAGTCCAGCCCGGCCTCGCGCGCCCGCACCAGCCACTCGCGCACCGGCAGGTCGGTGCGGGCCGCCCCGTTGGCCACCTCCATCGGGCTGAACGCGTGCACGTGCATCCCGGGCACCCGCTCCTTGACCGCGCGGGCGATGTCGAAGTAGGCGGTGCCGGGCAGGTCCGGGTGGATGCCGCCCTGCATGCACACCTCGCCGGCGCCGGCCCGCCAGGCCTCCTCGGCCCGGTCGGCCACCTGGCCCAGGGAGAGCGTGTAGGCGTCGGCGTCCGTGCGGCGCTGGGCGAACGCGCAGAACCGGCAGCCGGTGTAGCAGACGTTGGTGAAGTTGATGTTCCGGGTGACCACGAAGGTGACGTCGTCGCCGACCGCGTCGCGGCGCACCCCGTCGGCGATCCGGGCCAGCTCCTCCAGGTCCGCCCCGTCCGCGCCGAGCAGCGCCAGCGCCTGGGCGTCGGTCAGCCCCGCCGGGTCGCGCTCGGCGGCGCGCAGCGCGGCGCGCACCTCCGGGTCGCCGGCGGGCAGCGGCGGCGCCGCGCCCCGCGGCGCCCGCTCGGCCAGCGCGCCCCAGTCGCCGTAGACCGCGTCGAAGTCGCCGCGCCGCTGCTGGGCGCGGCCCTCGGTGTCGACCGCGGTGTGCAGGTCGGTGCGGCCGGCGGCGGCGAACCCGGCCTCCGGCTCCTGCCAGGGGCGGCCGCGCACCTCGGCGCCGGGCCGGGCCAGCCCGGTGGCCGGGTCGGCGAGCGCGGCGACGTGCCCGGCCAGCCGCGGGTCCAGCCAGGGCTCCCCGGCGCGCACGTACTCCGGGTAGGCGGTGAGCCGCTCGCGCAGCTCGAACCCGGCCGCGGCGGTGTGCCGGGCCAGCTCCTCCACCTGCGGCCAGGGCCGCTCCGGGCTGACGTGGTCGGGGGTGACCGGGGAGACGCCGCCCCAGTCGTCGATCCCGGCCCGCAGCATCAGCCCGTACTCGTCGCCGATCAGGTTGGGCGGGGCCTGCACCCGCGCCCCCGGCCCCATCACCAGCCGGGTGACGGCGACCGCGGCGGCCAGCTCCTCCGGCCCGGCGTCGGGGCGGTGCATCATCGCTGTCCCGGGCTTGGCCCGGAAGTTCTGCACGATGACCTCCTGGATCGCGCCGTAGCGGCGGTGCGCGGCGCGCAGCGCGAAGATCGAGTCGGCCCGCTCGGCCATGGTCTCGCCGATCCCGATCAGGATGCCGGTGGTGAAGGGGAC
>Ga0079224_100007537_pt1 | contig 14627 bp, 11 predicted proteins | sample Stecom2015_FD_80414 | JGI IMG/M metagenome (GOLD analysis project Ga0079224, IMG submission 80414) | Agricultural soil microbial communities from Utah to study Nitrogen management - Steer compost 2015 | ecosystem: Environmental > Terrestrial > Soil > Agricultural land | place: USA: Utah...
ACTCAATGAAGAATCCTTTGATAGGCTTTTCAAATACAACAGGCCTGAGCTGGAAAAGTTTGAAGTCCAAAACACACTTAAAAACGGTTCTCCAATGGAGATAGATAAAATACTGATGCTCGGTCATTCTCCTACTCCAAATGAATATCAAGAAGATTTACGAAAAAAGAAGAAGAAAAAACGATTGTTTTGATCATGAAAAAGGAAAGTTGTGTACCGAATGACGAATGGTGCACAAATAAGATTACCGGACATTTATTTTCCCTTTATATAAAAATATAATCATATAAAATCATGAGCAATATTATACTTATAACCCATCAAAAGGGAGGTGTTGGCAAATCAACACTGACTTTTAATTTGGCGCAAAACATAGCCAAGGACAGTAAAGTGGCCGTGTTGGATTGTCGCCTATTTTGGGTTGTGCCCCTGCGTTCATATATGAAAAAATAAAAATCAATAATGCTATTCTATAAATACTCCTGTACATGCTTCTCAATCTTTGTTTGATTCGCTATTCCCTTTTATGTTTTCTTCCAAGTAAGCAAGGCGAAGAATACCGACAGTATTGCCGAGCCTATCCAAAAATATGTGATCGATGAAAAATCGTAAACTTCCTCCCCTGCCACCATTGTTTTATTTCCTTCTATCAAGTATCCACTTGCTATATCCTGTATCCCCGCTGCTATATAGCTCATGACCCCCACAAGCCCCAAGGCCGCACCTGATGCTTTTTTTGAAGCAATATCCACGGCCATCAGCCCTCCCAAGTAGCAGATCAATGCCCCTATTGACAGTCCGAAAACAACCATACTGAACGCATCTACGTACCAATCTCCCGGAGGGTTGAGAAGGAACACACATAATGCCCCTACATTTAAAAGACCGAACATAAAGGCCGGAAAGTTTCGGTGGCCGTCAAAGAACCTATCGGAAACCACGCCACAAAACGCGGTGCCAAATATCCCACATACTGCACTAATCGCTATTAAAGTGTTCGCCTCTGTCAATGTATAGCCTTTTGCAGACTCCAAATAATATGCCCCCCAACTGTTCACGGCATACCGGGCGATATACATGAAGGCACTCGAAAGACCCAAAAGCCAGATATAGGGGTTCTTTAAAACCCCTAACTGGTTCTTCCAAGTGGAGCCAAGGCCGACCTCATCCCTTTTGTTTACTGGGGGAAGGCCTTTGCTCTCAGGGCTGTCGCGCATTAAACTGAAGATAATGACAACCCCCAAAAGCCCTATTAAAGCAGCCGAACGAAACCCCCATTGCCAACCATAATATGAGACTACCACGGCGGTCAAAATATAGGTGAGCGCCTCCCCTATGTTATGGCTGGTGCTCCAAAACCCATAAAAACTCCCTCGCTCTTTATCGCTGAACCACCGAGACAACCCTACCACACTCGAAGGGGCGCCCATGGATTGCACCCAACCGTTCACCCCCCAACAGATAACAAAAAAAAGATATACCTGGTTGTACCCCATGACTAGGTTCATCAATGCTGATACCAACAGCCCCACACCCATAAAACGCCGTATATTACTGTGGTCTGCCAAAAAACCGTTCACCAACTTACCAAAGGCATAGGAGAAAAATAGGGCAGAGCCTATGACACCCAATTCCGATTCGGTCAAAAACCCGCTGTCGACTATAGGCTTTTTAACAACGTTGATGCTCAGCCTACAGACATAATAAATCCCGTAGCCCAAGGTTGCGGATATAAAAAATTGCCACTTTAATTTCTTGTACAACTGGTTCTGATAATCCATATCAGCTACAGGAAGACGCGATGGCGACTTCTTAAAATATTTTCTTAACATTCGTTTTGGTATTTGTGTTCGGTTAATGATAGGCACCCTTTTTTGAAACAAAAAAACGAAAAGGGAATCCTCCTTATTACTTATTAAAGCTTGTTTTATTTAGGCTAGCCCCCCTATAGTTTTGTTCCCATCGCCAGGAATCCTTTACCATATCGCCCAGGCTTCTACTTGCCTTCCAGTTCAATAATTCATCTGCCTTATCGGTATTGGCATACAGCTCCGGAACATCCCCGGGCCGCCTGGCACTTATCGCATGTGGTAATTTTCCGGCAACCTTCTCAAAAGTTTCGATAAGCTCCATAACACTGTATCCCTTACCAGTCCCTAAATTAAACAACTCATAATAGGAATCTTCTGATTCGTTTATTCATTGGTATTCATGTTTAGTGAATTAAGAAGAGGGAGGTTGTTACACAAAATGAAAAATTACACTCTCTATGTATTCATATAACTGCGAATGAAATAATCTTTATTCGTGAAGCTCCTTATTCCGAAGATAATTCAATAATAATTGAGGCCTATCTGTTTGTATCATACTAATCTTATTTTTTATATACCAACCATAGATACTATCAGGATTCTTAACAGCCATATCATCCTCATACCCTGCATTTAAATCTTCCCAAAGAGAGTTTACCCAAATTCGTACACCAAGATTGTGTATAGAATCAAATTGTTTTATAACAGTTGAAGTAGTATCTGAAAAAACAAACTCAATAGCAACTGGTTTAAGATTATTTAAATAATCATTTACCATACTCGGGGCGCCTTTTTTGTCAAGATTAATTACTGGCATAAAACTCACAGTGCTTAAATAAGCTTTAAAATCTTTTTTAACCTCCTTAACAGACACATTCCCTTTCATTAAAATTTGATTTTTCATGTTCGCTTCTTCCAATAATGGATAGATCACATCAAAATAATCGTAACACTTGTCTAAATTTAAAATAATTTTACCTTTTGCTATATGTAAAGCCTCTTTTAAAGTTGGAACTTTATGATGTGTAGGATGATTTGCTCCATTTTTTAAGAATAAAGTTTTAAGACTATCTAAAGTCCATTCTTTTACTTCCCCTTTACCGGTTGTTGTCCTATCAATAGTTTTATCGTGCATTAGGACAGGTATAGAATCTTTAGTTAATTGTACGTCTATTTCAACAATATCAACTCCCATATTAATACAATTTTGTATCGCTTGTAAAGAATTCTCCGGTGCATTACGCCAATCACCCCGGTGAGCAATAACCAATACCTTATTTACCCCTTTACTATCAGTTTTTAAATCCGAAACGTCGGCTATTTTTGAAACTGTTTTATTGTCTACAGCCTCATCACCAGTTCTTTTGCTACTCTTTTTACAGGAAACAAAAGAAACAAGTACTATAAAAAAAATAATTCTATATATCATGTGCTTACTATTAGGTTTATTAATGTAATTCTTTATCATTTAGGTATTCAATCATGTTTTCCGGATAATCTGTCATCAAAACATTAGCGCCAAGTTCAATACACTTTCCCCAACCTAACTCTGGATTATTAAGTGAGATTTGGTCTGTATAACCGGCAACCATATCACTTGATAAAGCAGTCATCCATATGCTTATATTAGATTCTTTTATTACAGAAATCACATCTAGGGTATGTGAAGTTGTAGAAGAAAATCTAATCTCAAAAGCTTCCGCTGCTTGATTATTGATAAATGGTGCTATATACCCCATTTTATCATCTACATTTTCCTTTATTCTTGGCACATATAAACAATTTGCAAATAAAGACTGTGACATATTCTCAATAGCTTCATCATATTTAAATGGTTCTATGAATAGCACTTGACCAACTGTTTCTGTTTCCATTAAGATGTTGTTTACTTCTTGAAAATAATCATTAGCTTTATCTACCATAACGATTATTTTTCCTTTGGCTAACTGCATAGCTTCTTTAAAGGTAGGAACACGGTAATTGGTGAGGTTTCCAAATCTATCTTTTAAATATAATTCTTTAATCTCCCTAAGTGTTTTACTAGTTACAGCACCGTTCCCATTTGTCGTTCTTTTTAAATCACTATCGTGCATTAATACTAAATGGCCATCTTGTGTTCTGCGCAAGTCTATTTCAACAATATCAACATTCAGGTTTATACAGCTTTTTATACTTTCTAATGAGTTTTCAGGAGCTACCTGCCAATTCCCTCTATGAGAAGCCACCAATACATAGTTTTCCTGTGGATTCTTTAAATAGTTAATACTTTGTTCTAGAGAGTGTTCTTGAAAATTCGGCAATGACGGATCATTGCTACTGCAAGCAGTAACAAAACATATAAATATTACGAATCCTATCCTAAACATTTTAATTTGACGTATAGTGTCCAAACCTTTCTTTGAGTTCATATCCAATTTCAGTTTCATTTAAAACAAAAATATCAAAGGTTTCACCTTGATCATAAACTCTAATAAAAAAGTGTCCTTTTGTACTTTTGTATGTATGCTTCATCCATTTACTATACCAATCCTTCATATCATCACCAACGTATGGAGAAAACACATCTGCCCCACTTTTCTTTAGTGTATATTGTACATTTTCAGCAAAATGAGGATTATGTAAACTTTGATGTGCTATGACTTGAGGTTTTAATTGTGATATGAAATATGGGTTTGTTGCATCTTTAGAGCCATGATGGTTTAATGTCATCGCATCCACTTGTCCAAGGATGTTTCCTACCGGTGTTTCAACATCGTAATCAGGATAATCATCAATACCAGGAAGATCCCCACCTACATAATAATTAAATTTGCCATAACTAATATTTAAGGCTATGCTTAAAGGGTTTTCGTTATAATAACCCTTATCATTAACCAAAGGTGGATTAAAAGGAAAATTCCCAACATCATCATTTTCACCTATCCATATCACCCCATTTGACTTCACATTTCTAATTGAGAATGTTGGATAGTCATCCGCATTGTACCCAAGTACAATTTGCTTATTTGAACCTGGTTTTAATTGTTCAACATTTAATCGAGAGTTTTTTTGATGATGGATTATAAACTTCAAATAATTAATAAGGGTCATATCCTCTTTACCGTTTGGCGTTCTTAAATCATACGGATAGTCATATCTGGGAAATGCTCTATCTATAAGATTTTTGTATGGGATGGAATCTCCAACAGCAGTTATACCCGTAAGCTGATAATCTCCTTTTTTTGAATATGGAGTATCGTCCAATACTTCTCCATAATGATCATTATGGAAATGAGAAACCACCGCATAATCAATACTATCCTTAGGATTAAAGAACTTAATATATTTTATAACACGCTCCGGAGCAGATTTTTCCTCATCCATGAAAGGCGGATAATAAGGATGTTTATCTCTTTGCTTAGCATCACCCACATCAAAAAGTAACGACGTTCCATCCGGAAAAACCATAAATGAAACATTGCCTCTTCCAGAATGGATAAAATGAATATCCATATATCCTTCTTTCCAGTTTAAAGTATTATTTGTTTGACTCTGTGATAAGTTTATCAAACAACCAGATAAAAAGATAACTAGTATAATAATTTTAATATTCATGATTGACAATTTTAAAAGAACAATGCCTAAAAAGGTTGACAATTTGCCTAATAATTCTACATTTGAAATCCTACACCTACTATACTATATAAGGAGGCACAAATAAAATGGCAAAAAAGTACATGGGTTGACCTTTTTAGACAGGCTCTTTCATTTTATTTAGTTACACTTATATGTAGAAGGGTCATAACTTGCACACTCAACACCATCTGCGTCATTATAGATTCTCAAATTACCCAAATCTGAGGCTATTGGAGGATTGGCTTCTAGCATTGTATTGATGGAAGTAGCCGATACAGAAGCTGTAGATTCATTTAAACGCAAACGCTCTAACGATGTAAGTTTATCTACATTCACACTAACCAAACCAGTCCCTGCCCCATGTGCATAAAAACGCTTTAAACCTGTATTCGAATCAAGTATGGGCTGAATAACCATCTCCGTAAGGTTTACAGCATCATTCATATAAAATATTTCTAATAGCGTTAATTCTCCAACTTCTACATTGTTCAATGCAGGGTTAAGTCCTATTATTAGGTTTTTTAATCCAACATTTTTAGAAAGATTAATAGTAGGAAAGTTGTTACGCTCTGCATCAATTTCTTTGGTTCCTATAAAAAACTCTATCCCTTTAATATTAGTAATACCAGCATTGTCCAAATCAATTTTACCATCTGTGTTATACGCCGTTACTAATGTAGAATTAATTTCCAATTGGTTTTGTTCGTCAAAAGGCATACCTAATTCCACTAAACGTGCTCTAAAAGCATCATCAGGGATGGTTGCATACTGGCTCTTATTTACCGTTACTATATAAGACCTAGTTATTCCATTTTCAGTAATATCATACTGGACTGGTGAGGTAAAATCTTGAACTGAAACCCCAGAGGTCTGTTCTTCACCATTTACAACTACCACTGCATCATTAGGCACACTAAATGTAGCTACCAAAGAATCCCTATATACATATGCAGACACTTTATCTTCAGTAAATGTAACAGTATTATTCTCAAGATCTATATCTCCTGTTAGGTCAGTAATATCTTCGTCTTCTAATGCCATATTAGGATTAGATGTAGCCATAAAATTGAATGAAGCCAATTCTGGGCCTGAAGTATTAGGTTCAAAAGGCGTAGCTGTAACTGTAACAGGTTCTGATGATTGTATTGTAGCTTGAGATTCTTTTTGTGCAACTAATGCAAATAGGTATTCAGTACCATTTACCAAACCATTTACAGTAAATGTTGTTTGGTCATTTGGTATGTTTATTGGCTCTCCGTCGCCTGGTGTGTATGTTAAAGCATAGTTGGAAAAAAGTGCTGTATTTCCACTATCCCAAGTTAGGGTAACCAATCCATTTCCTGGAACTGTAGTAAATCCTTCAACAGCTGGGGGTGGAAACACTGGAGCCTCTATTATATTATCGTCAGTACAAGAAAATAATACCGATATCATTATCATGAACAAATAAATTGATTGTAAATTTTTCATTTTTATATATTTTTATAAGATTATTAAAACTTGATTCTTGCTCCTAACTGGAAAGTTGTACCATAATAGGATATATTATCCATAAAACGCTCTTCCATGATATATTCAAAGTTTTTTGCGTTAAAGGCATTTAAAACATTGAGCGTAATTCCAAAATTATCATTGAAATCATAGGATGAAGAAATATCGGTAAGACTTAGGTTGTCTTTATATTTTAACCCATCTTCCGGGTTAGGAATTTCTCGCAGAAAACTACTTCTAAAATTTGTGGCTACCCTTAAACTAAAACCATATTTTTCATAATACGGTGTGATATTAAAGCTATGCTTTGAGTTATTAGGCAAAGGGTAGGTAGTTAATGATCCATCTTCAAGAGTTTCTTTAAAATTACTTTCAGAAAACGTGTAATTCGTTACAACTCCCAAACCACTAAGAAAACCCGGTAAAAAGGTAAATGGTTGCTGATAGTTAAATTCAAATCCTCTTATAACAGCATTATTACCGTTTACCGGCTGTCTTAATTCATATTGTGTTCCATCAAATGGAATTAATGTCGTCTGAGTACTGATAAATGACTCTATATCTTTAACAAAAAAGCCTCCTGAAATTAATGTCTCCGGAACTGGATACCATTCCAAAGAAATGTCATACTGATTTGCTCTAAAAGGGTCTAGTTCAGGGTTATTAGATGTGATACGTTGATTAATCTCATCTATTATTCTAAAAGCCGATAAATCCTGTAAGCTTGGTCTTGTCATTACCCTAGCAAAACCAGCACGAGCAATCAAGCCTCTTTTAAACTCCCACTTTAAATTAATACTTGGGAGGAAATCTGTATAATCAGAAAGGATTTTCCGGACTTCATAAATTTGAGTTTCATCGTCCAACTGATAGCCACGAGAGGTGATCCCTGTATGAACAACTCTCAACCCAGCATTTGCATCAAATTTACCCACAGAATAGTTTCCTTGAATATATCCTGCCGTAATCGCCTCATTAATATCGTAAGCCGCATCAATAACTTCATAATCATCTAAGCTAAGTTTGCTACCATAAATACCATAGGCTTTATCCCAATCATGGATTAGAAACTCATTAAATCCTCTCGCTCTGTCTACATTGTCTAAGAATCCCGTAAGCAATGCTGCAACTGGACTGAAGAGCTCATTATCTATATTTTCTCTTCTGAAGAAATATTGCTGTGTCTTAGTACGGTCTCTATAACTTGTTCCAAATTCAATATTGAATTTGTCACTGAATTTCTTACTTAAATCGAGTTTACTTGTGAAAATCTCATCACTATAATCCCAAAGATATCTTCGAGCCTGCGTCATATAAAACTCATCTGCATTAGAAAAGTTTGTGGGCGTCTGCAAATCAAAAAATTGGAGATCGTTTTCCACACTATATGTAACCGTATTCACATTGTCTGCATAATATCTAAAGCGCTCTGAATCTCTTTTATTAAAGGCATGTATAAACTTGTAACTCGCTTTCCAACCTCTACCCAAATTATATTTCCCCTTCATACTCCACTGGTAATTTTTGGTAACATTTGATTGCTGTTGATTCTCAAGCTTTGCAGTAACCGTCTCATAAGTAATTGACTGAACCAAAGGGCCATCAGTTTTTATGTTAGATGGATTCGTTCCCGGAAGAAACCAAATAGGTGTATATCTTGATACGGTTTGATCATTATTTACAAACATTCCCTCAAATACCAAATCAAAATTTTTATTTACCTGATATTGCATGGACAAATTAACAGACAAACGTTCAACTTGCTGTCCTTCACTCACATATCTTGGGCGAGGTACTTGTATGTCCTGAAATTCATTCCCTCCATCACCATCTAAATCATAAGACTCGTCATAGTATCTTGTCACATCATACCCCTCCGATGTATTATAGAACTTGTTATAAAAAACACCTGCTATAATACCAAACCTATCATTCCATTTGTTACCATATGTTAAAGATAATTTTGGTGTAATGGAATTTCCTTCTTGTTGTTGTGTATTATATATACTTTCCGCAGATGCAACTATAACTCTCTTTTTGAGTTCAAATGGTTTTTTAGTTACCAAGTTAACAGAGCCTCCTATTCCACCTTCTGTTGTACTTGCCGTAGGAGTTTTTATCACTTCAACTTGCTTAAATATTTCAGCTGGCAATGTGTTGAAGTCGTAATTTCTACCTTCAGTTGAATTCGGAACAGCATCACCATTTATTGTTACTTGCGTGTACTCAGGAGGTAAACCTCTTATGCTTACTTCGTTACCAACACCTCCTGCATTATCTCTTCTTATTTGAACACCAGAAACTCTTTGTAATGCTTCAGCCATATTAGATTGTGGAAATTTGGCAATATCTTCGGCAACAACTGCATCTACGGAATTGGTTGAGTTTTTCTTAATACTAATGCTTTCCTCAAGACTTTTTCTAAAACCATGAACGACAACTTCATCTAGAGTTGAAGCCGCTTCTCTTAATGCTATTTTCACATCTCCCCCTTCATTCACTTCCAATTCTCTAGTTACAAAACCTATATAGGAAATAACCAAGACTACACTACCCGCATCAACACTAATTGTAAATTTCCCATTTATATCTGTAGTTGTACCATCCTTTGTTCCCTTAATGAGGATAGAAGCACCTGGGAGAGGCTCTCCACTAGTATCTGTGACAATACCTGCAACCCTTAATTGATCATCCTCCCTTAACAGGATAGGTGCTTTTGTATGTTGTCTTACAAGAATGATTGTTTCATCCTCTGTTACTTCAACAGAACAATTTAACGAAGCTAGTGAGGCCTCCAACAAGTCTTTCAAGGATACTTTTCCTTTACTCAATTTAATTTTTGGAGCCCCGGCTATAGTTTCATCACTATACACAAATTTATATGCCGTCTGCTGTTGAATAATATTAAACATTTCAGGCACTGAAACTGTTCGGTCTCTGTCCATTGTAATAATTGCTTTTTGAGAAAAGCCATTAAATGGAGTAAAACTATAAACAGTGGTAAAACACAGTATTATGAATGTTTTCATAACGGTTTGCAGTAATTCCCTCTTTTTTAACAGAAAAAAGTTTTTTAAGTTAATTTTCATAAATTAGCTATTGGATTAGTTAAACAATCATGTATTTGATTAATCTTACAAAGAGGGGGAGTCAATACTTTAGGACGTGGCGACCCCCCTTATCTTTTTATTCTATTATCACAGTATTTTCCATAATTTCATATTGAATTTCATTTGTTTTTTGTATTAAAGTTAAAATATGATCTATCGTCTCTTCCCTATCCAAAACACCTGTAAAACTTTTGCCTTTTACATGAGAATTTTTAAACTGATAATCTATATCATACCATCTGGAGAGCGTTTTCATAATTTCTTCTATAGTTTTTTGCTTAAAACTAAAATATCCTTCTTTCCATGCAATTTCATCAAATACCCTATGTACTTTAACTACATTGATCTCTCCATCTTCATCAATTATCGATTGCTCAGAAGGTTTTAAGAATATTGACTTTGAATTATTTTCAATTTTCACACTCCCTTCAACCAAGGTTGTCACAATATGACTTTCGCTTTTATAAGCCTTAATATTAAACTCTGTCCCTAAAACTTCAATTTTCTGAGAGCCACTTCGCACCATAAATTTTTCTCTTCCCTGTTGTTTGCTTTTTGAAACATCAAAATAAGCCTCCCCATATACAAGTTCTACTTCACGAGCCATTCCTTTTCTAAAGTCTACAGGATATTTTAGCTTGGATTCTGAGTTCAACCAAACATGGGTTCCATCAGATAATTTCACATGAAACTGCCCCCCTCTTGGAATAGTCAAAAAGTTATAAGAACCCTCCGCTTCATTATCCTTAGCTTCTTTGTATGTTATTTCTTCCCCATTACTATCAACATTATCAGTTTTATACGTAGTTCCCCTCCCCAGCATAACCGTAGTACCGTCACCCAACGTTAAGACGGCTTTATCTTCTCCTGGCAAAACTTCACTTTCAACTTCTGTTACCGTCTTAATACCCTCATTTAAAACAAATTCATCTTTTAAAAACAAATAGCTTCCTATCCCCAAAGCTGCAACCAATATTGCAGCATACTTAAAAAGGTTAATCATTTTTAACCTACGGACCTTTTTTTCTTTGACAGTAATTTGCTTTAAAATTTTATCAATTTCATTTTCAGTATCAAAATCCAACATCCCGGCATCGATTAAATAATTAATTTTAACAAAATGGTTAAAAGTAAAATCATTTGTATTAGCTTTTAACCATTCAGTCAATTCAGTCAATTCCTCTATAGAGGCAGATCTAGAAAAATATTTTATCAGTAATTTTTCGATTCTTTCATCCATTTCTATATGGCTATTTATAACTACGACGTATGAGTTGTTTAAAATACGTACGCTGTTTTTACTTTTTTTTATATATTTAAGCATAATTTTTTATCATATTATCTTGAATGCTGATTTTTTAAATGAGGAAAACCTAAAGAAGGAGCTTGCAAAAGGGAACCATAAATCCATTGTTTTTTTAATGGATTTATACCACCAACCGCTTTGTTTATATGCATATAGTCTTTCGAATGATTACGACAAGGCCAAGGATATTGTCCAAAGTGTATACATAAAAATATGGGAAGAAAGAGAAAAAATCCAACACATAAAGTCTTTAAAAAGGTATTTATACAAATCTGTTTATAATAATTTTATTGATCTATGGAGAAAAGACAAAAGAATTTTATTCATTGAAAAAAAACACCTACAAGCCATTGAGAAAATTGTGGAAAATGAAAATCGGGATGAATTACAAGAGCAAATCAAATTAGTAAACCTAGCAATTGAAGATTTACCTCCAAAATGCAAAAAAACTTTCTTGTTAAGTAAAAAAGAAGGATTGACCAATATTGAAATAGCTGAATTTATGAATGTTTCCATAAGAACGGTAGAAACACAAATAAGTAAAGCTTTTCGGATATTGCGGAAAAAATTAACAGGGAAAGTTAGTCCCATCTTGTTTACGCTTATAGGGTTAAAATATTCAGGTCTATCTAACTAAGTGTGTAAACAAAAAATGAAAGGGGTCGCGACCCCTTTCATTTTTTGTTCAATTTTAAAATTTTACACATTTAAGAAAAAAAAGATTTTGAGTTATTAAGTTACGTTCGTTTTTCTTTTATGGGATGGAGGCTTCCGGATCAACTTCTATAATCCATAGATCCCTTGCCCTTTTATTCCCTAAATTCATTCCTCCCTCACTATATGGTCTTCCATTTTGGAACCTTTCTAATCTCAAATAATAATCATCTTTTTCTTTAGTAGTCAAGAACCTATTATAGCCATATTCCTTATATGTTCTATCTACAATCCTATATAAACTTTGCCTGTTTAAATTCTTTTTAACATACACAAACGAGAATCTTCCTTTATTCTTTGATTGTGGTGCTAAATAGTCTGAGCTAGCTGCTGAATTGGAAGAAGGCCCTGTAGTATCATAATGCTGAGTTTTAGGGTTAAAATACATAATAAAATATTCCCCTGTATTATCTCCATAAGATTGGATTTCAAAAACAGCAGCTTCAGAAATATTCTCTGTAAAATCAAAATAACTTGAGAAAGTTCCAGATTTAAATTTTAAATATTTTCCATTGTATACATTTTTGAATCGAACAGAAAAGCCTGTTGGAACTTCTTCGTTTCTTGTTTGTTTAAATGACCCCGTAATTTTCCAATAACAATAATCTGTATTAGCTCGTCTATAATATAGATAATCAAAATCAGCATCGATATAATTTACATCCAAACCCGATGATGATGATGATGACACTCCCCCATAACCAATCCAATAGCCTAAATCTTGATGGTCAAACTGTGTTTCAGGATGAACTAAATTAACCATATGTTTACCTACATCAATCAACCCTTGATAGCCATCCATATCTTGATAGTAATCATACGAAACTTTTAATCCAGTATATTCAGGATATACATAAGAGTAGTATTGGTAAGGATACGCCCAATCTGTTGAAGGGACATATTTATTGTAGAAAGTACCCCCGCTAACAGTATTTTTTATATCTAAATACAACATATAATCATCGGGTAAAACTTCAACATAATACTTTAAAGGATGTGTAGGTTGCTTCATATAACTATCAGAATTGAACATCACTGTTGCCGTATACCAATTATTATAGTTAAACGCATAATCTTCGTTTATAATGATTGTTTCTTTACATGAAGTCTCTTTAATAACTGAATTAACTATATAGGGAAAGTTTTCATTCAAAGAATTTTCGATTGTGATAGACCTTCCCGGTAGTAATGTGCATTGCATTAAATAATTATTTAACCCTTTATCGAAATTAAAAGCATTGTTATAAAGCATTATATCATCAAAACTATAAGGAACTATCCCACTTGAATTCTTGACATCGTACCCAAATCTTATCATATATTCCTTAGAACTATCCATTATATCCTGTAAGCCTAACCAAAAATAAGTCGAATATAATTCCCCATTCGGTTTACTATAATATATTCTTGTGCTGTATTTATCTGAAGTTATACAAAAATACACATACCCTCTATTGATATTAGTGTAGCCCAAAGGCTTGTCAACATCGCTTATATTATATCGACAAACCATAGTCTTAACCATATTACTATTAAGCCCTAAATCATCTTGGAGTGCCGTCTTCTTGTATAAATTAATAATTCCATTTTCTAATTTAACCGAGACAATTTGATTATCAGCAATCGTATTATTATTCTCATAAATGGCAAACAAATCAATCTCTGAAGATAAAACTGTTTCTATGTTTGAAGGTTGAAACCAACCTGAAATAGAGAATCCTCCCTCAGACAATACACAATTTGTCGACACAGCACCGTTAATATCTATATAGGCATCATATATCAAACTAGACCCCACTCTCGATTTCTAAATCTATCTAAACTACTATCTAATTCATCAGTATAACCGCTCCCTATCACAGCATATGTGCTTCCTACATAATCTTTGGTCACTTCATCCTTCGAAAAATCATAAAAATTAATTAAATTTTCAATTGAACTATATAACCCGAGTTTCCTAAAAAGAGGAGCAAAATGAGTTTATTATTTTTGAGATGTTCAACTTCAAAAACAACTCAAGATGCTCCAGGACAAAGTTATTGCAATTTATTGTTTAATGGATGACCTTTTAAAAGAAATGGACCACAAAGAACATAACAACCGTAGGTTTACCGACAGCCAAGTGCTTACCACAGCATTGGTGTCCGCCCTTTACTTTAGGGGCAACCAGAGGCTGGCCCTGGACTATATGCGTAGCCATATCTTTGAAGATGTCCTCCAAAAAAGCGGTTTCACCAAACGTTTGCACCGTCTTGGGGAGACCTTAATGTTCATCCTTTTGCAGATAGGGAGGGCATTCAAATACATCAGCTGTGAGATGGAATATATCATCGATTCTTTTCCGGTGAAAGTTTGCCATAATATAAGGATCAGCCGGAGCAAGCTTTTCAAGGGGGAAGAGTACAGGGGCTACAATGCCTCTAAGCGGGAATATTTCTACGGGCTGAAGGTTCAACTGGTGACCACGGCACAGGGCATCCCTGTAGAGATGTACCTTGTGGCAGGGAGGGAACATGACTCCCAGGTTTTACAAAAAATGTACCATGACCTACCCCCTGAGAGCTCCCTCTTTGGGGACAG
>Ga0079224_100007538_pt1 | contig 14627 bp, 15 predicted proteins | sample Stecom2015_FD_80414 | JGI IMG/M metagenome (GOLD analysis project Ga0079224, IMG submission 80414) | Agricultural soil microbial communities from Utah to study Nitrogen management - Steer compost 2015 | ecosystem: Environmental > Terrestrial > Soil > Agricultural land | place: USA: Utah...
ACTATGCCACTACTGTAATTGACATCAAGTTGGCCGCGACCAGTTACATAAAAGGTTGTTATTTAATAACAAATGATTCTTTAAGCAGTGCGGATATTTATGGCGCCAAAAGCACAAATCCGGTTGAATATCGGCACACCAAAGATTGGAAGGTTGTGTATGCACGTAGTGGGGCAAGTGCACCACCAATAGGCCCTTATCCTCCCCGAAAGATACTGAAAACGCATATGAAGAAAAACGAGGCGCTGACTGAAGCCTTAAGCTCAAAGTGTCTCGTTTGTGCCCAAAGCGGACATTGTGAAGAAGATAGGTATGTACTAATGGATAGGTTGCCACCACAAACCTACAAAAGAATTTTTATGGTAATAGGAGTAATGAGTGAATATAAGAGTTAAAAATATTAATAAGAAAGAAAATGCACTTGTTAGAATGCAGAATAAAGTTCGAGGAGCGCTTTCACTATTAAACTCAACTTCTTACGAGAAGGGAAGGTCACGAACTTCATATTCTTTTAGGCGAGCGCTTACAAATCTATTGCTCACAGCTCGGTCAGAGTTGGATGAAAATCAAGCCATAAAATTCTTTGGCTGGTTAAAAAAAGATGTTTTAGATACCGCACCTAACTTAGCAAGGGAAGATATCACCCATTATGACTATCTGGCGGGTGTAATTACCGATGCGCCGACGATACCTATTGCAAAGGAGTTATTTTGGATTTCAGAAAGAATTCATACCTTCCACGGAGAGATAAATGATTTTTTAGACCACAAAGTCAACATAGAAAGGCTTATCTTTGAGGGAAAAGCGTTGGAGGCTCTTGTACTGATAGAAGAGTTTCAAACAAAATACGGTGTGTCACTATGGAGTGTCCAAATACGGCTAGCTGTTGAGCAAGCAGCAGGAGGGCTAGAAGGGCTAAAAAAATATTCAAATGATGTTCGAAGTCGGTATAAAAATGGACTATTACCAACTATTGCTTATGTAACCGGGGTACGAAACGAAACAAGGACCACCATTGATCAATTCAATATTGACATGAGAGAAAGGATTGATAGAAACCCTCACTACGACGATTCCATTCGAATATATCTGCGTTATAAATTACTGGGTGAAGAAGCTCTTTGTGTGGAGAGTATTTCGAGCATTCTTCGGGTTGAACAGTCTCACAGCTTAATAGATGTCTATGAAACGTTTATTTGGGTTGCCCAATTAATTGTAGGTCATGATGAGCTAGCAGAGCTAAAAGCCCCTCTATTAAAGGCTCTTATAAAAATGGGCTCTGTTCACGACTTTAGAATATGTAAATGTTTGGTGTATCTTGGACAAAAAGATAGAGCCAATACCTTATCTGAGCGAAACACAAAGGTTTCTGATTTATTACTTTCTGGCAACCAAATTGGAGCTGCGAAGGCTTATAGGCTCACAAAATGTTACATTCAAAAAATTGATCCATGGCTGACAATTTATGCCGCCTATTCTTTTAATAAAGAGAAGCGAAAACGTACTTATAATTTTGAATTAAAAAACATATGCTTTTTACTGGCTAATTGCTTAAATTTTGAAAATCTGAGCATTGACTCTTTCAATGAGTTAGAAAAGCTAACCCTTAATTATAGTGGCCTTCCATCAATTGCTGGAGTAAGAAGCTTTATAAAATTGATAAGAATGAGCTCGCCGGATTTCAAATTGGATTATACAAAGATAGGACTTAATAGCAGGTATATAGGCGTAGAAGATTTTAAGGTTGAAAGTGATTCAGAAAAGCATCTCGAATTGCTGAGAGAGTCGATAACAAAAGACAGCTGGTTGAATTCTAATATAGAGCAGCCAAGTACAGAAATAGATAAATATTCACAAGCAAGAAAATTATTCCTAGCACTAAATGCATGTAGTCGAGGTGATTTTAGATTTTCTCTAGAGAATATCAGCAAGCTGGAGGAGTTAAACGCCTACTTTTCGAATGATATTTTTCTTCAGCAGGCGAAATTGTCAGCATATTTTTGGTTAGAAAAGCGGAATCTAGTTATTGAATTAATTGCAAAAATCGGCTCTTCAGTTGAGGCTGCGCGAAAGACGCTTCCGATTGTTCAGATGCTGAAGGGATACACATGGCAAGATTTCGAAGCTGTGAATGAACGATTACGTTCATTCAATGCTATGCATCTGCTATGGTCCATAACCGATAGCAAAGAAACTGCAAGTCTACTTCGAGGCGTATTGAGACAATATTTTAGATCTGGCGCAATTGACAGGCCTTCGGGAATGGAGCCTAAGACTACTGTTTATACTAACGAAGAGTGGATATACTTTTATTCCTATGTGTGTACATCTCAATTTATAGATCAACTGAAATGCCTGAAAGGAACCAGGGCTGTAATGGCAGAAAGGCAGTCGATTTGTGCCATTTTGCGCCAAATTGACAGAGGTAATTCAAGTAAGTACGAAACTGAAATAACTCTGCTTACGCACCAGCAAGTTCTCGAGGATGGACAGTGGGTGGTTAATAGAACAAGGATTCATGTTGATGCGTCATCCTTAGCGAGATGGGCTGATAAAAATTTGTCGGAAGGATTTTCAAGGTATAAAGAAATCAGAAAAATTGATTCTGAGATGAAGCTACCTGTTGCAATGGATTTGGTTCTAAGAAACATCATGTCTGGCAAGATCCCAGACGGTATGGGGGGCACCTCTCATTCCGAATCGGATATCGTTTTAATCGAGCTTATATCGAAGATTTCTGAAGAGTTTTTATCTAACTCAAGCTTTGGGCTTGATTATTATTTGAGTAAGCGAATTCGCCACCAATCGTTTGTTGGGTTAATTCGTGGGCCGGTCGAAAATCATAAATTAATTACGACAAGAGAGTCGATCTCCTCTCAATATAAAAGCAACACGTATTGGCTTGAAAAATTAAACCATACTTCACGCCTAGCGGCTCCCGAGCTAGATGCAGCGCTGTCAAACTTTTCCAGCCGATTCGATAATAACTTGATTGTGGCGAAGAACAGCAGATTTCAAATACGAAGTGCTGAGTATCCGCAAGGATTAATTTTTATAGAGCTGCTTCCCCAGCATATCTACCTAATTAAAGCAGTGTGTGATTCTGACACATCGGTTACCGATTTTACCAATACGGTCATTGCAGTGCTTTGGGCTGCTTTGGAACCGTCTCTAGAGAAGGCCAGAAGATATATACGAGACGAATTAAAAATAGAAATGCTTCAGGCTTTTGAATCCCTAAAAGCAGATGTTAGAAAAAAGCTAATATCAGATGATATTTTGTTGAGTGAGCTTTTGCGGGTGGCAGGCGAATGTTCCGCGTTAGTGCAACGTGAACTTGATGAGGCTGCTGAATGGTTTGTAAAGGCTGGGAACACTAAAGATATACAAAATGCGTTTAGCCTGAGCCAGCTTCTTGATATCTCGCTGGAAACAGTACTGCGATGCCTAGGGAGTTTTACCCCAAAAATCAGCAAAGTCGTTGTAGATGATGACATTAGGGTATTTACAGATACTTTGGTTTTTGTACATGACGTACTCTTTGTTGCTTTGGATAATGCAAAGGAGTATTCAAATCTTAGGCAGCCTAATATCAAAATATCTTTAAATGTTGATTCTAATAATGAAACGCTTCAAATCTCTGTAATAGCTGAATGTAAAGCTGAAAACAAAGATGAAACAGAGAAGAAATTAACTGAAATACGTTCTTTGATTTCGGTTCGAAATTTTGAAAGACGGACCAAGAAAGAAGGGGGGAGCGGATTGCTCAAGCTTGCAGCTGAGGCATTACAAAACCCTAAAGGATCAATTGAATTCGGTTTTAATGATTCTGGTCATTTTAATTTAACAGTGACATATTCTCTAATTCTTCAAAAAATTGATTTGGAGCTGAATGAAGATGAAGAAAAAAGTATTGATTGTTGAGGATGAATCTCCAAAGCAAAAGAACCTAACTAAATTTTTCAGCGAAAATTATTGTGATTTCGAGCTATTGTTTGCTATGTCGGTTGGGGCCGCACTTGATGAAATTGAGGACTCAGATCTGGATCTAGTTATCCTTGACATGTCTCTTCCGACAACAGATGTTGGTGATAAAGAGAGTGGAGGAAGACCGCAGGGTTTTGGTGGTCTAGAAGTTTTAACTAATATTACTATATTGGGAAAAATAATCCCTGTAATTGTGTTAACTGGATATGAATCCTTTCTAAAAGAAGGAGGGGATGTGAGCCTGGACAAATTGAGAGATGAATGGATGGCTTTATATCCTAACGTCCTTCGTGGAGTATTACATTACAGTTCTACGTATGGAAATTGGATTGATGAACTCAGGAATTTAATTTCAGACATGCTTAAGAGTAAAAAATGAAGATATTGATTGCCGATGATCAAATGCAAAGATATGCACCACTAATCGAAGAGCTTCGGACTATAGGTGTAAATAGAGAAGATATTGATTTAGCTGCTTCTAAAACTCAGGCAGCTGATTTTCTAGAAAACAAACATTACGATTTGTTCATATTGGACATACTCTTGCCTCAATATCCAGAAGATATTGCGACTTCTAAAGAGTATTCAATTGATCTGCTGAATGAGATAAGAAATACCAATAACTATAATCGACCCAAACATATAGTTGGAATAACTTCAGATAAAAGTGTGGCATTGGAAGCAGGCAGATTCTTCCTTGATTCTACATGGACTATTGTAGAATATTCGGAAATGCAAGATGAATGGATTGGCCAACTAAAAAATTGTGCCGCTTATATTAAGAATCAAATCAGTGAATCTAAAGACCAAAAAAAAATCTACGGCGTTGATGTTGCAATCATGTGTGCATTGCAAAGCGAAACGCGAGCTGTTCTCGGTCTAGAATGGAATTGGGGAGTCTCACGCCCGATAGATGATGTGTTATTTGTACGAGATGGCTGGTTTTTACATGAAGGAAAAAAAGTTTCAGTCGTTGCTGCTACGGCTCCTAGAATGGGCATGGTCTCAAGTGCAATATTGGCTTCAAGAATAATTGAAAAGATTCGCCCCAAAATCATCACAATGTGTGGAATATGCGCTGGTGTAAAAGAAAAGGTTAGTATTGGCGATGTTCTATTTGCAGATGTGTCTTGGGATTTTCAAAGCGGGAAGAAAGTTGTAGACAAGGACATTGCAAAGTTGTCAGTAGCTCCCCATCAAATAAGCGCCGATCAAATTATACGGAGCCATATTGCAGAGCTCATTCAAGATACCGAGCTAATGTGTGATATCCACAAAAATTTCGGCCTTCCGCCGTATCCAATTCCTAAAATATTTGTTGGTCCAGTTGCGTCAGGGTCAGTGGTATTGGCTGATGGGCAGACAATCAAGGAAATTAGAAGTCAACATAGAGAGCTAATCGGTGTTGAAATGGAAGTTTATGGGCTTTACGCGGCTGCAACTAGCTCATCAAATCCTAGGCCTAAAGTTTTCGCATTGAAATCTGTTTGTGATTTTGCAGATCCTGAAAAAGATGATGAAGCACAAAAATATGCAGCCTATACAAGTGCGCGAGTATTACAAGCACTAATGCAACGTTATGCAAGCCGCCTGTTGGATTAGATTTATCGAGTATTTACTTTGATCAGATCAATCCGCAAAGAACTTGCCGAAGGTTGCAGACAGATTGTATCTATCGGCAAAAGCGGGCTGTGTGAGGTGTTTAACGCGCTTAGCCGATTTAAAGACAATTCATGGAAAGCATTAATTCCTATGTTCATACAGGTATTCATCCAATTCGACAACACAGCGAAAGGTATCTAGTCAAATTGATTTATGATGTTTTTCCAAATGCTAATACTAATAGGCTTGCCCTGATGCCAGCAATGCAAGCATTTGTGCTGTCTGGCGAGCAGAAAGATGTGCTTAAACTTGCCTTTGATTTTGCCACCGCCGTTGTAACATTTAGGTAATTTGATCATAGGTCCGCTCTTGGCCGAATTGCGACTTTTAAAACCTCGGTCGTTCAGGTTAATCAAATAATAAACATGCTACGGTTACAACCGGTCAAGGTTCTAAAAGGAAGCGCCGACGGCCACACATTTAGGGGGTCAGTCAGCAGCTACCTTTTGGACCGAGCTCAGTGGAATGCCGGATTTAAAAGATTTAACTTCAACGACCTCAAGATCTGCATATATTTTCGCCGCATTCAGTACTCGTGCAATATCGGGGTGTTCCTCATCTGCGTCACTGAGCCACAATTTCAGGAATTCCATATTGTTCGGTAGGAGTAGTGGGAAAGCGTCTTCGTGAAACTCGGTAAACCGTGGATGCGGATCGCGAGTAATGATCGCGCAGCTGTAGAGTCCCTCCGGGAACACATTGTAGATTGCTCCGATAATGAGGGGACGATTGCTGGTCACGAGATACTGGTGTTTTCGCTTACCAATTTCCCTGGATTCTCCGAGTCCTGACGCGACGACGAATCCGCGGCGGTACCGTATCGCCTCCCGCCAAAGGGGGAGGGTCAGGTTGCGAGCGTTGAATGAGGTTCGATGGCCCACTTCCAACTGCCCATTTTTGAATGTGCAGTCATACCACCAGGTCGCCTCCACCCCCTTGATCATACCTCCTTCCTGGATGATCAAGTCCTTGATCGTACGCCGAGGGTCGCGACCGAATGCTGGGTAAAAGTGTTGTAGCTCCCCGGTCGTTTCGCCAGAGTGTGGGTTATAGTCCGTGGGCCCCAGTAATTGCATAAATTCCCGCAGGGATTGGGACCCTCAATTGGACCCAGCACGCTATCTAGGCAGGCTTCAAAGTGCAGGGAAGAAAATTTAGGAGAGGGAATCTAAAACTTTGACTTAGCATAGAAACCTCTCGCCGATAACTGAATTGCGGCGTCGATAAATTTCGTGCTGGACTCAGGCGGACTCTCGCAGGTGCGACAGATTGCTTAAAGTTCTGACTTGTAGATTTGAGCTGCTCGTGTTGGAATAATCCCTTGATAGCTTCGAGCTTCAGCCCAAATAAGATGGGTAATATACGCTTTGCTACTTGCATAACCGCCGGCCGAAGCTGCGCGCTCGGCCAGTAAAAGAGTTTCTTCATCCCGCAGCACCTCATATCGCTGAAGCTTAGTTATGTCTAACCTCGGGCTGTGAGCGGTTATCCTCGTGCAGTCAGTATACTTTAAAAGCGATATATCTCAAGCGCAGCTGTCGACGTCACTGTAATCAAAGATATGCCGATGGCGTTTCGTATTAAAGAGGACATGGAAATTGTATCGTCCTCTAACGGGTAACGGAGCTCCATATTCAGGTAAACGTTGTTCTTGCACGGCGCTCCCTACATGCCCGGGGGATGTATATTCTCTGCCCGTGTGTTCAACCGTTTTCTCACCAGGTAAAGCCCAAACGAAACGAGCCCGAAAAAACGAGAGGCCGCACATGAAGCTATAGAGAACAGGCACCAGGAAAAGATCATTGATGGGATCACCCTCAACGAACGCTACTATGACTGCCAAACCAGCCACCATCGAAAAACACAGAAGAGCGTATAACAAACTTGCCTTCGCACGATTTGTTTGTCGAACTTTCTCAACATACTGATAAAATTCACATATGAACGTGATATAGACAAATAGCCCAACTAACGTCAGTAGTCATACAGATAAAATTAAAGAATCTTTATTCATCATGGATTATCTCCAATGAAGTTTCCAAATTGCCGACCCCGAAAACGATCATTCGCTACGCGTTCAGCCTTTAACCCAATTGGCGAGGCGAATCCCCGGCACGTTTTCAAATTGCTTAATGTTATGTGTCACTACCACTAAGCCCCGCGACCTCGCGTGACCAGCAATCATTTCGTCATAGGGGCCGATCGGGCGCCCGATTTTCCTTAGTTCTGCCCTTAGCTGCCCAGTATGGGCAGCCGCCTCGCTGTCGTAGGGCAATACGTCCAACCGTGCAGCAAACCCTTCAATATCCCGCAAGTTGCGCTCCACAGCGGCGGATGCCTCTGCTCCATATATCAGCTCCATCAGGGTGACTGCCGAAATGCACAGTTGGCCATCGTGCGCCTTGAATGCTTCCCTTACCTCATTGGGTTTGTTCTTAATGGTGTAGATGGCGATGTTGGTGTCAAGCATGTACTTCAGCATCAAAGTGCCTCACGCTCTTGATGCTCGGGCTGCTCACGATGCGCCATGAAATCATCAGAAACACCTTCGCCATCAAACCAGCTATCCCAGGATTCACCGGCAGGGGTGATAATTCGAGCGCGCCCCAGGATAACAATGTCTACTTGCTTCACGGTGTCTGGATAGGCTACAGGCTTTGGGAGCCGCAAGGCCTGACTCTTATTGCTCTTAAAGATAGTTGCTCGTTCCACGGTACTAACCTCTCTAAGAAGATACGAATGGTATATCCCAATGCTAGTGGGCACCATGGGATATGTCAATGGTATATCCCAGGTGGGACTTAGGACATAGAGGGGATCGTATTTAGTTCTTGGCTTCAACCCAAAGACCTCCCGTGGTTAGACGCTTAGCGGTTCACTGCCTTTGTGACGTTTCTTTATCCCATTCCATCTCATATCGTTGCGCTTTCATGGTAACTACCTCTTGGTAACGATCATGTAGCCTGTTGTGCCACCGAAAAGCAATAGGCTTTCGCCTTGGGAATATGATCGGGGGCTTTATAAAAAGTGCAAGGAGGTCCAGATCATTTCTCAGACTGAGAGGATTTTGAAGAATTCTTTCACGCCTTAAGAAACTGGATGTGATTTCTAATTTTTCATCCAGCTTGCTTTGATTGCAGACACACTTTTTCGGACTAATAGACCCTAACAAGAATCAAGCGCGCCATGCGCGATCCGGGCGCGCGCGACCGTGGCGAAAATACCCTAGTGAGCCCGAAAGATCTGAACGAACTCGTTTACCGCTTTGAGCGGTTAGATGATGAAGCCAGGAGGCCAGGAGGTATCGACCACTGAATATCGCGAACCACTAGAGGCTGTGCGTATTTCTACCATGCAGGCCGCCGATATTTATGAGATAGCGATGGGTGTGCGCCAATCGGACGAGATCGTCCAGAACAGCACCTTCACCACGGTGCAAATTAATGGCGAACTGCTGCCGGAGCTTCAAGCTTTTAAACCCTAAAGCCACAGTGCTTGCGGGACTGGAGATAGTCCTTTTTGCAGCTAATGAAAAACAAGCGTGGCGCTTCATAAGAATAATCGGCAGGTCTGGCGGGATACCCTCCCACTTGGGCAGGTACGGAGGGCACATATAGCACCATAAAAAATGTGTTTCTTATGACACTATATTCTATTGACTTACCTTGAGGCGCATAAACACCCTTGTTAGGATGTCTCCAACACAAAAACCCAGAGCACCGTGAATGCCTGGGTCTCGTGTACCGGAGCTCTAAAGCCGCCGATTGGTAAGTCCACAATAGGATGTTACTCAAATTTTGACACTCGGGTCGAGTGTCATTAATGTAAAGAAGTGTAAAGGATCGCATTTCGAGCACACCCTATACTGGGCCAAGCAGTGCGCCGTACGGGCTCTCCCTTCAGTGCAAACAAGAGGAGACTCATAATGCACAAGCACCACCCATTCGTCTTGATCGACGAGAAAACCCTTCCGAAGGCGTTCTGGTCTCGGTGTAAGCGCAAGATTTTTTTTGCGGTTAAGCTGCTCCGCGGTACAGCAGGACTAGCCAGCCTTTTTTATCACGGGCTGCAGCTCACCAGGGAGGCGTTTGATATGATCATCGACATCTTCTTTTAATAGATTAATTGGGAGCTCGCTTTGCGGGCTCCTTTTTGGAAACACAAGAGGACTAGGAGTTGACTCAGGGAAACACCATACAAAGAAGTAAGCTGTTCGATCCTGGGACGGCGTTTTTCAAGCTGCCCATTGTTTGGATAACCAGTTTCATTGTTCTTCTGCTGGCCATCCTTCTGGCCGGCTGGATTGCCTCGTGGAGCACTCCGCTTCTGCCTTCAAATAGGCATTACGAAGGAATAAACGAGCTGGTAACGATCTTCCGGTTGCCGCTGGGCCTCGTTGCGTTGCTCATTCCTATCCTGGCTGTATACGCCACGAATCATCGCTCGGAACAAAACCTCGAAACAATGCGGCTGACTCGTGTCCAGAATAACTTCTCTAATTATTACAAGCATTTGGAGGAATTCTTGAAGTACCTCCAGCAGTTTGAGCTACTTGGAAATTTCTCAGTTAAGGAGCGGCGGCTGCACGCTCTTTTGTTTCCAGATTTGAAGAGAGGGTCGCTATCGTTAAACGAAGATTTTCTTAGCGAGCTATCCGGGCGAGTTGGTGGTCTACTTGCATTGAGTGGTCAATCTACCGCACCAAAAACAGCAAGCGTACTGGATGTGCCAGAGATCCGGCACTTGAAGGATGGAAGACTGTGCAACGTAGAACAAGAGATTGAGGCTATTGAGACTCTGTATTCGGCTGTTATATGGCCGCTGCCACATGAATCGAGTTGGACTTGGATCGAGCATGACTCTGACTTTGATTTAGTGCGGACACACTATTCCGGTCGGCTGATCAATATTTATCGGTGCCTTTCGTTTATTAATCACGCCGTGTCGTTTGATGCGGATTTCTTTTCGCCGCTAGATGCTTTGTTGGAGAAATTTGATCGCCACATCATCTACCCGGACTAGCGTCAATTAAGTAATCTGCAGGCTCCTTGCGTCGGCCTACTGAATTCCGCATGAGGGGATCTGCGAAAGGAGCGGCATGGTCGAACTTTTCAAACCACTTAAGAATAGCCAGCTGCTCGTCCACTTTCTGGCTGTAGAACGCGTGCAGCACATCAAAACTTGCCGAGCTCCGGCATAAACCTTGTAGTCGGCTATTGAGCAGCCTGAGATTCGACAACACTTTTCTCTTCGCGGCTTTTACGTCAATAGCATCCTTTCCAATCACTAACTTTGTCATGGTTCATCCTTGAAGTGCTAAAAGAGGCTATGCTAACTCATCAGCATTTTGACGCCAGTGGGAAAATGCGGCAGTTTTTGTAGGATATGTCTCACAAGCCCCTTAAGGACTCATTAAAGCTTGGGAACAGTAGCGAGCACAACGATGCCCTTCGCCGGTAAGACGCCCACCCAGGGTGTACCGGGACGATATAAATCGTGCAACGCATTGATTGAAACGCTCGCCGACTTTGATATGGTAATACTTCCTACCAGTAGCCAATGCCGAGTTCTACTAATATCACCCCTAAGGATTGCACTGCAAATTCAGCATCTTGCTCGCTGACCATTCTGACGTTGCGAGCTTTTTGCTCGATGAATTTGGTACAGCTATGCAACTTCGCAAGCGTGTCCGCACAATTGGCAGCAACGTGCTTTCCCAATTCTCGAAGAGGCTCTGCCAATTGACCTAAATCTTTATAATTGTGGCTCAGATCCCCGCCTTTTAAAAAGCAATTGATTACTGCACTTGCGGCCTCTCTACACCTGTCGACCACCGAATCTTGACCTGCACGTCGTAAGTCATGAGAAACCAATTCCAGTTTTCGATTAATATCCTTTATTTGATCTTCAGTTAAACTTGAAATGTTAATCTTAGGTAGTACACCTAGAGTTTTTCTCGATTTGATAAACAATATCGCTTCTGCCGAAATGGATGTTTCGACATCCGCTAACGTCCAAATCGTGTAATGTTTATCAGACCCAAGAATAATGCCTGGTTCAACTATCCCCCTCTGCTGTATCTTTGAATAGAAGTGAAAGGAGTAGAAGGTAACTAAGGACTTTTGACTCATTTGACCATTTCCCTCTTTGGAGCCAGCAAAAAGAGCCGGGTGTGCGTGAACCTGCCATCGCTGTGGCTGCCCGTCCCCTTTAACATACAGCCGTCCCTTGCGAATACGGCTTGCCGGATCATATCCTTCATCGACAAATAAAAACTCAAGATGAAGAAGATCACCTGTATAGGTGGCAATAGGATTGGAGTCGGCGATATCTACAATCGCGGCAGGTATCAAATTGGGTGATGGCCAAATACCATGCCCCCAAGCCCCATTTCCTTCATATACCAGATAATTATCAGTATCCACGCCTATTGTTTTCATCACGGTCTCTTTAGCAATTATGTTTTCAACCACCTTCATAGCGTCAGGCTCTTTGGCAATGAGCTCAAGCCAATCGCTGCAGTTATCCTATTGCGGGAATATTCTTCCAGCTGATCGCTGAATATTAAAACCGATTCTTATCCTTCCGATAAAACCGATAAGCAGCAAGAAAGGACGCCCCCAAAATTAACCATGCCGCTTTATCATATTTGTGTGCCAGCTTTCTAGCCAATGACTCTGTCAATGGAGCCAGCGAGCCTTGCAACTCGATATTCTCTATATAAAAATGCCCCAAAGCTTGTATAGCTAAAAATGCGATAAAACCGATGATCAACGCATTTTGCATTTTGGTGGATTGTGACAACACATACAGAAACTCAATGAACCAATCTTTCATAACCGAATACGCCCTAAGCCATGTAGCCTGATAGCTGCATTTTTGTTTCCGATGAAGGTATCAGTGGTTTCAACCAAATCTCGAATAAAACGGATATGTTTTCTTAGCTCATCGCGAGTTACCGCATGAGGATTTGATTGACTGATGACCGGCCGCATCGACCGATGGGCGAGATCCCTTTGTCCATTTAGAATAAGTTTAGCCAGTGAGTCAACCAAAGCAGGTCCGGTGAAGTTTATAAGAAAGTCGTTTGCCTGCTCAAGCCAAAGGGGCCGTGTAATATCGTGTAATATTTTTATATCGAGTAGTTAAAATTCAGGACTTTATGAATAATAGATCTTTAAAAATGCATTGCTACATATGGCGCAAAAACCCTTCTTGCGCTTTAATAAAGAGGATTTTTCATCAGGGATATTAAGGAAGGTTGTCATGTACCGATCTGCACTGCTATGCCTCGCGCTACTGCTCCATACATTTACAACTTCCGTGCTTGCGGACATCCCCCACGCGTCCAACGACCACGTCAATCATCAAGTGCCGAGTTTCGAAACTCTGAATGGCGTCAATATTCAGCTAAACCTCGTACCACTTATCGATTCTGGATTCGCTAAGCTGGCCCGTTTCAATAATCAGTAATTATCGTACAGGTAGAAACTATGCTCCGTCTTTTAATTCTGATATTCCTGGCGATTGGATCTCTTTCGTTTCTTGGATGCACACCTATCGGGCCTATTCGTGTTAATGCTGATCTACCACCTGACGATGCGGGAAAACTACCAGATCAACCAAGTTTCGATGCGGAAAAATCAAGGGAGTGCATAAACAACAATGAGCACTGTGTGTATATTGTGGAGTATGACGAGTTTGGTAATATTTTCAGTCGCGCTCAGCTCAGTGCCAGTCTATTAGCTGCACAAAGGGTTGCTGAGGACGGCGGCTCCGTAATTGTCTATGTTCATGGCTGGCACCATTCCGCAAAACCCGGTGACCAGAATATAGAGAATTTCCTGGTTAGCGTATCCGAGGCTGGCCAATATGCCGACACGAAAGCCGTCGGGATTTATATCGGCTGGCGGGGGGACTCAATCAACTCCAGCAACTTGGCTTTGAAGCTACCGAGCTATGCGTTCACTTTCTGGGATCGAAAAGCAACAGCACATGCGATTGGTATCGGCGGCGGTGTCTCCGAACTGTTCAGGAAATTATCGTCAATACGTGCGAATTCCGATTCTCGGTTGGTGATTATTGGACATAGTTTTGGAGGAGCGATTGTATATTCCTCGGTAGCGCAGCTATTGGCTGAGCAGATCAGTCTGGACGCAGCCCCTGAGGATGATGAAGAAGTTTACGTACTGAGCGAAGGGTTTAACCCGGTCGCAGATTTGGTCGTGCTATTGAACCCAGCTTTCGAAGCAATGAGAGTAGCACCACTGTTTGCATTTGCGAGATCTAATGAATATCAAGAAGGATTGCCACCGCGTCTTGTGATGATAACATCCACGGCAGATTGGGCTACCAATATCGCATTCCCTATTGGACGATCGTTAGGGACTATCTTTCAAGGTTATCCAGATGCCCACTCCGGTAAGCTCAACCGGAGAGCAATCGGTCACTACGTCCCATACATAACTCATCAGCTTGTCGTCGGGACGTGTGATAATCAACCATTAATGGATCGCAACAAAATACTGTCTGCGTTGAATCCCGAGGATACAAAGAACGATAACAGCATTTGCTTTCCAGCAGATAACTCTAAAAGCTCGTTGATTTTGACCAGGTGTGATGCGCAAGATGACTGTCAGAAAGTCACAGACGGCCATTTCATCACCCGAGGGCTGGCTACCGAAGGGTATCTACCATACCGTTTTCCCATAGCTAATATCCGTACAAACGCGTCTGTGATCGCTGGCCACAACGATATCTGGGGAGAGAATATAAAGCGTTTCCTACAAGGGTTACTGGAAGAGGCGCTTGAAAACCCTCATGAATTGCCTTTGGCCCCGCCAGGATAGTGTTTAATTCTGAAGTCGGTTTGTACTTGCTCAAATAGCTTTGGTGTTTTCGTGAGTCCGTATATTGTTCCAAAGGTTTTATTCTCAGTTGGCTAAGTTATTGAACGGAAAGTAAAGATGCCGAGCTGA